>Ga0315294_10007028_pt1 | contig 12358 bp, 9 predicted proteins | sample YL17G13_40_MG_FD_203626 | JGI IMG/M metagenome (GOLD analysis project Ga0315294, IMG submission 203626) | Sediment microbial communities from Yellowstone Lake, YNP, Wyoming, USA - YL17G13_40 | ecosystem: Environmental > Aquatic > Freshwater > Lake > Sediment | place: USA: Wyoming | collected...
CCATCGGCGAACTGGGACACCGCAGCACGCCTAGAGATAGATTCCCGGCCTGGCTTGCCCCGGCTGCACGCGCGCCAAAGCCGACAGACAAGGCCATGCCGGTACTAACAGTGTAACATAGACGGGTATGCCCGCGCAAGGGCTGCGCGGCTGTTTCGCGAGGCGCCGCCTACCAAGCGCGCAGCAGCCTGACGGCTGCCGGCATGCGAGCTCGCTCCGGTGATGGCGGCGGCGCTTGCTCGACGCGCACCCGCCCGATCAGGCAGTCCCTGGCATTGCCGCCGGCCGGGTGCTTGTCGCAGTCGAGATAGCGCGACTGCCCGCGCTCGCGGACGCGAGCATAGAGTTCGTACTCGCCGCTCGGCACCGGCTCGGGCAGGTAGATGCGATGCTTCTCGGTTAGCACCTGGCCGAGCAGCCACTTGTCGAGCGGGAACAGGTCGTGCCCGATCATGTTGCTCTCCTGCCAGATGCGGCCGTCCTTCCGGTTCTCCAGCACAAGGGTGGCCGTGTGGGTCTTCCGGTTGAAGCCGGGGAGAGGAGCCCAGTAGAGCGTGAAGTCAACGCACTCGCCCGGCTGCAGCGGCCCTGCGCTTAGGTCGGCGCGGACGAGCCCGATCTGGTCGCCGAAGCGGGCGATCGGCTCGGCGGCCATGTCAGCCAGCAGCGTCTTCGGGTCCGGCCGGTCGAGGTAGACCCGGTAGACCGGCCCGTCGGGCACCAGGAAGTACTTCTTCCGCAGCAGGTCAATGCGATAGGTCAGCATCTCGACGAAGTAGATGACCCGGTAGTTGCGGAGGAAGCTCTCCTGGGAGAAGTCGAGGAAATCGGTGTCGGCATAGATCGAGGGCGCGGCGAACATGATTAGGTCGTCGCGCTGGCCTTCGATGTACTTGAGGTAACCCATCGGCGCGATTGTCCACCAGTCCGCGAGTACCAGAGCGTTCGGCTCGGCCTGCTTGAAGACCGCGCGGGCAAAACGCTCCGAGCCGTAGTCCTGCCTTCCGTCCACCCGCGGCAGGTACTCGAAGAGCAGCACCGCCGGCAGCGCCATCAGCAGCGCGGCCGCAGGGCCGTAGCGCCAGCCAGGCTTCGGCGACACCACCGAGGCCGGGATGCGCGACATGAGCCATCCGGCAAAGCCGAGTATGCCAGCCGCGCCGACGGCGATGAAGGCCGCCCAGACCAGATGCAGGGGAAGGTAGTAGATGTGGATATCGAAGATGCTGAAGTTCATCGCGTAGGCGACATCGAAGAACGCGATGAGCAGCAGGAAGACGGCGAGGCGTCGGTCGCGTCGCCAGAGCAGCCCGATCCCGAGCAGCGCGAGCGCGCACCCCGGCCAGGTGAACTTCCGCAGCAACTGCATGATGTTGTTGCGGGCGCGGATCAGCGGCACGAGCAGACCGCGGTCGAACATCGAGGCCCGCGCGCCGGGCGCGGTGAGCTGATCCCACATGTCGGTCAGGCTGTGCGGGTTGTTGAGGTGGGGAGGCGGATTGGCCGTCGCGCGGATCGGCTCGTAGGCATAGATCGAGAGGCCAAGCAGAAGCAGCCCGAAGCAGATGCCAACGCGCCGCAGTGTGAGGAACCGCCGGCCGCGCTCGGCCCACACCAGGTAGAGCAGCGCCGGTATCATCAGCGCGGTGAGCGCGTGATTGCCCAGGCTGACGCCGATTAGCAGGGAAAGCAGATAGAGCCAGCGGTCACTGCCGGTGCGTCGCCACGCCAGCCCGATGAGGATGATGATTGCGGCGAAGCACACGTGCAACGTATACACCTCCGCCTCCGTCGTCTGATCCCAGAAGGTCGGAGAGAAGGCGAATGTCAGCGCGGCGATGACTCCCGCCGGGCGGCTGCGCGCAATCCTTGCGTAGACCAGATAAAGCAGCGCGACTGCGACCGCGCCGCAGAGCGCGGTCATGAAGTTGACGCGGAAGGCGACGTCGCCGATGGGCAAGCGGCTGAACGGATGCGCCAGCAGCATCCAAGTCGGATAGCCGGGCGAGTGCCCAACCCCGAGGTAGTAGGCGGCGGTGATCAGCTCGCTCGAATCCCCCCACCCGAACGTCGGCCGCATCGTGCGGAGATAGGCGAGCAGTGAGACGAAGCCGACGCCGATGGCGAGCGCCGCGTCAAGCCTGCGGCGCCCTTGCGTGGTCTGTGGCTCTGCGCTTGTGGGCAGGAGACACGCTCCTGCCCCACCTGCATCCACCAACCGTCTCCCTCCGCTTGGGGGCGGGGTTCGTGAACCCCGCCTGAGGCAGGCAGGCCCGCCGGCGCAGGCTTCCCGAAGCCTGCGCCCAACAGTCTGCCTCCCGCCACGGTATTCCACATAACCGAGGGATGGTCAGATTCCCACGCTCACCGCGAGCCCCGTGTGAAGGAGCTTCCGTCCCGGCGGGGAATCAAGCGCTGCAGGGGGTATGCCACAGCCCGGATCGCCGCCCACCCCATTCCACTCGCTGCGCCAGGTCTCTTCCATCTTTGCGACGGGTCAAAGGACCCCAGAAGGAGAAATGAGAGATGCGACGATACGCTCTGCTTACTGTCGTGCTGACCGCCCTGACGCTGGCGGCGCTCCCGGCGATGGGGGGCGAGATCCAAGGCACCACCGCGGATGACCTGAAGAAGGCCGCTCTCCCGGCGCCCTCCACAGTGAAGGTCGCGGTGCTCCCGCTGCAGGACATCAAGAACATAGAGCGTCACACCCAGGTGGCCACCTCGGCGGTCGCGCTCACCTTCATGCACTGCGGCTTTCAGTTCGTGCCTGAGTTGAAGACGCGCGACGCTGCCGGGCTCGCGGCCGTCCTCCATGCCACCAACCAGGCGGTGCTCGCGGACAAGAAGATCGCCCCGGGTGAGCCGCTTCGGCTCGAGGACGCGGTGCGCATCGGGACCGCACTCGGGGCCGACTGGGTGGTCTACGGCGACGTTGTTGATATGCACACTTACATGAAGACCGGCTTCTTCGTGAACCAGAAGAAGGGCGTGGCCAACCTGAAGATCAAGATCGCGAACGTCGCGACCGGCGAGACGATCATGTCGCGGCAGCTTGAGGAATCGGGCAGCGGCGGCGGCGCGAGCGCGGTCGTCTTCCGCCGTGCGACCGCCCTGGAGCGCACCATTTGCAACCGGTGCGCCATCACGATGCTTCGCGACGTCTGCGCCGCACTCCCCGCGCACACCCACTCGCCCGAGGGGGAGCCGACCGAGGATGAGGTCATGGCGGCGGAGGAAGCCTGGGCCAAGCTCGACCCGCGAGCAGAGGAGGGGTAGCCGCGCGCACTCGGGAATGCCGCGCCACCCTGTCAGCCGCTCTACCTTCGCCGCTGCCAGCGCCAAGCCGCCTCCCTCCGCTACGCCGGCGTATTCCACATAACGGAGGGATGGTGGGATTCCTGTAGGGCAGCTCGCACGCGCCCGCGCACGAGCCGCGGGTGATGCAGTTGGGGTTCTGAAACGGCCAGGCCCGCTGCCCTTCGACTGCGCTCAGGGGAGGAGGCAGCAACCCGGCCCGATCCGCCTTCGCCAAGGCTACGGGGGACCTGCGGCAGCAGCTTTCCCGTATATCACCAACCTCGCCGAACGGCTGGGGAGAGCGAACCGCGAGATGCCGTCCTCGACCGTGGTCTGACCCACGACTTCGTCGCGAACCTCGGTGTTGAACTGCCGGACCGCGCCCGTCCCCTTGGTCAGCAGCCCGGACAGATCAGCGCGGACATTGTACGTGACGGTGTCGCTCCAGTTCAGCACGAGCAAGTTGATCTTCCCGTCGGCGTCCTTGGTGGCGATGGCCTGAAGCTCGGCCGGATCGCATTTCGCCTGAAAGGTTGGTTTCGCACCCGCCAAGGCCCGATTTGCCAGCCGGAGCGCGTAGTAGGTGGCGCGGCGGGTGCCATCGCCGGTCACGATTCCCCAGCCCGGCCTTCCATCATAGACCCAGTCGTAGAACGAGAAGATGTGGCTCCCGTAGACGTGGTCGTCTCCCGGCTGGCTGAAGCGAATCAGGTTCTCGATCACCGCGAGGCCCATGTACCACTCGTCATAGGACACGTCATAGGTGCCCCATTCCGACAGCCAGATCGGGTAGTCGGGGTGTCCGCTCTCGGCAAGGCGGGCGTGCATTCTCCGGACGAACTCGCCCTTGTCCCACCACGCGTACCAGTGGACATTCAGACTGTCGAAGCTATCGCCCGCGTCGGCGAGCACGCCGCGAACCCAGCGGGGACCGGCGGTGACCGGCGCGTGCAGGTGATAGCTGCGCCCCGGCAGGTAGGTCCGGTAGACGTGAGCGAGGGCGTCGTTCGCCTTCTTCACCATCTCGCAGTACTCCTCGCGGGTGCCGATCCAGCCCTGCTGGGGGGTATTGTCCGGTTCGTTGAGCACCTCGAACTCATCTACTCCGAAGTCATTGCGGACATTGAGCCAGTAGGCCATGGCGAAGACGTATTCCCACCACTCGTTCCAGTCTTCGTCGGTCTTCGGGACCGCCGGGCTCCAGGAGGGTTGCAGGCTCGTGTCGCGGTTGCGCAGCGAGATGACCGCGCACACACCCGCCTTCTTCAGATCCGCGAACATGCTGCGCCAGGTAACCTTCGACGGGTCTTCGGGGTGGGGCGAATAGGGCGAAGCCATCACCTCGTCCCAGCGCTTCCAGGGGATGATCTCGGGATCGGCCTTGATCTCGGCGATGGTCGGCGCTCCGTACACGCCGTCGTCATCAACCGGCTCGAAGCGGGACATATCCCCGTAGATGCGGAGCGTGTTGATCCCGCAGTCGGCCAGATCGGCGATGTCGAAGCGCGAGTCGCCCTCGGTGCCGCCGATGTAGCGGGTGCTCACGCCCCACTGCTTCTCTGACACGGTGATGGTGGCTTCCGAGACAGAGGGACTAGGGGTTGGGGCCTGGGGATTGGGGTCTTCGCCCAGGCAGGCGATTGGGAGGAGTATGAGCAGAGCGCAAGCGAGTGCGGCAGCAAGCGAACGGCACTGCATCATGTCGATGATCCTATCCGTGTCCATCCGTGTTCATCTGTGGTTCAGAGGATATACCGCGTGAGGTCGAGGTTTTTCACGACATCGGCCAGTTGTTGGTTCACGTAATCGGCGGTGATGGTGATGTGAGTCGGGGCGATGTCGGAGGCCTCGAACGAGATCTGCTCGAGCAGCCGCTCCATCACGGTGTGGAGCCGGCGCGCGCCGATGTTCTCGGTCTCCTCGTTCACGTGCGCGGCCATGCGGGCGATCTCGGCGACGCCCTCCTGCGTAAACTCAAGCTCCACACCCTCGGTCTTCATCAGCTCGGTGTACTGGCGGATGAGCGAGTTCTCCGGCTCGTTCAGGATGCGCACGAACTCCGCCTCGCCCAGCGCCGAAAGCTCCACCCTGAGTGGGAACCGTCCCTGCAACTCGGGGATCAGGTCGGAGGGCTTGGTGGTGTGGAATGCGCCCGCGGCGATGAAGAGGATGTGATCGGTCTGCACAGGCCCGTACTTCGTCATCACAGTCGAGCCCTCGACGATCGGCAGCAGCCCCCGCTGCACGCCTTCCCGGCTCACATCCGGCCCACCGATGGCGCGCTCGCGCCCGGCGATCTTGTCCATCTCATCAATGAAGATGATGCCCGATTGCTCGGCCCGCTGGACCGCCTCTCCGGTGGCCTGCTCCATGTCTATCATCCGCTCGGCTTCCTGGTCGAGCAGGATGCGGCGCGCGTCGGCGACGGCGACGGTGCGGCGGCGGCGCTGCTTCGGAAACATCCCGCCGAGCATGTCCTGGAGGTTCATGCCCATCTCCTCCATTCCCGCGCCGGAGAACACCGGGATGGTGAGGAAGCGGCTTTCTTCCACTTCGATCTCAACCATCTGCTTGTCGAGTTCACCTGCAAGCAAGCGCCTCCTGATCGCATCCCTCGTCGCGTCTTCCTCCGGCGTCGTCTCCTCTGGCTCGGGTTCGGCCGGGCGCGGCTGGAGTATCGCGGCCATCGCCTCGCCGATGGACTGCATGCGGGAGGGCGCACCTGTCCCGCGCCGCTGAAGCGCGTCCAGCAAGCGTTCAGTTACCCGCTCCTCGACCCGCGACCGGACGCTCTCGACCTTCTCCGAGCGCACCATCCGCACTGAGGCCTCGACCAGATCGCGCACCATCGAATCCACGTCTCGCCCGACATAGCCAACCTCGGTGTACTTGCTCGCCTCCACCTTGATGAACGGCGCGCGAACGAGCTTGGCAAGCCGCCGGGCGATCTCGGTCTTCCCGACGCCGGTCGGGCCGATCATCAGGATGTTCTTCGGTATCACCTCGTCCCGGATGTCCTCGGGCAGGAGCTGCCGGCGCATACGGTTGCGCAGAGCGACGGCGACCGATCGTTTCGCCTGCGTCTGGCCGACGATGTACTTGTCCAGCGCGGCGACGATCCGCGGCGGCGTCAGGTCTTCGAGTTGCCTGTCAAGCGATGTGTCTGTGCGTGTGGTCATGCTCGTGTCTCAGGATCGGTGATGGAAGGCATTGTAGCACAAACGCGAGGCGGTGGCGTCCCGTTGGGCAGGAGCTTGCTCCTGCCACTAGCACCACCCCTATGCTCTCTACCGCAAGGTCCTCGCCACCCGCTCCTCGATCCGGAACAGGCGCTCCTCGGTGATGCCGAGGGCGCGGAGTTCCTCCTCGGTCGCGTAGCCCGATCCTCGACAGCCGATGCCTCCGGGGTCGTGCGCGTCGCTGTTGATGGCGAGAGTGCACCCCTCCTCCAGCAGCCAGGAGAACAGCCGTCGAGCTGCCTCGGGGTGTTTCCTGAGGAAGGAAGGGTTGCACTCGAAGGCCACGCTCGACGCCGCGGCGAGGCGCGCGAGCTCGCGCATAGCGGCCTCATCCACCGCGGCGACGAAGTCGCTGAAGCTGAAACGACACGCCGGCACGTGCAGCGGATGGACGATGATGTCGGTGAAGGCGGTCTCGATCGCGCCGCGCATGAGGTCTACCATGTAAGCGGCCATCGAGCGCGGCTCCTCGAGGAACTCCCGCTCGACGCCCGGGTCGAAGAGATGGCTGGCAGCAATGAGCACGTAGTCGAGGGTCGCGGCGAACTCGGCGTCAATGGCGCAACGAGTCGGCGACTGCATGTCGGCCTCGCAGCCGACATAGATCCGCATCCCGTTCACGTCGCGGGGCAGCGCCTGCCGCGCGATCACCGGGCGCTCGCGATGCTGCGGGAGGAAGATGTGATCGGAGATGCCGATCGCTTCGAGCCCCGCCTCGATGCCCGCCGCGACCACTGCGTCGAAGGTAGCGCCCGGGCTGCCGCAATCCGAGAGATTCGTGTGTATGTGAAGGTCAGTCCGTATGAGCTTGCTCAGGTCGTAGCTCCGCGCCCCTTCTCCGCGCGCGGAGAGGGGGACAGGGGGTCAGGTCCGCGCGCCTACTGCTCGCGCGCGCCGCGGTCTGTTCCTCTCCCTGATGGCACCCGGTTTCCCCAGTAATCGCGCCCGCCGTTGTCACGGATAGGCATACCCGAATCCACGCAGGGCGAATCGGGCTGGAGCTTGTAGCCGTCCACGGTCTCGCGTCCGACGCCGCCGCTGCCCGGGTTCACGAACTTCGGATCGCTACTGAGCTTGTGCGGGTCGGCCGGCTCGCTGCGTTGGTGTGTTCCGAAGAAAACGTTGTAGTCGAACTCGGTCTTGCTCGCGCTGAGGTCGAAACCGCCCTGGCCCAGATTGTAGAAGATGTTGTTCTGGTACTGAATGCCTTCGGGCCAGGTCCGGCGCCACAGGGGACCTGCCGGGTTGTGCCAGACCATCAGCGGGTCGCCCTTGCCCTCACCGACGTAGATCGTGTTGTTGTAGATGCGCGCGTTGGTGACCTTGCCGCCGATCTGGAAGGTGCGCGCGCCGTCGTTCTGGCTGATGTTGTAGCGCACCAGCGAGCCATCGTTGAAGCGTCGCGGGTTGCCGTCGCCTTCCTCGCAGAGCAAGATGAACCCACCTTCGTTATCATGGCTGTAGTTGTACTGGACGATGGTGCGACGGGTGCGACCGTCAATGTCGAAGCCCTGCCCATCGAGCGTCGTCTTGGTAAGATAGGCTTCGTTGAACTGCATCACCGCGTCATCGGTTTCCCACACCCAGATCGCGACATTGTAGGTGCCGGAGCGCGCGTTGCATCTGCTTGCGACGTTGTACTCGATCAGCGGCGCATCACACATGCAGGCGACGATCCCGTCGCCGCCGATGTCATCGAGCACGTTGTTGCGGATCACCAGGCGCGTGTACGGCTCCCACTCCGCCTCTCCGCTGCGGCTCCAGTCGGTCCAGGTCTTGATCCCGCCCCGGTCGCAGCGGTAGACGTGACACCCCTCGATCAACGCATCGTCGAACCGCGTGCGCACGGAGCTGCCGATAACGTCGAAGAGGATCCCCGCATTGCACTTGCCGCCATCGCGGCCGTTGCGCTGGTCCCCGTTGACATCGTGCACCTCGAGCCCGCGCAGGTGGACGTGAGTCAGCAGCCCCGCGTCCTCGCCCAGCACTCGCACCCCCGCGCGCTGGGCCGGCCCCTGGGGGCCGAGATTCGTTATCTCCAGGTTGCTGATCTCCCAGTGCTGCTGGTTGTACAGGCGCACCGCCTCGAAGACCTTCCCCTCGCCATTGATGCACGGCTTCGCGCCATCGCCATAGCGGTCCACGATGATGGGCTTGTCCAGTTCGCCCGAGCCCTTCGGCCAGAGCTGTCCGTTCCACGAGGAGCCGGACTTGAGCAGAATGCGGTCGCCCGGCTGGAAGGTGGTCGCGTTCACCTTGTCGAGCGTCGCCCAGGCAAGCGCCTCGCCCGTTGCCGCGTTCGCGTCATTGCCGCCGACCGCATTCACATAGAACGTCGTCGCCATCGCCGCGCTGGCGAGGACGAGACACAGCAGCATCACAAAGACCATCGGCAGGGCCATAGTGACCCCCTTCACCTGCATCTTGGAATCCCTACCGTCACAATGCGCCGCGTGGGGGCCGGCTACCTCTTGACGCGGAGGACGATGTCATAGGGGCCGTCGGTGTAGGACATCGTCTTTGAGTCGTACTCGGTGGCGTTGTCGTCCGCCATGTTCGGGCCGAGGCTGTAGACAATGAAGCCCTGGTTCTCGCGGCGGTAGCGGAGGTCCGCTCCAGCGAACGGATCCATGGGAAGGTCGAAGCCGGCGGCCCTGAGGTCGGCGAGCGACTTCGGGTACCTCCCCCTATCCGCGTGATAGGCCTTGAGCGCGAGGGCGATGCGAGCAACGGCGATTTCGGCCTCGCGCCTCTGCGCGCTGAGCTTCGTTCGGTCCATGACCGGCGCGAGCATCGCACCCAGCAAGCCCAGTTTCAGCCCCGGCCCTGCTTGCGGCGCGCCCTGGCCCGGCGGACTCCGCGTCGCCGCGTCGAGCACCCTGATCTGCCAATCCATGTAATCGAGATAGGAGGCCTCGTCGAGATTGAGCAGGGCCCGGCCGATTGTGCAGTAGGCCGAATAGGGCGCCGCCTGCGGGTCGATTGTGGGGCTGCCCCCTGTCTGGATGGTGTCGAAGAACGACTGAACGGTCGCTGGGTCCCCCGCCCGGAACCCTTCGAACGTTTCGATCCCGAAGGCCCGCTCGGCCAGGAACGCCCGCCGCACCGCGCCACGGTGGTCAATCTTGCCGAACTGGTCGAACAGCTTCCGGCACGCCTCCGGCGATGGGTCGCCGGCCGAGAGTGCGGCCTCCAGCGCATCGCCAGCGATCCCCTGGATGGCGTGCCCCAGCAGCAGCCCGATCAGAGTTGGGTCCGCCTTCACGTGCTCGGCCATGCGGTACATTGCGGAGATGTCGCCCAAGGCCTCGTCGCACTTGCCGTCGACTGCCAGCACGCGGGCGCGCGCGCTGATCAGCCGCGCGCTCTCTCGCATGCGAGCGTAGTGAGGGAACACGAGTGACGCCGCCGGCGCGTTCCAGTCGACAGGGAACGCGCATGTCTGCATTCGCGATGCTTCCTCCAGCAGCTCGATGATGGGCTCGGCCTGAGGCAGGATGGAGCGCGCATAGGACAGGTCCTTCATCGCCTGCTCGAAGTTGGCGCCCTGCCACATGAAGCCGAAGGCCTGGAGGTACAGGTCGGCGGCATTATCGGCGCCGAGTGGGAGCTTCGGCGCCATCTCTGCCAGCGTCAGCGGCTCGCCCTTAGCCTTGATCTCATCGAGCTTCGCCCGGACCACTGCCTCGGTGTAGGCAAGGGCAATCAGGTAGCCGACCACGAGCACGAGCGGCACGACCACCCGCCAGCGCAGAACGCCGCGGAGCGCCTGCCACACTCCGGTGCGAGCCGCGCGCCCGTTCCTGTCGCCGCTTGGCATCCTCCCCTCCGCGTCTTGCGTGACCTACTCAGTTAGATGCCACGGCGCGGCGGTTGGTTCGCAGGAGCGACCCCGTATCACCTCGCGCACCGGAAGACGATGTCGTAGTCCTCCGGGGGCCTCTCGCGCTGCCCTGGTGAGCGCACTAGCTTCTTCTCGTAGTCGTCGTAGTCCCTGACCGCGTTGTCGTCATCCATGTCGGGACCCAGGCTCCAGACGACGAAGCCGCTGCCCTTTCTACGATAACGGTACAGCTTCCCGCCGAAGGGATCGAGGGGCAGCTTCCAGCCGGCGGCTCCCAGTTCGGCGAGCGAGGGCGGGTAGGTGGCATGGTCTGATCGGTATGCCTTCAGTGCCAGCGCGATCTGCGCCGTCCCGACACCGGCGGTGGCGCGGTCGCGCGACCAGACGACGCGTCGGTAGACTGGCATCACCAGGCGTGTGACAATCGCGTAGATGGGCGTTCGCGTATCCAGCGACCTGCTAACGCCGTCTGTAACCTTGCGTGACTCGGGCCAGGGGAGTTCGAACGCTCGGACCTCCCGCTCCATGCAGGAGAGATAGACGCGCTCGTCCGCGTTGAGCATGGGCCGGAGGAGCCAGGTGCGCAGCCTGCCCCACAAGCGCGGCCGCCCTCCCAGACTGACTTGCCCCTCCCCATGCATTAACGAGGTGAGGCTGACCCGTCCGGAACGGACCCAGTCGAACACGTCCATGCCAAAAAGGACGATCTCGCCCTTGATAGTGTGCAGCGACGAAGCGACGTTGTCGGACTTGTCGAGCTGGTCATAGAGTGACGTGCAGGCGCCCGGGGAGGGCGCGCCCCTCGGCAGGGCCTCGCCCAGCGCGCGAATGCCAATGCCCTGAATGGCGTAGCTGACGAGGTCGGCGATGATGACCGGGTCTGTTTTCGCCTGCTCGGCGACGCGGAACAGCGTGTCCACGGAGCCGAGCGCTTGGTCAATCCCGCCGTCGGCGGCCTGTACGTGAGCGCGAAGCACCAGCATCCGTGCTGCCTGACGCATCTGCGAGAAGTGTGCGAACGAGGCCGAGACGCCTGCCTCCCAATCCACGGGGAAGACACAGTGAGGCATTCGCGAGGCGCGGTCTAGCAGCCGGTAGTACTCCGGGTTCGCCGCGACGGCTCTTCGAGCGAGCGCGAGCCATTCCGCGTCGTGTTTGACCCACTGCTCAAAGAGAGCCGCATCGTCTTCTCTCGACATGCGCAGCGCGCGCCAGGCCTGCTCGTACACGTCGGCGGCGTTATCCGCCCCGGGCGGGAGCTTTGGGATCAGGTCCTTGGCGGGCAGGATGATGCCGGCTTTCGTCAGCCGTTCTATGTCGCCCTGAAGCTGCCGACCGGTCACCACCACCGCGATGAGGTGGATCAGCACCAGCGCCGGCAGCACGTAGACCATCGCCCGGCCGAACTTGCGAAGGCCGCGCCAGACTGCGCGACCTGCCCTGCGCAAAGCCGGGATCAGCGACGGGAAGAGCTCGCCCATGGTTCAGCCTCCTTCGCCTCTTTCCAGCAGGCGGGATCGCAGCTGCAAGTACGTTTCCGGCTCGGCGCTGGCTACCCTAAGGCGCGCCGACAGGAACGGCGCGCCCGCCAGGTCGAGGTCGCTGAGCGAATCGCCGCCGGTCGGCTGCCTGGCCATGGTGCCAGTACCTGCGGACGGGACCGCGATGCCCAACTGGCGGTCCTGCCAGCCGAGGACCGCGACGTCGAGCAGAAGCAGCACGACAAGCGCGCCGAGCGCGATCGCCGGACGCAGCGCGGCCGCGCGCCGCGCCCTGCTCGATGCTCGCGCCAGCACTCGCCCGCGCAGCTCCGAGGCCGGGCCGCGACGGGGAAGCCCCCGGACCAGGCTCTCGATCTCGGCATCGCCCATGGCAGCAAAGCGTTCGTCAGCCATCACGATCACCCTCCTTGAGTAACTCACGAAGCCTGGCGAGCGCCAGGCGATAGCGGCTCGCCGCCGTGTTCTGCGGAATG
>Ga0315294_10007030_pt1 | contig 12357 bp, 5 predicted proteins | sample YL17G13_40_MG_FD_203626 | JGI IMG/M metagenome (GOLD analysis project Ga0315294, IMG submission 203626) | Sediment microbial communities from Yellowstone Lake, YNP, Wyoming, USA - YL17G13_40 | ecosystem: Environmental > Aquatic > Freshwater > Lake > Sediment | place: USA: Wyoming | collected...
CAACGAAGAAAAGACACTTGGAGACCTCCACAAACTCGCGGACTCGCTTGTGGAGGGCACCGGCTGTCCGCGACCAGCGGGGGACAATTAAGTAGGGGCACGGCATGCCGTGCCCCTCTGATGGTGTTGACCCTGATCGACCTCGACTAACGGCAGACCCCGCATGCAATTGGATTCAGATTCGTCAAGCTCGCTTGAATCGTGCTGATTTCAATTAGAACCCGCAAGCAAATATCGGACATGAACGTTCGTTCACTGAATCCCGCACGTTCAGTGGGATTTCACCCCCATGAATACTACTAATGAGAAAAGGACCATCGGATTGGGCCTCTCCTGATCCCGCTCAACGGGGTGGTGAAAAAGTGAACGCACCGAGAAAATCAATGATCAAAGCATTGAATGCGACAATCGCCTGCATCTTCTGCATTCTGGCGCTAAGCCTGGCTTGTTCCGGCGGAGGAGGCGACCCGACCGGGGCGATCCCCGACGTGACCGCGCCGAAGAACGGCCCGGAAGCCATAGCCGACCGTGTCGCCTCTGAAGATCGCGTCATCTGGGGCGGTTACATCCTCGATATCCGTCCGGAAGAGGGAACTGCGACCGTGATCCCCCTCGAACGGGCCCTGGAGGCGCATTTCGATGTCACGTCCATGATCCTCAAGCCGGCATGCTCGAACTGCCTCAGGCTCGATAATTTCTCGTTCGACAAGTCCGCCGGGATAATCGATCTCGACGCGGCGCTTGTCAACCCGACGGTTCTGGGGGGATACGATGTCAGGGCGGTCTTGCTGCTCAATGAGTGGGACACGGGACGGAAGCTGACAAATGAGGCGGGGCTCACTGATTTCTGGTCCGGGGAAATGTATCGCCCCGATCCGTACATCATTTTCGCGAAGGAAAGCGAGGGCCGCTATTTCGGTCCGGCCGAGGAGCACAGCTCGCATGTCACGCTGAGCCTGCCCAAGCCTTTCAAGCTCCTGGTGCCGTTCATTGTTGACGCCAGCTATCCGGATCATCCGAAAGAGCCTGCGGAGATGACGAACGTGACGGTGGAGGGCACGGTGCATCCGACCGGCTACACCCTCAACATATCGGTGGATCTCCTCGACTGGCAGGATGACGCGAAGGGCGTATACCTGGACTGCTCGCCGCTGAATCCGCTCGCGGGTCTGCAGGTGTTTGAGCCGATGGCATCCGGTGCGGCAGGCGAGAATTTCAGAACATGGGAGCTGCATCTGCAGTACGACGCGACCGTGCCGGACGCATGGCTGCCGCTCTCGGAAGGCTCCTTCGAGCTTCCGATCGTGGCGCTGGACTCGGTAAGCACGGCGAAGATTTTCCGCAGGATCACGGTGCAGGTGACGCAGGACAACGAGCCTCCGGCATGGACCGGGGATGTCGGGGTCGATGAGGTCTGGTGGGGAAGCCGGCGCGCGATCGTGAGCTTTTTCCCCGCAAACGACCCGAGCGGTCCCGTGCTCTACAATATTTACTCCTCGACGGACATTCCTCTCATCCCACCGTCCAAGGACGTCGTGACCGGATGGTCTCACTATGCGGTCGAGACGGTCGACGGCGCGACATACAAGTTCATCGTGAGGGCCGAGGACCAGGCCGGCAACGAGGACGAAAACGGGGTCAAGATCCTGGGCATGAGTATGTCCATGAGCGGTATCTGGGAGCAGGTCTTCACCGGCGACCTCGAGTCGTCCCCGAATGTCAAGGACATCGATCTGGACGACGTGCAGGATGTCATCTTCGGGTGCGACAACGGGAAGGTTTACTCGCTCTCGGGTCAGACAGGAGACGTGAAATGGTCGTACCAGACCGGAGGAATGGTCAAGAGCTCTCCGGCGATCAGGGATGTGAACGATGACGACATCCTCGACGTGGTCGTGGGCTCCAACGATACGTCGATCTACGCCCTCAACCTTCTGTTCGGAAGCCCGTACGCTATGATGACCTTCCCCACCGGAAGCATTGTGGAATCATCGCCCGTCTGCGCGGACCAGACCGGCGACGGAGTGCCGGAAGTGATCGTGGGCTCGTTCGATAATTACCTGTACGCTTTCCAGGGGGGTACCGGCGATCTGCTCGTGAGCTACGACACAAACGCGCCGGTGAAAGCCACTCCATCGCTCGAGGATTTCGACAACGACAGTTATCTGGACGTTCTCGTGTCGTCGGGAGGCGTGGTCCGGGCAATCAACGGCATTACGGGCGCCATCCTCTGGAGTCACGATTTCGAGACCGGCTACTCCATGGGGTCGCCGGCGATCGGCGATCTGAACGAGGACGGCAAGGGCGATGCGATCGTCGGCAGCCGTGACGGTGTCTACGCGTTCGACATCGCGAACAACACCATGTTGTGGTCGAACGAGGAGCTGGACGGGAATTTCGACACTTCGCCGGCACTTGGGGATTTCAACGGGGACGGTATTCCGGATGTCGCGGTATCGTCGAGGTTTCAGCACGTCTTCCTGCTTGACGGAAGCGACGGGTCGCTGATCTGGACAAGCGAGGACGAAATCTACATGCCCACATCCCCGACCGTGGCGGACATGAACGCCGACGGGCAGATCGATGTGGTAGTGGGCTCCGGCGATTATTTTCTCAGAATCCTGAACGGCGCCGACGGGCTCACGCTGTACAAGTACGATACGTCGCAGTATGGCGCTGTCACGACGATCCCGCTCATAGCCGATGTCAACTCCGACGGCGACATCGATATCGTCTTTGCGACGGAAAGTCATCACATGTTCGCCCTGACCACCAACCACACAGTGCCCGTCAATCTCAACCTGCTCCCATGGCCGAAGTTCATGAGGACAAGGTCGAACACGGGAAATCTTGCGCATCCGTTGAACTAGACGTCGGGCGGATCGATTCGGAGAACAACCCGGACGACAAGTCCGGTTTTTTTTGGCGACCGAATGAGATTAGCGGATGAGAATTGATTCCACCGGGCATCGGTACTATTCTGAGACCGCACTTGGGGGTCGCGATTTCCGCACGGGCCCTTTTTTGCGCCATGGAAGAGCTCAAGTCGAATGCCGAGATAAGGAGCGAAGCCGCAGCGTGGGTTGAGAAATCCGGGGCGATCCTCGATGCCGACGTTTCCCGAAGGCAGGCGGTCCTGAGCCGCTTCTTGGAGCCCTGGACGCTGGCGGTTACCGTCGGCGAGCTGATGGCCGTCGGATGCCGATTCAGGTCGATCGCCCCCAACCCGTCGCCAAGGCTTCGATGCCTGCAGGTGGTTCATTTTCAGAATCTCGTGGACTGGCCTCCCCCGGGTTTCCTCGCCCTGAGCGTTCGACCGAATAACATCTTCGATCCTCCGCCGCGATCCGCGATGATGGATATCCTGACTCGGCATCTGGACCGGAGCGCATCGGTGGGCGATGTGCTGAAAATCGACGGCGGCTGGGCCGTAGCGGTCTCGGAAGCCGGCGAGATTCCGCGCTCAATGGCGGGATTCTCCGTTGCAGTCATGGAGCCCGTCGAGATCGAAAAACTTTCGCCGGGGACATCGACGGGAAAAAAGAAAATCACGGTAGCGTCGCCCAGGATCGATGCCGTGTCCGCGAAGGTGCTGAAGCCAAGCCGCGAGCAGGTCAAGAAGCATCTGGAGACCGGTGGGGTCCTCCTGAACTATCGCCCTGCATCCAAGCCGGGAACCGAGCTTGGACCGGGCGATGTTGTTGCCGTCCGTGGCGGAGGAACGTTCCGGTTTGAGAAAATCGTCGGGGAGTCGAAGAAGGGTCGGGTTTATGCCGAGGTGGAAGTACTGAGCGGTCCATGAATCGGGACTGTTGCTGAACATGCTAGTATGTTGTGATAGACTAGGGCTAAACAACTGTTGGGTGAGACTATGACTCTTTTCCAGGAACCGCAAAGGGCATATCCCGTAAGTGAAGACACGCTGCCGCTGGCCGCAAGGCTTCGCCCCAGGACTCTCAGGGAGATCGTCGGACAGTCGAGTCTCCTGTCGGAGAACGGTGCGATCGCCCGGATGGTTCGAACGGGGCAGCTTCACTCGTTCATCCTGTGGGGTCCGCCGGGCAGCGGCAAGACCACTGTGGCGCGAGCGCTGGCAAACGAGGTGGACGTGAATTTCCGCGAGTTCTCGGCGGTCACGAGCACGGTCAAGGACGTGCGGGACGTGGTCAAACAGGCCAGGGATGAGAGAAAGCTGACCGGACGGCACACGATCCTTTTCATCGACGAGCTTCACAGGTTCAACAAGCTGCAGCAGGATGCGTTTCTGCCTCACATCGAGGACGGTACGATCATCCTGATCGGGGCCACAACCGAGAATCCGTACTTCACCATCAACTCGGCTCTGAGAAGCCGTCTCACCGTGTACAAACTGGAGGCTTTGAGTATCGAGGACCTCTCGATTATTGCGGACCGGGTGCTCGATTTCTTCCATGAGCAGCCGGGTGCGGAAAAGGGACATTACACGCTTCCTGAAAATGTCAGGGACAGCCTCCTGATGCTCGCAGGGGGCGATGCTCGCGTGCTGATGGGGACTCTGGAGGCGGCGAAATCCCTCATTGACGAGGAAAGCGAAGGGAAGGGAGGGGAGATATCGCAGGAGGTGATAGAGACCGCGATGCAGGCGGCGTGGAGGGTGTACGACCGTACGGGCGATGCGCACTACGACACCATTTCCGCATATATAAAAAGCATGAGAGGCAGCGACCCGGACGCGGCGATCTATTACCTTGCGAAAATGCTCGCGAGCGGAGAGGATCCGAAATTCATCGCGCGACGCCTTGTGATCCAGGCCGCCGAGGACGTTGGGAATGCTAACCCCATGGCGCTCGTCGTGGCGAATGCCGCGAGGGATGCGGTGGAGTTCGTGGGGATGCCCGAGGCGCAGATACCTCTGGCACAGGCCACCATTTACGTGGCGACAAGCCCGAAATCGAACGCGACGGTCATGGCGATATCCGCGGCCATGAAGGACATCGAGTCCGGCAGGAATTATCCCCCTCCGCTGCATCTCAGAAACGCGCCGGTGCCGGAGATGAAGACCGAGCACGGACATTCCGAGGGCTACAAGTACGCCCACTCGTTTCCCGGCGGAGTAGTGAACATGCAATACCTTCCGGAAGAGATGATCGGCACCGAGTACTATCATCCGTCTCCTCGCGGGAAAGAGAAGGCTGTCGGGGAGTGGCTGGAGAAGTTCCGCGCGGCCAGATCGAAGGGGAAGGGCGAGGGTCAATGAAGACCGCAAGTCCGGTAGCCAACTCCGGTAGCTGCTACCGGAGTTGACCCGCCGAAGCTTGAGATGGAATCAATACTATAGTACTATATTCCTGAAACCTGGATGTACAAATCGTTCGATGGAGTGTGGAGGTCATGATGCGCATCAGCCTGCTGGTCAGCTCAATGCTGCTGGTTCTGATTATCGGCTGCTCCGGAGGGTCGCCGCTCGCCCCGCAGGGAACGCCGCCGGTCGAAACTCCCAGGGAGGCAGCCCTCGGCTCTCCGAACCACGTCCTCTGGGGAATGTGGGACATCACGATAGACGGGAAATCGATGACTGCCGAAGCGGTGCCCATCAGAGGCGCACAGTTCACATGCAATGTGACAATGTTCATGCAGCCCCCGAAGAGCCCGATCAACATGATCGCGCTCGCCGTGCTGCCCGGAAGCGAGCCAATGAACGGCTATTTCGAGGTGGATGTCACGCTCAGGCATCCGTTCCCGGGACTGAATATGTACAATGGTTTTGACGTCAGAGGGATTCTGATGGCCGACGGTTCGATCATCGGAAGCCACGACTCCAATGTCCTGCGCGCAGGTCCGGGGGACACGAGTCTTGTGAACGCCGACGGATACACCCGCTGGTGGAATTATCCGGAGTTCACAACCTACGAGACGATCTTCGGGTTCACGCGAGGAAAGCTCGGCCCGCCGAATCATCCTACGGCCACGGTGAATCCGTACAAGTATTTCGCTCTCGGCCTCGATCCCGACACGCCGGTCACCGATCTGGACGTATCCACACGCGGGTTCTTCCCGACGCTCGCCGGAACGCAGACCAGAACCTACAAGATTCAGTTCAAGATGAACGGCGGTCAGACGGTGTTCGACTTCCAGTACGCCGTCGATGCAAGCTGGGACGATCCTGACAAGGACTATGCGCCTGATTTCCCGCAGGAGGCATTCAGCCTGTCCGCCAACTGCCATGAAGCATGGACGCTGTCGGTGAACGACGCAGGCTCGACCGCGTACTGGCTGAACGCCGACGAGAAGGGCGGCGAGTTCGTTCTCGATATCGAGGTCTATGACTGGCAGGCGGCAGTGAATCCCGGGGGCGTTCCTGCGGAAGTGTCCGGCCTGTGGCTTGAGGGCGATGTGCTCGGGGGTGCGGTTGATGCGCTGTCCGTTGCGACGATTCTTCCCGGATCGACTTCCGTCTCGTCGGTCTTCGAGGTCACGCTTGGGTCGCTCAACCTGACGAAGTCCGGTCCGGAGACCCTTTTCTGCACAGTGGAGAGCGCGAATCCGAGCAGCTACGAGCCGCAGATCCCCGGCGGAAGCTCGTTTGCATATCCCGAGGCGACTCTCGCGGCCTACTTCACATTCGATGCGACGGTCTCCGGCGAAGCGCCGTACGTGCAACCGACCGTGCTCTCGATCGACCCGGACTGGGGGTGGGCGGACGAGGCCTACACCGATGTCACCGTCACCGGCACCGATTTCGCTCCGGGCTGCACGGTCGACCTGGAATATGCTCCGGGAGATACGCTCGAGCTCACCAACCTCCAGTATGTGGACTCCACAACCCTCACATTCGATTTGGATCTCTTCGACGCAACGATCGGTCTTTACGATGTCATAGTGACGAACCCGGTGGCTGCCCCAGGCGTTCTGGTCGACGGATTCGAAGTGAAACTCTTCGAGGCCATGTGGCCTGTCACGCAGGGGAATCCGCAGCATACCGGGACTATCGGTTTCGACGGTCCCAACGGTCCGGCGAATGGCAATTTCGCGCCTGCATGGTTTTATACGTTCGCGGATGTGGCCAAGGGAAACGCAACGCCCGTTTTCCTCAACGACACGACGATTTTCTTCTGCATTCCATTTAACTACCTGGATACAAATCATCTTCCGGCGATCGCTGTCGACATGGCCACCCACGCGACCAAGTGGACGAAGGTGTTCAACACGACTACGCATTCCGCCGCGGTTTTCCAGGGGCTGAGCGAAGACGGCTCGATCGCGCTCCTGTGGGACTGGCCGTCGTACGATCTCTACGGTGTCGACGCTGAGAACGGGGACACTCTCTGGGGACCTGTGGCCGCTGCATCGGGTAGTTCTGACGGCTACGCAACTCTCGACCAGGACGGCAACTTCATTGTCAACTCAGGGAGCTCGGTCCGGAGCATCGATCCGGATACGGGCAGCATCAACTGGACCTGCCCGTTGGCTTCAGGCGGATACTGCACTCCGGCTGTCGGTACCGACGGCACCATTTACGCATACGGGAACTGGCTCTCCAATGCACAGCTTCACGCGATCGATCCTTCAACGGGCACGGAGAAATGGGTGACCTATGGTATGGGCAGATGCGATAACGGCGTGGTCTTCAATCCTGTGACCGAGAAGATCATCGTTTTCTCTCAGGGCGGCCTGTACTGCTGGCAGGACAACGGGTCGAGCTGCTCTCTCTACTGGCACGTCTCGATGTCATACGCATGGTACTGCTCGCCCTCGGTCGCACCGAACGGAGATATCTACCTTATCGACGGCGGGGGAACCATGCGAAGGATCGATCCCAGCAACGGCTCAACGCTGAATTCGTCACCGGGTTATGAGGGCGGCTACGGCAATCGGATTGCGATCGGCGATAACGGGCTCATTTATGTGAATAATGAGGCCTATTTCAGGTGCGCCAACTCCAATTGCTCCCTCAAATGGTCCTACTACGGTGATTACTACAGCTACTGGAGCGCGCCCGCGATCGGTCAGGACGGGACCGTGTACTCTGCAAGGCGCACGAGCGGCCTCTGCGCCTGGCACGATTGAGTAGCACGTGGTCGGTGTGGCACGTGCGTCCCGCATGTGGTTCTTCTCTGAGACCATGCCAAGAACCATGCGCAAGATGCGCATGTTACCATTCGCCATCCGGGGGATATTTCGCGACGAACGCGCCCCCGCCCTTTTGAAGTATGCTGTAGCCGGGACCCGGGTCGATATCTATGGTCCCGTTGGACCCTGCGCCCACAAGGATGTTATTGAACGCATCGGTTGCCAAGCCAAAAATCAGGGAAGTCCCGAAACCGGCTATGACATCCACCCATTCCAGCTCGGAACCGGGGCCAACCGACATGAGGAATGCGCCTGTGAGAAAGCTCCCCCCGCCGGGAACGCCGGGAATCTGGTCATAAGTTGCATCAAACGAGCCTGTCGCGAGGAACGCGCCCGACGTGCCGGGGACGACCTTATTCAGGAGAGATGCGCCCCAGCTCCCGGCCCAGAGATACTCGCCCGCAGCATCAACAACACACATATAGGAATCAGTGGACTCCGTCGCGACGACCTCGTTGACACCGGGCCCGGGATCAAGATCGATGTCCTCCGTGAAGATGCCTCCGACGCAGACCTCTCCGTCCGGCCCTAGCGCGGCGGAGTATGCCCAGACCTGCCCCGACCCGCTCCAGATCCGGGTCCATTGATACTCGCCGTTTGAGTCGAGCATCACAAGGTAAGCGTCCTGGCCCCCTTCGGCCGTGTATTCATCCACTCCCGGACCGGGATCAAAATCCTTTGTTCCCGAGAAATGGCCCGTTAAGCACACTCGTCCACTTGAGTCGGCGTCCACTGAATATGCCTCCGCCCATCCCGTATCGCTCCCCCAGGCGCGTGCCCACTGAAACTCGCCGCTTGTGTTGAACTTGCTGAGAAATGGGCCATTGCCTTCGTGGATATCGGTTCCCAGTCCGGGATCGAGGTCAGCCGGGCCCCGGAACAAGCCGGCGATAAAGATGTTCCCTTGCCCGTCTGCAGCAATGCCTGCAAGATCGTCCGCCTGGTCGCCTCCCCACGTGACAACCCGCAGGAAGTTGCCGTCCGAGTCGAATTCGCTCACGTAACAGTCGTAGTTCTTCGCAAGAATCTTTGTCTCGCCCGGACCGGGATCGAAATCGACAACCCCCGAGAATCCGCCTCCGACAAAGATGTCCTCGTTTTCATCCAGGGCCAGCCCGGACAACCAACAGAGCTGGAAATAGCTTGGCACCCATTGCCTCACCCAGAGCTCGCGCCCGTCAGGATCGTACTTGCCCAGCCATCCGGTTGCCGTATCACCGCCGACGTAAATGTTGCCTTCGTGGTCGGAACCCAGACAGGTCGGTCTGCAGCCAACCCTGAAAGAGAGCCCCTTTTTGAGGTCGACCCAGGCCACCTGGAATGCATCTATCTGTCCGAAATTCGGGTCCTGCAACGTGTCCGTCACTCTGACAAGAACCGGGAAACTTCCCCCGGTCGCTCCCAGCTCGTTGACCAGGGTCCCGGTGTAATCGGAATAGTAATTCAGTTCCGTGCCGACATAGTCCAGCTGCACCACTCCCTGGAATAGATCCGGCGCTTCCAGCGTTACGGTGGAGATTGTCTGCGGTCCCTGCTGGTCATGGACCTGGACATCCACGAGAGTGGATGATCCGGGATCAGAAGCCAGGCCCGGTTCGATAGTTACGTAGATTCTGGTGGCTTCCACTGCGTTGGCACTCGGCGGGAAATCATCAACAGGGTGAATCACCTGTTTGCCGGGATTGTTCCATGATGCGTCGACCGCGTATCCGAACTCGAACGCACCGTCCGGAGCCATGATGTCATACGTTCGCGTGTAGTTATCGCTGGGGAGGAAGGCGCCGCGCTTTGATGTCTCCAGGTAGGCCATGAAGGGATTGAGAGTGGAGGAGAGATTGCCTCCGGTAGCCATATCACCGGGATAGTATTTCAGAAGATCCGGCAACGGGCCGTCTTCCGGGAATTCCGTCGGATTGAACAGGCTCGTGTAGCCGTCCGCGGTGAACAATCTTGGAAGATCGTCGCCCCACGCGATCACCCTCCCGCTTTCCGGGAGCTGATAGGTCCCGGGCGAAATGAAGATGCCCCTGACATCGAAGACCGTGAAGTTCAGGTTGTCGGAAAGCGGATGCCGGATCCTGATGTCGACGCTCAGCTCGTTGGGATTCCACTTCTTGACGTCACTAACGGTAATGCAGGAGCCGACCGGGCTGTCTTCGAGGAACTTGAGCGCGTTGAAATGCCATTCGGAAATGCGAAGGGGGACGATTTCAACCGATGCATGATCGGCCGGAACCCTGCATTGCCACATTCCCCGGACGAATCGTCCGGACTCCGCGCCGGATTCTGCGGCAGCCTGGAGAGGCGGGGCCGCAGGACCATCAACGATCGGATGAGAGCATCCGGCGATAAGCAGCGCAAGAATCGACATAGAGACGATAAATGGAGCTCGCATCATGCCACCTCCTGAAAGTGGTCGCGAGAACACATATGCTACTCCTTATCTATACACCACTAGGCCGGCCTTGTCAAGACCAGCTGTGTGGCCCGCGCGTCCCGCACGTGGTCGGCGTGGCACGTGCGTCCCGCACGTGGTTCTTCTTGGGTGCATCATAAGAACCATGCGCAAGATGCGCATGTTACGTGGCACGTGCGTCTCGCACGTGGTTCTTCCCTGAGACCAAGCCAAGAACCATGCGCAGGATGCGCATGTTACGTCAGTGGTTCCCTCAGTACCGCCGCCAGACCCTGGCCTTCGATATGGAAATAGCGTGCGTCGGGATGGTGGACAATGAAAGCCGAAGTGGATTGCTCCGGCACGATCTGGTATGCGCTCGTGAGGCGGGTTCCGATCGCGTTTTCGGCGTCGAGCAGCCGGAAGATAATCTGCTGCTGGGAGAGATCGGGCGTCGAGGCGTAGCCGAACGAGTAGCGGTGTCCCTGGCCTTTGTCGATTCCAAGCTCCCATCGGATTCGTCGGTGCATGAATTCCGCCAATGACTCCGCGGACTCCATCGCAAGCCCGTGCAGGAAAAATCCCTTTGCGTACTCGCCCGACTGAGTGAACGAATGCACCACGTCGCCCACCCGGTCGCCCATCGTCACGACCTGCAGCGCGACGATGTCCCTTTCCCCGGAATCGAGCGGCTTGAAATAATCCGCCACGCAGAGCCTCTCGCCGTTCGGCTGCCTCGGGAACCTGAATCGCGCCAGCTCGACTTCGCTCTTCACGGGATTGTCCGATGCGAATGGATCGAATATGATCACTTCCTCGCCGAAGGAGTTCGCGGGGAAGTACCCATAGACGGCGGCGGGAAGGAGCCAGGATTGTCTGCGGGCTTCCTCCTCGAGGTCCTCGAGGAGAGGCTCGAACGTGGACGCCACGAGAGCGTGATATTCCTCCGCTGTGCGACCGCGAATTCCCCAGTTCAGCTTGAAAAGGACCTTCGTGTCGAGAAGTTTGAAAAGCTCGCGGATGTCGGGCGAGTCGAGTATTCGCATGCCCCAGAACGGGGGCTCGGGAACCGGGATGTCGTACCTGACGGCGCTGAGCACTCTTAAGGGCCTCAGCGCCTTTCTCCTCTCGACCTCCGCTACAACCCGGTCGCGGTCGGAGCGATAAGTCCTTGCGCCTTCCTCGGCCATTGCCTCGAGATCGCGCCGCTTCTCGGGATTCAAAAGCCCCTGAACGAGCTGCAGTCCGATGAAAGCGTCTTTCGCATAGTACACGCCGGGTCGATAAATCTGGTCAGATCCGATCCAGCTTATCCTTCTCGCGAACGATCGATTGATCGCGGCGCCGCCGATGATCACAGGCACTTCGAGACCCGCGCGATGAAGCTCTTCCACGCAGAACTCCATCTGCCGCGACGTTGTGACCAGCAGCGCCGACAGGCCGACAACATCGACCGCGAACTCCCTCGCCCGCGAGACTATCGTCGCGTTCGGCGTCTGCTTTCCCAGGTCGATCACATCGTAGCCGTTGTTCTGGAGAATCGTCTTGACCAGGTTCTTCCCGATGTCGTGAACGTCGCCCGCGACCGTGGCGAGCAGCACCTTCCCACGGCTGATCTCCTTGTCCCGCGGAAGGTGGCTCTCCAGGCGCGCGACCGCCGCCTTCATAACCTCCGCCGACTGCAGCACGAACGGAAGGATGATCTCGCCCGCGGCCATTTTCTCGCCCACTTCCTGCATCGCGGGAAGAAGGATATCGTTCAGAATCGATTCCGGCGAATGCGTTTCGAGCGCTTTCTCTATGAGAATCTCGACATCCTCGCGCTTGCGGTGGATTATCGCGTACCTGAGACT
>Ga0315294_10007032_pt1 | contig 12356 bp, 10 predicted proteins | sample YL17G13_40_MG_FD_203626 | JGI IMG/M metagenome (GOLD analysis project Ga0315294, IMG submission 203626) | Sediment microbial communities from Yellowstone Lake, YNP, Wyoming, USA - YL17G13_40 | ecosystem: Environmental > Aquatic > Freshwater > Lake > Sediment | place: USA: Wyoming | collected...
CCATATGAGCATCAAAAACTTCATCTTCAGCAAAGCATTTTTAAAGAACCTTGGATTGGCAGCAGTAATTGTTGTTGGCTTCATAATGGCACTGCTCATCTGGCTGAATTTTTATACCAGGCATGGACAAAGCAGACCTGTCCCTGATTTTATAGGACTTACTATGGATCAGACAGTTCAGCTGGCTAAGAAAAGCAAGCTGAAATATCAGATCATTGATTCAGTTTATACCTCCGAGGTTCCGCGCGGCTGCATTGCTGAACAAAATCCGGTACCCGGGTTTAAGGTCAAGAAACGCAGGAATATAATGCTTACCATAAACGCCTTTAGTCCGGAAATGGCGGCTATGCCGTATCTCGTGAACCTTCCTAAGCGCCAGGCAATTGCTCTCATTGAGAGTGCAGGGCTTGAGATGGGAACGCCAAGATATATTCCTGACATTTCAACTGATGTCGTGTTAAAGCAGTTATACGATGGAAGAGAGATTCAGGGAGGTGACTCACTGCAAAAAGGTTCGGTGATTGATCTTGTGCTTGGCAAGGGCCCGAGCAACCAAAAAACCCATGTTCCCGATCTGATCGGAATGAACCTGGAATCTGCCAAGAACAGGATACTTGGAGCATCACTTGCTCTCGTTACATCAATCTACGACAATACCGTGCTTTCAGGCAAAGATTCAGCTGATGCATTTGTATATAAGCAAAACCCCGATTTCAGCATTGATGCGACAATACAACTTGGATCATCAATATATCTCTGGCTGACAGTTGATTCTGCCAGGCTTCCGGTTGATTCAGCAATGATCATCACTGACACAATACCCGGAAAAATATACGGAAAGTCCGATTAAACAGATGCTTAAAAAGTTAATTTTAAATATTGCACTTCTATTATGTTATCCGGCACTCTCATATGCTCAGGAGGTAATTACAGGACTTCAGACCAATTCAGTATTATCAGGTCAGGCAAATAAACAGGCTCAATATAAAGCAAGTACGGCCGATCAGGTTGGATTGCCATTTTTTGATGATTTTACCGGACATTCATTCAATCCGTCCTCAAAATGGTGGAGCGACAATTATGCATTTATTAATAACACTTATTCCAATCAGCAGATCACGATCGGGATGGCCACGCTGGATGCCCTTGACAATGCAGGAAAACTATATGAAACTGCCGGATCGGAAGGGTTCGAAGCTGATCATCTCACCTCGCAGCCGGTGAACCTTAATTATCCTTCATCAGATAATATCTGGCTGAGTTTTTATTATCAGCCAGGAGGACTTGGTGATAAGCCTGAACTGAATGACAGCCTAACATTGCAATTTTTCGCTCCTGAAGAAGCAAGGTGGCATTCCATATGGAAAGCTGACACAGCCAGGCAGCTAAAATTTAAACCTGTTATCATCAGAATAGAGAATCCCAGATATTTAAAGAATGGCTTTAAATTCAGGTTTGTCAACTGGGCAAGCCTAAGCGCAAATATTAATGATCCTTCGATGATAGGGAATTGCGATCACTGGAATATAGATTATGTTTATCTTGACAAAAACAGAAATGCAGCCGATACATCTCTCGCTGATGTCGCTTTCCGGACACCGCTCAGGTCAATCCTTAAAACACATGAAGCAATGCCCTGGAAACAGTTTAAGCAGGTCTACCTCCAGGAAATGGGATCAGCAATTCCGATACATTACCGGAACAATGATAAGATAACCAGGAATGTAACCAGGTACTTTGAGGTCCGTAATATGTTTACCAACAATGTTTCTCATTCATTTTCAGCTGGTGCGGCAAACATTGATCCCTTCACAAATGTTGATTATAATGCTAATCTTATCTATACATATAATAACAACAACAATGATTCTGCACTTTTCAGAATAACCTGCTACCTGAAAACTGATGATTTTGATCCAAAGGGTAATGACACCATAGTCTATAACCAGGTATTCAGCAACTATTTTGCCTACGACGACGGATCATCCGAAGGAGGATATGGCATTAACGGACAGGGTTCACGAAATGCAATGGCAGCTTACAGATTTAAATCATACCTCAGGGATACTGTTAGGGCGATCCGCATCTGCTTTAACGACAGCTACCTCAACAGTAACCAGAGAGCATTCGATCTGATGATATGGAATGACAACAACGGTTTGCCAGGGAATATAATATATTCCGCTGATAATGTGCTGGTTGAGCCAGGTGATGAAATTAACGGATTCCACACTTATATCCTTCCCGACGGAGTTATGGTTGACGGAGTATTCTATGCCGGATGGAAGCAACGATCAGAGACATTCCTTAATGCAGGTTTTGATGTAAACACTCCTCACCGGGGCAGACAGTATTACTGGCTAAACGGAACCTGGCTGCAATCGCAGAAAGAAGGAAGCATTATGATCAGACCTGTTGTTGGAGCACCAATTAAAACTACCTCATCGGACGATGTAAATCCGGTAGCTGCAAAAAATTACAGAATGTGGCCCAATCCGGCCTCTGGTTATATTAATCTTGATTGCAGTGACCTGTCCCTTTCCAGGTCAGCCTTTATATCGATTATTGATTTGCAGGGCCGCGAACAGATGAAAGTACCATATAGTGAGCGCATTGATATTTCCCGGATGAAGCCGGGCATCTACACGGTGATTACTATGTCTGACGGCAGGCGGACCGGGTATTTCAGACTCGTAATTACAAAGTAATTACATATGCCAGAAGAAGAAATTACGGACCAGCAGGAACTCTTTGAGCATTACAGGTTCAAGGCTGATCCGGGACAGTCGTTACTCCGCATCGACAAGTTTATTTTTACCAGGATCGAAAGCACCTCACGAACCCGTATACAGGATGCTGCCAAAGCAGGAAACATACTTGTCAACAACATACCTGTCAGGCCAAACTACAAGGTCAAGCCTGGTGATATAGTCCAGATTGTTCTGCCGACACCTCCGAGGGAGATAGAACTTATCCCGGAGAATATACCTATTAATATTGTTTATGAGGATGATGATGTTGTGGTGGTAAACAAGGAACCAGGCATGGTTGTACATCCCGCCTATGGTAACTATACCGGCACACTGGTGAATGCCCTGATGTGGCATTTTAAGGATCTGCCTCTTTTTCAGACCGGAGAACTGCGTCCCGGACTTGTTCACCGTATCGATAAGGACACTTCAGGCATCCTGGTGATCGCGAAAAATGAGCTCTCCCTGAACAAGTTATCAAAACAGTTCTATGACAGGACAACCGACAGGAAATACGTTGCACTGATATGGGGAACGCCGGTACCTTCAAAAGGAACAATAACAGGCCATGTTGGCAGGAATATCCGCGACAGGAAGATCATGCAGGTTTTTCCAGATGGCAGTCAGGGGAAAGCTGCAATTACTCACTACAAAGTCCTGGAGGATTTAGGATATGTCTCAATAATTGAATGCAAGCTTGAAACAGGACGAACTCATCAGATAAGAGTGCATTTCAGCTATATAAAACATCCGCTTTTTAATGATGATGAATACGGAGGGGATCAGATAATTAAGGGAACAACATTTTCAAAATACCAGCAATTTGTAAAGAACTGTTTTAAGATATTGCCGCGTCAGGCACTTCATGCAAAATCACTTGCTTTTGATCATCCTGCTACCGGAAAAAGGTTGTCATTCGATTCTGAGCTTCCTGATGATATGAAGCAGGTGATCGAAAAGTGGAGAAATTATACTTCAGCAAGGGAAAATATATAAGCTGATGGCTCGTGGCTCGTAGCATTACCAACTGCCACCGGCACCTCCTCCTCCGAAACTTCCGCCACCGAAGCCTCCGAAGCCACCGCCTCCGCCGCCCCCTCCGAATCCACCTCCGCCTGAGAATCCGCCCCAGCTTCCGTTGTGTTTGTTCCCGCCTGAATTCATCATTGATAGCAGCACCCACAAAGGCAGTCCCTTCCGGCCGATATGCTTCTGGTTCGATCCTCCGCTGCTGCGCATGAACAGAACTATTATTACAAATATTATAATAAAGATTACGGGTGCAATATTGCCGAGATTGCTTCCTTTTGATTTGCCATACTGATCAGCAGGAAATTCACCGCTTGCAAGCGACATAAGAGTGCTGGTAGCCTTGTCAAGACCCCGGTAATAATTCCCGTTTCTGAACTCAGGTAATATCTCATAGTCGACTATCTGCCCGCAGATAATATCAGGGATTGCTCCCTCAAGTCCGTATCCCTGATCAATCTGTACCTGCCCGTCAGAGTCAGCTGTTTTTGGCCTGACAAGGATAATCACACCGTTATTAAGATCCTTCTGCCCTATTCCCCATTTTTCAGCAAGCCGTTGTGCATAATCTGCCTTGTCGTATCCATGAAGATCTGTGACAGTAACGATAGCTATCTGGGTCGATGTAGAGTCGCTATAAGCAACAAGCTTTTCTTCAAGAGCATAAACTTCCTGAGAAGTCAGCATACCGGCAAAATCATTTACGAGCCTCGGAGGAAAAGGTTTTTCAGGAAAATCCTGGGCTGCAATTCTACCTGAAAAGACAGCAACAAGGATAATTGATGCTGCAACCGACTTAAAGAATATTCTTTTCTTCATAGTTATTCAGGTACCTCGGTATCATCAAATGATATCTCATCGGGAAGCTCGTTTTTATCATCTTTTTGGTGAGGAAAATGTTCCTTAAGCTGCATGCCCGCCATTATTATCCCTTCAATAAGTCCTTCAGAGTATTTCCCATTCCTGAAATGTTCCTGAAGATTTTTTTTGATCTTATCCCAGAAGTTTTCCGCAACCTTTGAATTAATGCCTCCATCCCCTATTATAGCGAACTCCTTGTTCTGCACGGCAAAATAGAACAGCACCCCGTTCCTGTTTTGAGTTTCGTGCATTCCTATTCTTTTGAATATCCATGCTGCTCTGTCCAGAACTTTACCAGACAGCTTTGTTTCGATATGAACCCTGATCTCTCCGGAAGTTTCACTCTCAGCCTCTTTTATGGCATCACGTATTTGTATCTGCTCCTCCCCGGTAAAGAAAGATGAGGCTTTGATTTCCATAATCTGTTGATGATTAGAATTTAACTTCAGGGGCTTTATCAGCTCCTTCCATCGATTCAAAGTATGGCTTGGCAGTGAACCCGAACATACCCGCTATGATATTGGCCGGAAATCTTTTAATATAAGTATTCATTGCCTGGGCAGTTTCATTGAACTTCCTTCTTTCGACAGAGATCCTGTTCTCAGTGCCTTCAAGTTCGACCTGGAGGTCCCTGTAATTCTGTGTGGCCTTCAGTTCAGGATATTGTTCAACAACAACCATTAATCTTGAAAGAGCTGAACTAAGATCGCCCTGTGCTGCCTGGAACTGCTGCATATTCTCTGCAGTCATCTTAGTCGGATCGATTGTAACCTGCGTGGCTTTGGCTCTTGCCTCAATAACCTTTGTCAGTGTCTCCTGCTCAAAATTGGCAGCTCCCTTGACAGTATTTACGAAGTTTGGGATAAGGTCAGCCCTACGCTGGTATTGGGTCTCAACATTACCCCACTGGCTTGTGACACTTTCCTGTAAAGTAACCATCTGATTAAATACCCTGGTTCCCCAGGAGACAATACCAAGCACTATAAGTGCAAAAATGACTCCCGCTACGATCCATATAACGCAACCTTTTTTCATTTTGATGTTTTTTTAGAATTTTATCAAAGGTAAATAATATCTGATTATGTAGAATATTTTTAGCCACAAAGACATAAAGTCGCAAAGCAACTCAATGTGCAAGAAACATTTTTTAATAACCGGCCGGAAAACCATTTATAAAATCTTTATTTTTAACAAATAAAATCTGGTAAATGAGAACTATTGCAATTGCTGCAGGAGGTGATTCCTCCGAGTATGAGATTTCAGTAAAAAGCGCCCATGAAGTCGGGAAACTGTTATCCCCGAAATATAACGTGTATATTGTTATGATACGGGGGACTAACTGGTACTGGGAAGACAATAAGGGCCGGTATCACAACATTGATAAAAATGATTTCACAATAAAAACCGACGACCTCAGGATCAGGTTTGATGCTGTCTTTATAGCAATACATGGAACGCCAGGTGAAAACGGCCTGTTACAGGGATATTTTGATATGATGCAGCTCCCATATTCAAGCTGCAGTGCCTTTTGCTCCGCTCTCACATTTAATAAACAGGCTTCCAAGCTTTACCTGAAGGAATATGGAATACCCATGGCCAGAAATATACTCTTCAGAAAAGGGAACATGCCTGATCCCTCTTCAATAATTATACAGACTGGTTTACCATGTTTTGTCAAACCCAACGACAGCGGATCAAGCTTCGGAGTGACAAAAGTCAAAACGAAGGTTGAACTGCCGGCCGCAATTGAGGCAGCCTTAAGGGAGAGCAATGAGGTAATGATCGAGGCTTTCATGGATGGCAGGGAGGTTGCGTGCGGGGTTGTCAAGGTGAAAGGTAAAGTCATAGTACTTCCTGTAACTGAGATAATCAGCAGGAATGAATTCTTCGATTACGAGGCAAAATACACACCTGGCAAATCTGATGAAGTCACTCCGGCTGATATGCCTGCAGACATCACAAACGAAATACAGGATCTGAGCTCAAAGGTCTACGATATTCTAGGCTGTAAAGGCATTGTAAGAGTTGACTTTATTATTGTCGGAGAAAAACCATATTTCCTGGAGATCAACACTGTTCCCGGAATGACTGAAGAGAGTCTTATTCCTAAACAGGCAAAAGCTGCCGGGATTGAACTGGCTGAACTATACTCGATGGTAATTGAGGATCTCTTCAGATAATGGCAGGGGGCGGGGAGAAGGGAGCAGGCAAAAAACATCCCCTTACCCCCTTCAAAGGGGGACTTAAAGACACGAGCCACGAGCCATGAGCTGTTAATTCCCTTTTGCTTTCTTTAATGCTGAAGTAGTGGTAAAGTACTTCGTAATCATCCCCGGCACTTCCCAGTTGGGTAGTTTGCCTTCTTCAAGATATTCCAGGAACCTGGCGGTTACCTGTCCGAAATGCTCTTCATGAGAAACCCTGTACTTTTTCGGCATGTTGATTTTCAGCGTTTTGCTGTCAACTGCCTCAACCAGGAGACTATCATACGGTAATTTACCCAATGCTTCTTTCAGTTTTGCAGTGAAATCGGTCATGGATGATCCTTTGACCTTCTCAATATAAAGCGTTGGCAGAAATTTTTCATCAGGGCCCTGCCTGATCACAAGGTCGCATTTTGTACCGCGCAAAACAGAATAGTGAGTATCACCACCTCCGGCAGGAGGCATAAAGTTCCAGGTCACTGACACCTTTGCCCAAATCCCTTTAATCTGGTAGATCATCTCCCCGTTTGAATATACATTCAGCTTGCCATCTTTTACATCCTTCTGCAGAAATTCCGGGAAATCGTCAAATCCGGTAACTCCCTTGAATTCTTCTTTAGAAATAACTGTTGGCCATCTTCTTGCTGAAGCAATAGCAACATCCGACGGACTTAGAATCTGTTCCGGAAAACACTCCCACTGTACCAGGTCGACGAGGTGGGTTGTTACATCGACAATACCTTCACCCTGCTGTTCCACATCAAAGAACCATGCAGGACGCTGAAGCGGAGACCCCGATACGATCTTTGAAAAATGATGGACGCTTACCTTGGAGACTGCCGGTTCCTTGCTGCTTCCTGCTTCAAGTGATCCGAAAACCGTTTCGTCCTGAGATAATAGCTTTTGAAGAATAGTGGTGGTCTCAAATCTTTCAGTCATTATGTCGTACAGAAGAACTCCTTTCTCTTTTGCGGCAGCGAAAGCTTCTTCAAGCTTTGGATAATCATCAGGAGAAATGATCATCGGCTTATCAGCCAGGACGTTTAATCCTGCATTTATTGATCTCGTAATATATTCAGATTTTTCCCTGTTATTCCCGGATAAAACAACCAAATTGCCGGCTTTTTCAGAAAGCATTTTTTCAAAAAAATCATCGTCTCTGTAAATTATCTCATTCCATGCCGTCGGATCAGAGGCCCTCGTATTATAAGATGCTATTCTGTTAAGATGCTGCTGCACATCAGTCCCGTCAGGAGCATATACATGTACATCGGGAGAGACATGGGGATACATTGTCTTCTGTACGAGGGCAGCATGAAAATGGCCCGGATCGACAGTTAAAAGCCTTACCTGATAATTATTTTCCATTGTTTCAAGTTTTTTTTCGGTGGTTTGCTTTTTCCCGCCGCCCGATCCGCATGAGGTCAGTACCACTGCAAAAATTAAAACTATAACTTTTCTTTTCATATTATGATTATTAGCAAGTCTCTTTAACTGCCTTAACAAATGCATTGATATTTTCATCCCTGACATCCGGGGGCATTCCACCTCCTGCCGACCATACAACCCGGTCATGATTAATAATCTCTTCCGAAGCTTTCCTGACTGCTTCAAAAACCTTTTCCGGAGTTCCTGCTGCCAATACATCCCTCGGTGGTATATTTCCGACAAGAACAATATCATCGCCCGCGAGTTCCCTTATTTCACCCAGTGAATGATTATATGAGAAATTGAACACATTCACCCCCATTTCATTAAGGTGTCCGGCAGTTATCAGTCCTTCTGCATCATTATGAAGGAACCTTACCATTGCACCTGTGCTTGAGAATATTTTCTTAAAATAAGGAACCACAAACTCGCTGAATTCCCCTTCACCCACGAAACCGATAATATCGTCGAGAAGCAGAATCCCTTTTATCGAAGGAAAACACTCTTTCTGCCAGGCAAGCCAGTCGCAGACAAACCCGGTGATTTTCCTCAGTAATCTGTGAGATCCTTCCGGATCAAGAGCAAGGGCCACCATGAATTCAGTGGTTCCCATAAGAAAACTTGCAATATTGAGTGGCCCGCGTGCAACAGCGAATCTTATCTGGTGATCTGCATCCTTAATTGCAGCTTCACTGTGCTTAAGCCTGTTGATCATGAATGGCAGAAGTCCGTCAGTCCTGACATTTGGCTGAGGCAGCCTGTCAGCATCTGATATATCAGCCAGAATCTTTTCCGCATGAGGCATGTTATTTTCAAGGAAGACCATCCTCGATCCAAAAGCCGAGGGTTCGGTACACATTCCGTATTCAGACCAGAAACCCGGCATGAACCAAACATCCGGAAATTTATTTATTGCCTTCAGGTTGGATTTTAGCCACTGTTCATCAGAGGCATAATAATCTATTACAGGTATCCCATACCAGCCTGGTATCCAGGGACTATCGATAATAAATCCAACCGGCTGGTAATTCAGCTTCTTACCGTCAATTAAAGTCTGAAGATCGTTCCAGGAAGAATTTCGCATCAGAGGTTGTGAATCTAAGGTTAAAGTTCAGATAATAAAATTGAGAATTTATTTCAAGAGAAAAAAATTTTATTTATGACCCGAAAGGCTTTTGTCTTGATACTCTGTGATTCTGTAGGAATCGATCGGATCGCAGGTACAAACAAGGTTGCGGTCGCCATAGCCGTCGTCAATTCGCCCTACTGAGGGCCAGAATTTATTCTCTGCAACCCATCTGAGCGGAAATCCTGCCTTCTGACGGTCGTAAACGTGAGTCCATTCATTTGCTGTTACAACTTTAGCAGTATGCGGGGCGTTACGCAAAACATTATCGTCTTTGTCTGCCTTTCCTTCCCTGATCTCACCAATCTCATTCCAGATCGATTTCAAGGCATCAATAAACTTATCAAGTTCCCGAAGCGATTCGGATTCAGTAGGTTCAACCATCAGGGTTCCATGCACAGGGAAAGAGAGAGTGGGTGCATGAAATCCATAATCCATAAGTCTCTTTGCTATATCTGATTCAGTTATGCCTGCTTCAGTTTTAAAATTCCTGCAATCAAGTATCAATTCATGGGCAACAAATCCCGTGGTTCCTGTGTAAAGTGTTTGATACCTGCCTTTTAGCGAAGCAGAAATATAATTTGCATTCAGGAGTGCATATTTGGTTGCCATAGTTAGACCGTCAGGACCCAGCATCAGGACGTATGCATGGGAAATCGTGAGTACCTGGCCGCTGCCAAAGGGAGCTCCCGCGACAGCAGTTGTTCCGTGGCTTCCACCAGTCTTTACAACCGGATGTGAAGGAAGGAACTCAGCCAGCCTGTCAGATACGAGGATGGGTCCCATACCCGGGCCGCCTCCTCCATGAGGTATGGCAAAGGTCTTATGGAGGTTAAGGTGGCACACATCAGCGCCTATATGACCCGGACTGGTCAATCCCACCTGGGCGTTTATATTGGCACCGTCCATATAAACAAGTCCGCCGTTTTTATGAATTATATCGATCATTCGGGTTACTGCAGCTTCAAAAACCCCATGGGTCGAAGGATATGTGATCATGAAACATGCAAGGTTCGCTTTATTTTCTTCTGCTTTCTTCTGAAGATCCTCAACATTAATGTTCCCTTTCTCATCGCACTCCACAACCACTACCTGCATGCCGGCCATAGCAGCGCTTGCAGGGTTAGTGCCATGCGCCGATGATGGAATGAGAGCGACATTTCTTTGCACTTCCCCCCTGCTTTTATGATACTCCCTTATAACCATCAATCCTGTATACTCACCGGCAGCTCCTGAATTTGGCTGAAAAGAGACTGCCGGGAAACCTGTTATCTCTTTAAGGGCTTCTCCGAGTTCATCCAAAAGCTGGTAATAACCTTCAGCCTGATCTTTAGGTACAAACGGGTGAATGTTGCCGAATTCAGGCCAGCTCATTGCAAACATCGCGGTTGCAGGATTCAGCTTCATTGTGCAGCTTCCAAGTGATATCATGCAGTGAGTCAGGGAAAAGTCTTTTCTTTCAAGCATTTTGATGTATCGCATCATTTCGGTTTCACTGTGATACCTGTTGAAAGAGGAAGCTTTCAGGTAACCTGATTTTCTGATAAATTTATCTTCTGGAAAACTGCAATCGCAAAAAGACTCAAGAATCTCTGGTTTTTTGCCTGAAGCTTTTGCAAATATCCCCACAATAGTATTTATCTCTTTTAATGTTGTCACCTCATCGGTGCTCATTCTGACAAAGTTTTCGTCGGGATAAAAGAAATTCATCTTCATTTCATGTGACAGATTCCTGATGTCATCTGCTGAAACGCCAGCCGGGAGTTCAACCTGCAATGTATCAAAGAACTTACTGTTTACCTGTTTGTATCCTAATTCCTTCAGGGCACAACTTATTGTACACGCAGTTTTTTGAATGTGTGTTGCAATATTTCTGAGGCCTTCAGGACCATGATATTGTGCATATATGCCAGACATTGTAGCCAGAAGGGCTTGTGCTGTGCAGATATTTGATGTTGCCCTCTCCCTTTTAATATGCTGTTCCCTTGTCTGCAAAGCCATCCTCAGAGCCTGATTTCCCTGTGCATCGACCGAGACTCCGATAATACGTCCGGGCATGCTTCTTTTCAGCTCATCCCTGGTTGCAAAGAACCCGGCATGAGGACCTCCGAAACTCATCGGAAGGCCAAATCTCTGATTTGAGCCAACGACTATATCGGCACCCCATTCTCCGGGTGGTGTCAGAATAGTCAGACTCATAAGATCTGCTGCAACTCCTACGAGCAATCCGGCCGAGTGGGCTTTACCGGTGAATTCCATATAATCCTTTATCTGTCCCGATGCTGAAGGATACTGGATAAAAGCGCCAAAGAATGATTCATTGAAAACCGCTTCTCCATATTTTCCCTTAACCAGCTGAATACCTAATGGTTCAGACCTCGTAGTAATAACATCAAGAGTCTGAAGGAATATATCATCATCAACAAAGAACTTATTGGCACCTGCTTTAACGGCACTCCGCGACCGTGAATTGAACATCATTATCATGGCCTCTGCTGCAGCAGTCGATTCATCAAGAAGTGAGGCATTAGCAATCTGCATCCCTGTAAGTTCCATGATCATAGTCTGAAAATTCAGCAGAGCTTCAAGCCTGCCCTGTGAAATTTCAGCCTGATAGGGTGTATATGAAGTGTACCATGAAGGATTCTCAAGAACGTTCCTTATTATCACTGATAACGGAGCGACCCCGTAATAACCCTGCCCGATAAATGATCTGAACTGTTTGTTCATTGCACCGATTTTCCTGATATGGTCCAGGTATTCAAACTCACTCATGGCTTTGGGAAGCCTGAGAGGCTTTTCAAGCCTTATAGCCCGGGGAACTGTTTTATCAATTAAATCGTCGAGGGATCCGACACCGATAACACTGAGCATGCCTGGCAATTCGTGATAACGTGGTCCAATGTGACGGTTAACAAAAGAATCTGATGACATATGTTTGAATTTAATAATTTACGG
>Ga0315294_10007033_pt1 | contig 12356 bp, 10 predicted proteins | sample YL17G13_40_MG_FD_203626 | JGI IMG/M metagenome (GOLD analysis project Ga0315294, IMG submission 203626) | Sediment microbial communities from Yellowstone Lake, YNP, Wyoming, USA - YL17G13_40 | ecosystem: Environmental > Aquatic > Freshwater > Lake > Sediment | place: USA: Wyoming | collected...
ACCCCGGCCAGCTCCGCCGGCCACGCTCCCGCTGGCGCCGAGACCGTCCCTAAACTAACATTGCCACCGGACCACTCGGTGGGGGCCGATCAAAGCCTCGATCACCCTTGAGGCAAGTCTGTCGACGCCAAACAAAAAGGCCCGGGCCGAAGCCCGGGCCTGACGCATAATGTGTGGTCATCTCACGCGCAAAATCGCGTGCGCCCGCGAGCCTCGCGGCCCTGAGGCTAAGCGTTAGGTCGTCTTGCGGATGGTGTCCATGGAGCGCGTAACCTGGGACTTGATCGGCTCCGCCGTGTCGGCCGCGATCTTGGTCGACAGCGCGCGGATCTCGCCCGCCTGATTGGCAAAGACGTCGAACTGGTGGCGGAGGAAGACCGACTGGAGCTCGACGATCTCGGCGAGGTTCTTGGCGCCGGCCAAGCTCTTGGCAAGGTCGAAGCCGGAATTGAGATTGCGCTGGGCAATGTCGATGAGCTTGCGGTTGAAGGCGGCTGCACCTTGGCCGGCAGCGTCGAACGACCGCTCGAGCGAGTCGACGGCCTCTTCCAGGGCATCCTTGCCGCGCTCGTAAGCCTCGCGCGTCTGCGTCACCGTCTTCTCGGCGAGCGCCCGCACGCTTTCGGGCACGGTCGTATCGATCGAAAGCTTCTCGAACTGCTCGGCGGTCTTGCGGAACGCATCGCGCGCCTGCTCGGCTGCCGCTTGGGGGGAATAGGGATTGCTCATCGTATTCACCTTTCAGCTTGGGGGGTCAGGTCATGTGTGGCGCGGCCTAAGGAATTGGCCCAGCCGCTGAAGCCATATTGCACTGCAATAATAAATGCTGCGCTGCAAAAACACAAGGGTTAATACGCCTAATCGGCGGTTTTTGTATGTCATGGACGGCGGCTTGCGCTTTCGCGCTATGCAAGGCACTGAATTCGCCTAAATTTGGTAGATGAGTCGTTTCAGTGGTACGAACCCTAGCTCAGGCATGGCCTTAAGCGGTTGGCCTCCTTCCGCGGCCAAGGACGTTCTTGGGCATGCGCCGGCCGCATCGAGCCCATCCATGGCAGATCCCGCACAGACAAGACGCGTCGAACTGCAAGCGGACCGCGAGGCGCTCGAGCACATCGCCCGAGCGGTGCAGGGACGCGTGTTGCGCGGGCCGGGTTCGCTCTCGCCGGCAGGCGCTCTCGGCCTGGAAACGCTTGCCTTGAGCCGGGCAAGTCTCGAGGCGCTGCTCGAGGCCATGCCGGCGGCCATCGGCATTATCACCCATGGCGATCTCATCCATGCCAACGCTGCTTTCGCCTATGCCTTCGGCTACCGGTCCTATGAGGAGTTGCAAACCGCGGGCGGGCTAGAGGCCGTCGTCCCCGGCGGAGCGACTTTGTTGCGGGCGGAGCCGGACACCGGGCGGGAGCAGACCATCGCCGTCGACGCCCTGACGCGCGGCCGGCGGCGCCTCAAGGTCAGCTTCGAGGTGAGGTCGCTCGGCGCCGAGCACGACATCGAGCTGCTCCGCCTCATCAATCCGGGGAGTGCCGAGCCAGAGCCCGATGCCAACGCCAAAGCCGCCGCTCCGGAGCCCGACCCGATCGCGGCTGAAGCCGATACCGTCTCGGTGGCGCGGAGGCTCGATTTCCTCGCCAAGGTAAGCCACGAAGTGCGCACGCCACTGAACTCGATCCTCGGCTTTACCGAGCTCATGCTCGAGGAGCGGCTCGGCGCCATCGGCAATGCGCGCTACAAGGGTTATGTGGAGGACATTCATCAGAGCGGCCTCTACGCTCTCAGCCTACTCAACGATCTCCTCGACATCTCAAAGATCGAGGCCGGCAAGTTCGAGCTCGACTTCACCGCGGTGGAGGTCCCTGAGCTCGTCGAGGCTTGCGTCAACAGTCTGCAGCCTCTGGCCAAGCGGGAGCGCATCGTGCTCCGCACCTCGCTGACGCCAAATCTGCCGGCGGTCGTCGCCGACCGCCGGCGGCTGAAGCAGATCCTGCTCAACCTCCTCTCCAACGCCATCAAATTCACCAATGTCGGCGGTCAGGTGATTGTCTCGGCAAAGCTGATCGAAGAAGGCGAGCTCAGATTGCGCGTCCACGACAACGGCGTCGGCATGACCAAGGATGAGATCGCTTTTGCCATGCAGCCCTTTCATCAGCTCGACACGGCGCCGCGCAAGCAAACAGGAACGGGCCTCGGACTTCCCGTCACCAAGGCGCTGGTGGACGCCAATCGGGCGCGGCTCGTGCTGACCAGCGAACGCGGGGTCGGAACCTCCGCCGATGTCATCTTCCCGCAGGATCGGCTGGTCGAACCTTAAGCGCGGGCTTGCCGCGTGCGGCAGGGCGCCGCAGCAAGAGCGCATTCCCTAAAGGCGCGAAGACTGCATTTCTCCACCGCAACTCTTACCTTTCGTTTTGATCCCACCGCCATTCTTGTGCGCGATTATATGGCATAGGTTAGTTGTTACTTTTGATCCGAAGCTTAGAAGCCTTCTAAGTTCGAAGAGATCAAGACTTTGTCGTTGACTTATCCCGGGCTGACGCCTTAAGCGGAGAAACGCGCCGTCTCGAAGGTCGGGAGGGACGCGAGTGTCCGATGCCGGGGCCTTGAACCTCGGACTATTGGAGGTCAGCAATGTCGAGCTATTTGGCGGGCCGCTTCGCGCTCGCAGCTTTCTCACTAGTCCTCGCCGTTTCCGTCCCTCACGGCGCCCAGGCCGCCGAGGCCGAGGCGGTGAACGTCTATTCTTACCGCCAGCCCTATTTGATCGATCCTCTGTTCAAGGACTTCACCGCGCAAACCGGCATCAAGGTCAATGTAATCTTTGCCGAGAAAGGCCTGATCGAGCGGATCGCCGCCGAAGGCCGCAACAGCCCGGCCGACGTGCTGCTCACCGTCGATGTCGGCAATCTGATGCAGGCGAAGGACGCCGACATCGGCCAGGCCATCCATTCGGAGGTCTTGGCAGCGGCGATCCCGCCGGCCTATCGCGATACTGACGCAATCTGGTGGGGGCTCACGCGCCGCGCGCGTGTCGTCTACGCCTCCAAGGAACGGGTGCAGCTCGATCAGATCAATTATGAGGACCTCGCCGACCCGAAATGGCACGGCAAGATCTGCATTCGCTCGGGCCAGCACGTCTACAACGTCGCCCTGATCGCCTCGATGATCGCCGCCCATGGCGAGGTTTGGACCGAGCAATGGCTCAAGGGCGTGAAGGCTAATCTTGCGCGGAAGCCCGCCGGCGACGACCGCATGCAGGTCAAGGGCGTCTATGCCGGCGAATGCGATATCGCCATCGGCAACACCTATTACATGGGCGCCATGCTGCAGGACGAGAACGAACCCGAGCAGAAGGAATGGGCGACCTCCGTGACCATGCTGTTCCCCAACACCAATGACCGCGGCACCCATGTGAACATCTCGGGCGCGGTGGTGGCGAAATACGCCCCGCACAAGGAGAACGCGCTTCGGCTCTTGGAATTTCTGGCGTCCGACGAGGGCCAAAAAATGTACGCGCAGGTCAACAACGAATACCCGGTGAAGGACGGTGTCCCCTGGTCGGCGCTCGTCCAGTCCTGGGGCACCTTCAAAGCCGATCCGATCTCGCTCAATGACATCGCGGCTTTGCGCAAAAAGGCGAGCGAGCTCGTCGACAAGGTTGGCTTCGACGACGGTCCAAGCTCGTGACGAGGGACGAGGGATGAGCATCCATAACAAGATCGACAGGCCTGGGATCCGTTTCGGGCATGATCACCGGCAATCGCGCAGCGGAGCGGAATGGCTGGTCGGGGTCGGCTTCCGCTGCTGGCTTGCGGGCTATGACACGGGCGACATCGCTTGCTGGGAGACCGGTTGGAACGCCTATGCGCGGGTGCTCGGCACCGAGCGCGCCAAGCGCGCCGTGACCGAGCTCGCCTGCTGGGCCAGGGCCATTCGCGCCTCCGCCTCGCGCAAGATCGAATATTACCCGTTCGGGTGCGCCGGCTTCTGCCGCGACGAGTGCATGGCGATCTCGCTGATCGCGGCGTCGCAGCACCACCGCTGCCCGGCCATGCGCGCCTGCGCGCTGGCGCTTACGGGCTCGAGCCTCGTTGAGCCCGTGATCGACGCGGCCAACGCCTTTGCCGATGCGCTTCAGGAGGCGGACCAGCTCCTGTCGCCCGAGGCCATCGCCGCGCTTGCCGCAGCTTCGGAGGCGCCGCTCGAGGATCGCCACACGCGAAGAAGCTGAGCCAGCGGGCCTCCCGCCAGCTCACCCCCATGCCGCGCATGAGCACTCACTCACCTCAGGGTCCCCTGCGCCGCCGCATCGCGCGGCTGCGCGAAAGCGGCAATCTCGCCTGGTCGGCGGCGGCCTTGATCATCTCGCTCGTTGCGATCGCGCCGGTGATCGCCATCGGCGTGCTTGCTCTCGGCTCGAGCGGCGATGCCTGGCCGCACCTGCTCGCCAATGTGCTGCCCGGAGCGGTGGGCCGGACGCTCGGCCTGATGGCAGGGGTCGGCGCGCTCAGCCTCCTGATCGGCACCGGGACGGCCTGGCTCGTCACCATGTACCGCTTCCCCGGGCGCCGCATGTTCGAGTGGCTGCTGCTCTTGCCGCTGGCGGTCCCGACCTACATCATCGCTTTTTGCTATCTTGAGCTGTTCGACTATTCGGGCGCGGCGCAGACCGCGTTGCGTCATGTGTTCGGCTGGCGCAACGCCCAAGACTATTGGTTTCCGGATATCAGGAGCCTCGGCGGCGCCATTTTCGTGATTAGCGCGGTGCTCTATCCTTACGTCTACATCACCGCCCGGGCGAGCTTCCTCGCCCAATCGGTCTGCGTGCTCGAGGTGAGCCGCACGCTCGGCCGGAGCGCCGCCGCCACCTTCTGGCAGGTGGCCCTACCGCTCGCCCGGCCGGCGCTCGCCGCCGGTGTCGCGCTCGCGCTCATGGAGACCCTCAACGATATCGGCGCGGTCGAATTCTTCGGCGTGCGGACCCTCACCGTCGCCATCTATGACACTTGGCTCGATCGCAACAGCCTGGCCGGCGCCGCCCAGATCGCCTGCATCATGCTTGCCTTCGTGTTCGCGCTGCTCGCCATCGAGCGGGCGATGCGCGCTGGGCGCCACTTTCACCACACCACAGGGCGGTACCGGCATCTGCCCGAGGACACGCTTGAAGGCGCTTCAGGGGTGCTCGCTTCAATTGCCTGCGTTCTGCCCGTCCTGTTCGGGTTCCTGCTGCCCGGCGGACTGCTCGTCCACGACGCGCTCGCCCATGTCGCTTCAGGCCTTGCGCCGGGGTTCTGGCAAGCGGCTCTCAACTCTCTGCTGCTTGCCGCGGCCGCCGCATGTCTTGCCGTAGGCTTCGCCGTGGTGCTCGGTTATGCGCGCCGGCAGACCCGGTCGAAGCTCATCCACGTCTTGAGCGCCATCCCCGCCATCAGCTATGCGGTGCCCGGCACCGTACTCGCGATCGGCCTGCTCATTCCGCTCGCCGGCCTCGACAATTCCGTCGACGCCGCGATGCGCAGGCTGTTCGGCCTGCCCACGGGGCTGCTCCTCTCAGGCAGCGTCTTTGCCATCGTGCTCGCCTACACCATTCGGTTTCTTGCGGCCTCGCTCGGGGCCGTCGAGGCTGGGCTCAGCAAGATCTCCCGCAACACCGATGCGGCGGCGAGGACGCTGGGCGCCTCGGTCAGCGAGACCCTCTGGCAGGTGCATCTGCCGCTGTTGCGGCCAGCGCTCGGCGCCGCCGCACTTCTCGTCTTCGTCGATGCGATGAAGGAGCTGCCGGCAACGCTGCTGCTAAGGCCCTTCAATTTCGACACCCTCGCCACGCAGGTCTTCACGCTCGCCTCGCTCTATCGCTATGAGGAGGCGGGCCTGTCGGCGCTGACCATCGTGCTCGCAAGCCTCGCGCCGATGCTTTTCTTGCATGGCATGATTGTCGCAGGCCGGCCTGGAGGCTCGGCGAGCAGGCGCAAGATGGCCTCAAGCCTAGCCAGCGGGGAGGTCCCGAGCCTCTTGATAAGTCGTTAAATCCAGTCGCCGGGCTCGCTATCCCGGGCCAATCGGGCTAAAAGATCCAGGGTTTTGGGCGGCAGACCAGAGGGCGGCGCCAGTCTCTTTTTCGAGGCAGCGTCAGACGGGTGGATAGGACGGAATGAAGCCTGGCCAGCTACCATGGAAATGGCCTCTATTCGGCCTCCTTGCGGTTCTGCTCCTCGGCATTGCACTCATTCCCTGGCTGATCGGCGACACGTCTCGGTTCGCCGATCGCGCCGCCGCCGAGATCTCGGCGTGGACCGGAGGAGAGGCCAAGTTCACCGGACCCGTCCGGGTCAGCATCTTCCCCGACGTCTCGGTGCGCGGCCAGCTCGAGCTCACCAACAGCACGCGCCTTCCCCTAGTGCAATCGCTTATCGCTAGAGAGGCGAAGGTCTCGCTCAACCTCGTCGATCTGCTTCGTGGCCGCGTCACCATCGATGCGCTGCGGCTGTTGAAACCGAGGGTCACGCTGCGGGAGGGTTCTTTGCCGGCACAGCAACCGCCGGAAGGGCTGCTCGCCGGTCTCTTGACCGGCGCCCCGGTGCGCGTGCTGCATATCCGCAAGGGAAAGATCAAATTACCCTCCGCTCACGGCGGCTCGATCAGGGAGATCTACGCCCATTTCGACGCGGGAGAAGAGACCGGGGCGCTTTCCGGTTTCGGCTCCTTCACCTATAAGGATGGGACGGTTCGCTACTCGCTGGAGAGCGGCTCGCCCATAGCGGGGGGCGATGCAGACAGCGTCCCGATCGAACTCACGATCACCTCCAAAATGATCAGCGCGAAAATCGACGGCATGGCTTCGTTGGCGAACGAGCTCAAGCTCGACGGCAACATGAAGGCGCAGATCGACGATTTACGCAGGTTCATCAAATGGGTTGGCATCGCCTTGCCTGACGGTCAGAGCCTGCAGGGGCTCTCGGCAGCCGGCGCCTTCCATCTCAGCGGATCGACGCTCGCTTTCGACGACGGCATCTTTACCCTCGATGGCAACAAGGCCGTCGGCCTGCTTGCCGTCACGGCGGCACCCTCACGTCCGCGCATCGAAGGAACGCTCGCCTTCGGCCGGCTGGGTTTCGATCCCTATCTCGGCAACAGCCAAGCGCGCAGGGGGGCGCCTGGCTCGTCGCCAATCAGCCAAGGCTCCCCGTTCGACGGGGCGTTGTTCCAATATTTCGATGCCGATTTGCGGATCTCGGCGGCCGAGGTCGCAATTGGCGGTCTCAAGCTCGGGCGCGGCGGATTCACCCTCACCGCGAAGAACGGCGCGGTCACCAGCGAGGTTGGCGAGCTCGAATTGTGCGGCGGCTCCGCGGAGGGCCGGTTAAGCCTCGACCTCGCAGCGCCAACCAAGCCGCTCAGCCTCGTTGCCAACCTTACGGATGTCGCCTTCGATACCTGTCTCACACCGCTCGGGCTAGCGGTCCCGCTGAGTGGCACGGGCAGATTGAAGGCCGAGCTTTCGACTGAAGGGAACGGTACCGCCGAGCTCACCCGCAATCTTACCGGAACCCTCAAACTGACCGCCCATGACGGCGCCCTACCGGTCGATTTCGCCCGGCTCGCGGCGTCGACCACGCCGCTCGACGGCAACGGCTGGAGCCTGGAGCGCACCAGTTCATTCGATCAGCTTGACGCCGATTGCCGTCTCAGTGGCGGCCACATTTCGTGCCAAACTTTGCGCATTGAGACACCAAGCGGAAGCGTCGCCGGAGCCGGTGACGTCGATCTGCCGACGCTCACTTTGGATTGGAGCCTGTCGGTGGCGAACCCCGTCGGCGCCGTGAAGGCTTCGCACCTGACCGAGGAGGAACAGCCAAAGGTTTCGATCCGTGGATCCTTGTCGCAACCGATGATCCGAAGAGCGGACCGCCCGACGCTTGGCGAGGGCAGCTTGCAGACGAGCCCGATCGTCACGCAGGCGTTGCCCCATTGAGCCTTGGCAGGAGATTTTTCGGCCGAACAGCATGATCAGCCCCGCGCCAGCACATGACCGCCTTGGCGGCACTCCCGCAGCCCTGAGCTTGCTCCGCCTTGCTTGCGGGCTCGCCTTTGCTGCCGGGCTCATTTTGGTCCCACTGAGCGCAAAGGCAGAGGATCCCGCGAGCGCCTCAGCGCAGAGCGGGGCGACGCTCGGCATTGCGACCTGGGGCGGCGCTTACGGCGAGTCCCAGGGAATCGCTTATTTCGAGCCGTTCACGAAAGAGACCGGCGTCAAGATCAGACCCGAGACCTATGACGGCACGCTCGCCGCGATCAAAGCGAAGATCGGCGGCAGCTCCTCGCCGTTCGATATTTTGGACCTTTCCCCCGGCGTGCTCGACTCGCTCTGCCACGATGGGCTGCTCGAGACCTTGGAAAGTTCAATGCTTGGCGCCGGTCCCGGCGGGCAAAGCGTGGACGACGACTTCATCGCCGGCGGTCTCACCCCATGCGGGGTGGCCAGCGTCGCCTGGTCGACGGCGATCGCCTTCAACCGCCAAGCTTTCGGCAAAACGCCACCAACGAAGATTGCCGATCTTCTCGACATCCAGCATTTTCCCGGCGAGCGGGCGCTGCCTAATGGCCCGCGCTATACGCTGGAGCTCGCGCTGCTCGCCGATGGCGTGCAACCCGATGATGTCTATCGCGAGCTCGGCACCCCGGCGGGCGTCGATCGCGCTTTCAGCGCGCTGGACAAGATCAAATCCAACATTCTGTGGTGGGACAAAGCCCAAGACGCCATCGCATCGCTGACCGAGAGGAAGGCGGCGATGGCAGCCAGTTATAGCGGCCGTGTCTTTCGCGCGGCGATCGGCGCTCACCAGCGGCTGGACGTGCTCTGGGACGGGCAGATTTACGACCTTGATCTGTGGGCCATACCGAAGGCGGCTGCGAACAAGGACGATGCCAAGCGCTTCATCACCTTCGCCACCGAGCCGGCCCGGATGGCGGCTCAAGCGGAGCTGATTGCCTATGGCCCGATGCGCAAGTCGGCGATCACGCTCGTCGGCAAGAATCCCACCATCGACATCGAGATGAAGAGCTACTTGCCGACAGCGCCCGACAATTTCCGCAAGGCGCTCAAATTCGACGAGGTCTGGTGGGATGGGCATGGCGAGGAGCTCGGCAAGCGCTTCGAAGCCTGGCGCGAGCAAGCCTCGACCGCCGAAGGCGGGCAAACCGGCTCGGTGCCAACGCAACCCCAATAACTCCTGCGAAGGTTTGCGGCGTGCGGGAAGGATGCTCGCCCGGCTTGAGGATCGCTCGCGGAAAATGCATGATCGGTCCGGCACTTCGCGTGCGGCGGATCGGCTGTGCTGGAAGCCGACGACAGAAGGTTGCGCAATCATATCGGGCGCAACTCGATACACCTCAATCCAGGGTCGAATTAGACAGCTTCGGACCTGAAAATGCGTGCTTTGCTCCACACCGCGGCGCCATGAAAGTTGATCGGTTCGAATCCTGGCTCGCCGTCGACCGGCGCGGGCTGTTCTGCCGGCCGGGTGGCTTCCATATCGATCCGCATGGTGCCGCCCCCCGCGCCGTGATCACCCACGCCCACTCCGACCACGCCAGGCCCGGCCACGATCATGTGCTCGCCACGCGTGAGACGCTCGCCTTTATGACGGCGCGGCTCGGGGCCGCGGCCACGCTCGGCAGCCAGGCGGTCGCCTATGGCGAGATGCTGCACATCGGGGATGTGACGGTAAGGCTCGTGCCCGCGGGCCATGTGCTTGGCAGCGCGCAGGTGGTCATCGAGTGGCAAGGGCGCCGGGCCGTCATCTCCGGCGATTACAAGCGGAGCGCGGATCCGACCTGTCCGCCATTCGAAGTCGTCGCCTGCGACCTGTTCGTCACCGAGGCCACCTTCGCGCTTCCCGTATTTATCCACGGAGATGCCGCCGCAGAGGTGGCCAAGCTGCTCAAGTCGCAGCAGCAGTTTCCGGAGCGCGCCCATGTGGTCGGCGTGTATGGGCTCGGCAAGGCCCAGCGCCTCATCGCCATGTTGCGCGAGGCAGGCTACGCGGAGCCGATCTTCCTGCACGGCGCGCTGATCGCCTGCTCTGAGGTCTATGAGAGTTTCGGCGTGCGTCTTGGCCCGCTCAAACCCGCCACCGGCGCCAAGCGCGAGGAGCTGAAGGGCGCCATCGTGCTCGCGCCGCCGTCGGCGATTTCGGACCGCTGGTCGCGGCGGCTGCCAGACGCGCTCAACTGCTTCGCCTCGGGCTGGATGCGGGTCCGCGCCCGCGCCCGCCAGCAGAGCGTCGAGCTTCCGCTCGTGATCTCCGATCATGCCGATTGGCAGGAGCTTACGGGCACGATCGCTGAGACGGGCGCGCGCGAGGTCTGGGTCACGCATGGGCGCGAGGAGGCGCTGCTCCATCACATTCGCTCGACGGGACGGCGCGGCCGGGCGCTTGCTCTGATCGGGCGCGAGGATGAGGACCAGTGAAGGCGTTCGCCGAACTCCTCGATCGCCTCGCCTATACGCCGTCGCGTAACGACAAGCTGCGCTTGCTTGCGGACTATTTTACCGCCAGGCCAGACCCCGATCGGGGCTGGGCGCTGGCCGCCTTGACCGACGGTTTGTTCTTAAGGCTGCCGCTACGCCGCATCCTCGGTGAGCTGATCGAGCCGCGCGTCGATCCCGTGCTGTTCAGCCTTTCCCGCGACTATGTCGGCGACACCGCCGAGACCATCTCGCTGATCTGGCCGCAAGGCAACGCAAAGACCGAGGCGCCGAAACTCGATGCCATCGTGCAAAGGCTGCGCGCGGCGGCACCCGCGGAGGTGTCGGCGCTCCTATCGCACTGGCTCGACGGGCTCGACGCCACCGGCCGCTGGGCCTTGCTCAAGCTCCTGACCGGCGCGCTCCGCGTCGGCGTCTCGGCGCGGCTCGCCAAGACGGCGCTCGCCGAATGGTCGGGAACGCCCCTCGCCGACATCGAGGAGGTCTGGCACGGACTTCGTCCGCCCTATCTTGAGTTGTTTTCATGGCTTTCGGGAGCAAGCCCGCGCCCCGAAGGGGGGACGACGCCGACTTTCAGGCCGCTGATGCTGTCGCATCAGATCGAGGATGAGGAGCTCGCAGCGATCGACCCGCGTGACTTTGTCGCGGAATGGAAGTGGGATGGCATCCGCGTGCAGGCCGTGAACCGGGGCGGCGAGCGGCGCCTGTTCTCCCGCACCGGCGACGACATCTCAGGCGCCTTTCCCGATGCGGTCGAGGGCATCCCTCCGGGCGTGGTGCTGGACGGCGAGCTCTTGGTGATGCGCGGCTCGGCCGTTGCGCCCTTCAACGATCTCCAGCAGCGGCTGAACCGCAAGACGGTGACGGCGGGAATGCTGAAATCCCATCCCGCCCATATCCGCCTCTACGACATGCTGTTCGAAGGCGAGGCGGATCTTCGCGCGCTGGCCTTCATCGAGCGGCGGACGCGGCTCGAGACATGGCACGCCATCGCGAAGCCGCCGCGCACCGATATTTCCGACATGCTGCAATTCAGCTCAATCGCCGAGCTTGAACGCTTGTGGGCCGGCGCGCGGGAGACCGGCATCGAAGGCCTGATGCTGAAGCGCCGCGACAGCCCTTATCTCGCCGGCCGGCCGAAGGGCCATTGGTACAAATGGAAGCGGGCGCCGCTCACCCTCGACGCCGTGCTGATGTATGCGCAGCGCGGCAGTGGCAAGCGCTCATCCTATTATTCGGACTACACCTTCGGCGCCTGGCGGATGAGCGAGACCGGCGAGCCGGAGCTCGTGCCGGTGGGCAAGTCCTATTTCGGCTTCACCGACGAAGAGCTCCGAGAACTCGACGCCTTCATCCGCAATCATACGGTGGATGCCTTCGGTCCCGTGCGCCAGGTCGAGCCCAAGCTCGTCTTCGAGGTGGCGTTCGATTCCGTGCACCGCTCCACGCGGCACAAATCCGGCGTCGCCATGCGCTTTCCCCGCATCCACCGTATCCGCTGGGACAAGCCGGCCTTAGAGGCGGACCTGCTCGAGACGCTCCGCGCCATGATCGTTGAGTAGCTTTCCTCCGTTAGCGGCCCGTCTGAGCGGTTGGCGCGGACCTGGCCTCCTTATCGATGCAGGATTTGAGCCGCCAATAGTCGCCGCTCGCCTCAGCGGCCTTGCCGCAAGAATCCTGCACGGGAACCGGAAGCTTGTCCCAGGAGAGCGCAATCTCTTGGCGTATGCGTTCCTGGAAATCGAGGCAGCCTCGCATCACCACATCTTGCCCGGGTCGGGCACGGTCTCCTCAAAGGCCTTATGCAGCGCGTTCCCCCACGCCTCACGGATCGATATGAGATAAGGATCGGAGCCATCGAGCCGGA
>Ga0315294_10007034_pt1 | contig 12354 bp, 7 predicted proteins | sample YL17G13_40_MG_FD_203626 | JGI IMG/M metagenome (GOLD analysis project Ga0315294, IMG submission 203626) | Sediment microbial communities from Yellowstone Lake, YNP, Wyoming, USA - YL17G13_40 | ecosystem: Environmental > Aquatic > Freshwater > Lake > Sediment | place: USA: Wyoming | collected...
TTGCCGCTGTGATCGTGCTCGCCGTGCCTCTCTCGGGAGCGGAGGAAAAGGTGGTTTTCGAGGACAAGTTCGACGGCAAACTGGGCGACGGGTGGACGTGGCTGCGCGAGAACCCGAACACGTGGCGGATCGCCGAGGGCGCCCTCGAAATCCGCGTCGAGCCGGGCGTGGCCGACACCGTGAAGAACGCCCTGGTGCGCAAGGCCCCGGACCGGACCAAGGGCAAGTTCGCCTTTGAGGTCACGATCACGTTCCTCACGCCGCCGACCAAGCAGTACGAGCAGGCGGGCCTGACGGTCTACCAGCGCGGGATGCCGGTGTTCAAGGCCGTGCACGAGTTGGTGGACGGCAAGACCTACATCGTTCCCGGCAAGGTCGCGACCACCACGAAGACGGTGCAGCTGAGGCTGGTGCTGGACAAGGCCGGGTACGCGGCCCAGTTCCGGCCCGATGCGAAGGGCGAGTTCCAGACCGCCAACAGCGGCGGCCTCGCCCCCGGCGCCGACGAGCAGATCAGCATCCAGTGCTACAACGGCCCGCCCGACGCCGAACACTGGATTCGCTTCGACGATTTTCGGATTGTGCAGTTGCCGGACTGAGTTGTGACCTGCGCCCGAAAGCGCCCTACTTCAGGCTGCCCGCCTCTTTCGCCAGGAAGACCATCGAGGCGGCGCCGTAGAGGCCGATGTCGTCGCCGAGGTCGGTGACGCGGATCTCGGGCGGCTGGAAGTTCTCCGAGGAGTACCTGGCCGGGTGGGCCGACAGCTCGGCGATGGCGGGCTCGAACAGGAGCTTCCGCTGGTGCGTCAGGCCGCCGAAGAGCTCGATGAGTTGCGGCCGGTGGTGCAGGCACACGTGGGCCAGTTGCTGCGAGATGTAGAACTTCTGCGTGTCGCAGACCCACTGCGCGATCGGGTCGCCAGAGTCCGCGAGCGCTTCATAGACGTGCTCCGCCCGTACGCCGCAGAGGATCTGCTCGACCGCGAGCGGCCCGGTTCCCTCGTTCTTCTCCGCCAGGCGGCGCTTGGCGATCTGGAAAATCGGCTGCTCGTCAAGCTTGGTCCGGTTCGCGAGGAGCGCCTGGACCGCCATGTTCGCGGCGGCAGTGCCGGAGACGTACGCCTCGAAGCACCCCTGCGCCCCGCAACCGCACCACCGGGCGGACGGCCCGTGCTCGATGTGGGCGTGGCCGACCTCCTGCGACAGGTCCCCGTAGCCGGGATAAGGCTGGTGGCGGTTGAGGATGGCAATATTGTTGCCATCGCTATACGTAATCGCACAGACGATCGCCAGCTTCCTGCCCCTGCCATGGCCGTAGACCGGCACCGCGTGGACCGCGGCCTTGAGGTCGTTGGCGCCGAGCGTGCGGCGGAGCAATCCGAAGTGCTTGCCGACATCGCGCGGGGCGGTGATGTCCTCCCGGACGGGGTTATTCGGCGAGAACCGGATGACGAGTCCTTCCCATTCTCCGGCGGCGCCGTAACCGATGCCGAGGAGATCCTTCTCTGACGTCCGCGCCTTCCGCAAGGCCTCCTGGCCGAGCTCGACCGCCAAGGCGCTGAGTTCCGCATTCCTGCACTTCTCGGGAAGCTCCGCCCTGACGGCGGGGAACAGTTTCCCGCGGGTGGCGACGGCCGCCCGAATCCGCCTGCCGCCCATGTCGTAGCACAGCACTTCTTCCTGCATCGTCGGCCCCTTTCGTCGATGGCAGCCTCGTGGTTCGGGGGACCAGTATACCTTGCGAACGCGTTGCGGCAAGCAGAACGCGCCCTCACGGCAATGCTTCACTTCCCGGGGGTGGCACGGCCACGCGCTTCTGCGTGGCCGTGCATCTCGGCCGAGCGCAAAGCACGGCCACGCAACGGTGCCCGCCGCGGCGGGCAGGCTGTGGCCATGCCACCCGGCTCTTGTTCACTTTGCACTTTGAACCTTGAACTTTGAACTTCGTTTCAGGCTTTCGCTTCAAGGTCGAGGCCGGCGACCCGGCCGGCCTGAACGTAATGGCAGGCGAGGCCGGCGACCATAGCGGCGTTGTCGGTGCAGAAACGCATCTCCGGCAGGAGCACCTCGATGCCCGCGGCCTGGGCCTCTTCCTGGAGGCGCGCCCGCAGCCGCCGGTTGGCCGCCACGCCCCCGCCGACGATGAGGCGGTCGAAGCCGCGCGTCTCGGCGGCACGCAGGGTCTTGCCGACCAGCACGTCCACGACGCACTCCTGGAAACTGGCCGCCACGTCGGCGATCTCGCGCTCCGCGAGCTGCGTGGCGCGCTTCTTCACGTCGGCGCCGTGGCCGCGCACGTGGTAAAGGACGGCGGTCTTGAGGCCGCTGAAACTGAAATCGAACGAGTCGGCCGAGAGCCACGGGCGCGAGAACTTCACGGCGGTGGGCGAGCCGCTCCGGGCGGCGCTATCGATGCTCGGCCCGCCCGGGTACGGAAGGCCCAGCAGGCTGGCCACCTTGTCGAAGGCCTCGCCGGCGGCATCGTCGGTCGTCGCCCCGAGGAGCGTCTGCTCCAGCGGGCTCCCGCAGATATACAGATTCGTATGTCCGCCCGAGACCACCAGGCCGATGCACGGGTACGGCAGCGTGTCGCGCTCCAGACAGGCGGCGTAGATGTGGCTCTCGACATGATTGATGCCCACCAGCGGCAGATCGCGGAGCCACGCGAGCGTCTTGGCGGCGGTCACGCCCAGGAGGAGCGAGCCGATGAGGCCCGGCCGGTGGACGACCGCCACCGCGTCGAGGGCGTCCATCCCCAGGCGGGCGACTTCCATCGCCTCGGACACCACGGGGACGAGGGCTTCGAGGTGGGCGCGCGAGGCGATCTCGGGCACGACGCCGCCGTACTTGCGGTGGATCTCGATCTGCGTGGCGACGACGTTGGAAAGGACGCGGCGGCCGTCTTCCACGACCGCCGCGCAGGTTTCATCGCAGGACGTTTCGATGCCGAGGATTTTCATAACGGCGCGATGTTGTCCCTCGCTCGCCACCCGAGGCGCGCGGCGGGCAGGCCCGCCGGCTGACCAGGCACGAGGTCACGCGGCCCTCTTCGCGGGCTCGGCCTTCTTGGGCGACTCCTGCTTGGGCTCCTCACGCTTGAGGTACTTCTCGATCACCTCCATGGACCGCAGGACGTCGAGGGCCCGCAGGAGTTGGCGGTCCTCGGCGGGCTTGGCCGTCTTGGCGCCCACCACGCCGTCGGCCGCACCCATGTCGTCATCGAGGTCGGTGGCCGAGGGCCGGCGGGGCGCTTCGCTCCGCGGCGTTTCGGGCTTGGGTTCCGTCTTCGGCTTGTCCTTGTCCGGTTTGGGCGTCTCGGACTTGGTGCCGTCCGGCTTCGGCGGCGGGGCGCCGTTGGGACTCTTCATGACGTCGGCCTCCTGCCGGGCGCGGACGATGCCGACGTACTCCTCCGGCGTTACGGGCACCACGATGTCGGGCATGACGCCCCACTCGTCCTTTTCAGTCATGTCTTCGTCGCGATGAATGTTGCGGCCGCTCGGCAGGTAGTACTTGCTCGTGGTGAGTTTGAGGGCGGCCTTCTCGCCTTCCAGCGGGATGACATTCTGGACGCTCCCCTTGCCGAAGGTCCGCTCGCCGACGATGATGGCGCGGTGATGGTCCTGGAGGCAGCCGGCGACGATCTCCGAAGCGCTCGCGCTGAACTGGTTCACGAGCACCACCATCGGGAAGTACGGAAGGGTGCCGTCCTTGGTAGCGGTGGCGTCCCAGTGGGGCGTCGTGCGGCCCTTGGTCTGGACGATGACGCCCTTCTCGATGAACATGTCGCAGACTTCGATGGCGGTCTTGAGGATGCCGCCGGGGTCGAACCGCAGGTCGAGGACGAGGGCCTTCATGCCCTCCTTCTGGAGGGCGTCGGTCGCCTTCTTGAGGTCGGCGGTGGAGTTCTCGACGAAGCTCGTGAGGCGGATGTAGCCGATCTTCTTCTCGGGGTCGAGCATGTAAAGCCAATCGTTCTTGTCGTCGCGCTTGACGCCCTTGACGGTGTGGACCTCGATCAGCTCGCGGGTGATGGTGATCTCGGCCAAGTCGCCGGTCATGTGGCGGACCTTGAGCCGGACCTTGGTGCCGGGGTCGCCCGTGAGGGTCTTGACGGCCTGGTCGAGGCGGATGTTCTCGGTGCTCTTGCCCTCGATCTCCATGATGATGTCGCCGGCCATGATGCCCGCCCGGTAGGCGGGCGTGCCCTCCAGGGGGCTGATCACGGTCAGGACACGGTTGCGCATGCCGATCTGGATGCCGATGCCGCCGAACTTGCCGCGCGTTTGCTTGGTGAACTCGTCCATCTCGTCTTCGGGCACGTAGTTCGAGAACGGGTCCAGGCCGCTGAGCATGCCGTTGATGGCGTCCTGGAACATCTTCTTGGTGTCGACGTCGCGGACGTACTGTTTCTGGACAAGCCGGAGGATCTCGATGAAGCGGTTGTACTCACCGAAGATCTTGGCGTCCTTCGGCTCCTGTTCGGCCGCCGCCGCGAACCCCCAGACCAGAAGGCCAACCACCGCCAGGACGAGCACCAGACCCACCAGGTTCCTGCGAAGCATTCAGTGTCTCCTTGCCGCGCTGGGCACAGGGCAAACAATCAAACCATTGTAGCGAGCCCTTGGCGGTTTGCAAGACGTAGGCCGCGGCAACGGACCAGGGAATGAGAACCCCTTCTTACCGCTTGGGCTTGCCCTGACCGGCCAGCGCCACGGCGAGGGAGGCCATGATCGTCTCCTCGGCTGGCGATCCGTTGCGAGTGGCGGACATCATCTTGTCATCCTCGCGTCGCAGACGGCGCGGGCGCGGGCGAAAAGCTCCGCCAACTCAGGCGCCATCCAAGGCTTCCCGATCAGGGTCGCGAACGAGTGGTCCAGGCCGCGATAGGAGTGCGTCGTGATCTTGCGGCCGTGGCAGAGCAACGCGGCGGCAATCGCGCCGTAGTAGACCGCCACCGCCGCGCCGTGCAGGGCGCCGCCTCTCCACCGCAGGGACATGGCTTTGCCGTAATCCTTGAGCGTCGCAATCACGGTCGGATCGGCCGCCGGATCCAGGAGAATCTCCGCCAGCGGCCTGCCGGCCAGCGGCCGGAGCTCTTCGCAGGGCCGGCGGAGGATCGCCGGCACGGAGTCCAACGCGGCCTGGTCCAGCGGCAACGGGTTGCTCAACCGCGCCCGCAGGATCTCGGCGGTCACCTCGACCGGGGGCAGGCCCTCTGCATCCGGGATGTCCTCAGCCCCCACCGCGAGGAGCTTGGCCAGCCGCTCCGGGCTGAGACCCACCGTGGATTCGTCGGCCATGGATGCTGCTCCTAAGCTCTCGGCAGGCCCCCGCCCTCTGCCCATGTATTCGCAGGACCGTCTACAATCCTGCGCCGCTTCCGGACAAGATAGCCATCAGGTCCTGAAGCTCCGCCTTGACCTCGGCCTCCGAGTCCACCATCTGCCGGACGTGGCGGCAGGCCGGACCCACCCCCGCTCCATCTTCGCTTGACCGTCCCGTTCTGCAACGCTTTTCCAAGACAACAATTGACAGGCCTGCCCGCGACGGTATAGTCGCGGGAGCGTTCCGCGGCGCGCCAGCGAAGACGGGACGCATACCTCAGGTCCATGTCATGAACGGAGGGCGGCAACCATGGTCGAATCCGGCAAGTCGGCGGATGCAAGGCGGACCTCGCGGCGGGATTTCCTCAAGACGTCGGCCACGGCCGTCTCCGGCGCGACGCTCGGCGGCCTGGCGATCAACCTCGCGGCCCATGCGGCAGGCAGCGACGTGATCAAGATCGGCGTCGTCGGCTGCGGCGGGCGGGGCAACGGCGCCGCCATGGACGCCCTGAGCGTCGACCCGGGCATCCGCCTGGTGGCCCTGGGCGACCTCTTCATGGACCGCGTCAAGAACAGCCGCAACCAACTGAAAGCCAAGAAGCCGGACCAGGTGGCCGTCGACGACGATCACTGCTTTGCGGACTTCGACGGGTACAAGAAGGTCATCGAGAGCGTCGACGTGGTGCTCATCGCCTGCGCCGCCAAGTTTCATCCCATGTACACAAAGGCCGCCGTTGAGGCCGGCAAGCATGTCTTCGTGGAGAAGCCCCACGGCATCGACCCGCTCGGCATCAAGACCGTCATGGCGGCCTGCGAGCTGGCCCAGCAGAAGGGCCTCAGCGTCGTCTCCGGCCTCCAGAGCCGCTTTCACCGCGGCATGCAGGAGACCGTCAAGCGCATCCACGACGGGGCCATCGGCGACATCGTGGCCATCGAGGAGAACTTCCTCCGGGCCCCGTACGTCCTGTACAAACGCGCCCCGGGGCTGAACGAGGTCCAGTACCAATGCAGCAATCAGTATCATTTCGCGTGGCTGTCGGGCGACGACGTGCCCCAGTCGCTCGTGCACAACGTCGACCGGTCGCTCTGGGCGATGCGCGAACAGCCGCCCCTGAGGTGCCACGGGCTGGGCGGGCGGTCCTCCATGGTCGACGAGATCTACGGCAACGTCTTCGACCACCATTCGGTGGTGTACCACTTCGCCAGCGGCGCCAAACTGTACGCCTTCTGCCGCACGACCGACGGGTGCTACAACGAGGTCTCGAGCATCGTCTTCGGCACCAAGGGGCGCTGCGACCTCACGGGCTGCCGCATCGAGGGCGAGACGAAGTGGCGGTATGAGGGCCCCGGCAACAATCCCTACCAGGAGGAACACAAGGCCCTCGTCCAGGCGATCCGCTCCGGCAAACCGGTCAGCAGCGGCTACCACATGGCCAAGAGCACCCTCGCCACGGTCATGGGGCAATTGAGCTGCTACACCGGCAAGGAGGTCACCTGGGACCAGGCGACCAAGTCCGACTTCTTCTATCCGCCGAAACCGGAGGACTGCCGCTTCGACATGGAGCCGCCGGTCAAGCTCGGCCCGAACGGCCAGTATCCGGTCTACATCCCGGGCGCGACCAAGCTGCTGTAGCCGGCACTACGCCCGGCGTTGGTGGGCGAGCCGGGGATCGAACCCGGATGACCTTGCGGTCAGGGGATTTTAAGTCCCCAGCGTCTGCCGATTCCGCCACTCGCCCACGGCCTTGTGGCCAATTGTCTGAACCGGGATTGCCAGGATTATACTTCAGGACCCAAACGCGGGCAAACTATTGGCGACCAGCGTCATTCAAAGGAGACCGGCGTGTACCGTTTGGTCCTTCCGTTCATCGTCCTGGGGGCGGCAGGAATCTGCCTTGCCGATGAAGACCCCGACATCATGCCCCGCGAATGGATCTTCAAGGACCAAGGCGTCCTCACGGGAACGTTCCTGAGACTCGAGGACGGCCGCATTCACCTCAGGATGGAAGACGGGAGCGTCCGCCAGTTCGACCTCTGGCGGGCGGAAGCCAAGAGCCTGGCCTACCTCCAGCGCCTCCAGTGCCGGATGCCGGACACGCGCCGCCGCCCCGAACCTGCGCCGAGCCAGGATCCCATGATCGATCTCTCGGCAGCCGGACTGCCGAAGGGCCTGCTCCAGCGCTGGCAGAACCGCGGGGCCCTCGGCGGCGCTTTCCATGCTATGAACCGTCCGCCCAAGGTCGAGGAGGTCGAGGGGCGGAAGGCCGTCACGTTCGAGTACGGGCCGTGGGCGCTCCCGATGGAGTTCCAACCGATGGTCGCGGACTTCTATGCGCCCCGGCAGATCCTCGACAGCGGCAGTTTCTCGGTCGTCGCCTGGCTGTACAACCCCGGCACGCCGGCCGATCGCGAAACGTTCCTCTCCTGGCAGGCCATTACCGGCGATGATGGGACGGAAATCGGCTACGGCAGCCAAGGGCGGTACCCCCACGAGAAGCTCCTCAACGGCGGCGCCTATCATGGGCCGATGGGCGGCATGGGCTTCCCGGACGCGAAGTTCCCCCCTGCCAACCGATGGAACCACCTCGCGTACGTGTTTACGGGCGGCCGAGACGGCGAGATGCGGCTCTACGTCAACGGAGAACTCGCGGCAAAGAAGACTCTCAACCGCATCATCCGGAACCTTCCCGCCACCGAGATCACCCAGACGACGGCGACCGTCAACGCCGACCTCTTCCTCCGCGACGGGAAGCCCATCCAGGTCTTCGGCTATGTCGGGGACCGTGACAACCACTACTGGCGCTGGCAGCGGTGGCTTCACAAGATCGACTTGGGCCAGCGCGGCCCGGGCCGGGTGACCGTGCCGGTCGGCGATCTCAAGCCCGGCACCCGCTACTACTTCCGGTTCCTGATCGTGGCCGACGACGAGCAACGATGGTCCGACGGCGCCGGATCGTTCGTCACCGCCGGTGAGAACGGCAAGCCGGGCGCCAACATCGAGAAGCCGAAAGACCACCTCCTGTTCCTCGGCTGCCACTGGGGCAGTTGGTGGGACTGGGTGGCCAAGCCGCTCTCCTTCTACACCGGCTCCCTGGCGGACCTCAAGGTGTACGGGTCGGCTCTCTCCGAGCAGCAGGTGCGGAACCTGTACGGCAAGCGCGACGCGTACGCCCCAAGCCCGGCCAACGGGGCGGTGCTCGAGAGCCTCAAGACGACGCTGGCCTGGAAACCCGGCGCCGCGGGCGCCGGCACGTTCCGCGTGTACTTCGGCACCGACCGCGCGACCGTTGCACGCGGCGATCCTGCCACTCTCCGGGATGAGCGTAAGGAAGCCGTCTTCGACCCGGGCGACCTGGGGCTCGGCCAGACGTACTTCTGGCGCATCGCACAGGTCGACGCCGAGGGAAAGGACCGCGGGCCCGGCGAGGTCTGGCAGTTCACCGCCGCCACGGGGAATGCGACCGAACCTCAACCAGCCAGCGGCATCGCCGACGCGAGTGTTTACACGGCTCGCCTCAAGTGGAAGCCCGGGCCGTTCGCCAAGTCCCAGAACCTCTACTTCGGCGCCGATCGGGAGGCCGTGGCCCAGGGCGCCGCACCGGCCCGGAAGGACCTGCACGGCGGCGAGACGAGCGCCTTCGCGCCGATCGAGAGGCTGGACTATGGCCAGACGTACTACTGGCGCGTGGAGCAGGTCAACCGCGACGGCCGCCCGGCGAGCCCCGGCGAGGTGTGGTCGTTCACGGTCGGCGACTATTTCCGGCTTGAGGACGACCGCGCCGGCCCCGCGCCCTTCCCCTTCTCGGTCCGGCAGGACGGCTACTACGGCAAGTACCTCGAGGGCGACGGCCACCCGATCATTTCCACGCCGGATTGCCCCGACGAGGCGATGCGGATCGCCCGGCACTCGGTCCTCAAGGTGATGCCCAAGCGGCCGGACATTGTCCAGGCGATGATGGCGTACAACTGCGCCGGCCACCTCGACTACAAGGACCGCGGATGGGGCTGGAGCCTGTTCACCTGCGCCTGCTACGGCGCCGCCAGGAACATGCTCTCCGACCCCACCTTCTACTGGGGCTCAAACATGCTCATGCATGAGATGGGGCACCAGTATCACATGTTCGGCTGCGAGCCGGCCGAGCCGGACTTCCGCCACCGCCTCCGCGAGATCTACCTGGCGAACCAGCGCAGCGGCAAATGGATCGGCGACTACGGGGGCAACAACCTGTGGGAGTACATGGCCGTCTGCACGAATGACTGGGCGCAGGACGGCCGGCCGGAAGACCTGGTCTATCCGCGCGAGGCCCTGCGCCGGAAGGACCCCCTGATGTTCCACTTCCTGAGCGACTACTGGCCGGGCGACACCCTCGTGGAACTGCACCCCACGTCCCGCCTGAAGACTACGGGCGATGGGGCAGTCGTCGAGTGGGGCAACAGCGGCGGCATCGAGTACTGGGGCAAGTTCGGCTGGACGTTCTACGAGGCCACGGTCGGCGGCTTCCGCCCCATCGGCAGCCCCAGGCTGAAGACCGTCCGCGGCGTGACGGCGGTGGCGTTCGGCGGGATCGATGCCCTCGTCTGGGACCGCACGCCCAAAGACGATCTCAAGGAGAATCGGGCGTGGTCGGTGGAACTGTGGGCCTATAAAGACCTCTTCAACCGTGAGGAAGAAACGCTTCTCGCTTGGGGGCCCGCCGGCGAGCGCGGCACGCGCTTCACCTGGGGATCGGGCAACCAGGCGTCCCGCCATGGCCGCGACCCGCGCGGGCAGTGGAAGAGCAAGCCCGACCCCGGCCGGTGGCACCACCTCGTTTACGTCTTCAAAGGCGGCGGTCTTCAGGACGGACCGGGCGAGTACCGTGTTTACGTCGACGGCCGGCTCGATTCCGTCGCCAGGCACAAGCTGGCTCTCGCGGCTCGCCCGAACGTTGTCGTCGGGGGCGTCGAGGAGGGAGGCACGTGCAAGCTCGGGTTCGCCGGGGCGCTGGCGCATCTGCGTCTCTACAACTATGATTTGACGGAAGCCCAGGTGCAGTCTCATTACAGAGAGGAAGCGCCCCATTACCAGCGGCAGGCGCCGCACATCGCCGCCCTCCTGCTGGTCGACCTGGATGCCCGCGCGCTGGCCCGCTGCCCCCAGGGGGACGACCGTCCCACCTATCCCGAGAGCACCGGCCGGCGGTGGCTCCGAAGCTGGGCCAACCACGGCGCGCTCGGCGGCAAGGTGCATAACGACGTCCATCGGCCGGAGAACAGCGATCCGAAGGTGGGCGTGGTTGGCGGGGTGACCGCCGTGCAGTTCGACGGCTCCGATCGCATGGTCTCGTCCTTCCTTCCCTTCGCCGGCGGGCTCTCCTTCAAGACCGGCACGGTCGAGGCATGGGTGTACCGGCAGCGCGATGACCGGGCCGGCGCCCTCCTCCAGTGGGGCCCCGTCAGGCTGAAGGCCGACCTCGTAGAGCCCGGCCGGTGGCACCACCTGGCGGCCGCCCTGGATTCGGACGCCCTGCGTATCGTTGTGGATGGCGAACCGAAATCGTCGTCACCGGCCGGCGCGGCGCTTCAGCCCCTCGACCGCCTGCACGTCGGCGCCGCCTGGGACGGCCGGCAGTGGCAGGACTACTTCGTCGGGGCAATTGCACAGGTACGCGTCCACAGCGGCGCGCTCGGCCCCGAGCAGATCCGCGCGAACTACCTGGACAGCAACCTGATGCCGCCTGCCTTGCCGGATCCGGCCGACGGCGGCACGGTGGTCGCCTCTCGTCGGATCACGCTGCGATGGAAAACCGGCGCCCGACCCGCGCCCGCCGGCTTCGACGTGTATCTCGGCCCCGACCGCGCCAGGGTGGCCGCGGGGAGTCCGGGCGACCCCACCCACCAGGGGCGTTTCAAGGTCGCGGAGTTCTCGCCCGCCCTCAAGCCGGACACCACCTACTACTGGCGAGTGGAAGCGGCTGCCTCGGACGGCCGGCGGCCGACGCGCGGCAACGTCTGGTCTTTCCGAACGCATCGGGGCCTCCTGGTTGATCTCGATGCGGCCGAACTGGCGCCCGGCAAGCTCGCCCGGTGGACTAACAAGGGCAAGGCGGCTGGGGCGTTCGCAAGCGGCCGGTTCGGCGAGATGTTGGCGCCGGTGGTGCAGCAGGTCGAGGGTCACAAGGGCGTCAGCTTTGCCGGCCACAAGGGCCTGGTGTCTCGCTTCCCGGCGCCTGCGGGCCTTGCGGCGGGCGGCGACTTCACCGTTGCCGTCTGGGCCTATGCCCCCCAGGTGGAGGCGGAAGCAACCATGCTGGCCTGGGGCAACCGGGCACAACCGGGCGCGGAGTTCATCTATGGCTGGAGCAAGGATCGCGGCGCGTTCGCCGGCGCCCCGGACCGGCACCTGGGTTACGCAGGCAAGGTGGCCAAGCCGGAGGGCTGGAAACACAACGCCCCCTACGCCCAGTGCTGGCATCACATCGCCTACACGTATGCGGGGGGCGAAGACGGCGTGCTGCGCGTCTACGTCGATGGCCGGCTCAACCGCGAGGAGAAGGTCCGGCTGGATTTCCGGCGCGACGCGCCGATCACGCTCGGCATGGCCCTGGCCGGCGAGCAACGGGCGTCGCACTTCTCCGGCTGCCTGGGACAAGTGCTGATCTACGGGAGCGCCCTCTCGGCGGAAGAACTCGCCGCCCTGGCCGCGCCCGAGGGGCGGAAGCCCGCCAACCGGAAGCCCCTGGTGGACCTCGACGCCGGCCCCCTCCCGGAGGGCACGCTGAAAGCCTGGACGAACCGCGGAACCTTCGGCGGATCCTTCGGCCTCCTCGACGAGCCGCCGACCGAACCGACGGTCGAGGACGTGGCGGGGCGCCGCGCGGTGACCTTCGACGGCACACGAACGTTCCTCGAATCCGACTTCGTCACGCCCGAGGCGGTCACGCTCAACCGGCCTTTTACGATTAGGGCTATTTACTTGACGCCACCACCCCCTACAGGTAGTGACCGACTGCGAAAGATGGTGAGCCCATGAGGCTGAAGCAGAGGC
>Ga0315294_10007035_pt1 | contig 12354 bp, 8 predicted proteins | sample YL17G13_40_MG_FD_203626 | JGI IMG/M metagenome (GOLD analysis project Ga0315294, IMG submission 203626) | Sediment microbial communities from Yellowstone Lake, YNP, Wyoming, USA - YL17G13_40 | ecosystem: Environmental > Aquatic > Freshwater > Lake > Sediment | place: USA: Wyoming | collected...
TGCGGTGAACGAGGCGAACTGGGCCGACCTCAGCAAGACGCTGACGGCATACTGTGAGGAGTTCGGTTTAAGCCTGGATGACCTACGGCGAGATGATTTCACGAAGTTGACGGCGAAAAGCAGCCGGCCCTACGGGCGAATCTACGCGTATTGAAGAGAAGAGGGCGGACATTCAGCCTTCGTCCGTCCAGACCTGGACGGACTACGGCGAAGTAGGCCAGGTTCCGCCCCTACAGGAGATAAGGGCAGTGGTCGGTGATCAGTGGCCAGCGGCCGGAAAGAACCGCGGGGGGGAGGTTCATTTCAACGTTTCGGCCAGTTGACTGAGGGCGGCGGGAGCATCCTTTTCCAGATGGAAACGGATGACGCGGCGGCCGGCGTCGCGGAGCGCCTGCGCATCGCCAAGGGCCTGGGCCATTTTGAGGACGCCGAAGGAGACTGCCGAGGCGGAGGAGCCTGCCTCCCCTCGACGTTGCTCGGGGTGGTGCCCTCGACGTGCTCGGGCCCTGAGCCTGCCTGCCCTGAGCTTGTCGAAAGGGTCGAAGGGAGCCTGTCGAACCACGTCCGGGATGGGCAAGTCATCTATATCGTCGGCGGTGAACTGAATGAAGAGGCCGCGACCGCCGTCGCCCTTGTGAAGTTGGCCGGTGGAGTGGAGAAAGCGCGGGCCATAGCCCACCGTGGTCGCCAGCCTGGTTCGGTCTCGGATTTCCAGGCGGAGCGCGGCGAGGGCGGCGGCGGTTTCGGGCGTGGGGCAAAGGTAGGCCTGGAGGGCCACATAGGCTGCCGGCTGAGCCTGAGCGAGAAACGCGCATAACGCCTGGCCCGGATTGCTTCCCGCCGCGTCCCCATAGACGGCTATGTCATCGGCGCTGAGCGCTGGATCCCCCATCGGCAAACTGCCCTTTCCCTTGTATTGGGAGACCATGTCGCGGGCCCGGACTTTGGCGCTTTCCACGTCGGGCTGGTCGAAGGGATTGATTCCCAGGCAATGGCCCGCAATGGCGACGGCCATCTCCCAGAGGAAGAATTGTGCGCCGAGGTCATAGACGTCCTGCAAGCAAAGGCGCACCACCGGCTGACCTGCCTTCTCGAGAGCTGCGAGGGCGGATTCGCAAGTATCGTCGCCATCGAGGTGCAAATAGAGGAAGAGGCGGTCATCGCCATAGGCCGCTGGCGGCCCCAAGGGATCTCCGACGATGGGGATGATGCCGCGGCCCTCCTTGCCGGTGCTCTCGGCGATAAGTTGCTCCACCCAATCACCAAAGGAGGCGATCCGGGGAGAGAAGACCAGGGTGGCTTTGTCGCGGCCGGCCGTGGCGAGTTCTGCCAAAATCGCGCCGAGCCAGGCGGCAGGATTTTCCCCGGCCGGGACGTCGGGGCCGCAAGCGTGAGCCATTGCCAGGCCACGATCGAGCAGACGGGGGAGGTCCATGCCGAGCAAGGCTGCCGGCGCAAGGCCGAAGTAAGAGAGGGCGGAATAGCGTCCGCCGATATTGGGGTCGTTGAGGAAGGTGGCGCGAAATCGGTGTTGCTGGGCCAGGTCAGCCAACTTGCTGCCGGGGTCGGTGATGGCGATGAAATGCTCGCCCCCTCGACGTTGCTCGGGGTAGTGAGCCTGTCGAACCACGGCCTTGTTGATGCCCAGAGCAGCAGCCGTGCAATTGAAGAAGAACTTGAAGAGGGAGATGGTTTCCGGCGTGGTGCCTGACTTGGTGGAGACGATGAAGAGGGTGCGGGCCAGGTCAAGCCTTTTGACATGGGCCAGGATGGCGCCGGGGACGGTGCTGTCGAGGACGGCGAGGTCGAGATACCCCTGGGCCACGCCAAAGGTCCTCCGAAATACCTCGGGGGCGAGGCTGGAGCCGCCCATGCCGAGCAAGAGGGCATGAGTGTAGTGGGCAGCGCGAACGTCCTCGGCGAAGCTGGTCAGTATCTTGAGGTTCTCCTTCATCGTGCCTGGGGAATGCAGCCAGCCGAGGCGATTGGAGACCTCGGTCGGCTCGGGCTTCCAAACGGTGTGGTCCCCTTCCCAGATGCGGGGCAGGATGCGCTCTTTCGCCATCCGTTCGATGGCGCCCTCCACGAGGGTCTGGTATGAACCGAGGCTGGCTGATTCCCGAAGTGTTGGCATGATGTCCTCCTTTGCTGTCCCGCGCAAGTTGCGATGACGGAGAAATTCAGAGGCTTTCGATCACCTTCAAGAGTTTGACACCGACCTGCTCCGCCACCTCCCGCAGGGCAGGGTTATCAATTGCCTGCATCGAAGCCACGGGGTCCACCGCCGATACCTCAACCTTCCCTTCGCCGCGCTCCTGAAGGATGACGTTACAGGGAAGCATGGTGCCTACCTTATCTTCGAGTTGAAGCGCCTGATAGGCGAACGGAGGATTGCAGGCGCCCAGGACCCGGTAGTTTCTGAAGTCCACCCCCAGTTTCTTCTTCAAGGTCTCCTTGACGTCAATCTCGGTCAGCACTCCGAATCCCTCACTCTGCAGTGCCTGCCTGGCTCTTGAGAGGGCTTCGTCGAAACTGGCCTCGATAATTCTGCTAAAGTGGTATTTCAAACCAGCACCTCCTAACCCGTCCGCGTTTCGCGAAGGCAACTCATGATGTTCGTCCATTAGACTCGGTTCCGGTGCAACTCAGCATCTCCATCCCTCGCAAAGAGGGAAGGGCAATCCGCCGCGGCGGACGGACTCCCCGCAATGAGGAAATGGGTGTCATTGCCGGCGAAGCGAAGCAATCTCGCAGCTGGAGCGGGGGCATGCCACCCCCTGCCGGAGATTGCTTCGTCGCTACGGTCCTCGCAATGACGGTGGAGGGTGCTGGTGGTCTTCGGGTCACAATGACGGCAAGGATGGTCATGATGGTGCTCGGCGGCTAGGCAACGCGCTCGGCTTCGTCGAGGGCAATCCGCACCCAGCGAACCACCCGCTGCGGATCGTTCCCGATGGTGTGGTTGTCTTTCATTATGACCTCGAGGGGACAGCCGCGGGCGGCCTCCATGGTGCGGCGGAGCCCGGCTCGGATGCGCTCCTCATCGAAGGTCCCCAGCGCCAGGTCGCTCGGATTCGGCTTCCAGGAGAAGATGAAGCGGTCGCCCAACTTCTGCGCCATGTCCCCTACGTCTGCCCAGGCCGATACGGAGACCCGCCGCAGGCGGGGAGCCTTCTCCACCACCCGCCAGCGTTTGTCCAAAGGCTCGCAGCATCCATAACAGTTGAGGCCAAAACGCTCGAGTATCGGCGTCTGGTATTGGAAGACGAACTCTTCAAACATCGCCGGGGAAACGGAGGCCGTCTCCTGGCTTTCGCAGAATCCCCACATGTCGCAACAGCGCACCCTGCCGGCGAAGCCCTGCCGGGGCAGTTCGGTCGTCCAGCCAAAGCCGCCGCTGCCGACGTAGTCCCCTCCGTTGTTGAGGAACAGCAATCCTTCCCGTTCCAGGAAATCGAGTTTGGCAAGGTAACCGTCACGAAGGAACGCCATCAGCCGGTGGATGGCTTGAGGATTGTCCACCATATCAAACATGATCTGCTGAGGCCCGCGAAGCGAGATAAGGTCCCGGGTCAGGCCCATGGACCACCACCAAGACGTCTTCAGCCGGACGGACAAAAGGTCACCCAGGGTGCTTTCCGCCAGTTCAAGCCTGCGCTGGGTGGCGGGGTAATCCACGGTGATGGTGGGATGGTGAAGGCCGCTCAGGTCATCCAGGTTCTCGAGGGGGGCGTCCCAGCGATAGGCCCCGCCAGGGCCGGCATCAACGATCGTGGGCTCCATGCCCCAGCCGCTTTGCTGGTAAACGTGGCCGATGCTAAAGTAAGGCAACGTAACGCGGTCGTCGCCCATGCTCTCCGCCCAGAATATCTCCTTTCGCAGCCGCATCTCCCATCCGCGCGCGACCTCGCCTGAACATTCGAGTTGGTCGCCAGTGATGATTTCATTCCAGCCGTTCTCGGGATCGCAAAAGACAACCGGGCGGGTGTGTTCCAGGGCATTGTGCCGATACCAGAGTTGTTTCTTTTCCTCCTCTATGGGCCGGGCGGCCAACTCCGCAACCCGGCTTGCCAGCCGGCGAAGCACCTCCCTATCTTCAGCGCTGATTTTCACCCTACGAAGATGTCTCCCCTGCGGCGGCCAGGAGGCTCTTTGCTTCTTCGTAAACGTGGGGCGGAAGCGGGCCTCTTTCCGCCGCTGAAACGTTGGCCGCAAGATGCTCCGGGTTAGCCGTTCCAACTATGTTGGTGTGGATGTGTGGATGAGTGTTAGTGAAGCGCAACATGAACTCCATGCGCGTCATTCCCTCGAGCAGGGTGTCGAGCCCGGCCTTCTCCCAAGTCTCCCAGCCTTGTCCCGCCCGCTCCCTGCCATCGGCGAGTATTCCTTTGGCCACGCCGCCCCGAACGATCGTCCCGCACCCGGAGGCGGCAGCCGCCGTTATCTGCTCCTCGTGCCGTCGTCCAAGCGCCGAGTAGGGGATTTGATAGGCATCGAAGTATCCCCTTTTCACATATTCCATCAGATCGGGTACGGTTGAAGAGCACCCAATCCAGCGCGTCTTTCCAGCGTCGCGAATCTCTTGCAGAACGTCCACCAGTTTGCCGGCTTCGGTCTCCTCAACCGTGGGATTGTGCAGCTGCAGAATGTCCACATAATCCACCTTCATTCGCTTCAGGCTCAGATCAATGTTCCAGAGGAGAGTATCCCGCGTCCAAAGATGCCTCCCCTCCTCCGGCCGACACCCGCACTTGGTGGCCAGGTAGAACTCGCTGCGCCGCGAGGAGATATACCTCCCGATGCACTCCTCGCCGGGCCCGTAGTCGGGCGACGTGTCAATGAAATTGATGCCCGCATCGAGAACGGCGTTGAGGATTCTTTCAGCCTGCTCCTCGCTCACGTGCGGCAGAAAAAGTTCCCTCGTCCCGTAACCTAGCAGCGTGACCGTAAGCCCGGTGCATCCCAGGGTTCGGTTCTCGATCATGCGACGATTCTTCCTTTGCCCATTGGCATACCGGGTAGATCATAGGGTATCTCCTGGATCATGGCAATCTCGGCCTCATCGCCTTCTCCACCAATAGGAAATATCTAAGTAGATTGCTTCGTCCGCCGAGAAGTGGGCGGACTCGCAATGACGGAAGGGGCTCAGGCTAAGGCGCGAAGCTCATTAGATGCAGGGATGGCATTCCCAAGCCTTGACAACACCGTCCCATTCGGTTGCAATACGCCCACTGGCACGTAATCTGAAGCGAGAGTCAGCATTCTGTAGAGAAAGAGCGTAGGAGAGAAAAATGGACTTCGCCAAGTTCCAAGAACCGGATAGCATCTTGAGGCCAGCCCCCTTCTGGGCCATCAATGACCGCATCAGTCCCGAGGAAACCGCCCGGCAGATGGAGGACATGATCTCGGTGGGGTTTTCGGGCGGCTTTTTCCACTCCCGCTCGGGACTCATCACCGAGTACCTCGGGCCGGAGTGGTTTGCAGCGATGAAAGCCGCGCTGAAGGTCGCTCATGAGAAGGACGGTTACCTCTGGCTTTACGACGAGGATCTCTGGCCCAGCGGCAACGCTGGGGGCCTGGTGGCCGCGATGAAGGATGAATACCGTTCCGCCACCCTCGCCGCAGAACTGCTCTGGCCTGGCGAACTGCCCTCCGGCGAGAAGGATAGCGAGTTTCGGGCCGCCTACGTGGTGGAGCACGATGGCCTGAACCTCCTCAAGGCCGAGCGGATCTCCTACCAGGAAGCGTGCTCGCGCCTGGATACGGAGCGGCTTGTTCTGAGCCGGGTCTATGGCCAGGCGACCGGCTGGTGGGGGGGCGAATCCTACGCCAATCTCTTGCACCCAGAGGCAGTGCAGCAGTTCGTGAAACTAACCCACGGTAGGTATCGCGAGCAATTGGGCGAGGAGTTCGGCAAGCGCATTCCGGGCATCTTCACCGACGAGCCGCTGCTGACCCGTGCCCGGAACGCCCTACCCTGGTATGACGGCCTTCCGGAGGTTTACCAGGGTTGGACCGGGCGCGAGTTCTGGGCCGACGTTCCCTACATGTTCTTCGACGGGCCGGAGTGCCGGAAGGTCCGTTTGCTCGTTCACCGAACCATCCTGCGCCAGTTCTGCGAGGCTTACAGCAAGCCCATATTCGAGTGGTGCGAGGCCAACAACATCGCTCATGCCGGCCATTTCGACTCCGAGGATCACTTTCGAGAGCAGATTGCCAGCAATTGCGGGGGCGTAATGGCTCACTACCGCTACCAGCAACTTCCGGGCATAGACCATTTGTGCCGCGTTACGGAGCCGGTGCTTCTTACCATAAGACAAGTCAGTTCAGCCGCCCGGCAACTGGGAAGAAGGCGGGTGCTGACCGAGATCTTCGGCGTTTCCCGCCACACCAACAGTTTCGAGGACTTCAAATGGCTTGGCGACTATGACCTTGTCCTGGGGGCCAATTTCCTCTGTCCCCATCTGACGCTCTATTCGGCCCGCGGCCGCCGCAAGCGTGACTACCCGCCCAACTGGAATTACCAGCAGACCTACTGGAAGGAATTGAACCCTCTCAACAATTACTTCGCCCGCCTCGGCTATGCCCTCACCTGCGGGGAGGCCCAGGTGGACGTCCTGCTGCTCCACTCAATCGAGAGCGCCACCGCGACGCACCGTTTCGGGCTCAAATCCACCCAGGTGACCCCCGATGAGGATCTGACTGCCATCACCCGCCTGGATCTGGCTTTGCGTCGAGCCCTGGACGCCATCCTGAATGCGGGCTACGACTGCGACCTCGGCGACGAGAACTACATTGAGGAGATGGGATCGATTGAGGGGGATCGCTTCCGCATCGGGAAGATGTCCTACTCCGTGGTAGTCGTGCCCCCCTCCCAGACCTGGCGCCCAACCACCTTCGAACGCCTGAAACAATTCGCCGCCAACGGCGGCAAACTGATCTTCCTCGGGGAGACGCCGGCGGAACTTGATTGTGAACCGGCCGCCCGGGGCTGGCAGCAGTTGGCCAAGCGTGCGATGGTCATCCCTTCCAGCCGGAGGCAGATTCAGGAGGCGGTGGAAAAAGTTGCCCCCCGCAGCTTCATCCTGCGCGACCCTAATGGGAAGATCGCAGCCAAGACCTACGTGCAGCACCGAATTGACAGGGATCAGGAGATATTCTTCATCGTCAACTCGGACACCGAGCGTGCCGAGGAATACGTGCTCACCCTGATGGGCGCGGCGCGAAATCCGGTCGCCATCTGGAATCCGGTGGACGGGAGTCGGTCGGCGGTGACCGCCCTAAAGGTGGGTAAGGATCTTCGTTACGCCTTCACCTTGCCGCCCGTTGGCTCGCTTCTGCTCGTGTTGGGGCCGGGTGCAGATGATGGGGTTCAGCCTGTCCCTTCGTTGCCCGATCTTGCAGAAGGGAAGGTCATCCCACTGCCACGGGCCTGGGATTTCAGCCGCTCGGAGGAGAACGTGCTGGTGCTGGACCGCATCGCCGCCGCCCTCGATGGAGGCAAGACCTGGTGGGGAGAGGAGATGGAGTTCCGGGTCCGCCGGCGATTGGCGGAGCACTTCGGGACGACCGACTCGCTGGCCTGGCAGCCCTGGGTGGCCGCGCGCAAGGGAGTCTTCAAAGGGAAGGGCGGCGACGTCATCCTCCGCTACCGTTTCAACAGCGCCCTCGATCGCCCGGCCAGCGCCTTCCTGGTCGTCGAGGACCTCACCAAAGGAGCGGTCAGCGTCAACGGCAAGCCGGTGGATCTGTCACGGGCGGGCTGGCACTGGGATCATGACTTCGGCAAGGTGGAGATAACCGACCTGGTCAAGCGGGGCGAGAACCTGGTTGACTACCGCGTCGCCTATGACTTCCTCACCGAGGTCGAGCCGGCCTACATCGTGGGCGACTTCGGCGTCCGGCTCAAAGATCATTTCAGCGCCGAGATAATCGCCGAGCCCAAGCAACTCCGCATCGGCTCTTGGCAGGAGCAAGGCTATCCCTTCTATTCCGGCGGGATGACCTATCGAACCAGTTTCAACCTGACTCCTCGACCCAGGATCCGCACCTTCTTGAGGCTGACCAGACCCTCCGGCATCCTGTTCAAGGTGCGGTTGAACGGCCAGGAGGCCGGGAAGATACTCTGGCGACCCTACCTTGTCGAGCTGACTCCCTTTCTAAAGGCGGGCGCGAATTCCCTCGAGATCGAGGTCATTTCCAGCCGGCAGAACAGCCTCGGTCCCCTCCACGAGCGAGAGGGCGAGGACAACCGCTGGGTCGGCCCGAACGCCTTCGAGTCCGAAGGCACCGTTCGCCCGGAACTTAGTCTCTACGACTACGGCCTCCTCGGCGGCGCGGAACTCGTCCAAATTCGGGAACGCGCCGGCAGAACGTCGTCAAAAGGTTAGGTGCCATGAGCAAAAAACTACAATGGGGAATTATCGCCACCGGCAACATCGCCGACCGGTTCGCGGAGGGCCTGGCCTTATCCAAGACCGGGGAACTCCTCGCCGTCGGCAGTCGGAGCCAAGAGAAAGCCGACAAGTTCGCTGGGAAGTTCAACGTCCCCCGCCGCTACGGAAGTTACGAGGCCCTGCTCGCCGACCCGGATGTCCAGGCCGTCTATATCTCCACTCCTCACCCGATGCACGCCGAATGGGCCATCAAGGCGGCCGATGCGGGCAAGCACGTCCTCTGCGAAAAGCCCCTCACCCTGAACTACGCCGAGGCGATGGCCGTGGTTGAGGCCGCCGTCCGCTACGACGTCTTCCTGATGGAAGCCTTCATGTATCGCTGCCATCCCCAGACGGCCAAATTGGTCGAGTTGCTTCGCGATAAGGTGATCGGCGACGTGCGGGTGATTCAGGCCACCTTCAGTTTCGATGGCGGGTTCAACCCCGAGCGACGGCTCCTCAAGAATGCCCTTGGCGGTGGCGGAATCCTGGACGTGGGGTGCTATTGCACCTCGGTGGCTCGGCTGATCGCCGGTGTCTCTCTTGGCGGAGATTTCGCCGAGCCGATCGAGGTCAAGGGAACCGCCCGCATCGGGGAGACAAACGTGGACGAATATGCCGTCGCCTCGCTCAGATTCCCGGGCGGCATCATTGCCGAACTCGCCACCGGCGTGCGGGCAAGCCAAGAGAACGTCGTCCGCATCTTCGGCTCCGAGGGGAGTATCTTCATTCCCTCGCCCTGGTTTGCCAGCGACGACGGGGGCAGGTGCAAGATCATCGTGGAAAAAAACGGCGAGGGCGAGCCACGCGAGGTCATCGTGGAGACCACTGCCGGCCTTTACACCATCGAGGCGGACACGGTGGCCGCCCATCTCGACAGGCGGCAGGCCCCCTTCCCAGCGATGACCTGGGACGACACCCTCGGGAACATGAAGACCCTCGACAGGTGGCGCGAATCCATCGGCATGGTTTACGAAGCGGAGCGGGCCGAGGGCTGGGCGCTGCCCGTCAACAAGCAGCCGCTGACCGTGCGAAAGAACAACAACATGAAATACGGCTCGATCTCCGGCCTGAATAAGCCCGTCTCCCGCTTGATGATGGGCAGCATAGCGCCAGGAAACATCTCTCACGCCTGTGTAATGTATGACGACTTCGTGCAGCGCGGCGGCAATTGCTTCGATTCCGCCTACGTTTACGGTGAGGGCGGCCTATGCGAGAGGTTGCTCGGCCAGTGGGTCAAGAACCGCAACATCCGCGAGCAGGTGGTCATCCTCGACAAAGGCGCCCATACGCCCCAGTGCAACCCTAGCGACCTCACCAAGCAACTCCTCAAGAGCCTCGACCGCCTCCAGATGGATTACCTGGACATCTACATGATGCACCGCGATAATCTCGACATTCCGGTCGGCGAGTTCATTGACTTGCTCAACGAGCACCAGCGGGCCGGGCGCATCCGCGTCTTCGGAGTCTCAAACTGGACTACCGCCCGCATCGAGGCCGGCAACGCCTATGCGAAATCGAAAGGCCTTAGCGGCTTCGTGGCGGTCAGCAACAATCTGAGCCTGGCGCGGATGGTTGCCCCGGTCTGGGAGGGAGTCATGAGCGCGGCGGACGAGGAGTCCCGCACATGGTTCACCAAGACCCAGATGCCCCTGTTCGCCTGGTCGAGCCAGGCGCGCGGCTTCTTCGTCCGCGGGGATCGCGATGACCGCTCCGACCCCGACTTCGCGCGCTGCTGGTATAGCGAGGATAACTTCCGCCGCCTCGAACGCGCCAGGGAGATGGCGGGCAAACTGGGCGTCCTTCCGACGAACGTCGCCCTGGCCTACGTCCTTTGCCAGCCCTTTCCCACTTTCGCCCTGGTCGGCCCCGAAACCATGGCCGAGACCCGAACCACCATGCCCGCCCTCGACATCTCCCTCACCCCCGACCAACTCCACTGGCTGAATCTGGAGATTTGAGAGCAGAGGGCGGACATCCGCCGCGGCGGATCCGCCCCTACACGACAAACCCCGGCAGTAACCTCCTGGGGTAATCTAGTGGCACAATCTATTTCCCCCCAAACCGGGGCCGACGTTGGTAGGGGCGTATACCTATACGCCCTCCTACACTTCCCTTTCCGGCCACTGGTCACTGCCCACTGGCCACTGATGTTTACTTCTTCAAATGCTCCAGCCGCTTCTCCACCGCCTTCCAGTTCACGATATTCCAGAAGGCATCCACGAACTTCGCCCTTTCGTTCTTATAGTCCAGGTAGTAGGCGTGCTCCCACACGTCCAGCACCAGGAGGATGCGGAACATGGGATAGACGTTCGTGTTATGTTTCTCTATCTGCATTATGATCGGCCTGTCGGTCAGACGGCAGAAGGTCAGCGCCGCCCAGCCGGAGCCTTCCGCAGTCACCGCTGCCTGGCTGAACTCCTGCTTGAACCTCTCGAGGCTCCCAAACTCCTGGTTCAAGACATCCGCCAGCGCCCCGCTCGGACCCGCAACCGTCTGGGCCGGCGCCAGGTTCTCCCAGAACAGCGTGTGGAGAAGATGTCCGCCGATGTTGAACGAAAGCGCCTTCAGGGTGGCCTTCATGTCCACGCTGGCGCCATCCTTCCGCGCCGCATCGAGTTTCTGGAGTATTTCGTTTGCGCCGTTCACGTAAGCCTGGTGGTGCTTCTGGTGGTGGATGGTCAGTTGTTGTTCCGATATGTAGGGCTCCAACTCCCTGTAACCAAATCCCAGTTCCGGCAGTTTGTAGAACTTACTTTTCTCCATTTTGATCCTCCAATGCTAAGCCTGTCTTGATGAAGTGTCTCTGCCCGTCCGTCGGGTTACGCAGTTTTCCCCCTTCGCACCCTCCATTTTCGTCCTCCCGCCCAGCCAGGTCAAGGGGTCAGGGGGCAGACCACTCCTGCCTGGTCCGAGCGCCGCCCGGGGAACCGGTCAAGCGTCCTGAGACCGGGCGGAGTGGCAAATGGGTCTTTCGGTATGGTAAGATGAGCCAAACGGGGCGCGCGTCGTGACGACGAACACCTACGAATATCTGGGGGGCGATGGCTGTGAATATTCCAACCTTCAAACTAAGCACCGGCTTCAAGATGCCGGTTTTGGGACTCGGAACCTGGGAGCTGACCGGGAGCATCTGCGCTCCCACCATCAGAAAAGCGCTCGAAATGGGATACCGGCACATAGATACCGCCGACTGGTATGAGAATCACGTCGAGGTCGGCGAGGGGATAAGAGACTTTGACCGCTCCGCCATCTTCATCACCTCCAAGGTCCGTCCCACCGATCTGAGATATTCCGACGTCCTCAAGATGTGCGACAAGGCCCTGCGCGAGCTCCGCACCGATTACCTCGACCTCTACCTCATTCACTGGCCGAACCCGGACATCCCCCTCGAGGATACCCTCCGGGCCTTCAATGTGCTGCACTCCCAGAGGAAGGTGCGCAGTTTTGGGGTCAGCAACTTCAGCATCGAACTTCTCCAGCAGGCCATGGATCTGAGCGCGGTGCCCATTGTCAACAACCAGGTACCCTTTCACCCCCTGGATTATCCGAGGGAATTGCTCGAGTTCTGCCAGGCCAACGACGTCACCGTCACCTCCTACTCACCTCTTGGCCGCGGCCAGCTCCTGGGCCACCGCGTAATCAAAGCCGTCGCGGAGAAGTGCCACAGAAGCCCCGCCCAGGTCTGCCTTCGCTGGGGACTTCAGAAGGGAACGGTGGTCATCCCCAAGGCCTCCTCGGAGGAGCATCTCAGGGAGAACATGGACATTTTCGATTGGAGCCTTTCGCCAGAGGACGAAGAGAAACTGGACAACATCAAGCGCTGAAGACGCCTCATCAACTCGTAATCCCCTATTGAGTTTCGCTGATCAGGATGAGCCGCTGGCCCGCAGGTTCGCCGCGGCGTCCGCCGGGGCGG
>Ga0315294_10007036_pt1 | contig 12350 bp, 14 predicted proteins | sample YL17G13_40_MG_FD_203626 | JGI IMG/M metagenome (GOLD analysis project Ga0315294, IMG submission 203626) | Sediment microbial communities from Yellowstone Lake, YNP, Wyoming, USA - YL17G13_40 | ecosystem: Environmental > Aquatic > Freshwater > Lake > Sediment | place: USA: Wyoming | collected...
AGGGGTGGGTCCTTCTTCCGGTGAGCCTTCCGTTTAGAAAAAACCGATTAACGGGTCCGCATTTCGGTGGGGGGAGGGTCCATCCTTAGCCGGTGATAGCATTGGACGGTCTTTGTTGGGAGCTGTGGCTTGGATTGCTCGGACCATATTTTATTTCCTCTCCCCCCCCATGAAATCACCTAAGCACCTTAACACCGTCGCCATTCTCTATCGAATCCGGAATGTTTTTATTGAGACCCCTTCACCAGAGGGTGTTAAGTGGTGGGGTAAACATTGGTAAACACATTAACACGGTGTGGGAATGGTTTCCGATCGTAGAAGGGGACGTGGTTCAAATCTTTCACTTTATTTCCTTCTGCTATCGGGACCCGCCCTTTAAAAAGTACCAGACAAACTATTGGCTCCGGCTCCAAAAGAAAAAAGCCCATTCCAATTTTTGGAACAGGCTTTTGAAAGGCTTTTCATCTGCAGGGCATCCCTGTGCCCCATCACGGGTGGCTATCTCGGCCACGATCAATCCTTTGGGGCTGGCCTTCATTGACCGGATAATGCGCCACTGCCGAACGGACTGATCACCCCGCATAAATTCCTTTCCTCACGCAAAGACGCAAAGGACGCAAAGAATGAATATTGGCTTAAGGTCAGTGTCTGAGAGGAAAAGACTCGGCCAGAAGGCTACAACGGGAAAAGGAGGCGCGTTTCAAATCATTTCAGGATGATTTCTTACAGAGCTTCAGATGCTCAAAAAACCTCTTGCGGGACATCCGAGCCGTCCTCATATTGCTTTGAATGATTTCAACATCCACTTCTTTGTATGTGGGAATAATGACCGGCCGGTAGGTTCCTGGTTTCACGTAGGATCGATGGCTTCCTGCTTGCCTTTCAAATACAAATCCCTCCATTTGAAAAATACATTCCAAGATTTTCCAATGAACGGGAGTTATACGTGGCATTCAGTCTGGCCATTTTCATTTATATAAAAAGGGATGGGGACATCGATAAAGGCTTGACTTTTCATCGGAGATAATTTGGCTGAGCGCATTTCATGCCGAGGCTTGAAGCCGCATTTCTTCAGGACTTCATCAAGGATCCCTCTTTCAAAGCAAGAAACCAGGAAGAGGGAAACAGCCTCAATCAAATTCTTTCTTGCCTGGGTTTCAGTATCTCCCTGGGAGTGGATATCAAGAACCGGGCAGGAAGCAAGCAACCATTTCTTCCTCTTCTGGAATTTAACCGGTAATTTCACTTTGATATCAACGACGTATTGCATATTTTCCTTCCTCCTTTGGCCTGCGGAGGCCAGCGCATCTTCCGATTCCAGCCATCTTAGAATACTACCCGCATAAAAAATGTCAACCCCATTGATTTTCTTTATGAACCACAAGAAGAATGATCGACAAAGTTATTATAACACTGAAAGCAGAAAAGGGGATAACGACTTCGGACAAGCACTATCGCTGGGGGGGGTGTGAGGAGAAGAGGCTCGGCAAAAAGGCCTTGGGCTGGGAGAGAAAAAAATTGAAGAAGGCCCCAAAAGGGGGAAAAACCCTTTTGCCGTGGAATAGAGAATATAAAGGAGTTAAGCAATCAGGCCTAACCCCTTGTAATCATTTGGCTGGGGGACAAGGATTCGAACCTTGATTCACGGAGTCAGAGTCCGTTGTCCTACCGTTGAACGATCCCCCAAAAATTTCTAAGAAAAAAATACCTGAAAAATCCGGGGGAGTCAACAAGAAAAACAGCCTTGCCTACCCTCAGTTTCTGAGGAAAGAACCCATGGCCGAGAAAAACCCGGAAGAGAGAGGGGGTAGCCCATGGGGTTCAGGCTGAAGGAATTCGGATCATCATCCTGAGGCGGTTGTTCTTTCATCGGGTCGGGCCTGTCCCGGGGAGATTCCCCAGGGGAGATGGTTTCGCCCAGTCTTGCCCCTGGAGCTATTTCCTCGCGGGCCTCTCTTTGCGGAGGATAGGCAGGAAGGTGGTCAGAACACTATGATCCCGCCGAGCCTGATGATCCGAATTCTTTCAGCCGGAACCCCAACCAGTGCAAAGATTGAGGATAGGCAAGGGAAAACAGCCATCCAAAATCCTTGATTTGGCTCCTGGTTGGTGCTAATTTACTCATAAAAAATATCCCCGCACTTATCTTCCATGGACAATGGAAAAGCAGAAATTGCCATGATCGCCGGGAAATAGTCTAAGGCTGAAATGAAGCGTATTGCCGCCATCAGCATCATCGCCCTGGTTATGCTCCATGCCCCGTGCGGGGCCGAGACGTCCGCTCCGAATCGTCCAGCCCATTGGGCCGAGCGGATTCAACTGAAAGGCGTTCCCAACCTTCACAAGGTGTCGGATACCCTCTACCGCAGCGCCCAGCCGTCAGCGGAGGGGATGAAGAACCTGAAAGCCATGGGAATCGAGACCGTCGTCAACCTCCGCTCCTTCCACTCCGACCGGGACAAGATCAAAGGAAGCGGATTGGCCTACGAACACATTTACATGAAGGCCTGGCATCCGGAGGAAGAGGACGCTGTCCGATTCCTCCAAATCGTCATCAACCCCAAACGAGCTCCCGTGTTGGTCCACTGCCAGCACGGAGCGGATCGCACCGGGGCCATGTGCGCCATCTATCGGGTGGCGGTTCAGGGATGGGGCAAGGAGGAAGCTTTAAAGGAAATGACCGAGGGAGGGTTTGAATTTCACGGGATATGGCAGGATCTTGTCCGATGGATCACCGCCCTGGACCTGGAGGGAATAAAAAAGAGAGCAGGGATCAGATAAATGGTGGATCCAGCCGGATCCGGTCCAGGACACGGCCGGCTTTGAATCTCCCCCGGTTTGAACGGAGGAGATCGAACAAGAAGGTTTACAGGTTACCGCCGTAATTACAGGGGCTAACCAGGTCTGGGCCCCTTGAATATTTTGCGGAGGAAGAATATGGAAGGATGGAGTGAGGAAGAAATCAGGAATAAGGATTTGATGGCTCCGTGTGGGCTCTATTGCGGGGCCTGCGGCGTTTACATCGCCACCCGGGATAAGAACGAGAAATTCAAGGCGGTTATGGGGAAACTCTATGGGACAAAGCCGGAAGAGACCGAATGCCTGGGCTGCATGCAGGCCGACCCGCCCAAAAAGATGTATGGTTATCGCAAGGTGTGTAAAATCAGAAATTGTGTGAAATCCAAAGGCTATTATTCCTGTCATCAATGCAAGGAATGGCCGTGTGACCTGATTGAAAAATTCGGCTTCACCACGGGGGCAAAAGTGATGAAAAAGACGATCCCGGTCTGGCGGGCTAAAGTGGCCGAGCACGGGGATGAGGAGGGCAGCGTGGAATGGGCGCGGGCGGAATGCGAGCGGTATCACTGTCCTTCGTGCGGGAAATCCCTGTTCCGGGGCGCTCAACGCTGCCGGGAATGTAAAAGACCGGTAGCGAATGAACTAGATGGATCGTTATGAAAGAACCCGCCAGAGAAATTTGAAATGGGGGATCCTAAACAGAGAAGACATCGAACAGGAGGGGAAAATGAAAAAGGGAGCATGGATTTTCATCGTTGCGGGAATCTTCTTGCTGGGGATTTCTTTCCCGGGCTATTCCGGGGCCGCGGAGAAGGTGATCAAACTGGGCCATGTCCTGGACACCAAACATCCCTATCACACCGGCTCGGCGCACTTTGCCAAAAGGGTGGCGGACCTGACCAAAGGCAAGGTGGAAGTTCAAATCTATCCCAGCTCTCAACTGGGCAACGAAAGGGAGCTGGTGGAAGCCATGCAGGTGGGAACCATTGAAATGGGCGCTTCCACCACCGCCGTGGGGGCCCGATTTGTGAAGGAAATGGAAATCTTCAACCTGCCCTTCCTCTTCAAGGATTTCCAGCACCTCTATAAAATCCTCGACAGCCAGCTTGGGGAGGATCTCAACAGCACGGCCCAGAAGAGGGGGCTCCGGGTTCTGGGGTGGTGGGTGGGAGGTACGCGGAGCATCTATGCCCGAAAGCCCATCAGCGACCTGGCCTCCATGAAGGGGATGAAGATTCGCACCATCGAGAATCCGGTCGTCCTGGCGACCTGGAAAGCCCTGGGACTAATCCCCACGCCCATTCCCTTCAGCGAGGTGTATACCGCGCTCCAGCAGGGAGTGGTCGATGCCGGCGAAGGAAATGTCATCAGTTACGAGAGCATGAAGTTCGATGAAGTCGCGCCCTACCTCTCCCACATCAAGTATCTCATTACCGTGCAGCTTCTGCTCATCGGGGAAAACTTCTTCAAGGGCCTTCCGGGCGATGTTCAATCCGCCCTCATCCAGGCGGGCAAGGAAAGCGTTCCGGTCGAAAGAAAGGTCAACGAAGAAGCGGAAGAAAGAATCATCGAACTGCTGAAGAAAAAAAAGAGGACCGTAGTGATCCCCAATCTGGATCCTTTCATCGCCGCCGTCCAGCCCGTCTATGAGCAGTATGGCAAAGCGATCGGCATGGACCGGATTAAGTGGATTCAGAGTTTCAAGTAGGCCCGGATGCTGGGAATGTTTATTGTTTAATCGAGATTCCTTAGCCAGGGTGGCGAACCGATGAGAATCCTGGAACGGCTGAAAATCATCTATCAGAAACCCGTGGAGCTGGCCTGCGGTGCGTTGATGGTGGCCATCACGGCGGTCGTTTTTCTCCAGGTCGTGTCCCGGTATGTATTCAGCTACCCTTTCGACTGGCCGGAAGAAATGGCCCGGTATCTCTTCATCTGGGTGGCTCTTCTGGGAGCGGCTCTGGCTTTGCGGCGCGGGGCGCACTTCAGCATCGATGCCCTGGTGAAGAGATTTCCGGCAAAATGGCGGCTGATCATTCCGCTTTTGATCCACACCACCCTGGCGATTTTTACCCTGGTCGTATCCGTCAAGGGATTCCAACTGGCCCTGAGAGTCCGTGAGCAGCTGTCCCCGGGGATGGAGATTTCGATGACCTACGCTTATCTCTCCGTCCCCGTCAGCTTTGCCGTCATGTTTAAATATGTCCTTTCGGAGATCTATGCCCTGGTTAAAAAATAGGCCTCCCCGGGTTTGGTTATGCTGTTGATCCTGTTTATCCTCTTTTTCCTTTTCATGGCCTTCAACGCTCCCATCTCCTTCTCCCTGGGAGTGGCCAGCACGATTACCACCCTGATGAAAGGGAATGTATCCCTGATCATCATTCCCCAGAAGATCTTCACGTCTCTCGATTCCTTTCCCCTCCTGGCCATACCCCTTTTCATCCTGGCCGGTTCCTTCCTGGAAACCGGAGGGGTGGGGATGAGGCTGGTGAACCTGGCCAACGTGCTGGTCAGACATGTCAGCGGGGGGCTGGGATTCGTGGTCATTGTTTCCACCATATTCTTTTCGGAGATCTCGGGCTCCTCGGCCGCAGATGCCGCGGCCATCGGTTCGGTTACCATCCCGGCCATGATCCGCCTGCGATACCATCCGGCTTTTGCCACGGCCATCGTGGCTGCTTCCGGGGGCATGGCCGCGCTGATCCCTCCGAGCATCATCGGGGTTATTTACGGGTGGCAGGCCAATGCTTCCGTGGGGGCCATATTCCTGGGGGGCTTTCTGCCCGGGTTCATCATGGGCGGGGGGCTCTGCGTTTACACTTATTTTTACGCCAAAAAAATGAAGTTCCCGACGGAGAAAAGAGCGACCCGCGGAGAGGTATGGCTGGCCTTCAAAGAATCCCTTCCGGCTCTCATCATGCCAGTCATCATCCTCGGGGGCATCTTCACGGGCATCTTTACCGCTACTGAGGCGGCTGCCGTGGCGGTAGTCTATGGGTTCATCGTGGCCCTTTTCTATTACCGGGAATTGAAATGGAAAGATATCCCGCGGGTCTTGGTTGAATCCGCGGTCACCACCGGCTTCGTGGGTCTCCTCCTGGGGTTGGCCAGCGTCTTCGGCTGGGTTTTGACCGTGGAACAGGCACCCCTGAAATTGGCCAACCTGATCATGTCCGTATCCACGAGCCAATGGGTCTTTCTCCTGCTGGTGAATATCCTCTTTCTCCTCGGGGGGTGTTTTCTGAATGCCACCGCCCTCCTGATCATCCTGGTCCCCATTCTCTTGCCCATGACCCAGAAATTCGGGGTGGACCTGATCCATTTTGGAATCATGCTGATCGCCAACCTGGGCATCGGGTATGTCACCCCGCCCGTAGGAACCTGCCTCTACGTGGCCTGCGGCATTTCCAAGCAGCCCTTGGCGGACGTGATCAAGCCCCTCGCCCCCTATCTTGTCGTCATGGTGATCATGCTGATGCTGATCACCTACGTCCCGTGGATCTCCCTGGTGATCCCCAATCTGGTTTACGGGAAATGAACCGGCGTTGATAAACCTTTTTCCAGGGGACCCGCTCAAACCGGATTTTCCCCAAAAGATTTCTTGACAGCCTAGCGTAAAATATATTATTTTGCATACAAATTAATTTTGACGCCCTAGGGGAAGTCCCTCATGCCCCATTATGAAGACTGCATCATCTTTCTTTTAGCCAAAGCCTACCAGAGGGCCCACTCGGCCTTTAAGGTGAAACTCGCTCCGTTTGGCATCACGCCGGTCCAGCACCTGATCCTGGCGGTCCTCGGGGAAGAGGATTTTCTTTCGCCGGCGGAAATTTCGGACCGGCTGGCTATGGACGGGGCCACGTTATCAGGGGTTTTGGACCGCATGGCCGAGGCGGGCCTCATCAAAAAGGAGGGGAATCCGGAAGACCGGCGGTCCATTCGGGTCTCCCTCTCCCCCAAGGCCAAGAGAATGAGGGAAGAGCTGGCCGAGCAGAGAAAGTCTATCAACGACGATCTGACCGCGAAATTTTCCCTGGAAGAGAAGCTTCTGCTCAAGCGGATGTTGAAAGACCTGAAAGGATGATCGTTTGCCTACGAATAAAAATGATAGGTTTCGGGTTTCAAGTTTCGGGTTCCGGGTTCCATAAGACCTATGGATAAGAAAGAAAAGGGGGGAGTCATGGGAGAGGTGGTACACACGTCCAGGATCAAAATTGTAAGAGAAAAGGGCCCCACCCGGAGGGCGATGATCGAGGGGTTCAAGGAGCCGATCTACTACGGGGTTCACGGGGGGATCAAGAAGTTCTACCAGGTGGAGCCGGAAAAAGAGCATGCGGCCACCCTGGATCATATCGTGGCCGCCACCGCCGGCTGAATGATGGGCACGCTGGCCGGTGGGCTGGCAGGAAAAAGAATCCCCACTCCCGAAGATCGATACTGGGCGGACGTGGAGGGGGATATCGAGGATGTAAGCGGGATTCTGAAGATCACCCGGATCCGGGTCCAATACCATTTGAAAATACCCAAGGAGAAGGCCGCGGAGGCCCGGGAACCCTTCTCTACTTATCTGGGCAGATGTCCGGCGGCCCAGAGCGTCATCGGCTGCATCCGGATTGAGGACCAGTTGATCATCGAGGAAGAAGGCTGAAAGGAGGAACGATGGCTACCTTCACGGAACAGGTAAAAGAGATCGTTCGCTCCTATGGAGGGGCCCGGGTGGGGATCGTCAGCCGGCAGACCCTGGCCGGAGGCCCTCCCTCCACCGACCTGACCTACCTTCTGCCGGAGGCCAAGTCGGCCATCACCTTCGCCCTTCCGCTCGACAAGAAATTCATCCGCCCCTTTCTGGCCAAGGAGGATCGCCTGAGCCACGAGAGAGACAACCTCCGGGTCAACATACTGGCTACGGGACTGGCGGCGCATCTGGCGAAGCACCTGGAACAAAGAGGGTTCCCTTCCCAGGGGGTGGTGTCCAACGAATCGTACCGTGAGGAAAAGGGGATCGGAAGGCTAGGGATGAACCCTGACCTCTCCCACCGGTATATGGCCGTCCGTTCCGGAGTCGGCTGGTTCGGGTTTTCGGGAAACGTGATCACTCCGGAGTACGGAGCGGCGGTCATCCTCGGGACCTGTGTAACCTCCGCGGAGCTGGAGCCCACAGATCCATTGCCCCCGGAAGACAATTACTGCAACCGCTGCAAACTCTGCCTGGCCTCCTGCTGCTCCGGGCTGATGGACCCCAAAGAGGAAGCCAGGGTGACCCTGGGGGGAAAAGAGTTCGCCTATGCCAAGAGACAGAACTACCTCCGGTGTGAATTCGTCTGCGGCGGGATGACCGGGCTGCATCCATCGAAGAAATGGTCCACCTGGTCGCCGGGCCGGTTTCTGATCCCCGAGGACGAGGGGGCGTTCCGGGAGGCCATGATCAAGGGAATCAAGGCCTATGATCGGCGGCCCAGGATGGAAGGGGGTTTCCCCCATGTCCTCATGCGGTCCAATCTCTACCTGACCTGCGGGAACTGCCAGCTCCTGTGCTGGCCGGACCTGGCCGACCGGAAGGAAAACTACCGGATCCTGACCTCCACGGGCGTGGTCATTCAGAAGCCGGATGGAAGCCTGGCCCGGGTCTCCCCGGAAGAAGGGGAAGCGTACATCCAGAGCCTGGAGGCAGAAAAGCGTTTGCTTTACGTTTGATGGCATTTGGATTGCGGAATATGTTTCTGGACCGGGAAACGTTGATGAAATCGTAAAAAGTCGAAATTCTATAGAATGCGTCATTCCGGCGAACCCCGGATCGGGTCCGGGGCAAGCGCCGGAATCCAGTTATTTCAAAATGTTCTGGACCCCGGCTTTCGCCGGGGTGACGATCCAAGAGACTTTTTACGGGACCATAAACATTAGAAATGACAACATCCTGATTTGTCGGTTTCGTGGGAGAATATCCGGCAGATCTTTATTCCCGCGGGTTGAAACTTTTTAGGGCTGCGGAAGGGAATTGATGGGCCAACAAGAAAAGATCAGCCGCCAAAGAATCGCGAAAGAGCAATTCCGGGAACACCTGGTGATGGTGATTACGGCGGTCCTGGTGGGCATCGTCGTCCTCGCCGTGGTCAATCATTTTATCGAGCCGGCTCCCCCCCGGAACATCGTCATGAGCACCGGTATGGAGGGAGGCAGCTACGCGGCCTATGCCGAGTGGTACCGGCAAATCCTGGGCCGGGAGAAAGTCCGCCTGGAATTACTTTCCTCTTCGGGTTCGGTGGAAAACTTGAAACGCCTTCAGGATCCATCCTTCAAGGTGGATGTGGGTTTTGTCCAGGGCGGGACCGGCTCCCGGTCGGAGGCGCCGAACCTGCTTTCCCTGGGGGCCTTATTCTACACCCCCCTCTGGGTATTCTACCGAAGCCCGGAAACGTACGATGACCTCTCCCGGCTCAAAGGGAAGAAGATCAACATGGGGCCGGAGGGGAGCGGGGTCCGGAAATTCGCCGCCGACCTGCTCGCGGCGAGCAAGGCCGCGGACCCGCCCACCTCACTGCTGGACCTGACGAACACAGCCGCGGCCAAAGAGCTCGTGGAAGGGAGAATCGATGCGGTCATGATCTTCGGCACGGCCGAGAGCCCCACCATCCAGGAACTCCTGCATAAAGAGGGGGTCAAGCTTTTGAGCTTCAGCCAGGCCGAGGCCTATACCCGGCTCTTCCCGGCCCTGTCTCACGTCATTTTGCCCGCGGGGCTGTTGGACCTGGCGAAAAAAAAGCCGCCGGCGGACGTTCACCTTCTGGCCGCCACGACGAATCTCGTGGCCCGCGACACCCTTCATCCGGCCCTGGTGTATCTCCTCCTGGACGCGGCCGCCGAAATTCACAGCGGCGGGGGCTGGGTGCACAAGGCCGGAGAGTTCCCTTCGCCCAAGACCCAGGACTTTCCGTTAAGCGACCGGGCAGAGCGCTTTTATAAATCCGGCCGCCCGTTACTTTTCGATTATCTGCCTTTCTGGGTGGCGACCTTCGTGGACCGGTTGGTCCTGCTCCTGATTCCGACGGCGGCCGTTTTGATCCCCCTCATCCGAATCATGCCCTGGTTCTACTCCTGGCGGAACCGGCGGAAATTCTTCTACTGGTACGGGGAGCTCAAGAACCTGGAATTGGAATTGCGGGAGAGTCCGCAGACGGAAAGGATCGGGGATTACCGGACGAGGCTGGACCGGATCGAGGCCGCGGTGAACGAAATCCACGTTCCCCTCGCTTTTTTCCACGAAGCCTACAACCTGAAGCAGCATATTGAATTGGTCCGGGGGAAACTCACGCGGCTGAATGAGATTCCTGCATCAGACCCCCCTCCGGCAGCAGGGGCAGATCAAGGGAGGGAATAAGGTTTTTGGCCCTCAGGATAGGAAGGATAGGAAATCCCATGGATCAAAAGGATATCTACCGGAACTTCATCGACTGGCTGAACCAGACCTGGTGGGGGCTTCCCCCGGCCGCTGAATTGCTCCCCCTGATTCAGAGAAGGGAAAAGACCCAAGACCCGCCGACTGACCCGCGGGATTATATGCAAAGGTTTTTCGCCGAGAAACAGGCCCAACGCAGTTGATTCATAAAATCGTAGGAAGCCAAAAACAAAGGGAGATTCCATGATCAGCATCGACGAACAAAAGTGCACTCTGTGCGGGGAATGCCTCCCCGTCTGCGTCCGGAAGATTCTGCAGAAAGGGGAAACCTCGGTCGAGATTATCGATCCGGCCATGTGCCTCTACTGCGGCCACTGCAAGGCGGTGTGCCCGGCCGACGCCTTTCAATTCTCCGAGGGGAACGATCAATTTTTATCGGTTCCCAACAAGAAGGAAATTCCTTCCCCGGCGGTTTTCTTCCGATTCCTTCGCCGTCGCCGCAGCCTGCGGGCCTACCAGGACCGGCTGGTGGAAAAGACCAAATTGAAAATGCTCATCGAAGCCGGCCGGTATGCCCCCACGGGGTCCAACCGGCAGGCCTGCGAGTATGTGGTGGTCAGCGGAAGGAAGGCCCTGGATAAGGTTTGTACCCTGGCCATCCGGAACCTGCAAGAACAGGGGAAGGAGCTTCAAAAGGTGATCGACGAATACACCCGTAAGAAAAAGCCCCTCCCCGAAGAATGGTCCTCCCGGCAGACCCTCCCTCCCGTCTGGGAGCGGATCGCCGGGAAATGGGAGGAAGGGGTCGATCAGCTTTTCCACCACGCTCCGGCCTTGATCGTCGTCCACATGAATAAGGCAATCGCCACGACTCCGGAAATCGATGCGGCCATCGCCTCCACCCAGATGGTTCTCCTGGCCGAGACCCTGGGGCTGGGGACCTGCTATATCGGTTTTCTCATCTGGGCGATCGAGAACTCGGGAGAATTGAAGAAAAAGCTGGGGATCTCCCCGGAAAATAAAGCCCTCGTGGCCTTTACCGTGGGGTACCCAAAGGTCGAATTCCTGCGCTTCGTGGCCCGCAACCCGGCCAAAGTCAACTGGGTCGGTGATTTTGAGGGTTGAACCTCGATACCGCTAACATGCAAAATTCTGGAATTTTGCCAAGAGGACTTGATTTTGAAAGCCAGTCTCTGAAATCCCCCCAACCCCCCTTTATGAAAGGGGGGCGAGGGGGGATTTCTGGAAGGCGCGAGGTTCCAGGCAAACCTTGGTATTTTAAATGTAGCTCTGCCGCGCCGAGGATTTGCCGGGGAGAGGGGTAAGAATATGATCGACGAGAAGCGGGTGGAAAACATACGAACCTACGGCGTCCACCACAACACGGGGGCCCAGAGGAGCAAAATTCTCTTCGAAGATCTGGGCCTGGCTAAAGACCGAAAGGCGGAGTATGTCATCCTGAGCGGATGCCATCCCCCGGAGACTCTTCCCCGGGCTTTCCAGGCCCTCAAGGGGCTCTTTGATCGCCTCCGGATTTCCTATACGTTTCTTTCCAAAGAAACCTGCTGCGGCTGGATGCCCCTGGGACAGCCGGCGGTCATGGCCAAAGACGAGGCGGCTATCGCCAGGGCGAAGGAACTGGCCCAGGGGTTCGTCCAGGAGAACTTCAAACAGGCCGAGGCCCTGGGGGCCAAGTCCATCGTTCTTTTCTGCGCGGCCTGCGAACCCACGTACACCAATTTTAAAAAGGCCGTCAAGCTGGAGGTCATTGCCTACAGTGAACTCCTGGAGCGTTTCTTTACGGGCGGGAAGCTGGAAGGGGAGATCGACTACTATGCCGGGTGCTACCGGTTTCGAAGGCGGATCACCCCGGAGGCGATCGATGTGGGCGCCGCCCGGCGGCTTCTGGGCAAGATCGAGGGCCTCAAAGTGCATGAGGCGGACAATTCCCTCTGCTGTTTTGTGCGCCCCCATCTGGACGGCCTGGTCCATTCCTTCAAAACCAAGGAAATCGTCACCATCTGCACCGGCTGCTACAACCTTCTCCGGGGGGCGATGAAAGATCGCGGGGAATACCGGTTGAAGATGCTCCCCGAAGTGGTTTGGGAATCACTCGGGGGGACGGGCAGATTTTAATCGGAGAGGAGAGAGTCATGGA
>Ga0315294_10007040_pt1 | contig 12348 bp, 10 predicted proteins | sample YL17G13_40_MG_FD_203626 | JGI IMG/M metagenome (GOLD analysis project Ga0315294, IMG submission 203626) | Sediment microbial communities from Yellowstone Lake, YNP, Wyoming, USA - YL17G13_40 | ecosystem: Environmental > Aquatic > Freshwater > Lake > Sediment | place: USA: Wyoming | collected...
AAATAATACATTCGTATACCAACTCACCCGACCCAGGGTCAAAAGCAGAATGGGAAAGAAGACCAGCATGGTCAGGCGGTAACCCAAAGGTTCCAGCAGCACCGTGGCCCACATCCAGGCCCCGCAGATGGCCAGGGCGCGCAGATAACCCAATTTGGAAGCGTAGAAGTCCGCCGGCCTGGGCTCGGCCGACCGGAACGTGGCCTGAAAGAACATGGATACCGACAAGGCCCCCAGGATCAGGGCCAGCCAGAAGGGAAACAACCCGGGGCCGGGCCCCAGCCGGGTGTAGAATTTAAGCTGCAGGGATTCGTAGGCCACGAAGGCCGAAAAAACGAAAAGAACTGCGGCCGTCACCTGGTAGGGACGCGTCATTGTGGTCATGTCCCAAGACCTCCGGTTGAAACTAAAACCGGTCCCGCGCCCGCGGCCGGCCTGGGGTGAAACCAGGACCGGCCGGACGCCTTGGTTGGCGGGCCCTTCGGCGGGAAGGGCCCGAGTATGGCCTGCCTTGGAGCGGCTACTGCTCCTTCTTCCGGACGGCCTCAATCAAAGGCCGCACCCGGTTCTCCATGCTGGTCAGGTGTTCCTCGGATTGGCTGGCGTTCATAAACCTAATGGTGATGCCCAGTTCTTTCATCTTGGCAATATACGTCTCGTTGGCCGCCACCTCCTTAAAAGCATTCTCCAGGTATTTGATGATCTCCGATGGGGTGCCGCCGGGGGCGAGAATGCCTTCGCTCACGACCATCACCACGTTGTAGCCCTGGGCGGGGATGGTCTTGACGCCGGGATGGTGGGGATGCTCCTCCGTGTCCATGACGCCGATGGCCCGCGCTTGGCCGCCCTTGATGGACGCGGCCGCCTCGGACACCAGGACGACCATGGCGTCGGTATGGCCGCCGAGGAAGGCCGTCCTGAGCGTCGCACTTCCATCGAAGTGTACGGTGGCGAACTTCACCCCGGCCTCATTCTCGAGCATCAGGACCGACATGTGGGGGGGCAACAGGATCCCGGTCACAGCGATTTTATACTTCTCGGGGTTCGCCTTGGCGTAATCAACCACATCCTTGATGGTCTTGTACGGACTGCCCGGTGGGACGCAGAAAAGCCAGGGCTCCGTGACCATGAAGGCCACGGCCTTGAAGTCCTTCCGGGTGTAAACCGCTTTCCTGGTGGGGTCCAGGTGAGGGGTGATGGCGCCTGGGAAGTGCCCCAACAGCAAGGTGTAGCCGTCCGACTTCGACGAGGTCAGCTCGGTCATGCCGACCTGGGTGCCGGCGCCGGGCTTGTTGACCACCTGGACCGGAATGCCCATCTTTTTCTCCAGCAGCGGGGCCATGATGCGGGCATCGGTGTCCGCGCCGCCGCCGGCGGGGTAGGGCACGATAATGGTCAGAATCCGGCCCTTTTTCGGGTAATCCAAACCCGCCGCCTTTTCACCGGCCCAGGCTGACCCAGCGAATCCGGCGGCGACGAACATGACCACGACGACTGTTGTCAAGACTCGGAAAAAGCAACGCATCTTTTTTCCCTCCTTTGTCAGGACCCGGTTAACATCCAACATGAAAGGCGGCCCTTCAGGCCGCGCCCCGGAAAATCCAGGCCGATCAGGGTGAGCAATATCCTCTTGGGAGGAATCAACCCGCTGGGATTCTGGGAGCCTGACCCGAAAAACATTACCCCCCTTTTGGTTAGGACCGCTGCAGTGGGCACTCCTTGTCCATTCTCTCCCGGTACAGTTCCTGGAGTCTTCTAGTCACCGGGCCCCTTTGGCCAGCACCGATAGTCCGACCGTCAACCTCGATGACCGGGATAAGGCCGCCGAACGTGCCGGTGACAAAGCTCTCGTCGGCGCTGTAGACGTTTGTCAGGGAGAAGTCCTTCTCCATGATCGGCAGGCCGGATTCCCGGCAGGTCTCGATGACCACGCCGCGGGTGATGCCGTTGAGGCAGTACTGCCCGGTGGAGGTCCAGACCTCGCCCTTCTTGACGATGAAGAAATTGGTGGAGTTGCAGGTGGCCACAAACCCACGGGGGTCGAGCATCAGGGCCTCGTCGGCGCCGGCCTTGGTGGCCTGGATGCGGGCCAAGATGCAGTTGAGCTTGCTCAGCGTGTGCAGCTTGGGGTCCAGGACGTCCGGCTGTCCCCGGCGGACATGGACGGTATAGAGGCGGATGCCCTGCTCGGCCACCTTTGGGTTGGCCGCCTTGTGCTCGCCGATGATGACCAGGGTCGGGCCGCTGACGTTCACCCTGGGGTCCTGGTAGGGCGTCTTTTTCAGGCCTCGGGTGATGATCAGGCGCAGGTGGGCGTCGTCGCCCAACTGGTTGGCCGTCACCGTTTCCTGGAGGGCCTTGGCCATTTCCTCTCGGCCAAAGGGCAGATCAATGTCCAGGGCCTTGGCGTTCTCCTCAAGCCTCTGCATGTGACGATCAAAGAAGGCAAGCTGCCCGTTGTGGATGCGGAAGCTCTCCCAGAAGCCGTCGCCTAGGAGGAAGCCGCTGTCGAAGACCGATATCCGGGCCTCGTCCCGGGGGACCAAGCGGCCATTGATGTATATGAGAACATCCTTATTACGGGGATCATCAACGAAATCATGGGCTCCTGACATTTGCGAACCTCCTGCACCTGGTTCTCCGGGGAGCTTGAACCGCCGAAACCCCCCCAGGGATCAGATAGAACTGCTGTTTCTGCCGAGTTCGTTCATAACATTCTGTCCTCATGCTCGGATATGAAGTCAAGCAAATTATTCATACTATTCCATCGTTTAATTTACATAATAAATACGAATACTTCCACTACAATAATTCTCTTACAGTATTTTTTGTTTTACATTCATCAATCACTAAATTATCATTCGACCATGAACTTCAAAGCCTGCGAGGGGAAGGTCCCATGACCTCCAGGACAAGATCGGGCCGTTTAACCCAACCCATAACAAACACTGAGGATATCAACGCCATCCGCACCCTTCTCCGCGACCGGCCCAGGGACCTCCTCTTCTTTGAGTTGGCCATTCAAACCGGCCGGCCGGCCAGGAGACTCCTGAGCTTGAAGGTCAAGGATCTGGACGTCCAACCCTCTCCACCCGAAGGGTCAGGAAACGTCGGGGGTCTCATCATGAGCCGGTCTCTCCAGCGGCTTCTCCTCAACCATGTCAAGGCGGCCAGCTTGGCTGAGGCGGATTACATCTTCCGTTCTCGGAAAGGCGGCGGTCCACTGTCACTGGTCAGTCTTTCCCGCCTGGTCAAGGGCTGGTTCCAGGCTGCGGGACTCAGCGGCTTCAGTGGCATCCTGTCCCTGCGTCGCACCTGGGAATATCATCACGGTTCATCTGGTCCAAACGAATCCCCCCGGCTTGGGAGACAAAGCACGCCGATTTTCAGGCCCCTTGAGGTGACCACTCGCAAGGCAGCCGTTTACCGGGAGCTGCAAAAGGCCATCGTCTCAGGCCGGGTTTCGCCGGGACAGCGACTGGTCATCGAGGAGATCGCCCGGCAGATGGCGGTGAGCGCCATGCCGGTGCGGGAAGCCCTGGCCCGGCTGGAAGCAGGCGGTTTCGTCCATGCCGACAAAAGGCAGGGCTACGTGGTCAATGAGCTGTCGGAAGCCAGTCTGAAGGAAATCAGGGAACTCCGTTTGCTTTTGGAGGGCAAGGCGGCCGAACAGGCGGCGGTGCGCCGCAGCGAGAAAACGCTGGAAAAGCTTGCGGACTGCGAGGCCCGCTTCCGCCAGGCCCGCTTGAGCCATGACGCCGACGCCCTCCTCCGGACCAATAGGGAGTTCCATCACACCATCTACGATGCCGCGGAAATGCCCATATTGAAGGCGATCATTGATCGGCTTTGGGACAGGGTCAGCCCTTATTATCACATTCTTTTCCGACAAATGGAAAAACCCGATCCCACGGCTGGCATCCGGTATCACCACCTGATCGTCGAAGGGATGGAAAAAGGGGATCCGGTGGAAGTCTGCCGATGGCTCAAAGCAGACCTGACCGACTCGACGGAATTCGTCTTAGAGCTCTTCCGCCTGCACCGGCTTGATTCTCAGATCTGATGGGGTAAGTGCCACATCCTCAGTGTCACCCAAGCGAAGGCAAAGGGGACGTGCTCGGCGAAGGCAAAGGGGACGTTGCTCGAAAAGTTCGATTTCTTCCTTCCGCTCCCTCTTCCCCTTTCCAGGCAGCGTTCCTTTCGTGCGCCTCTCGCCAGGCGCAGCGCATCACCACGCAATGAAGCTGCGGTAATTGTCGCGCAGGAGGCGCGCCACGTCGGCCTGAATGTGCTTCTGGGTCACGGTGAAGCCCGACTTTTCCAGGTCCACATACTTGTCCACCAGCACCTTGGCGATGATGCGGCGGCTGTGCTCCCACTTGTACACGAGTTGATCGAGGATGCGGGCGTCGGAGTGCTGCGGGACGAACGTCGTCCCCAGGAGTTCCAGTCGCATCCGGGTGATCTCCTCGACCAGCACCGGGTTGTTGAGGAACCACCAGCAACCGAAGGGGAGCAGGTTGCCGAACTTCCGGGCCGAGGCGGCGAGCTCGTGCTGGTTCTCGCGCGCCAGCATCGTGACCATGAACTTGTTCTGCGGGAAGTCCCGGCAGAGGTTGACGACCGACATCACGTCAGCCATCCCGACGGTGTCGCCGCCGTCCTGGAGGCCGGGGTTCACCCGCAGCCTCGCGCCGATCATCATCGCCCAGGGCCGGCCGCGCTCCGCCAGCACCGGCATCAGAATCTCTCGGATGAACCGGTCGCCGGCTGGGTTGTTCGGGTCGGGATACCGGAATTCCGGCGGCAGGCTCATCGCCACATAGACCGCCTTCATCTTGTCGAGCCAGTACGCGAGGAAGCGCTTCACCTCGTCCACAGTCCTTCCTGAAAAATCCGGCTGAGCCTCGTAGCCCCACATGCGTAGCTTCTCGCAGGCGACCGGCCAGCTGCGCAGCAGCGGATCGATCCGCAACACGGCCGCGAAGCGCGGGTCGTCGCCGGCCTTCGGGACCCGCTCCCACAGCCCACGCTCCTGGTCGTCGAAGACCGGGTTGGTCATGGTGATGAGGTCCACGTTCGCGATCTTCATCACTTTGTCGATGTACTTGTCCGGGTCCTGCTTGGCGAACCACTTGCGGTACGGCGTGAGCGTCTTCTCATTTGGGTCCAGGCCAAGGCGCTCGAGCGTCGTGAGCACGCCCCGGCAGGCCTCGCTGATCGGCGTGCGCTTCACGAACAGGTGCCTCCAGATGTGGTCGGCCTGTTCCCGCTTGCTCATCGCCCAGAACCTGTCGTAGGGCAGCTCGGAGGCGGGCACGGCGCGGTACACCTCGGCGATGAGATAGTGATATGTCACCAGCTCATCGACGCCCCAGAGCAGCAGCCCGCCCGGCCTGGGCGACGCGCCGAACGTGGGCGGGTAGGTGTGGGTGTGCAGATCGCTCACCGGCTGGGACCAGACGGCCTTTGTGACCTGCTGTTCAATGTTCTTGCGGCTCATGGAAGAGTCCTCCTTGACTGCGGCATGGGAACGACACGACTCATGACGAGAGCCGGAAGCGGCCGATGCCCGGCGGGCATCATGGCCCGAGATGGCGCGGGCCCAGCGCGGTGCCGAGGCCGATCAGGACCAGACCGATGCCGGCCATCCCGAAGAGCGTTTCATAGCGCCCCGCGTCTACCAGACGTCCGAGGACCGCGGTGCCGGTCGCGATCCCGGCGAAGAGGTTGAAGGCAAAGAGGGCGAAAGCCTTGCCGCGCGCGGTCGGGCTGATTTCCGTGCCCCGGAGCTGGAGGGTGGTGTGGAGGCCCACGAAACCTAGGCCCAGAGCGAGCATGCTGACCGCGAAGGCCGGCCAGGGCCAGCGCGGGATGAGGAGGAGGAAGGCGGTCCCCATCAGCGTCCCCCCGATCCCTGCCAGGACGTTCTCAGAAATCCGGCGGCGGATGGGACCCATGAGGGTTCCGCCTGCCATGGTGCCCACACCGAAGAGCGCGATGAGCAGGCCGACGCTGAACTGGTCGAGGCCGTGGCGCTTGGTGGCGAAGGAGCCGAGATAGGTCACCCCGCCCCAGAGTAGCGCGCCCTCGAGAAAGACGGCGATGTACACGAGCTGGGCGCGGCGCTCGCGGAGGAAGTCCACGAAGCGTGCGGCGTGTGCAGGGGCCTCTGGGAGCCCCGGCTGACCCTGGATCTCGAGCCGCCACATGAAGCCGACCGGGATCAATGCCAGGAGCCCGTAGCCGAACAGCATGAGTCGCCACGAGAGCAGGTAGGCGACGGTGCCGCCGATGGAGGCGGAGAAAGCCAGCGCGGCCGAGGTGACGACGGAGAAACGGCCGAGCACGACCTGGCGCCGTTCGTACTCGACCGTATCGGCGATGAACACCAGCGTGAGCGGAATCACCGCGCCGGCGAAGGCCCCGGCCAGGAGGCGGGCAACGATGAACTGCCACGTCGTGACCGAGAGGGCGGAGAGCACGGTGCAGGCGCTGAACCCGACCCCTGCCGCGCGCACCACTGCAATCCGGCTCAGACGGTCCGAGAGCGGGCCGTAGAAGAGCTGTCCCGTGCCATAGGCGAACGCGTAGGTCGTCATGGCAAGCCCGACCGTGCCCGGAGTGGACCCGAGCGAAAGAGAGATGGACGGCAATACCGGCGCCAGGATGCGCAGGTCCACGGAGACCAGGAAGGCCAGGGCGAACAGCAGGACGAGGGGCGTCAAGGGACTAGAAGAGAGCCGCGAAGATCGGTCGGAAGCTTCCGCATCTCGAGCCCGCACGGCGGCCGCGGCCGCCGGGGGCGGCGCGGTGCACGCCGCATCAGAACCGCACCAGCCCGTCTTGACATTTCAAATCACGCCCAGCTCTCGTCCCACCTTCGCGAACCTCTCCAGGGCGAAGTCGATGTCGGCATCCTCCAGTGCTGCCGACATCTGGACGCGAACGCGCGCCGCATCTCTTGGCACGACGGGGTACGAGAACCCGACTACATAGACGCCCTCCGCCAGCATTCGCTCGGCCGCACGCGCCGCCAGGTGCGCGTCCCCCAGCATCACGGGGACGATGGGATGCTCGCCGGGCTTGATTCGGAAGCCGCTCCGCGCCATCCCCTCGCGGAAGCGCCGCGTGTTGCGCTCCAGGCGCACCCGCAGGTCCGGCCGGGAAGCGACTAGCTCGAGAGCCTTCAGGGTGGTGGCGGCGACTACGGGGGCCAGAGTGTTCGAGAAAAGGTAGGGGCGCGAACGCTGCCGCAGGTAGGCGATGATCTCCTTCCGTCCCGCGGTGTACCCGCCCGAGGCGCCGCCGAGGGCCTTGCCGAACGTCCCTGTCAGGATGTCGACGCGACCCATCACTCCGCAGTACTCGTGCGTGCCGCGCCCGTTCGCGCCGAGGAAACCGACGGCGTGCGAGTCGTCCACCATCACCAGCGCCTGATATTTCTTGGCCAGGTCGCAGATCCCCGCCAAGTTCGCCATGGTCCCGTCCATGGAGAAGACGCCGTCGGTGGCGATGAGGCGGAAGCGCGCGCCGGCCGCCTCCCGGAGCTTCGCTTCGAGGTCCACCATGTCGTTGTTCTTGTAGCGGAAGCGCTGGGCCTTGCTGAGGCGGATCCCGTCGATGATGCTGGCGTGGTTCAGTTCGTCGCTGATGACCGCGTCCTGTTCCGTGAGCAGCGCCTCAAAGAGCCCGCCGTTGGCGTCGAAGCACGAGGAGTACAGGATGGCGTCCTGCACGCCGAGGAACTCGGCGACGCGCCGCTCGAGCTCCTTGTGCAACGTCTGGGTCCCGCAAATGAAGCGCACGGAGGAGAGGCCATAGCCCCAGCGGGCGAGGGCCGCCTGCGCCGCCGCGATCAGCTCGGGGTGCCCGGAGAGGCCGAGGTAGTTGTTCGCGCAGAGGTTCAGGACCGTCCGGCCGTCCTGGAGGACGATGCGGGCCCCCTGCGGGGAGGCGATGAGCCGCTCGTCCTTGGACAACCCGGCCGCGCGGATCTCATCGAGCTGCCGCGCCAAATGCTCGCGCATCGCGTCATACATAGAGACTCTCCATCTGAGCAAGCGTCTGGAAATCTCTCCATGGGGGCGCGGAGAACGCCTCGGGTTTCCAGAGGGTGTTGGGGACCCCTCTCACAACCACTCCAACAGCACCTTTCCGCAGTTCCGCCCGCGCATGACCTCGAGAGCCTCCTGGAAATTCTCGACGGGGAAGCGGTGGGTCAGGACCGGCATCACGTCCAGGCCGCTTTGCAGCATCGTGGTCATCTTGTACCAGGTCTCATACATCTCGCGTCCGTAAATCCCCTTGATGATGAGGCCTTTGAAGATGACGTCGTCCCAGTTGATCGCGGTGTTGGCGGGGAGGATGCCGAGGAGGGCGATGCGCCCACCGTGGGCCATGTTCGCCAGCATGTCCTGGAAGGCAGCCGGGCTGCCGGACATCTCCATCCCAACGTCGAAGCCCTCGCGCATCCCCAACTCTTGCTGGACGTTCGGCAGCTTCTCGCGGCGGGCGTCGACGACGCGCGTGGCGCCCAGCCGTCTCGCGAGGTCCAGTCGGTAGGGGTTGAGGTCCGTGACGACAACGTAGCGCGCCCCGACGTGGCGGGCGATGGCGGCGGCCATGCAGCCGATCGGCCCGGCGCCTGTGATCAGAATGTCCTCGCCCACGAGGTCGAAGGAGAGGGCGGTGTGGGTGGCGTTGCCGAGGGGGTCGAAGTAGGCAAGCAGCTCCAGGGAAATGTTGGGAGCCGCGCCCCAGACGTTGGCGGCGGGGATGCAGAGGTACTCGGCGAAGGCCCCCGGGCGGTTCACGCCCACGCCGGCCGTGTGCGCGCAGAGGTGCCGCCGTCCGGCCAGGCAGTTCCGGCAGAGCCCGCAGACGAGGTGCCCCTCCCCGCTGACCACGTCCCCGGGTTTGAAGCTCCGCACGTTGCTCCCGACGGCCGCCACCGTCCCCGCAAACTCGTGGCCGATCACGAGCGGGGTGTGGATCGTCCGTCGCGCCCAGTCGTTCCAGGTGTAGATGTGAACGTCGGTGCCGCAGATCGCCGTCTTGTGGATCCGGATGAGGACGTCGTTGATCCCCGGCTCCGGGACAGGGACCTCCTCCAACCAGAGCCCCGGTTCCGGCCGCGCCTTCACGATCGCCCGCATAGGCGACATACGTTGAACCTCACCATGGTGAACGTCGCGTCAGGTCCAGCCGCTTCCCGCCGATCCACTTGTGCAACCGAGGAACTGCTTCAGGCCTCAAGCGGGCCGAAGGTCCCCCAGGACCGCCTCAGGCCCGTTGAGGCTCCCGAAATGAGGGGAGCATGGCTCAGCCCGAGCGCAGGTGTCAAGGGGAATGCGCGGGGAGCACCCGACGCCGGGCCACCGGAATCCGCAAGGTCCCTCTTGAGAAAAAGAGAGCCCGCCTCGAAACAAAGCCGGGCCCCCCGGAAGCTTTCCGGCTGCATCCTCAGAGCTTCTCTTCCGCTCGCCCCTTCTCGTATTCCTTCGGCTTATTCGGCAGGTATGTCGGGACCGGCACATCCCACCAGCCGCTCTTGGAGACGGCCGTGTGCGGCCACTCCCGCGCCGTCATGATTTCCACCAGGCTGGGTCGCCCGGATGCCAGCGCCTTTTGGACGGCCACCGCCATCTCCTGCATGGTCTGCAGGAAATCCCCGTCGCCCGCGATTCCCAGGACCGGAGCATCGGGTGCCGCCAGCCTGGCTCCGATGGCCCCCGGGACGGTGAAGCCCATCGTGGAGAAGCCGCCGCTGGTGATATGGGTGCGGGGCATATACACCTCGAACTCCTGCCAGACCTGGCACTGGACGAGGCCGGCGCCCGTCACGACGATCGTGTCCCGGGGGGTGACGGCCCGGATCTCTTTCAGCGCGCGGGAGATGGTCGTGGGGCGGGCAATCGAGCGCTGCATTTTGGCCAGGACCTTATCCCACTCGGCGTTGAGTCGCTGGATCTCCTTGAAGTACGCCGTTCCCTTGTAGTCCTTTGGCCTGCTCAGGTCCTGGAGCTGGGTCAGCAGGTCCGCCAGGCCGACCTTGGCATCCGCCAGGATCCCGATGGTAGTCGGGTAGTTCTTCCCGATCTCGTGTGGGTCGATGTCAATCTGGATGAGCTTCGTGGGCGGGATCGCGAAGCTCGCCCCGTGCCGGTACGAGGAGGCCACCCAGTCGGTGAAGCGGCATCCCACGGCCAGGATGACGTCTGCGGAGCGACAGACGGCGTTCCCCACGGTGCTGGCGGTATCCCCGGGGTTGCCAGCAGTAGAGGGGATGATCCTCCGGGAAGGCGCCCTTGCCCATATAGGTCGTTGTCGCGGCGGCCCCGAGGAATTCCGCCACTGCCTTGAGTTCATCGGACGCGTTAGCCGTGATCACGCCCCCACCCACCAGGATCACGGGGCGCTTGGCCTTGAGCAGCAGTTCTGCCGCGCGGCGAATGGCCCCGGCATCGGGCCGCAGGCGGCCCTGCGGCTCCCGCTCCTCCGGATCAGGCAGCTCCACGTCCTCGGCGTCGGCGGCCACATCCATGGGCAGGTCCACGAGGACCGGGCCGGGCCGGCCGCTGAGCATCTGGTTGAAGGCGCGGTGCATGACGTAGGGGAGCTGGTCCACCCGGCTCACCTGCCAGTAGCGCTTGACGATGGGCTCCATGACGCGGGGGAAGTTTGACCACTGCACCCGCTCGATCTCCTGGAGGACGGTGTGGCCCCGCATGTAGGTGTGGGTACTCCCGGTGATCAGGAGAACGGCGGTGGAGTCGACGTAGGCCTGGGTGATGCCAATGACCGTGTTGGTGGCCCCCGGGCCAATCGAGGTGACGGCAGCCATGGGCCGCCCGCTCACGCGGTAGTATGCGTCCGCCAGATGCACGCCGCTCTGCTCGTGCATCACCTGGATCATCTTGATCTTATCCTGGCGATCCACGACGGCATCCAGCAGCGCCACATTTCCATGCCCGGGGATGCCGGCGATGTAAGGCACGCCCTGTCGAATCACGTATTCGACGACGATCTCGCCACCCGTGAGACGCATAGTCGTGCCTCCGGTCCTTGGTGTCCCTTCTGAATCTCCCTCGGTGCGTCTCAACCGGAAAATGCAATAGCGACACCTGACAACTGGAAATGGGGAATCACCCGAATCCGTCGGGCACTGGGCGAATTCCGTCCCCCGGTTTTCAGTTTGGCATTGTCCGTTTGAGATTTTCCGTTGCCAAAGTGCCCCTATGCATATCGGAAAGCCCCCGCGCGGTCAAGGTAGATCGGCGCCGGTCGCCGTTCCTCCGGAAGAGGAGTCATTCGGGGTCGTCCGGCTTTACATGACCACCGGCGATTGATATAAGTCAACTCATGCGTGCCACCGCCTCGGCCCTTCAGGCGAAGAACCGGGACATCATGGTGCTGGTCACGGCGCAGTTCAGCCTGGCCTTCGCCTTCAACTTCATGTTCGTGTTCCTTCCTTTCTACATCCAGGCCATCAGCCCGCTGGACGAGGCGGCCACGCTTCGCTGGACGGGCCTCATCGTGGGATCCGCCTCGGCCACGGCCATCTTCGGCTCCACCTTCTGGGCCAGTCTCACGGACCGGTTCAGCCCCAAGGCGCTCTTCGAGCGCGGCATCCTCTCCCACGTGATCCTCGTCGCCCTCATGGGGTTCGTCACCGACCTGCGAGTCCTCCTGGGCATCCGCATCCTCCAAGGGTTCCTGGGCGGCATCTCTACGATCGGGCTGATGATCATCTCTGCGATCTCCACCGAGGATCAGTTGGCCCGCCGGATGGGGCTGTACCAGTCCGCGCTCACCCTGGGGCAGATTTTCGCCCCGCCTTTAGGCGCCATGGCCGCGGCCACCGTCGGTTTCCGGGGTGCGTTCCTGGCGTCTAGCCTGATGATGCTCGGAGTTTTCATCTTCTGCCAGGTGGGTCTCAGTCCCTTGCCACCCCAGCCGCGGCGACCCGCCGCTGGCGACGTTCCCCGCCGGCAACTCTGGCTGGCCTGGGGGGTGGCCTTCGTGGGAACGATTCACATCGTGTTCCTGCCCAGCGTCTTGCCGACGATTCTCCAGGACTTCCATGTCCCGGAACACCAACGACTGGTGACCGCGGGACTCATCGTTTTCGCCTACGGCGCCTCGGCCGCGGCCGGCTCGTATGGTTTCAGCCGGCTGGCGGGGCGCGTCCCTACCCAGTACTTGGTGCTTGCCTGCGCGGTGGGCGCCTCGGTCTTCCAGGTCCTGCTGATCCTGGGAGTGGGGCCGGTGACCTTCACCCTCATCCGGATGGTGCAGACTGCCTTGGCAGCCGGGATCTTCCCTCTCATCCTGGTGCAGATCACG
>Ga0315294_10007045_pt1 | contig 12346 bp, 28 predicted proteins | sample YL17G13_40_MG_FD_203626 | JGI IMG/M metagenome (GOLD analysis project Ga0315294, IMG submission 203626) | Sediment microbial communities from Yellowstone Lake, YNP, Wyoming, USA - YL17G13_40 | ecosystem: Environmental > Aquatic > Freshwater > Lake > Sediment | place: USA: Wyoming | collected...
GCGCCTGGTCGAGCGATACGGGTGAGAAAGGAACCTGGGAAGCGAAAAAAACTGCCACACCGAGCCCCTAGCCGTACTGGACGCACATGGCCCTGACCGGGGACCGGCTGTGCCTGGACCTGACGCACTCCACCGCCGGGCGATCCGTCTCGAATACTTCACCGTGGGGTGGAATATTGTCGAGGCAGCCGTAGCGCTGGCGGCGGGCGGCTTGGCCTCCAGTATCGCCCTCATCGGGTTCGGTCTGGACAGCATCATCGAAACCCTATCCGGCCTGACGCTCTTGTGGCGCTTCAAGCAGCAGCCTCTGGAAGAACCCCACGCTGAATCCCGTGCCGTCAAGCTGGTGGCGGGAACGTTTCTCGCGCTGGCTGCTTACGTCGGCTATGAGGCCGCGACCGACCTCTGGTTCCGGCACACACCAGCATTCAGTCTTCTGGGGCTGGTATTGGCGGTCCTGTCCCTGATTATCATGCCCGTGCTAGGCGTAGCCAAACGTCGCTTGGCCCGGGCGCTCAACAGTCGGGCGCTGGCAGCCGACGGCCTGGAAACCCTCCTTTGCTCATATCTGTCGGCAACGCTACTCGCTGGCTTGGCGCTAAACGGATGGCTTGGCTGGTGGTGGACTGATTCCGGTCGCCAAGCTTGCCATCGCCACCTTCATGGTCCGAGAGGCTATCAAGACCCTCCGCGAGGAGACCTACGAAGCCTAGCCAAGCCTCAGTCCAAGGCTGAGGCGGGGGCCTCCAGGGCCGGGACCAGTCCTTTTAGTTAACATAAGATATCTTATCAGACGTTCCTCCTCCCTCTGACAGCCATCCTCCTTCCCCGTTGCTTTCCCGCTCAAGCTGTCAAAGTGGTAACTTGCTCTGCGGGGGTGACGTGTGAAGTGCGTTAATGGGGATGGGAAATTGTGCATTGGCGAGGTTCGCTTGCCTGGCTATGACTTGGCCCTTACCGATACCCGGTCTGACCACTCCCGCTCTGAACCGCGCAGTTTTTTTGGCGTCCGTCTGACGGGCGGGGAGTGGTACGACCTCTTGCGCTTGTTTCGGTCGCTGGTCTCTGCTGAGGGTGAGCCGGGGCGAAAGCGTACTTTGGTTCTCTGGTCTGAAAAGATTTCGCTGCAACTCAAACTACAGGGTTGGTGACGTATGGGCGATTTGATTCTTTTTCTTCTTGACCTGCTCCACGACACGCTGATGTGGGTGAAGTCTGCTTTCAGCTTTCTGATTGGTCTCGCGGTGCTGCTGGCTTTTATGTTCGCGCTGAATTGGCTCGTTTTCCGGCTGGGCCTGTTGTTCATCATCGGCGCATATGTCGTGATGTTTCTGGCGCTGCTGGCGGGATTTTTAATCTTCGCGCCCGGATTGGTGCAAAAGCCGCCCGAGAAGAAATAATGCAGACTCCCGTAAAGGTGACGCTCGACCAGTACTTGCAGGCACGGCGCGAATTTCTCGCGCGGAAAACTCTGCCTTCGCGCGTGACTGGCCTCTTGGTCTGCCCCGAGTGCGGGATAAGAATCCGCGCGCAAGCGGCGACTCTAGATGTCCACGGCCCGGACCTGGGGGTCTGCGAGGGTGAGGGCGACACAATGAATACAGCGGTGCCCTACTGTCCTAAGTGTGAGGAAGTGCCAGCGGCGCGCGGCTGCGTGCATAAGTAAGCGATTGTCATTCGTGGGGGCATGTTCCTTGAGCAAGTTTGACGCGGTTAAGAGTTTGACTGGCTCCGCCAGTACGGCCCTGGGCGCTGCCGCGCTCGCGCCGCTTGCTGCCGGTCCGGTCGGGTTGGTGGCGACTCCCATCATGATGCTCCTGGGAAAAATCTTCCACGGCGCGGACCCGCGCCAAGTTCCGGCTTCGCAAATCGAGCAAGCTTTCCAGGCCGCGTCTAACAATCTTAATTACGTGGCTAAGGTCGGGATGATTTCGCGTGACGAAGCGGTTGCCGGGATGCGTGTCTTTCTCCAAAAGGGTGACGAGTTCTACAAAGAGAACGAGAAGGCGCTCGGCAAGGCGGGGACAGCGGGCAAGGCAAACATGCACAAGGTTATTGAAGCGGAGATCGCCGGGCTGCGCGATGTTGCGAGTACGCGCACGCGCTCTCTTGATCTGGTCGCTGCCCAAGCGTTCTATGAAAAGCCCGGTAAGGCGGCTTGGTACAAAGAGAGTGTCGAAGCTGCGGGGCGGCTGGCTGATTCTTACCTCGCTTCCCTGCCTCAGCCTACCTTGCCTCAAAACCTTGTCGGAAAGGCCGCGTCGTTGCTCGCGGCTCCGCTGTGCGAATCTCTGCCGGTGCCGACCTGGATAGTCGCGGCGGGCGTCCTGTTGTTGGGTCTGCTTGTGGGGGGTGCGCGTTGAATCTTCCCTGCCCGGAATGCTCGCGCGACATGATTCAGAAACCGCTGAAGGGCGGGGGGGTTCATTTCCTCTGTTACGGGCGTGATCCTGTCGAGCATCGGGTAACGATTTTTTGGAAGCGGCCTCAAGATGCCCCATTAATAGAGGCGGGGGCCGAAGACCCGGCGCGTGAGCCGGTTCGCGCTTCGGCCCCTGCCTGTTCTCAGGTTTCCTCGCGTGCGAGTTCCCTTCTCGCTCGCGCGGAAAAATTGACTCAAGGGAGCGTTGGAAATGGCAAAAGCTAAATTGCGTTATGGCCGGGTGATGCGACCAGTCGGAATTCGCTTGTCGAATGATCTGCGGATGCATCTGGAGCGTGTCGCAGTCGTGCAGGGCAAGTCGTTGAATCTCGTTTGCCGTGAGCTACTGCAATTGGGCCTTTCCGTTGGAAGTGTTGTGCTCCGGCCCTGGCCGGAAAATTGACTCAAGGGAGGGTTGGAAAGTGAAAAGCAAAGTGAAAAGCAAATCGAGTTGGCTGTTGCTGTATTCCCCAGATGGGAAGTCCTCTCCGGTTGTGCTCTATGACGGGCCGGACCGCAACACGGCAAGAGCGAAAGCGGAAAAGGCTCTGGCGGGCGGCGCTCCGTCCGTCTCCGTTTTCAAGGTGACGCGGCGAAGGTCGCTCACTATAAACGCGCTCGTTTCTTCCCTGCCGCGCGAATCCTTCTGAGGGGGTTGGATCGGTGGGCCTGGACTTCAAGGCTACCTGTGACAAGGGGTCGGGGCATCTCGGCCCCTTTTTCTCTGTCTATATCCGGCTCAAGCAAATTGGCTCTCGGAAGGGAGCTCCGCTTCTGGACCGTCTCAAGGTGGCCGGGGTGTACTGCTTCAAGTGCATTCAAACGGGCCGGATTGCCGTCTCTGTGCCTCCGGGCCTGTTATCCGGCGCTCAACTGCCTCTTTTGGATGGAAAGGCGGGGGAATAGCTTTTCCCCCACGGGAAGCGTGGTTCTATGGCCGTGTCTGACGTGAAAAAGCCGCTTTGTCAGCGATGCCGGGAGCGGGAAAGCGTCACCGTCTGCGGGCTTCACGGCGTTTTCCTCTGCCTTCCGTGCTGTTATGCGCATTCCGGGCTGGATTGCTTTTGGAATGCCGCTCCCGCTGCCTTCCTGGTCTCGAAGGGAGAGCAATTGCCGCTCCTGCTGGGCGTGGAGGGGTTTGACCTATGACGCGGAAAGCATGGCGTGTGCTGTGGGCAGATGGCCGGGGCGCGGTATTTTTTTCCACGCGGAGAAAGGCTCAAGCCTTCCGGCGACGTGCGAGTGAGCCGGTTGGCGCGGTGCGGTTGCTTCCGGTCCCCAAAGGCTGGAGGGTGAGGTAATGGCTTGGTGGCGGGGCAGACCGGCGAAGCGGCGGCGGGTCAACCTGGCCGGGATCGGCAACGGGACTCTGACGCGCAACGGCGTCCGCCTCAAGACGAAAAAGTACCGGGACCAGTACTTGCATCGGGTTCTGTACCGGCTCAAAAAGGGCAAGCTCCCGCGCGGCTATGATGTCCACCATCGGGACCGGGACAAGCGAAACAACGGGCTTCCTAGCCTGGCTCGGGTGAGGCATGGACGTCACCCGCTGGTGACTTTCAAGGGGAAAACGCGGTGAAAAGTTCCCCTACAGAGGATCTGCGGCCGCTTTCGGGATCTCGTGGACGGAAAACCTCGAGTGTGGCGATCGCTGAGGCTCGTAGGGGAAAGCTCCCTGGCCTGTTCGTGCAAGTTCCCTGCCCTGATTCGTGGGCGAAGGTCCGCTATGTCAAGGCTCACCTGCGAAACCACAGGGGCTATTTAGAGTTGTGCTGGCGGGAAGGCAAGGCGGTCAAGACCGTGCATCTCGGCAAGGCTGCAATTCATTCCCCTACGCGCGCAGCTCACCGGCGCCGGCGCCGCGGTGGACCTGGTCCGCGCGATCGCGCCGGAGCTGGCGCCACGTTGTAGGGGAATTTTTGAGGGTTTGTGAGAGCGAGTCTGAGGGCACAAACTACCGGCAACGGTGAGGACCGACCGGTGACGGCATACGGCGCGGACTCGCTCTCTCCCTCTTCCCGGACCGGCCCTGAACGCTGGAGCCGGGGCAAACCTGCTCCCCTCTCCCCCGGCTCTCCTTCCGCTGACTGTCCACAGCGGTCCTCAGCCGGGGGAGAGGGGCGGGGGGGTGAGGGTCCGGTCCGGGGGGCGCGGGGCGCTTCGCCCCGGTATCTTGATAGTAGTAGGGAACATCTCGGCAAGCCTGTGAGCCGAAACATCTTACGGGACACCATGACGGCCTTACGCGCGTGCGCAAGGGAACATGAGGCGGAGTTGATCTCTGCGTGTGGTTCTGTGTGGCGGGTGTTCGCTTCACGGTGCGGGACAAAGAAACTGGTCAGGGCTTCCTGTGACCATGCGCTGTGTCCAAGCTGCCAGCGGGAGCGTTCGCTGCCCCTGCAACGGAAGGTCCTGGCTTTGACGAGGGCCAGGGACAAAGTTTTCCGGTTCGTGACTCTTACGGTCCGCAACGTCCCTAGAATTAACCGGGGCTACGTTAATTGGTTGATTCAGTCCTTCGCCAAGCTGCGTAAGCTGCACACGTGGGCGGAGCGGATTCGCGGCGGGGTGTACTCCATTGAAACAACTTACAACTTTGACCGTCGGGACTGGCACGTGCATTTTCACGTCATCGTGGAAGCTGGGCGCTCACTGCCTCAGCCGTGGGTTTTCTATCTGCGGCGCGACTGGCTGGCGGTGACGAATGGGGCCGGGGCTGTAGTTCATATGCGGGCGGTCAATCGGCGGGCGGTCCGTGAGCTTGTGAAATATCAGGCTAAGGCGGTCTCTCTCGTCCACGATCCGGCGCTTGTTGATGAATACCTGCGGACTTTTCATCACGTGCGGCGGCTGCAATGCTTCGGGACTTTTCTCGGCGCGGATGTCCCTGAGCCGGAAAAGCCGGGTTTTAAGTGTGCGTGTGGTTTGTGCCGCCGCGAAGATTGGGTTTATCTCGGCACAGTGATGGATGCTGAGACGATTTCCGCTCTTGGTGGTGAGCGACAAATGCGTTTTGATTATCAGTTCGATTGGCAGCTTCCCCTGGTGAAGTTGTCTCTTGAAAATGTGCTCGTTGAATATCCTGCTGCTCGCTCTGAAAAGGGCGGCTGGCTTCGCTTGTTCTAAATCTCAAAACTTTGGAGGGTTGGTCTATGACTTACAAAGGTAAAACAGAAGATGGCTTGGGAAAGATGCTCGGCGCGGGTTGGTGGGAAAGGGGAAAGAAGATCGTGGGCAAGGTGCTCGGCTCTTTCGAGACTGAGAATGGGACTTGCTATCAGATCACGCTTGCGGAGCCGGTTGAGTTTGCCGGGCAGAAAGACGTGAGGCTGGTCGCGGTCGGCGCGCTCAAAGGTTTTCACGCGGCGCTGTCGGCGGCGGGTCTCGGCTCGCTTCTGGAAGGTGACAAGCTCTTGCTCGAATGCACGGGCAAGACTGAAACGACGAAGGGCAACCCGATGGTGAATTTCTCGTTGGAGGTTGTTCGTGACGAATCCTAGCTCGATTAAGTGTCCGGCTTGTCAATCGGAGATCGGTCCTGATGGCAAGTCTTTAATCAACTGTTCGCCGTTCCTGACGGAGTTGGAAGGCGCGGCGGACAAGTTTGAAAAAAAGCTCTCGGAGATCGAGCGGGAGCGGGAAGCGGAGAAAAAAAAGGATGCGGTTCAATCCCTGGAAAAGAAACCCGCGGACGCCGGGCGAAAATCCTGGCTCAAGCGAAGTTAAGGCTGAGTTCCAAGCGGCGGCGGAGCAAGTTGCGGCCTCCGAAGCTCCGCCGCCTGAGCCGTCCGCGCCTTCGCTCGTGCAAAAGTTGGAGGATTTGACCGTCTCCGAGGAACACGCGCGCGAAGTGGTGAAGTTCTGTTTTTGGCCGATGGCTCGCTATGTTGACCCGCTGTGGGCGTTGTCGGACGCGGAAGCGCAGAAAGCCACTCCACAAATGCAGAAGTTTTTGGAATGGCTTTTGCTGAAGTATGTCCCTCTTTTCACTCTTAAGCTCGCCGCGCGTTTTCCTGAGTTGCTTGGCGTCCTGGTCGCTATGGCGCTGGTCGCCTGGCATAAGTCTCAGACCGTCATCGCGGCGCAAAGTGCGAAAGCGTCCGGGGCCGCTGTCCCTGGGGAAGCGGAAGTTGAGCGCGTGGACGGCGGCCCGGTTCCTTTGATTCAGTGCGAGATTTGCTCTATGTGCTTTCTCACGCGGGAAGCTCTGGCGGGGCATCTCCCATGCAACCCGGCGTAACGCTGATTCTCGGAAAATCCTTCACCGGCAAAACGGCGCGAATGCTGCATGAGTTGCGCCGTTCTCCCCGGTTTGTTATCGCTGACCCGAAGTGCGCGCAACTCGCTTCCCTTCCTCACTTCGCGCATCTCTGGCCGGAATGGTCCGGTGAACGCTGGGCCGGGTTTACGATCCCCGATTACTTTTCGACTCGCCTCGCTTCGCGCTTTCGCGTCGTCGCGCATTTCCGGCACGCTTTCAAGGAACAATTGGACGCGCTCTGCTATCTTCTCGTGCGCGTTAAAAATCTCACGCTGGCGGTGGACGAAATGGGATTGTTTGCTCCGCCTGGCCCGGCGGGGTGTCTCCCGCCTTATCTCACCGCGCTCGTCGTCAGCGGGCGGCACGAAGGGATTAACGTTGTGGCGACTGTCCAGCGGCCTTCGATGGTACACGCTACGATGCTGTCGCAAGCTACCCGAATTCTCGCCTATCGGATCACGGAACGCAATGACCTGGACAAGCTTTCCGACTATCTTCCGCGTGATCTTGTCGAGGGGCTTCCTTTCCTCTCTGATTACGTTTGTGTGGACTGGCAAGATGGCCGGGAGCCTTTTGTTGACCTGTCTCTAAAGGGTAAGCTCGGCTCTCTCCTTCCTGCTCCCCCGGCTCAAATACACCTCTAAACCCCTAATTTTCCCTTACGCGCGCGCCTAAAGGAAGTTCTTGACACGCTTTCGAGAGCGGGTGTTAGCGTCTCTCCCATGCGACGGCGAGTGCCGTTTGAGAACCAACCCGGCGTGATGGGGGTGCTGCTGGCGCGGCATCCCTACGCGCTTCCTGCGTGGAGGTCCCATGTTTAAGTTCATTGAGAAGCAACTGGAAAAGCGCCCGGTCGTGGCGGTGAGCGTGATCGCGGTCCTGGCAGTGGCCGTGGCCTCTGCAACCGGAATTCTCGGGCAACTGGCGGCTCCCCTTGCCAAAGGTTGGACTGCGCTCAAGGCTAAGCTGGCGGGCTTGAGCGGTGCCGCGAAGTTCTGGGTGATCTTCGCTCTGCCCCTGGCGGCCTGGGCGCTCGATTGGCTTCTCAGCGGGTATCTGCCTTCCGACGTGTCGCTGGCGGGCATCATTATTGCTCCCGCGCTATGGGGCTTCCGGAAACTCGATTCGTTGCCTTATCCGGTCCGGGGTTCACTGTCAGCGGCGAATCCGGTGGCTATCCAATTTGACCTCAAGCGTTTCCTGGCCGATGAGATCGTCTCCGCTCTGTATGTTCGTGTGGCGGGGAGTCTCACTAAGGTGAGCGCCGCTGCGGGGACGGCGACGGGGCGTGAAAACCCCGAAGCGTTGGTAACTGCGATTAACGCGCGCAGCACGCCTTCGCTGGGCGTGATCTCGAAAGGCGCGCTGACTGCGCGCAGCATTGTCAAGCAAGGGTTGTTCGACCGGGGCTATTCGATCCAGGAAACCGACGTTTCCGACGCGGCGGAGACTGTCGCCATTGATTTCCGGCTGCCTCTCCTGTTCAAAGCTCCGGGGGCGCAACTCCCCATCGAGTTCGGCCTGCCTCTCAGCCTCTTTAAGTCCTACATCCTCGAAGTCCTGTGCGGCGGGCGCGACCAGCTCTACACCGGTGGGACTCCCCCGACGTGGAACCTGGACGCGGTGAACGTCGAGTTGTGGGCGGATTACGACCGGGGGGTTGGCGGCAAGTTCCATCTGACGGAAGAATTCGAGCAGATCGTGCCAGTAACGGCAACTCAGTCGGACCTGAAAGTCGAGTTGCCGGAAGGGTACGTTTACACTTCGCTGCTGTTCCTGGCGGAGCGGGATAACGTGCTCGTTGCCGACATGATCAATTCTATTTCCGTGGAGTCGGCGGGCCGCAGTTGGTTCCCGGTCGGGCAGGGCAACGCCGCGATGCTTCAGCGCTGGGATCGTGAGATGTTTATCACGAATCCCGCTGAGGTGCAGACGGGGCTTTATTACGTCGCGGCTCTCCGTGACGGCATGGTGTCCCGTGCCCTGGACATGAAGGCGGTCAAGCCCGATGTGAAGCTGGACGTTACCCTGGGCGGTGGCACTACGCGGCGGGTGACTGTCCACGGTCGGCGGATCGTTCCGCAAGCTCTGACGGTCCAATAGCGAGGGTCCGCATGGGTTTTCTTAGTGGTGTCGGTAGTGTGTTTTCAAAGCTGGGCAAGTCCGAAGCGTTTACGGGAACCCTGGCGGCTATCGGTACAGCGGCGGCGGGTGCTATCGTCACGAAGATCAGTGGGGTGCCCAGTCCGGCTCAGCAGGCTTATGCTGCTCAGCAGGCTGCTGCTGCTCAAGCTCCGAAGGCGGCTGCTGCCGTTCCTTTGGCTCAACAGATTCCGTGGGTGCCGGTGCTGCTGATCGCCGCTGTGGGCTTCCTTGGTTTCGCGCTGATGAAGATGCAGCGAAAGGGCAGGGGGGGCTAAATGGCGTTGGTTCAGGCGGGAACTGCTAAGCCTTACGGCGTGACTAACCCGGTGGGGGCGCTGAATCTCACTCCTAGTCCTCTCAAGTCTACGGCTACCGCTCCCAAAGCGCTGACCTTGTGGTCTGGTGGGGCTTCGGTTGGTATCCTCAAGCCGGTTGTTGGGGCATCGGCAACCTTGGCTCCTGCTGTGGCTGTGACCGGGCTTTACAAAGGTACTCCGCTTCCGCTTGCGCCGAAAATCACTCCGTCGAAACTTCCGGGAGCGCTGGGAGTAACGGGTTGGGAGCAGCGTATCCCACCTGCGCCAGAAGGTGCGGAACTACGCGCCTTGCCCCGGCCCGACTCTGTGCCTTCCCTGAGTTGGAAAACTGTCGGCCTGTTCGCGGCTGCGGGCCTGGCTGCGTATCTGATTTTCCACGGCTAGAGACCATGTGGTTTTTCTTTTTCGCGGGCGCGGCGGCTCTCGGTCTTTATCTAGTGAGTCAGCCTATGAGTAAAACTCTCAAGTCTGTCCCCCGTGAGATTGTTGCACTGGCGGACGCTATCAAGAAGCTCGCTCTTTCTCTAGTGAGTCAGCCTGTGACTGAAACTCTCGGCTCTGTTCCCGGTTCGATCATTGCGCTGGCGAACGCTATCAAGCAGTTTGAGGGCTGGTATCCTGGCTCTCGCGCCTACAAGAACAATAACCCTGGCAACCTCAAAGACGCGGATGGACGGCTCGTCCCTGAGAAGGATTGGGCCGACGATTGGGGCGCGTACAAGCTGGATGATAAAAGCTTCTACGTGTTCGGCACGGCGGAGCAAGGCTTTGCTGCGCTCGTCCATCTTCTCCAAGTCCGCGTCCGCCAGCATCCTGAGTGGAGCATCCTCAATCTGTTCTTTTCTTACGCTCCGCCTTCCGAAAACGACACGGCGACATACGCGGCATTCGTGGCGAAACACGTGGGCGGTGACGTGAATACAAAGCTGGGGGACTTGGTATGAGTGAGCCTGCTATTTCCGCGCTGCCTGGCTACGGGGTTGAGCTTTCGCCTGAGCGGGTGGAGCCTGCTGAGGCGTTGCCGCGTGACGTTGGGTTTCAAGCTCAGGGTTTGGCTCCCACTCCCGCCGTCTATGTTTCCCGCGAAGATCGCCTTTTCGTTCGGGCTTACAATTCTGATGCGGGCGCTGAGGTGGAAGTTCGCGGGCGTCTCTTGCTGCCCGAAGGACGAATGTTCGCTTTCACTCGGAAAGTTGCGCCGCCGTCTGACCGGAGCGTATACGACATTGATTTTTCCTTTGACCTTCCCGGTGATGTTAACGGTGCGTGGCTTCTGAATTTGCTCGTTGTGCGCTCGGCGGGGAGCTTTAGACGCGGGCAGTTTTTTGTCCAGTTAAGTATCTTTCGGGGTAGCGGGCAGTCTGGTTTCCGGCATTGCGTTTTAGCTTCCGGTTATGTCGCTCACGATCTTGTCGTGAATTGGCCGGGCACGGGCATCAATTCGCCCCTGGAGGGTCCGGGGATCATTCGCTCTGTCATCGGGAGCAACCCTGCGTTCGGCGCGGAGGTTGTGGAGGTTGTGCCCCCCGGTGCCCGCTGGCGTCTGCGCTGCCTGAAGGCTTCCTTGACCACTGATGCCACGGTTGCGAACCGCCAAGTGTCCCTCATTATTGATGATGGCACGGACCAGTTGTTTAATTCCTGTTGCCCTGACCTGCAAGGTGCTAGCGTGGCGCGCCAATACCACTTCGCTGAGTATGCCTACCAACCAGCGGCCTCGGCAACCAGGATATATCTTGCCGTGCCTATAAGCCTCATGTTGTTCCAAGGCTGGCGCATCCGCACGGAAACCTTCAACTTGAAGGCGGGAGACGATTGGGCCGCGCCGTACATGATGGTGGAGGAGTGGATTGAGGGTTGATTTTTTGGAGGGTTTGTATGGCGAAGCAAAAAAGGCGTGAGGGTGGGGCCAAAAATCGCGGGAAGGTGTCGCTCTCTCTCGACCGGGCGCGGGATTACGTCGTCTATTGGCAGAGCGGGCTGAAGTCTGTTTGTCACGGCTCGCGGCTCTCTGACGCGCTCGATTTCTACCTGTCCCGCGCTCGCCTGATCCTTGACGCGGGAACGCGCGAGCGTGTTTGGGAGGCGTGATGGCCGGGGAAGGTCGCCGTGTTACGTTTCATGGCGCGTTCAAGACGAAGGCCAAGGCTCTGCGGCGCGAACGCGCGCGGCCTGGCTCCTTCATTCGCCGGTTCAAGATGCGGCGGCTGGGCGTCCGCTTTGTGGTCATGCGGGAGCGGTGATGGAAACGAACACCGTCCTACTGGCGATTGTCGGGCTTCTGCAAGCGCCCGTCCTCTATATCCTCAATGACCTCCGCTTGCGGATGGCTCGTCTAGAGGCTTTGCACATGCAGTCCGGGTGCGCGGCCAAAGCGCCTTGATCTCTGTGAGGTTCCTTTGTCGGCTTATAACTGGGTCATGGACAAGACGGTCGGCGCATGGTGGGATGTTCTTACGAAGACCGTCAACCCCTGGAAGTTGGAGGACCTTAAGAGCGACCTGGACAGCTCTCTGGCGCTCGCTTCTGGGGTCGGGGTCGGCGGTAAGACCGTCCAGGCTTCGGCGGAAGTTGTCGCCCAGCGGCAAGAGGCTGCTAAGGCGGAAGTTGAAAGCCATCTTAAGGCTCAGGGCCAGCATCCTGATCAGGCTGATTGGGACGCGGGCCTTGCGAAGCTGCGGTCTGGAATCATCCTCGTGCTGGCGGTGGGCCTCGGGGCTTACTTGCTGGTCGAACTCGGCAAGGCTTATCTTTCTCGGAGGTGAGAATTGAAAAACTGGAAAACTACGCTGTTTGGATTCCTGGCAGGTGGGGGTTATTTGTTCCTGCAACAAATCTCTGGCGGCGTCAAGCTGAAGGATGCGGCGCTGGCGACCGGCCTTGTTGTCCTCGGGGCTATGGCGAAGGACCACGACGTGACGGGCGGGAGGCGGGTCCAGAAGTCCCCAAAAAAAGACTTGACAGGGGTCTAGTCGTTCGGGTAGGGTTTGCACAAGGGGTTGGGCTATGAGCCGACTCGCTCACTATCGCTTGCGTTCCCCGCTGAATCCCGGCCTGTCTGTTCGCGGTTCACAAGAAGATACCTTATCAGACGTTGTTGATGCCTGCCTCCAAGTGCCTGAACCCCAGACAGATCCCCGGCCCCCTTCCCTGCTAACCCTCTGAAATTCAGCAAGAAGCCGAGGCACCAGACAGAACAAC
>Ga0315294_10007046_pt1 | contig 12345 bp, 9 predicted proteins | sample YL17G13_40_MG_FD_203626 | JGI IMG/M metagenome (GOLD analysis project Ga0315294, IMG submission 203626) | Sediment microbial communities from Yellowstone Lake, YNP, Wyoming, USA - YL17G13_40 | ecosystem: Environmental > Aquatic > Freshwater > Lake > Sediment | place: USA: Wyoming | collected...
TTGTCAGGGTAGGTGACAAAATCAGAGAAAATAAGGTTTTTGACTCTAACAGAGTTGTTCTCACGGCATTATGCAACGAGTTGGGAGCTGAAGTCATCGACCTAGGCATCGCAAGAGACGACATGGAGGAAATTTCTCAGAAGTTGAACAATGGTCTCAGAAGAGCCGACGCTGTAATGACCTCAGGCGGAACGAGCGTTGGAGGTCCCGACCTTGTTCCCGAAGTTGCCGCGAGAATTGGAAAACCAGGCATTCTTGTTCACGGCGTGGCAATGCGCCCGGGAATGCCGACGGGGTTGGCAGTTATTGGAAAGAAACCGATCATACTTCTTCCAGGCAATCCAGTGGCTGTAATGCTGAGTTTCGAGGTTTTTGGCAGACCCTTGATTAGCAGAATGCTCGGTCTGCAAGCCACCGAATCCAGACCAGTGTTGATGGCTAGAACTAAACGGAAAATCAGCACGACGCTTGGAAGAAAGAATCTTGTCCGAGTCCATGTTTCGCGCGAGAAGGGCGAGTTTACCGCAGATCCGATCAGTGCTCGTGGTTCGAGCCTGTTTTCTACGATGACGAGATCTAATGGTTATGTTATCGTGCCCGAAAACCAAGAGGGTTTGGCAGAAGGGGAGATGGTTGAGGTTAACATGTTTGAAGACCTGAAAGTGGGAGAAGGCGATGTTTAGAAGACTTTTGACTTTTGAGCAGGCAATGCAACTCGTCCAAGAACGGATCAAACCCAAGCCTTTGGGCATAGAGAGAGTCTCACTTCTGACAGCAGGCGGACGGGTTCTTGCAGAGGAGGTAAAATCTAAGATCGACATACCGCCGTTTGACAGATCAACTGTAGACGGCTACGCGGTGAGAGCAGAAGACACGTTTGGGGCAGATGAAAACAACCCTGTCGCACTAAGCATTTGCGGAATAGTCTCCATTGGAGAACTGCCCAAAGTGAAAATCAACAGGAGAGAAGCGGCCGAAATCGTGACAGGAGCCCCAATTCCCAAGGGAGCTGATGCCGTCGTTATGGTTGAACAATGCGAAACAAAGGGGGATTTAGTTCGCGTTTTCAGTGCGGTGGCGAAAAACGCTAACACGATGAAGGCAGGAGCAGACATCAAGAATGGAGAAATGGTTCTCAAGTCTGGAACATTATTGGGCTCAAGAGAAATCGGTGTTCTAGCCGCGTTAGGCATCGCTGAAGCAGTGGTATACACGATTCCATGCGTGGCTGTCTTTTCGACAGGACCTGAGGTGACAGAGCCTGGAAAAGCTTTGGTTTCTGGCAAGATATACGATATCAATGCCTACACCTTGAGCGCGGCAGTCAGGGAGTGCGGTGGAAAACCATTGTATCTCGGAGTCTTTCCTGACGATATTGAAGAACTTCAAAAAGTCTTGAAGCAAGCGTTGAAGTCTGCCAACATGGTTGTGACTTCAGGCGGCGTTTCCGTTGGCCCAAAGGATGTTATTCCGAAGGCATTGGCTTCTCTTGGCAAACCAGGCATCATTCTTTCCGGAATCGCCATCAAGCCTGGAAAGCCTACTACGATAGGATTGATCGGTGAGAAGCCAGTATTCCTGTTGCCGGGGCATCCGACTTCTGCATTGCTTGTTTTCCACCTGCTTGTTCGACCTGTGATCCAATTGATGTCGGGAACGAAGGAAACAACGGAGACAAAAGTGAAAGCTTTGGCAAGGGCCAGAATGTTCTCGGCAAAGGGAAGAAAAACATTTGTCATGGTTACCTTGAAGAAAGGCAAATCAGACAAGCTGTTGGCTGAACCCGTTTTCACAGGAGATTCTGGCGCCATAACGACATTGGCGAAAGCAGATGGTTTCGTAGTAGTTCCTGAGAACGTTCAGTTCATCGATTTCGATCAAGAAGTAACAGTGCACCTTCTTGGAAAAAACCGACGGGCTTTAACCCTTTAGAACTTCTCTTTTAGCAGCCACGTAAGCCGTGAAAATCCAAGTTAGAATCAAATAGACGATCATGACTGTGCTAAGCAGCAGGTCTTTGGCCAATATGCTGTAAATCATGAAAGACGCAAATGCCGTTCCAGAGAAGAACAGAACTATCACGAACCATAATGACCAAAGTCGCTTTCTGAACAGACCGTAGGCTGCTCCAAGGCTGAACAGGCCAAGGAGGCCTAAGTGTGGTGCGTAGTCGTTCAGTGGCAGAAATGCAAGCAGTACCACACCTACAATCGCATAGAATATGGAACTGGCAAACATTCCTTTGCTCTCAATCTTGGATGCAAATGACATTTTCCATCAACCTTTAACCGTAATGCATTGACGGTATCACTAATAAATCTAATGTTCCACGATCCAGGTTAACGGCACATTGTCGAAACATATTTCGAAATACAGAGAGCGTGCGTCTTGAAACATGTTTGAGAAATAGGATGAAGACACACCCACAGTTTCATCAGAAAAGTATAATTGGAGATAAATCTATATGTACATGGAGAAAGGAAGCTATGAGAAGGGTTCTACCTTTCCTATTGGTGGTAGTTCTTATGCTTAGTTTTTTCAGTTTGGCCGTGAGCTTTCGATCTTCAAAAGCCATCTGGTCTGGAAGTGTCTACATTTCTCAATTTGATCCTCCGGTAAATCCTCCAGACGCGCCAATCACGAAGAACGGCAGTACGTATACATTTACAGATGATATCCAAGGTTATATCATCTTAGACCAGCCGCATATCGTACTTGATGGAGCAGGTCATCGACTGATCGGCGGGGGAAGTTATTCTTATGGTGTGCGGACGTATCCACGTGCACAGGGGAACATCACCGTTATGAATCTTGATGTCAGCGGATTCAGTCAGGGCATAAGCCTTCCAACCGAAGGTTTGCCATACTGGATGCCCTCCACGGTGATCGGATGCAACATAAGTAACAACGGGATCGGCCTTGTACTTGGCCCCTTCAATAATACGGTTATCGGAAATAACATAACCGCAGACGTTGGTTCCGGAATCAAATTGGTTCGACCTTCCTGGTACAATCCCCTCTTCTATAACTTGACTTTCTATCTTCGCAACAACACAATCTCGGGGAATCAGCACAACTTGGATTTTGTAGGACTGAATTACGATGATTTTAGGAACTTTGATATCGATAATTCCAACACGATCGATGGAAAACATGTTTACTGCCTGTTTGACGAACAGAACAAGACGATTCCTTCCGATGCGGGTTATGTCCTGGCATTCAACTGCACGGAAATCTCTGGCCATGATATGGACTTGTCTCACAACTCCGAAGGACTCTTCATCGTCGACAGCGCCAACTTCACAATCACTCACAGCAATATGACAAATTGTGGTACAGGAGTCAGAGTGTATTCTTCATCCAGAATTGTCCTCTCAGAAAACAATATTCTCAAAAATTCTGTCGACGGAATAGATGTTCAGAACTCTTCAAACATAATCGTCTCCGAAAGCTATGTCAACCAGAATTCTGTTCACGGTATTTACATATACAACAGCACATCAAACACCTTGTCAAACAATACTTTGGCGGCCAACGCCAACGGAGGACTGTGGTTTGATTTCTCTTCAAATAATCAAATCTTCAGCAACAACATTTCTGGAAGCAAGTTGGGTTTTGGTTTCATAGGCAACGCCGCAGAAGACTTCATGAATGAAGTTGACAATGCAAACTTGGTCAATGGAAAACCAATCTATTATCTCGCAAACATCTCTGACAGCACGGTTCCTTCAGACGCTGGCTACGTGGCTCTTGTCAATTGCTCAAACATCATCGTACAAAACCTGAACCTTACAAACAACGTAAACGGCCTCGTTACGGCCAACTGCTTCAACGTAACAGTCCAGAACCTTAACCTCCAAGGCAACCTTTACAGCGTCATGTCAACCTCCACAACGAACTCAACTATCACACACATCAGCGTAACTGCCGCAGACTACGGAGTGTTGATGTATGATTCGTCAAGCTTGAATCAGATAACTGAAAACAATATCACCTCAAGCGTCTTCAGCATTTCTCTTCAAGATTCTATGAACATCACGGTTGCCAGAAACACAGTGATTGGTAGCTGGAATGTCCATTTGAAAAACTCATCTGGCAACGCAATCGAATCGAATGCTTTGGTCAGTGGTAATGGAATGCTTCTAGAGGATTCAAACCACAACATGATAACTGACAACGAAGTGACCACGAGTTGGAGTAGCGAAGGCATCTTAGTATATGGTGGTGTAGGAAACTTGTTTGCCAGAAACAACATAAGCAACTATGTCGAAGGCATAGCGATGGTCTCCTCAAGAGACTCGCTCGCTATGAACAATCGTGTGCACAACTGCCAATACTGTGTGACAGTTATCGATGGAACCAACGTGACCTTACTAGAAAATGATCTGAGCAACTGCAGTCGCGGCATTCAGCTTGGCAATGTTAATGCGAGTAGCGTGATTGGAAACAACGTGAGCGACACAACGGGATACGGCATCACCTTCGGAGGGCAGGGTAGCGTGATCCTGGGAAACATTATCAACGGCAACTTTGCGGGAGGAATCGTCATGAGTGGCGATTGCATTAATGACACGGTCTCCGGAAACAGGGTGTACGGCAGCGCGTTCACGCTTAACGGGATCATTGTGGTTGGAGTCAACAATGTTATCACTGAAAACTTGGTATCCACAACGCTTATTGGAGTGCAATTTGCTTCAACGACGAACAACACTCTTTCCAAGAATACTATTGAACACTGCAACAGAGAAGCCGTCTATCTTGTAGGCTCTACGTCCACATATATTATCCGAAACAGCATCACCGACAACTTGGGTTACACCCTGCGTTTCCTGAATTCAGATCACAACATTATCTTCGGAAACAATTTCATCAACAACTGGAACAACTCTCAGATTCTCTTCGAATCATCATCAACTCAAGACTGGAATGCCAGTTATCCCATCGGCGGAAACTACTGGGACAGCTACTCCGGAACCGACATCTTCCAAAGTACATATCAGAATCAAACTGGAAGCGACGGAATGATCGACATGCCATTCGTGCTTGATTCAAACAACACCGACCAGTATCCTCTTACAAAACCCTATTCACCTCATGATATCGGATTGAGATTGTCTTTCTCCAAGACTATTGTTGCGAAAGGCTGCAACATCACATTGTCAATAAATGCGACAATCCTAAACTACGATCTGCAGACGCAGACATCCAATTTCTCCTACGCAATGCCTGGGGCATCCTTCAATGAAGAAGTAACGATATCTCAAAGAAACTCAACCACCTTCAACTTCCAACTGAACACTACGAACTTCTCTTATGGATACTACTATGTTCAAACCTCTGTCTCACCAGTCCAAAACGAGACCGACCTAAGCGACAACAACCTAACACGATACATCAGAATAGTCGTACCTGGAGATGTGTCCAGCGCCAACCAAGGAGTCCCAGACGGAACGGTCAACATGAGAGATATACAATACATGATATTGCTTTTCAATACGAAGCCCAACTCAATCAACTGGAATCCCAATGCTGACGTTAACAATGACCAAGTCGTCAATATGCGTGACATACAAATCGCTATCCTCAATTTCAACAAACACGAATAGACAGCACTTTCCCATTTGACCACACTCTTAGGTCACACTTGGAAAAAGAAAGGTGCGGCGCATTCTGAGTGCATATGAAATTATAAATAGATAAATCGCTGATAACTGTAGATTCGAGGTCGCAATCGTGTCTAAAAGTTCGACCGGAAAGAAGAAGAAAGGAAGCAAAAAGAAAACTAAATAGAGAGCTAACAACGATAAGTTACTCTCCCTTTTTTCTCACATTTTCACGGGGGAACACTATTCCAAATAGCATCACACTTTGCCGGCGTCTATGTACGTACCAAAATGCTCAAAAAAGGCGACATCGACTTGATCTTAGTTCGCGCTTCTCCCGGGTGGATGGCATCAATTCTTCTTTTTACTATCCAAGACAATTGTTCCGGGACTTCGTTTGAAGAATTGGCAAACCCTCCAGACAATTTAACAACCACACTCGTTTGGTTCACACTTCCAGCATTCTTTACTGAGAGATTTAAGTATGAGGCGGCTTATCCAGGTCCGTCGCCCCATTGAGGCATAACTATTGGCATAACCTCAAAAACCCGTTTTCGACGAGCTATTTTGAAACAAGAACATTACTGATAAAGAAACAATGACAATTGCTGCCAACAGGATTCCTAGGCAATGCAAACGTGACCTGTTCGTCAGTTTCTCCCACAAAACAGGACACGTGCCCAAGCTTTCGCTAATAAGCGCGCGCTGATAAATCTTCAATCATAGCATGTCACAACACAAGACAAAGCAGTCTAAAAGCAATTCCTCCCACGATTAAGGCAGTTGAAAAATTGGCTGCAGATATCACAGCGGCGGCTTTCCAGCCAAAGTCTCTGACTAGAGCCGCAATTGTTGATAGACAGGGAAGGTACAAGATACCGATCAAAGCGAGGACTATCAGTTGGACAGGTGTTAGAAAGAGAGCAAGGTTAGTTGAACCGAAGACAGCCACTGCCGCTAGCAGTATGAACTCTTTTCTAACCACGCCGAGGATCAAAAGTATTCCTGTGATCGCAGGCAGTCCAAGCCACGTAACTGTAAGTGGCGATAAAGCGTCGCTCATAGGCTTGAGAACTCCGACCGCGTATAGGACTTGGACCAGCGCGCTTCCTGCAATATATGTCGGAAAAACTATGTATATCAGCGACTTGGTTCGCGCCCACGTTTGCCTACTTACGACAGACAGAGATGGAATCTTGAATGAATGCATTTCCATTATGAGACCCGTTGATTGTCCTGGAACAATCTTCAGCGCTATTCTGCCCAAAGCAAAGATGACTGCAATATCTATCGCGTAAAGAGCTAGCGCCCACCCGGCGCCTACGAAGGCTGCCACCAGTCCCAGAATTAGAATTGTTCTGGCCGCGCACGGAGCAAAAGTGATAGCGAAAGCTGCTAATAATCTCTCACGCTTAGTTTCCATGATCCTGCATGCATGGATGGCAGGAACATTACATCCATAGCCCAAGATCAATGGAATCAAGGCCTTTCCGTGCAATCCTATCTTGTGCATCGCTGTATCCATCATGAATGCGACTCTTGTGAGAACCCCTGAATCTTCGATCATTGCCAGCATTAGATAGAACGGTAGTACATATGGCACTACTAATGTAATGCCTGCGACTAGACCGCCAAATATGCCATTCCAAAGAATGCCTACGAGTGAGCCGTTAAACGTCGGATTGACGGGCTGAAGAAAATTGAGTGCACTTGAGAGTAGAGAAGAAAGAAGCCCTCCAATAGCAAAAGTCCAGAGAAGCAATCCAACTATCACTCCCGCAGAAGTAGCATAACCGAAAACTCTGTGCGTAGTGACCCAATCTAGTCTCTCTAAAAATGATGTTTTGGTCATAGTCTGCTTTTGAACATCAGCAGCGATATGGTTTGCGAGGGCGTATCGTTCAGAGGCAATAACCGCGAAACAATGTTCATCGTGTATGTGCGATATCTCCCCAGCCAGAATCTCGGATTCTTGGATTATCTTCTCAGACCTAGACCCTATTGACTTCCTGATCTCAGGGTCATTTTCGAGAAGCTTAATCGCAACCCATCTGGAGGGGTATCCAAGCGCGAGATTCTCAGACTTGATTGCCTGAGCGAGTTTTCCTATCCTCTCCTCTACTTCGATGCCATACTTGAGGCAAGGCTTCTCGTTTTGGCTCTTGTTCTCGGCGACTTTGACAGCGGTCTTTGTCAATTCATAGATTCCCTCTCCTCTTATGGCCACGGTTGAAACAACAGGCACTCCCAATGCCTGCCCAAGCTTTCTTACGTCAATGGTTATGCCTTTTTGCTTAGCAACATCCACTTGGTTGAGGCAGACAACGAGTGGAACTTCCATTTCGAGCAGTTGAATTGTGAAGAATAGATTGCGCTCAAGGACAGCAGCATCGACCACGTTGATGACGACATCAGGATGCTCGAGCGCGATGTATTCTCTTGACACGATCTCTTCCATGGAAAAGGTAGAAAACGAATAGATTCCAGGTAAATCTACGACTACAATCTTTTGTCCTTCAAAAGTGAGTATGCCTTGAGCTTTCTCGACTGTCTTTCCAGGCCAATTACCGATTATCTGACTTGATCCTGTGAGATGGTTGAACACCACGCTTTTGCCAACATTGGCGTTTCCAGCCAAGGCAAATGTCAGATTTCTGGCCAGTGGTAAAACTCTGCTATTCTCAACTATCCTCTTGTTTGCGGGTTTGATAGAATGACATGCCATTTGAAATCATCGGCTCTACTTGTGTCTCTGCAAAGAATCAACGAAGACATTTGAGGCAATATCCTGTCCGAGCGCGACCTTAGACCCCCTTACATTGACCTCGATTGGACCTTTGAGCGGCGCAATCCTCACGACGTTCACGTTGGTGCCCGGCGTCAACCCCATGTCCAGAAGTCTCTGCAGGACTTTGTGCTCACCCCTTATGAACGAAACCCTACCTTGATCACCTTCTTTGAGACTACATATTGAAACCAAGTTCTGGTTTCGCTTTCCCACTTCTTCCAAGCCTTTTTTGTGCACTGCCACACATTCTTCGCAACTGGAAAAGGGCATGTTGCAAGCTGGAATAATCTTGTCATCATCTGGACATTTGTCTGGGTGGTTCAGAAACCTACAAAGCGACTCTTCTGCTTCATCGGACAGAGCATGTTCCATCTCACATGCTTCCACGTGAACCTTGTCAGTTCTTATTCGCAACACGTCATGTAGAAATCTTTCCAGCAAGCGATGCTTCCTAGTGATCTTCTCAGCAACTTGAAAACCCTTCTTCGAAAGACGCGCCCCACGATATGGAGAATATTTCACGTAACCACTTTTGGCAAGCTTTTTCAACATTTCGGTCACGCTTGCGGGAGCGATTTTGAAGTGTTCGGCAATCTCGGTCGTGGATATGGATTTCCCGTTTCGAGAAAGAATGTAAAGCGCCTTCAGGTAGTCTTCAATGCTTTTGGTCGACATTAAGATCACATTTTTTAGGCATACCTAAATTTCTCGGCGGTTTATATAAACTTTTAGGCATACCTAAATATTTCCGAACTTTCCACATGTCTCTTAGCAAAAGCATTTACTGTTCGTGTCTGAGAGGACTCTGAGTATTGGCATGCGCAAGACCTATTTTCGTTCTCTGAAAAACACAACATATCGCCTGGAGAAGACTCTCCCATTTAACCTCACAATGTCAAGTCACATGGTAGCGCGGGCTCAGTTCTCGCTAACATTCTTCTGAGCGTTGCTACGCTGTTCGGGGTTTTGTGTCTTATACGATTTCCGAAGTAGGATCGGTGTCAAGACAATCGTTGCTATTACCATTCCCATAATTGCATCTTATACACTTGGGTGATCACCTGCGATGTATGACGATTCCAGCTATGATGAGTCTCCATGCGTTAGTGCACCCTGAAAGTGCTGAATTCATAAGACGTAGCACTTGTCTAGTTCATATTCCTACTTCACAAGAGACTTATCTCACCAATGTGAGTACGTAAGTTTGCATCGGTGCGAATGAACAAAAAGATGGGGTGACAACTCTGTTAAATAGCATCCTCATTGTTGATGATGATGCAGGAGTGAGAAATATGCTCTCTTCAGTCCTAAGCAATGAGGGGTATATAGTTGAAGCTGTGAAAAATGGCAAGGAGGCAATCAAGACCTGTGAGAAATCGGTCTTTGACGTTGCCCTTATTGATGTCGAACTGCCAGATATTAAAGGAACTGAACTGCTCAACAGACTGAAAAAGATGCAGCCCAAAATGATCAGGATAATCATCACAGGGCATCCCTCCCTTGAAAGCGCTATGAAGGCAGTCAACGAAAGAGCCGACGGATATGTACTGAAGCCTTTCGAAGTAGTAGAACTACTGGAAATTATAAGAAAGCTCTTTGCTGAGAAGACGAACGAGTATCTTCGTATCTTCACAGAGGCCACACATGCAAAAGAGAATACTCCTGTCGTCAAGTATCAAAGCCCAGACAAATGGTAGCACCCAACTGGCCGATCAAGAAAAGAGCACATAAGGCGTCATCTTATCCAATCTTAGCATCGTAATCCCTTTATCGCACTTCCAAAAGGAAAGAGCGAACAATTGGACAGACCATCCAAGGTTCTCTTTCAATGCATCAAGCAGGGCACTGGCTCAGGCACCATCAGATATTTCCAATTCTTTGGATATTGTTAGAAATCGCCGCTCAGAGTGGTGTCAGAGTTGATTCTATGCCCCAAGAAAAGCAAAGTCTATCAAAAAGACAAAATCCGCAACATGATCTTACTCGAACAGCACCTACGATAAAACGCGCTGTGAAACACTAACCAAGATTTCCAAGATCGATCTCCTGCACGCTCCAAAAGGTCAAGTGAAAATAAGCCAAGTTCCAGACGCTGAAAATTGAGAAGTTGATCAATGCGATAGGCAAGAAAACCTCAGAAGTCGTGAAAAACTCGACAATCAACAGAAGACTACCTCCTAGGGGGGGTAGGGGTGTTTTGGCGAAAATCACGCGAAAACACGCGCTTACAGAGACACTTTTCCAAATGACCTCACATCATAGAATCACAGTTGAAGATTGCGAAAGCGCATGTATTTCTGCCATAATTATTGATTTCCCCACAGTTCATCCAACTTTATTGATTTATCAGAAAAAATGGCTGAATAATGATTCACACCAATAGGATCGTCAAGTGAGAACGCTTTTTTCCAATCGTTGCGAGTTAGCGCGCCAAAGCAGACATCTGTCTTCAAATCGGTCAGATCATATATGATTGAGAATAGTGTTCCGAAATAACCTATGTAGCGCGCGCTATGATATTCGCGGCGACATAGAACTTTTCTACACATCAGAAACAGTAGTCTCCACGATCAACGTGACTCTTTCAATCTTCCTACTAGTCATATATCTCGACATATACAGCAAAACTCGATCAGAATTCGCGATTGGATTGACGATATTCTCAGAAGTCTTCCTTCTGAATGCGCTCGCCTCTAACCCCCTAATCAGATGGATTTTCGGCTTTTGAGCATTTGGTCTAGGACCATTTGCCATGTTGCCAGACCTTTTCACATTTGGAGCACTAGTCGTGTTGCTGTACCTCAGCATCAGATACTAATGCATGTCGCCTACCAATGCCTAAATAAGTGGACGTACCTTCTCAACAGCATCTTAATATTAGCACAGTCCTACAAATGATAACATCAAAGAAATCACGTGTGAGTGAAAAACATGGGATATCATGAGCTTTTCGTTTCACCATCGAATATTTTCAGCGGAATCCAAACACCTTTCGAGAAAGCAGATTACGTGATCCTCGGAGTCCCCTTTGATGTAACGAGCACTTACCGAACAGGAGCAAGGTTTGGACCTACCGCCATTCGACAAGCGTCACTCAACATAGAAACCTACAGTTTCAGAACCGGAATCGACGTAGAAGATCTACGACTTCACGATCTCGGCGATCTCCACATCTCAACAGACACGATGAAAACTCTCGATATGCTTCAAAAAGTGATAGAAGATATCACAAAAGCCGGCAAGATTCCCGTAACGATCGGAGGAGAACACACAATAACCTACGGCATAGCAAAAGGCTTAGGAAAAGAAATAACTCATACAGCACTCGTCAGTTTCGATGCTCATCTCGACCTGCGGAACGAATATTCGGGGCTCAAGATGTCTCACACCACGTTCATGCGAAGAACCAACGAAGACGCGAAACCTGCAAAAATCATTGAAATCGGCACACGAGCAGCCTGCAAAGAAGAACTAGAATATGCAAAACAAGCGGGAATAGAGTTCTTCACAACACACTATGTTAGAAAAGAAGGAAGCCAGAACATAGCAAACAAGCTTAAAGAAGAACTAGCAGACTACGAGAACATATATTTATCAGTCGACATGGACATTCTCGACCCAGCATATGTCCCCGCTGTCCAAAACCCCGAAGGAGATGGCTTGGAAATGCATCATCTGCTTGACATATTAGACGGAATATGCAACGAACGCGTCGTCGGTTTCGACGTTCTGGAAATTGCTCCCGCCTATGACCAAGGAGTATCAGCAGTTCAAGCGTCAAGGGTAATCTTCGAGATGCTGTGTAGCGCTGAAAAATCAAGAAGAAATGAAAGAAAACAGGACGAAAAAGGCTAGATTAGGGTGCTACTGCGGCCACTCTTACCTGCTGCACGCCTCTTTTGGTCGCCAACATCTCAGCAAGACTATTGATTTCTCGTGCGCTTCCTTCAACCG
>Ga0315294_10007047_pt1 | contig 12345 bp, 9 predicted proteins | sample YL17G13_40_MG_FD_203626 | JGI IMG/M metagenome (GOLD analysis project Ga0315294, IMG submission 203626) | Sediment microbial communities from Yellowstone Lake, YNP, Wyoming, USA - YL17G13_40 | ecosystem: Environmental > Aquatic > Freshwater > Lake > Sediment | place: USA: Wyoming | collected...
AACCTGAACCGCGATGACCGCTTCCAGCTGATCACGTACGCGACCGATGTGTATCCCTATTTCGAGGGCTGGAGCGATGCGAACAACCAGAACATCTCGGATGTCAGGGAATATGTCGGGGGCATCGACGCGGGCGGGAGCACGAATATCGACGCCGCGATGCAGGAAGCCCTGAAGTCGCGTCCTGAGCGCGACCGTCCGATGTATGTCATCTTCCTCACGGACGGCCTTCCCACTGTCGGCGAAACCAACACCGCGAAGATCATCGAGAACACCAACGGCACGAATTCCGAGGTCAACGCGCGAATCTTTTTCTTCGGCGTGGGCGACGATGTCGATTACCAGTTCATAGACCGGCTCGCCAAGGAGAACGGCGGCTACACGGCAAGTGTCGCTCCGGACGAGGACCTGGAGCAGCCGCTGAGCGATTTCTACGCCAAGATCAAATCGCCGGTGATGACGGGGATCGAGGTTGAGATCAACGGCACGCGGGTGTACGACATGCTGCCCGACGTTCTTCCGGACCTCTTCCTCGGAAGCCAGCTGATACTGACGGGACGTTATGTCGGGACCGGAGACGGAAATATTGTCATTACGGGAAAAGTGGGGAACGACGAGAGACGATTCTCCTATCCCGTGGAGTTCGGGAGCGATCGTGAGAACGATTTCATTCCGCGACACTGGGCGACAAGGCGTGTGGGGTACCTGCTCAACCAGATACGTCTTTATGGCGAGAACCAGGAGGTCGTGGATGAGATCGTCCAGCTCGCGACGCGATACGGGATCATAACGCCGTACACGAGCATGCTGGTGACTGAGGACGAATATCCGCAGCCAGTACCGCAGGGGTTCGCGAGGGAAGGCTTCCGAGCCCTGGGTGACCTCGCCTTCCCCTCGGGCGGTGGCGGTTTCGCGCCTCCTGCCGCGTCGGCAGAGCGGCTGGAGAGCAAATCAGTTGGTGAAATGGAAGAGGGCGGTTACGAGCTCGATCAGAGTCTTGTGGGAGCTGTCTCGTATGCGGGCGATAAGACGTTCTACATGAACGAGGAAGGTTACTGGGTCGATAGCGAGTACGTGGAGGGCGAGTCGCCCGAGCCGACCCACATCATCTACCTGAGCGATGAGTACTTCGATCTTCTCACGGACGAGCCGGATATCGCGGAGTATTTAGCGGTCGGGGAGTCGGTGATCGTGCTCTGGAATGACAAGGTTTACCAGATCGATCCGGAAGAAGAATAGAAGAATACGACTTGAGAGCTTTGAAGCCCGGCAGTCAATTGCCGGGCTTTTTGTTTTTCTGGATGCCCCGCTGTAGTCCCCCCCAAGGGGGGGACGGCTAAGAGGCGGTGTACATGAGGCACCCGGAACAGCCATCCACCCCTTGGGGGGAGGGGCAAAGAGTCGGTCTACTTGAGGCATCCAAAATACCACGTCCCCCCCTTGGGGGGGACTACAGGGGGGCTTGGATTCTTTTGGCACTACCGTCCACTACCTACGGCTCCAGGAGAGCTACATCGAAGCCCCATTGCATATACAAAGCCAGATGCGCACGTTCGTTGAGCACAATCTGATGTTCCTCCCAGCCGTTCTGCATGTCGAAAATCCTCAAGGTGTAGGGACCCTTCTTCCACAACGACACCGGCAGTGTGCGGCGGAATTGAAGGCATGCAGCCCACCGTTCTCCGACAGACAGACACGCTGCATCATTCACCGTCCTTATTACTCTCCCTGTGCGCGAGTCGATGAAGTCGGTATCGTACCCGCTGCGCGGCGACGAAAGCGCTGCGGCTGAGGCCATCGCTGCGATTTCTCCATTTGCGCTTGCCACGAACAGCTCTTGCGTCGTCTTTGCCTTCACTACCTCACTCCATTTGTCAAGACCGATGTCATAGCTCCAAGCGTTCTTTCTATCGAAGGCGAAGAGCACTCCCGACGGGGAATACCAGAAGTGGTAGAGCGAGTTCGGGTTGGCGCCTGCTCCTTCCCAGGGCGCTCCGCCCTCAAGATCTAGTTCCTTCCTCTCACCTGTTGCTACATTGAGCAGCGAAAGCGCTTCGCCGTCCCCCTCCAGTCGCCAGGGTGCTTGGAGAATCTCGGAGCCTTTCTTCTCCTGTGGATCGAACATTTCCATCAGATCACATTTGGCCACCAGAACCGGTCTATCGTCTGGAATCGAAAACCGCCACAGGTGAATTTTGGGCTCGGTACCTATCATGGTCCAGTAGTAGACGGTGCACCCGTCCTCTGACACGCCTTGCGGCCTGATGGGCCACTGATTCCCAGGGTCGAGTCCGACACTCTCACCATCCAGCGAATGCAGCCTGTACGTAAACCATGTTCTCACTTCGGTGTGCGTTACGAGAAGGGGGAGATGCTCTCGTTTTGCGGTCTCGAACATCCGAGCGATCTTGGCTCGGCGATAATGATGGAAAATCGTTCCGCCCGACGCAGTAACGGCGTACACGAGGAGCGGAATCAATATCCATTTCCATTTCCATCTCATGATTTCCGCCTCGCCCATGATCTCACTGCCATCACGTAGAGAAACAGGGACAGCAGGATGCCGCCGAGCCCGTAGAGCAGCATCCAGAGCCAGTCGGTCCATCCATGATGCAGGGTCGGTAGCCTGTAAGTCGCTGTGCTCGACAAGGTAACCGCATAGAAAGGCCAGACTCTGCCTACCGGGGGAAGCAGGACCCTCAGGTAGTTTATGTACGCGAGCCCCGCGACTGGCAGAAGGTGCGCAAAGTACCAGACCCAATATCCGCCGCCCTGACGCAGTCTCGTCCGAAGATAGAAGCCCCACATTATGGGAAAATAGAGCCATCCGACCGGGTGCAGCACCGCAAGGCCGATCACCGCTGCTTTCTGAGCGTCATTGAGCGTCAGGAGCCTGGGCCGGACGAAGTTGCCCTCATCGTCTTTCGCCCACATCGACTCGGTTTCAAGCTGCTTTGGGCCGTCATACGGAAACATAAGCAGCGACCCCGCTGCGGTCCTGAGAAGGCGATCGTACCTTTTGGGGAAGTGGTAGGAATGCGTCGCCTCGTGCGAGACAACGAGAAGGACGATCAAAGGCGCTGCGAATCTAAGCCAGGTGATAACGACGGCCCTGACACGGGGATTAATGACATCCGACGGCCTTATCGGGGTGATTCTGAGTGTCTCGTCGCCGGGAGCGAAATGACTTCTGTGCACCCAACCGCCGATCAGAAAAGGCGTCACGGCAAGGATGATCCAGTAGGCGATGCGAAATGCCCAGGAACCCACTATGTACGGTGTGAGATGAGATGTGAGGAGGCCCAGGTACAAAGCGGTGATCGACCACAGCACGATTTCCACGACACGCATAGTGCGGCTCGACTGAATCCTTGCGATCGCGATCCTGTAGAGCTCTCTCTGCGGGACCATCGGGGAGGTCTCTATCTTATCGGGGGTTCTCAGGCTTTCCACGGTCACGGGCGTAAATATAGCATACCGCCTATGGGCGCTGATGTCGGCGACCTATTGAATGGGCGGAGTGTTGAGTATAATGGCCGGAGTGGAAAAGCTTGCGATAGTGATACCCGCAAGGAAGGGCTCGACCCGGTTCCCCGGGAAGGTGCTACACCCGGTTCTGGGGAGGCCGCTCGTGGTGTGGGTCGCCCAGGGCGCGAGCGGATGCCGGTACGCGGACAGGGTTGTGGTGGCGACCGACGACGAGGAAGTTGCGAAGGCTGTGAGGGATGCGGGATACGAGGCGCGCATGACTCGCGCCGACCATCCGTCGGGCACGGACCGGGTCTGGGAGGTCGCGCAGGGTCTGGATGCCGGATGGATTCTGAATCTTCAGGGCGACGAGCCGCTGATAACCGGTGAGGTACTGGATTCGCTCGTGTCGGTGGTGATGGACGAGAAGGGGTCGGGAAGCGAGATCGTGACGATGGTTCGGCGGCTGGATGCATCGGAGGTCAGGGATCCCAACAGGGTGAAGGTGGTCGTCGACAGGGATATGAACGCGCTTTATTTCTCGAGGTCGCCGATCCCGCATGTTAAGGAGCGGCCGATCGAGGAGCGCGCGAAGATTACTGCGACGAAGTTCCTGTTGCACATCGGGCTGTACCTGTACAGGCGGGACGCGCTGGAGCGGTTTGTGAGCCTGCCGCCGAGCCCGCTCGAGATCGCTGAGGGTCTGGAGCAGTTGAGGGCGCTCGAGAACGGGATGAAGATCGGGTGCGTGATGACGGAGCATGAATTCCTGGGGGTGGACACGAGGTCGGATGTCCCGAGAGTGGAGGCGGCGTTGAGGTCGAGGGGATTCTGAGTCCAGTCGCGCAAGTCGCTGGTTACGCTGAAGGGGACTGGCACACCGATTTTGTCTTCGTGTCCGCTTCACTTACCCTGAGAGTCCGGGAAGACAAAATCGGGGTGCCTGTCCCCGCTCCCGGAAGTTGCTTCTATGGCCGCTGAAACACAACAGAATCGCTCACTTCCGTGGACCCTGAAGGCGTACACAGGGCTCGCCTGCGCGCTCACGCCGTTGGTTCATCTGACCGGACCATTTTTGTCAGGTTACGGTGGCTTCAAGGACACAGTGCCGGAGCGTCTGGGGAAATTCTCGCCGGCATTGGACGAGCTGGAAAAGGCAAGGCAGGGACGTAGACTGGTCTGGATTCATGCGGTGAGCGTGGGAGAGGCGGCGGTGGCGAAGGCGCTGATCGAGGCGATCCGCGCGAGGTGCGAGGACGCGCTCGTGGCTGTCTCGACGGTGACACTCACGGGCAGGGACTACATCAGGCGGAATTTCCAGCCGGATGCCCTGTTCTTTCTGCCGCTCGATCTGCCCGGCGCAACGAGGAGGCTTGTTGCGAAGCTGCGTCCGGACTGTTTCCTGGACATCGAGGTCGAGTTGTGGCCGAATTTGTTCAGGGCGCTTGTCGATTCGAAAGTACCAATGGCGCTCGCGAACGGGAGGATATCGGACCGTGCCGCGAGACGTCCGGTTTTCCTCAGGGGTCTGTATCGGTGGCTTCTGGGGTCGTTCGATGCGCTGTTCATGAGGAGCGCGGAGGATGTCGAGCGGGTGAAAGCGCTGGGGGCGCCCGCGGAGAGGACGCATCTCGCCGGGAACCTGAAATTCGCCGCATGCGGGAAGCCTCCGGGGGCGGAAGAGCGCGAGCGGATGAGGGGATTTCTCGGGGTCGGGCCGACGTCGAAGCTGCTTGTGGCGGGCAGCACGCATCCGGGCGAGGACGAGAGACTGATCGAGGTCTGGCAGAACCTTAACGGAGCGGGCGGAGTCGAAGGAGGGGGTCAGGTTCATCTGGTGCTGGCCCCGAGGCATCTCGAACAGGTCCCGAGGGTGGCGGAGCTGGTCCGGGAGTCGGGCGAAAAGGGGTTGCTCTGGACGGAAGTGCGCGACAAGGGCGGGGTACCCGACGGGGTGAAAGCGATTGTTGTGGACATGATCGGGGAGCTGATGAAGCTCTATGGAGCGGCGGACGTGGCGTTTGTGGGCGGGAGCCTTGTGAGTCGCGGCGGTCACAATGTGCTTGAGCCGGTTGCGATGGGGGTACCGACGCTTCACGGACCGTCGATGTCGAATTTCCACGATCTTCAAAAGGTGCTGGGCGAGGCGGGTCTGATAACTGAGGTGGCGGATACGAAGGAGCTTGAAGAGGGAATCCGTCGCGTGTTCAGAGAGGTCGATATCGAGGAATACAGGCTGAAGGCAAGCTCACTCATTGCGGGCCAACTGAAGGCGGCCGACATGATAGCCGACTGGGTTGCGTCCTGCCTCGGTTGATGTGGTAAATTACGGTCGGTGTCGCGAGGATGTGCGCACGAGTTTCGCGGATCATGTCGATGCCCATACTCAGCCCTCTCTATTCGCTGTACGCGAGCCTGAGCCACGACCGCGTGCGTCGCAGCATGTCGGGTGCGCTGGAGCTTGGCGTGCCCGTGATCTCGGTTGGGAACATCTCTTTCGGCGGGACGGGGAAAACGCCGACGGTGGAGTACCTGGCGAGGAAGGTGTCCGGGATGGGACATCGTCCCGGGGTTGTGCTGCGCGGCTACAAAGGTCGTCTCGAGCGGGAAGGCGGGCCCCCGGAGATTGCGTCGGACGGGAGCGAGCTTTTGATGGGCTGGAAGAGGTCGGGGGATGAGGCAAGGCTGCTTGGGGAAGGGCTCAGAGCCGAGAAAATCCCGGTGGCGGTGGGCAGGGACCGTATAGAGGGCTCGCGCCTGCTGATCGGGAAGTTCGGGGCGGATGTGATCATTCTCGATGATGGATTTCAGACGACGGGTCTGAAGAGAGATTTCGACCTGGCGCTGGTCGATGCGCTGGCGCCGTTCGGGCGCGTGGATTGCCGGAGGGGTCCGCTGAGAGAGCCGCCGGGAGCATTGGGTCGGGCCGACGCGATTTTTCTCACGCACACGGAAGCGGTGGACCGCGCTCGCATCGACGCGATCGGGGAAAGGCTCAGATCGTGGGTTGAGGGTCCCCCTCCGATATTCCTGACCCGCATGGTCGTGAGAGGAATGCGGCACGGGTTGAACGGAGAGCTCAAGTCGGCGGAATCGCTGAGGGGCAGAAAGGTGGCTGCGTTTGCGGGCATAGGAAACCCGGCGAGTTTCGCGAAGACGATACAGGGTCTGGGATGCGAGCTGGGGGGGTTGATCGAGTTTGCCGATCATCATCCGTACAATCGGAGCGACATGGCGAGGGTGGGTCGGCGGGCGAAAGACCTGGGTGCTGATGCGCTGCTCACGACGGTCAAGGACGCGGTGCGTCTGGACGGCGCTATCGATGCGATCGGGCTGGAGCTTTACGTGGTCGAAATAGACATCGCGATTGATGATGAGGAGAAGTTCGTTGCGATGCTGAGGGTCAAGCTGGGGAAAAACTGAAGCCCCCCTGTAGTCCCCCCCAAGGGGGGGACGGTTTATATGTCAACTTGTTGGCAAGCCCACGATTCATCACACTTCAAAGAACACCATCCCCCCCTTGGGGGGGATCATAGGGGGGCTGTCGATTGATGATACACCCGTCTGTCCGCCCCTCGACAAGCTCGGGGCGGGCATACGGGCGCCACAGGAACGCATCTCTCCCGGCAAGTGATTCGCCGCCTCACCCCCCCTGCCCCCCTCTCCATCCGCCGCGGCGGATGGAGAGGGGGGGAAGGGGGGAGAGGTTGGACTGCAGAATCATTTGCCGGCTGCACCTTTTCCCGTAATCCTCTTAAGGCTGATATAATTCAGGGTATGGACATCCTGGACGAACTTCGGAAGGAAGTGGCAAGCTGCACCAGGTGCGCTGAGCTTGCGGCCAACCGATCGCAGACCGTATTCGGCGACGGCACGGCGGAGGCGGAAGTGTTGTTTGTGGGAGAGGCGCCGGGCAAGGAGGAGGACGAACAGGGGATACCGTTTGTCGGCCAGGCCGGTCGGTTCATGGACAAAGCGATGGAGCAGGCAGGGATCCCGAGGAGCAAAGTCTACATTGCGAACACGCTCAAATGCCGTCCGCCGGAGAATCGGGACCCTCAGCCTGAGGAGATGGAGAACTGCGCCATTTTTCTTGCAGCCCAGATTGCGCTGATCAAGCCGAGGATAATCGTTCCGCTGGGGAGATTCGGACTCGAGCGTATGGTGGGCAAGAAGCACAAGATATCGGAAGTGCACGGGAAGCCGATCAGAAGGAAAGACGGGCTGATATTTTTCCCGATGATCCATCCTGCGGCCGCGCTGCATCAGCCGAAGTACAGGGAGGATATCCTCACTGATTTCAAGAAGCTTGCGAAACTGCTGAAGAGGGAAGGACTATTGTGATCGGATTGGTGAGCTTGTGGAGATAGATCTCGAGAAACTGAAAGACCTTCCGCTGTGGATAATCGCGTTCCTGATCTCAGGAGGGCTGCATGAATTCGCGCACGCTCTCACGGCGTTCAGGCTTGGGGACAGGACAGCCGCCGACACGGGGCGCCTGACGATCAACCCGATCGCTCACATCGATCCGACGGGGCTGATTTTTCTGATTATCTCGGCGATGTTCGGAGTGGGGATAGGATGGGCGAAACCTGTGCCGGTGAATCCGTACAATTTCAGATTTCCCCGTCGCGACATGATGCTGGTATCGCTGTCCGGACCGGTGATGAATATTCTCCTGGCGGCGTTGTTTGTAGGGATATGGTGGCTTGCGGGTCTGGCCCTGAGAAGGGGCAACCCGATCCTGCACTTTATAGATATCTTTGCGTACCTGAACGTGATACTTGCGTCCTTCAACCTTATACCGCTGGGAATGCTGGACGGGGCGAAGATCGTGTCCGGTCTGCTGCCGGAGCATCTTGCCGAGAAATGGGAGAGAACGTACCCGTACGGCACGATTGTCCTTCTGGTGCTCGTTTTCAGCCAGTTGCTCTGGTATGTCCTCTTTCCGCTGATGACGGCGGTGGAGATCGTGACCGGATATTTCACGCTCGGGATGGGGCGGTAAGAAGTCGCGTTTGGAATGATACCCCCCCTATAATCCCCCCCAAGGGGGGGATGGTGCTCATTGAAAGCCGCGTGAATTGCGGGTTTCGCAACAAGTTGATATGTTAACTGTCCGCCCCAAGGGGGGGTATAGACTCGTAAAGGGACCGTTTGGGAGGCGTAGTGACCATGAGAGAGAATGAGATGGAACCCGCGATCGGTCGATCCGACGTATGGGCTCTGATTGCGGTCGCGGTGCTGGTCCTTGTTGTCTATCTTCCGTTGCTGTCGGGACAGGCGGTAATGCCCGACACGTGGGAGCGGTTCGAGCCATGGAACACCGAGCTTGGGTTTAACGGTCCGCTGGATCCAAGGATCGCGAGCGCAAACAACGACGCGATTCTGCTCTACATCCCGTGGAACAAGTTCGCGCACGATGAGCTGAACGCGGGGCGGATACCTGCATGGGACCCCAATTGCCTCTGGGGCGTGCCGCTCGCCTCGAATCATCTCGTGCCGGTCTTTTATCCAATCTATTGGATCATTGTGAGGTTTTTTCCGGCGCTGTATGTTCTCGGTATCAGCGGGATGATCCATACGCTGATACTGGGGTTCTTTTTCTACCTGTTCCTTAAGGAGTGGGTTGGGAACCGTCCGGCGGCATGGCTGGCCGCGAGCGCGCTGGTTGTCTCGATGCTTCCGAACCCGCATTATCAGCCGTGGCCGATGACCCTGGCGTGGTTCCCGGCAATCTGGTTCTTCTACGAGAGATGGCTGAAACATCGAAGCGCGTGGGCCGGATTATGGATGGCGTTATGCTGGGCGGGACCTCTTCTTGCCGGATATCCGTCGTTGTTTGTCCAACTCAGCCTGTTCACTCTGGTCTGGATACTCGTGCGACCGCTTATGATGAAAGTCGAGACAAGGCCGAAGTTCGTTGGGACGCTCTTGATACTCGTGTGGCCGCTCTTGCTGGGGATAGCGCTGTCGGCGGTTCAGAATGTGCCTACGATCATGGCGGCGCGCGAGTCCGATCGAACGATATTCAAGACAGCCGATCAGCTTGCCCAGGAAGCCGAGTTCACCGTCCCGCCAAACGAGCCCTGGCAGATGCATGTGAAGAGATTACTTCAGCCGCTGATGCCGTTCAGATTCCCGGGAAACGACCTGTTCAATCGGGGCTACCTGGGCGTTATTCCGGTGCTTTTCGCCCTGTTCGGACTGGGGTGGCTGACAAGGAAGGACTATCCTCGAGTTGTCGCGCTGTTGGCGCTTCTGGTCGCACCGTTCGCGCTGATTCCTGCGCTGAACTTCGCGATCTACCGTTTGACCAAAGGGGTATTGATCGACCCGAATCCGCCGATCGAGGTGTTCGGGTTGCTTGTTCTGATGCTTGCGGCGGTTGGGGTGAAGCTGTGGTTCGAGACCCGGTCGTCGAAGAAATCCGGGAAGCAGGTATGGTTCGGGGTCGTGTTGGCGGCGATTGCAGCGTTGGGCGCGATTGTCGTGGCAATGAAGGTGAGTGGGAGCTCGCTTCTGTTTGGGAGGTTTGGGGTTGCGTTGACAGGACTGCTGGCGGTTCTGCTGATTGTTCAGATCTTCCGTGCCAGGAAGACCTGGCAGTATCAGTTCACTGTCCTCGTCCTTTTTGTCATTCTTGCGACCAACGGCGGCATGCTGGCGTCGATTCTTTCTCCTGAGCAGGGGGCGAGCGGGTATCTGGGCAAGCCGATGCCCCAGACCGATGCGATCAACTCTCTTAAGAATCTCGCGAACCCGTCAGCGGGCGGAAAGTGGGGTCGCGTGGTTCGTTACTTTGACGGGCCGGTCGATGTGATGTCAATGACCGACCAGCCGTACACTTTCTACCCGAATCTGGGGACCTATTTTGGCGTCCCGGACATTTTCGGGTATCACAACCTGGCACCGTCGCAAAGGTTCGACTACCTTCGCATGATCCAGAAGGACGCGGTGATCGAGGAAAGAGGGATAGTCGCGTTCAATGCCGGAGTCGACCTGAAAGACCCCAACCTTGGTGTCATCGGCGCAAGGTATGTCCTGTCGGACAAGACGATTCCGGGACTGAAACGGGTCGGGGGCTTCCCGGGGTTCTATGTGTCGGAGATCGAGAGCTCATCGATCTCGGGGAGGCTGGAATTGGTCGAGGGTTCGGGTGAGCAGCGCAAGCCGGTCCTTGTCAGGGATCAGCCGGGGCGTATCGTTGCGGAGAGCGATCAGAATTCCGAAAGCGTGCTTGTCCTGAATGAGGGTTACGCGAAGGGATGGGAGGCAAGGATCGACAACGAGAAGGCGGCGTTGCGTCCTACGGACGATGCGCGTATGGCTGTCGAAGTCCCTTCGGGAAAACACACTGTGGAGTTACGGTACGTCATGCCGGGACTGAAGGCTGGCTGGGGGGTCACGGCGGCGGGGTGGTTCGTGTGGCTGATTGTCGCGATTTCTTTGGCGATCGTGCGACGGAAGGTCGTCGAGTAGAATGCTGAGCAATAGCGATCGTTGAATCGGGAACACAAAGGAGATCGTCGAAATGCTCGACTGGAAGAGATTTATTCCGGTGCTCGGACTAATTGCACTTCTGCTTGTTGTGGGATGCGCGGCGGGGCCGAACCCGGTTCCAGGGCCGAGTCCGGCAACCGAATGGCAAGCGGGCTTCTGGCTGGGGTTATGGCACGGGTTCATCATGCCGATCGCGTTTGTTGTGTCGTTGTTCAACTCCGGTGTCGGGATTTACGAGACGCACAACGTGGGGAACCTGTACAACCTGGGGTTTGTGCTTGGGGCGATGATATTCTTCGGAGGGGCAGGGGGTTCGGGAGCGAGAGGCGCCGGCAGAAGGGGCGGAACGGAGCCGGGACGGAAGTTCGAGTAGGATGGGTTGGGGGTCAATGCTTGATGAAGAACCATGCGCGGGACGCGCATGGCACAGGGACGCGCATGGTACAGGGAAGCGCATGGTACTTGCCCTCGCCGGGCGGTTTGGCTAAGATACCTTTCTTACCCGAATACGACCTGATACACGAGCGTGGTGACAAGCAATCCGGTAGCAGCTACTTTTCGAAGACGAAAAGGTAGCAGCTACCGGAATCAAAAAGGTAGCAGCCGGCGGAATCAACCGGCAATCGATGAACCGAGGGGGGCGCTATTTGATCTTCTAAGCCGAAGCTCTCTGAGCTTGTCGCCGGGTTCCGGTGGACGGTGGCGGATGAAACGAATCGTTTGTGCAATTCTTGTCGCGATTGTTCTTGGCTCGCTGTCGTGCAAACCCAGGGCGAGCGAGAGCGCCGTGCCGAAATTCGAGAGGGTCGTGCCCAAGGCCGAGGGCGTTCCTTCCGACACCAGCGGGGGAAGCGAACAAGCGCCCGCGGTGGACCTCGCTCCTCTCAAGGCTGCGGTGGATGCGTCTCCGGACGATCCCGCGGCGCGGTTTGCCTACATGGTCGGGCTGAGGAGAGCAGGCAGGTTCGTGGATGCGCTCGACCAGGCGAGGATTCTTGCCAAGATGAAGGGGGACAATCCTTTTGTTAGCGTCGCGCACCTGAATTTTGCGCAGATCGTGCTGGACGATCTTCCGCAGGGAACCGAGCTGCAGGCGGGGCTGGTGAAGGAAGCGATGGACGGGCTGTGGATCGGTCTCGGCTGGGAGCCCGAGAGTGTCCCGGCGCATCTGGCGCTGGGACGTCTGGCGCTGCCGGCGAAAGACGACAACAAGGCGCTGCATCATCTGTCGATCGCGCTGACCGTCACGGAAATAGGGTATCAATTGAGGACAGACATGGCGGAGATATATCTGAAGCGGGGGGACAAGGGCAAGGCGCGCGCGCATCTTGAGGTGGCGAGGGACCTGGCGGAGAAGGCAAAAGACGCGCCCGC
>Ga0315294_10007049_pt1 | contig 12342 bp, 12 predicted proteins | sample YL17G13_40_MG_FD_203626 | JGI IMG/M metagenome (GOLD analysis project Ga0315294, IMG submission 203626) | Sediment microbial communities from Yellowstone Lake, YNP, Wyoming, USA - YL17G13_40 | ecosystem: Environmental > Aquatic > Freshwater > Lake > Sediment | place: USA: Wyoming | collected...
GTTTGTATTGCTCGGGTTTTAAAAATTCTTTCAGGCTTTCCGGAGAATGGGAAATCAAGGTTGGCCTAATCGCTTCGTGGGCTTCCTGGGCTAATTTCTTGACTTTATAAGTATTTGGCTCATCAGGTAAGTATTTCTTGCCGAATTGTTTTAAGATTAAAGCCCGCACTTCCTTTATCGCTTCCGGAGCAACCCGCGGAGAATCCGTGCGCATATAGGTAATTAAACCTACAGGCGTAGACTCTCCAATATCAATACCTTCGTAAAGCTGTTGGGCGACAATCATGGTTTTGGTAGCATTGAATCTTAACTTATTAAAGGCATCCTGCTGAAGAGTGCTGGTAATAAATGGGGCTTGAGGGTAACGTCTTTTTTCGTTCTGTTTTACCTCTAGGACTTTAAAGGTTTTTCCTTTTATATCATTAACCAGCGCCTCTGCCTCTTCTTGCTTTTTTATTTCCGCTTTCTTATCTTCTATCTTCTCTAATTTAGCCAAAAACGAATTGACACTTTGAGACTCTGACACTTTGACACTTTTTTTAAGCTCTGCTTCAATCTCCCAATATTCCCGGGGGATGAATTTCTGAATCTCCCTCTCCCGCTCAATAATAATCCTTAAGGCTACTGACTGCACTCTACCTGCGCTTAAACCACGGACAATCTTCTTCCAAAGCAAAGGGCTTAAATAATAACCGACTATCCTGTCCAGTATCCTGCGGCTGGCTTGGGCTTCAATCATATTTAAGTCAAAATCGCGCGGGTTTTTAAAAGCCTCAGAAACTGCTTGCGTGGTTATCTCATGAAAAATAACCCGCAAAACCTTTTTACCCTTAAAAATCCTTTCTTTAATCTGCCAGCCAATAGCCTCGCCTTCCCTGTCCGGGTCAGTTGCCACATATATCTTATCTTTATCTTTAGATTCTTTCTTCAAAGTGGCTAATATCCTCTTTCTTCCGGGAATGATTATGTAATGAGGTTGGAAACCCTGCTCAATATCTACGCCCAATTTTTTTGCCGGAAGGTCAATGAGATGGCCCATAGACGGGATAACCGAAAAATTATTACCTAAAATTTTACTGATAGTCTTGGCCTTGGTCGGAGATTCAACAATCACTAAATTCTTATTTTTCATCAGCGCTTTTACTACCCTTTATCACTTATCCCTTAGCCCTTACGAACTGCTTGCCCGGAAGCTGTTGGACTAATCGCTTCATCTGTAATTTTAAAAGTATACCAGATATATGCGGAATATCCAGATTTGTTTTTTCTACAAGCTCATCCAATTGAATTGATTGATTGGAGATTAAGCCGTAAACCAAATTCTCCTCTGTATGGTTTAAACGAAATTCTGGTGGTTCCTGAGGCTTTTCTTCTGTTCTGCTTACCTTGCTTATGGGCAGATTCAGCTCTTCCAGAATATCATCTACACAAGACACTAACTTTGCGCCTTGTTTAATCAACTCATTAGTGCCGAAGGAAGTATGGGAATCGACTTTTCCCGGTAAGGCAAAAACATCCCTGCCTTGTTCCAAGGCAAAATCCGCAGTAATCAGGGCGCCGCTATTTCTAGCTGCCTCAACTACCAATAGACCCAAGCTTAATCCGCTGATTACGCGATTGCGACGGGGAAAATTCTGCTTTAAAGGCAAGGTGTCTATAGGAAATTCGGAAATCACTGCTCCCGAGCGGGAAATCTCTTCGGCTAACTTTTGATTTTCCGCAGGATATATATGTTTAAAACCGCTACCGATTACGGCAATGGTGCGGCCGCCTCTTTTTAAAGCGCCGCGATGACTAGATGAATCTATACCCCACGCCATACCCGAGATAATGGTAAAACCAATATCTGCCAAAGCAAAGGCAAATTCTTCGGCCTTGGTCAAGCCATAAAAAGAAGCCCGGCGTGAACCCACAATACCAATACTATACTTGTCTTCTTCTTTTAATTCTCCCTTCACATAAAGCACAATTGGCGGGTCGTATATATTTTTGAGATTCTCAGGATAATCTTTATCATCTAAAGTCAGAATTTTAAGACCAAGCTTTTTAGCCAGTGTCAATTCTTTATCTATATCGTCTTTCTTGAGAGAATGAATTTTATGAGCTATTTTTTCACCGATACCCGAAACCGCGATTAATTTGTTAGGCGCAGCCTCTAAGATATTTTCCGGAGTATCAAAAAACTCAAGCAGCTTTTTTAAACGAATACTCCCGATATCCAAAATCAGATTTAAACCTATGAGTGCCTCAAGATTAGTCATTTTTTAGAGGTTAGCTTGATTATCTTACCCACCACTTCTTTTACAGAAATTGTAGATGTATCGATCATTTTATCTGCCCGGCCATAATAAGGGGCGCGAATTTTTAGCAAAAGCTCAATCTGTTTTTTAGGTTCAGCTACATTTAAAAGCGGCCGGTGGCCGTAACCCCAAGTTCTCTCTAAGATAACTTGGGGTGAAGCGGATAAGCAAATAATTATGCCGGCTTCTTTCATGGTCTTAATATTATCCGGATTAATTACAACACCACCGCCGCAGGCAACCACAAATTTCTTTTCTTTAGACACTTCTTTTAACGCCTGCTTCTCTACGCGACGAAAATATGGCTCTCCTTCTTTAGCAAAAATATCGGCAATGGTTCTCTTTTCTCTTAATTCAATTAAGTCATCCAGGTCGAGAAACTGCCATTTCTTTTTCTTGGCTAATTCTTTGCCTACGATAGTCTTGCCTGTGCCCATAAATCCGACTAAATAAATATTTCTCATTTTATATTGGTTATTAGGATATCGGGGTATCCGGTACTGGATATCGGAATATCTGGATATCGCTTATATTTTTATCCCTGATAAACTGATACCCTGATATCCTCATCCAGATAACCAGATACCCTGATATCCCTACTCTCTACTCTTGATACGCGGTTAAAACCACTTCCGAAAGATTCTGGCGCGCCTCTTCAGTTACGGGATAAAACGAGTTATACCACTTGCCATCCTTGGCTTTTTCCTGCGGCATAGCTAAAAATAGCCCTTTTTTGCCCTGAAGTACACGCAGGCCTTTAATGATAAAATCTCCGATACCTACATCTACAAAGGCCTTTACTTTTGAATCGCCGTCAAAGCGATACAACCGCACTACCTTTAAATCTTGCCTCTCACTCATCGCAATCACCCCCTTCTACTATTAATAGACGCAAGGGGAGTGATTTTCTAACTTAAATATTTTCTTGAATTATGGACAGTGCCTACAAAGGCCTATTGCAATTTAGCAATTATCACTTTGAAATTTACTAAATTCGCTCCCTCTTCCCTGGCCACTAATTTAAAGAAATCGCAGATAATGCAATTGCCTAACTTTAAAGCGAAACTGCCGTTTACTTTTCCCTGACACATGGTCCCAGATATAGCCCAACAGGCCCGGCCGCCATTCTTGCCGCCGTTAATTCCGTTTACTCGAACTTCGATAGAAGCAGGGCATACCCCTATTTCAGATATTTTTGTTCCGCCTTCTTCTCTACCGCATTTCTCGTATTCCCAACAATTAATTTTTTCATTCATCGCGCCTCCTTACATCAATAGCCTAAAGCCGCTTTTGATAATCTTCATAGGCACGGTTTATATCTCTCAGGCTATCCCCTCCAAATTTCTCAAAGAAGGCATCTGTCAATACATAAGCGCAAGCTGATTCAGCCACTACACCTGCAGCCTCAACCACGCACACATCCGAACGCTCAGTTGCGGCTTTGGAAGGCTTTTTGGTGATGACATTTACTGAATCCAAGGGATTCATTAAAGTAGATATGGGCTTCATGCAAACGCGCACTACAATATCTTCTCCGTTAGAAATTCCTCCTTCAATTCCTCCGGAATTATTGGTTTTACGAAAATATCCCTGCCTGCCTTTACCTTTAGTATAGTAAATGGCATCGTGAACCTCAGAACCGAATTTATAGGCGTAGCCAAAACCCAGACCAATTTCTACAGCCTTAATTCCCGGGATAGACATGATTGCTTGCGCAAGCCTGCCATCCAGGCGCCTATCAGGCTGGGCATAACTACCTAAGCCCACAGGCGCGCCTTTAACTACTACTTCAAAGATACCGCCAACGGTATCCTTATTATCTCTGGCTTGTTTAATCTTCTGGATAATCGCTGGTTTAGTGCATTCTCCGCCAATAAATAATACCTTGCTGAATATCTTAATCTGAAATTTATTTAAGAATATTTTGCAGATGGCGCCAATGCCCACAGTAGCTGCGGTGCTTCTGGCTGAGGCACGCTCCAAGACTTCTCGGATATCACTAAAACCGTATTTTAAAAATCCTGCCAGGTCTGCGTGGCCAGGCCGCGGAGAAATTACCTTATGCAGCTTCTCAATACTAAAATCTTTATTTTCGATAAAAATAGTGATGGGGCTGCCTAAGGTTATCCCTTTCTTCAGTCCCGAAATTATCTGGGCTTTATCTTTCTCAATCTGCATGCGCTTGCCGCGTCCTATGCCCGATTGCCGGCGTTTTAATTCCTGGTTAATAAAAGCCGAATCTATTTTCAGGCCAGCCGGCATTCCCTCTAAAATTGCCACTAAGCCTTTTCCGTGCGATTCACCTGCGGTTAGGTATCGTAACATGCTTCCTCCCTTCGGTCGGAAAAGTGTACAGTTAACAGTAAACAGTTAACAGTTCTAATAAACTGACGCTGTTAACTGCTAAACTCGTAAACTGTAAACTAAGTTATTCCATTATTTCCAAAGTCCCCGATTATTCTCCCTTGCCTGTCGATATAACTTCAAAAATTCATCTGCGTATTTTACATTTGGCGGAATAGTCATCAAAGAAGCATATCCTTGCTTGACAATCTCGGCATTCACGAAGGTGCTATCTTTTAAATATACATAAGCTAATACGCGGCCGTACTTATCGTGCTTCTCCACATCAAATTCAAGGTTCACGCGCTTACCTTCTACTAAATCTCTGGTAAATGCATAGGCGCGCCGGCCTAATTCTTTAATGGTTTGTATATCCTGTTTTGTCCTTTGGCTATCCCGATACAATTTATCGGATTCATGCATCTCAGGCGTATCTATTCCGATGAGCCGCACTCTTTCTCCGCTTTCAAGCTGCAAGGTATCTCCATCAACCGCCCTGGTAACCAGAATATCAGCATAATTATAACTCTTACCAAAGCCAAGACTAAATTTCCCCTCTTCCGAATGATAGACTTTATTATTACAGGAATAAAGACCGATAATTAATAAAGAGGCGATTAATACCGCTAATCTTTGCGTAAGTTTCTTAATCTTGAGCTCTTTCATTATATACCCGCGGCAATAATCCCAGCTAAAACTACGATATCCTCAGTACAAAATATTTTGGTTATACTCTTATCAAAAAGGATATTGGCCTCTGGGCCAAATTCATCATCGCCCCGCCAGAGAGTTATTAAAACGGGAACCTCGGCAAACGCCTCTAGAACAATCCCCACATCGCCCTGGTTAACTCTCTTGGCCGGCAGCCGGTCTAAAACTGAAAGTAATGTTTCAGGATGCTGACCGTATTTACGGATAATTGGTTCAATTGATCTCTTTCTAAATGCTGGGAGATAACCTTCGACTCCTGATAGCTCTTTAAAACTCAACCACTCACCAGTTGATTTCGGAAGGCCTTTTAATTTTTGCGTCAGATAATGCAAAATAATAATCACCGTAAAATCTCTTGCCGGTACATTACAAGCAAGAGATAATACCTTTCTATCCCCTAAGTCCACCGCATATTCATCAGCTAAAAATTTGAGAGATAAAGTTTTATCCTTGCTTAGCTTATCCAGTTCCTCCCAGGCCTTATTTATAGCGATTTCATAACCCATGTTATTATAATACTATTTTTATTAGATAAATCAATAATTTTAGATTATAATAAGTGAGGTCACGACTTACGGAACGGAGTGAACGTAAGTCGTTTGACCGAACTTATCCCGAGTGACCGTCTTTCGAATGTCAGTCACGAGGGATATCCCTCGCTTCCTGCTATTTAATAGCTTAAAGCTCGGGATTAATTCGCAGACGCCCTTCGGGCTACAACTTACGTCGTTAGAGACGCAAGCGATGCTCCGTAAGTTGTCTGCTCATTTAATGCTTTACGACCGCTTCCAACAAGAAGCCATAGACTATATAAATCAAGGCTTTTCCGTAATTGTCTCCGCTCCTACAGGCGCAGGTAAAACCGTTATTGCCGAACACATTATTCAAACCTGTATCCAAACCAAGATCGGCGTTGTTTATACTGCACCCATCAAGGCTCTCTCCAACCAAAAATTCCGCGATTTTCATGAGCAATTTGGCGAAGATATTGGGATATTAACCGGGGATGTCTCCATCAATGCCTATGCCCCGGTCTTGATTATGACTACCGAGATATTCCGCAATAAAATCTTAGATGAACCCGATAGCCTTAAAAAATATTCCTGGATTATCTTTGATGAAATCCATTATATTGACAACCCTGAGCGCGGTACAGTCTGGGAGGAATCTTTAATATTTTTACCGGCGCATATGAAAATATTAGGCCTCTCAGCCACTATCCCCAATATAAAACAACTCTGCGCTTGGATTGAATCCATACACAATAAACCCATAAAAATGGTAATTGAAGAAAAAAGGCCTGTGCCTTTGCATTTCTCCTTTCAGTGCCAGAACGAAATTTTGGATAATATAAATAAACTAAAGAAGTTAAGGGATGGCCGGCCAAATAAGCTAAGCAGTATCATAAATTATCTTCGTTTAAATGAAGGCCTGCCTTGCATTTATTTTGTCTTTGGCAGAAGACGGGCAGAAGATTTAGCCCAAGAATTGTATAGCTATAATTTTCTCAATAACCAAGAACGCGGTCAAATATTATCTTTATATGAATCTCTTTGCCAGCGCTTTAATTTAACAAGCGATAAAACAGCTCAAAATTTGCAACCACTTATACAAAGAGGTATTGCCTATCATCATGCGGGAATGCTTCCTACCCTAAAAGAAGTAGTAGAAAGATTATTTACCAGCCGGCTCCTAAAAGTCATATTTACCACTGAGACCTTTGCCTTAGGTATAAACATGCCCAGCCGCTCGGTTATCTTTGACGATTTAAGAAAATTCTACGGCCGTTATATGAGGAATCTTAAAACCCGAGACTTTTATCAGATGGCCGGACGCGCGGGAAGACGAGGAATAGATAAAGAAGGATTTGTCTATGCTAAAGTCAATCTTAACCGTATAAATTTTGAAGAAGTTAAACGTATTATTTTTGGCCCCCCGGAAGAGGTAAGAAGCCAATTCAACACCTCCTACGCTACTATCCTTAATCTCTACGAAAAATATAAAGACGACCTCTTTAAGATTTATCCTTTGTCGCTGCATTATTATCAATCGCGTAAACACGAACAAAAAGAAGCTCTCCGATTAATCGAGGCAAAATTAAAACTTTTAAAGGAATTGGGATATATTAATAAAAATAATCTAACAAATAAAGGCCAATTTGCCAAGACCGTCTATGGTTATGAATTGCTACTATCTGAACTCTATGACCAGAATTTACTGGAACAACTCGATGAATTCGGCTTAGGCGTGATTTGCGCGGCAGCAGTCTTTGAGCCGCGAAAGAATCAACATATGCCTAGCCTCTCCAAATCCAGCCGCAAAATAAAAAGAATCTGCCAAGACATATACGAAAGCATAAAACATAAAGAGTCAAGATACCGCATCTACCCTTTCAGCAAAGAGCCTTATTTTCATTTAGCTAATGGTATGGAGGCGTGGCTGCGCGGGACAAATTTTGACAAAACTTTACAATTTACCGATACGGATGAAGGCGAAGTAGTACGATATTTCAGGATGAGCGTGCAGATTTTAAGGGAAATTAACGACGCCAAAGTTGCCTCGCATCTCTTAAAAGAAAAAATTCGAGAAACTATCCGGGTTATCAATCGCGATGTGGTGGATGCGGAAAAACAGCTGCGCGAAGGCTAATTAAAATAATTCCTTTATTAGCCTGCCTGTATGCAAGCGTAATACCTCAAAAAAACTTAAATGTCTTTTATAGTGCCTTTTTACTCTTCTATTTGTTCTGCGGTGAATTCGCCTCATTTTGAACCTCCTTCTTAGGTTCCTACCGGCATGGCAGCGTAGAGCCTTAACGCCTCCAGAAAACCCAGGCGTTTTTTGCTATGTTTTCTTGTCCTTCTATGCTGCTTTCGATGAATGTATCTCATTGTCAACTCCTTTCGCCTTCTTTTGCTTCTTGGTTGCTTCCTTTTAAACTCTGAAACAGTTTTTGTTTTAAACTATTGATGGAATTTATCTTCTCTCCTGAAAGCCCTATCTCCATGGCAAAATCAATCAGACCTTTGAGGATCTCATTGTAAGAGAGCTTATGGCCTGTAGAGAATAAGGCATCCTTACCTATTTTATCCAAGAATTCCAATTCCCCTCTATCAAGCATGGCGATAACCCGGTGCCTAATAGTTGTCTGGGTCTCTTTCTCCATCCTGATTACCTCCGAGTGAGCCTGCCACAAATCCTGTGGCAGGCAACTGACCCCTCTTCTTATCCTTCCGTGGCTGGTGGGGTAATAAACAAAAACGCCCTAAGAGATATCTTAGGGCGCATAAAAAAACCTTGAGGCAAGCTCAAGGTTGTATCTTACCTCTTTGGCAGTCAGGCTGTCCTTTTAGGACCCTTGACTTTGCGCCCCAAGATTACTCTTGGTTTGCCTTTATCAGTAGGTCAAAAATGCCAAATTGTCAAATTATCAATTTACACTTTAAGTATAACACATTTTTGCGATTTTTCAACCCGTCTCCTCTCTCGCAAGCGGTTGTTTAATGCCCCTGTCGATTTTCTCGCTCAAGTCGGTTTTCCCGCCTATGGCGGGACGCCAAAGGTCTTTCGCATTTTCGGCGGCTGCGGAACTCGTCGCATTTGCTCTGGCAAATGCTCCTTAACATCCTCGCCGTCCCAGTGTTGTCGCTTCGCTCCACTGGGATTATCCGAAAATACTCAAGCTGCTTTGGCTAAAACCTCCATTCGCTGCGAAAACCGCCAGGTGCATTTTTCAAACATGACCAAAACCAAAAATCCCAAGCCTAAATTAGCGCTTGGGATTAATTTATTTTGGGGACACCATTCCGATTGGCTTCAAAGACGTCCCTTATAATCTAAAAATACCTGAATCTTTGGCTCTTTTTAAGAAATTAAAAACCTTCGTCAGTAAATGTTCATTGAGGAAGGTTTTCTCATTTTATCCTGCAATTTCTATCACAATAAGACACACACCACGTAAAGATATTTCCCCTATTTGTTACTCTATTTGCTATTTACTATTTGATAATCTCCGTAGCTAATTTTAAGACTTTTTCGGGGACAGCCGTACCCATTTTATTCGCTGATTTTAAATTCACAATCATATCAAACTTTTCCAAGGTCACGCTGCGGATATCATTAGGTTTTTCACCTGCTAACACTTTGAGGGCTATTTCTCCTACTTTTTCACCTAAGTTTGCATAATTGGCTCCTAAACCCATAAACACGCCCTTTTGTGCCACTTCTATTACCGGACTCAAGGCAGGAAGTTTCCTTTCAATAAGGGCATTGGCTACCGCCTCAGCATTCGTCAGTATCATACTAGCGGAGGTACACATAACAGCATCAACCTTAGCTTCATCAAAAACGCGCATAGCATTATTTAATTCCTCAAGAGAGCTAAAATCTGCGACAACAATAGTATACCCAAATTTATCCTGTAATGCCTTGAACTCTTCTACTCCAAGTACGGCCTGTTTTTCTTTGGGATTACAGAGTACTCCTAGTTTCTTAAAATTCACAATCATCCTTAAGGCTTTAAGTTGAGCTTCGGGAGAAACCTTAATACTACCTCCAACAATATTACTTCCGGAATGCTCCCAGCTATTAATAACACCAGCACCGATAGGATCATAAACAATATTAAACACAATAGGAATATCCTTGATCGTCTTTTTTGTCGCTAATGCGACTGTGGTCCCGTAACTATAAACCAGATCTGTTTTTGCAGGGTCAATACTTTTCAGTATCTCCTCTAATTTTTCTTTGCTCTGCCCTGCACTAACCTCAGTCCAGTTTACATCGTAGACCTTTTCTACAACCCTTTTAAAACTCTCCTCCGATGGCTTGAGTATGTGCCATAAAATAATGGTGATGTTCTTTTTCTCTTTTGCCAAGGCCTCATCCACTGCCACACCCATTATCACTGCAAAGCATATTAAAAGAATAATGGGTGCCATTACCCCCAAAAAGCCTCTTTTTAACATGATATCCACCTCCTTTTTTTCTTAGATTAAATCTTCTAACAGTAGTATTACACGCTAAATTTCCCCTAATGTCAACTTGTTTTTCAAATTGTAATTCTCCCTTGCTACGTTAAAAAACAAGGAAAAACAAAAACAACAAAAAAAAACAAAAAAACAAGACGTAAAACAATAAAACAAGACGCTTTACGAAACTATTTGAAATACATTACATTATGAAACAAATATAAGTTCTTCTTCGTAGATATTTCTTTCACAACCTCTTCTGCTGCAAAACGCTACATAAAGCGTCTTCTAATCTACATAAAGCGTCTTCTAATCTACATAAAGCGTCTTCTAATTTTCTTTTGCCAAAAATCATGTTCACCCTCTTGAATGAGGGAAAAATCCCAAACTTAGAAAATCTTTACCTTTATCTTAAATGAGTCAACTCCTTTATCCTTGCCTTCCCAATCCCTGTAGAGATATATCGAAATTTCTGTCTCGCCTTTTTTAACAGCCCTTAATTCCCACCACCTCCTTGCTGGTATGCCTACTATACCTTTAACAGGGCTTTTCTTTACATCCTCTGTACCTTCGTTGATAAGTTCAAGATATTCTCCATAAGATCTATCAGGATACCATTCATATCCAGTACTACCATACCGTTCCAACTCTATTCGAATGACTTCTCCAGTTCTAACATTAATCTCTTTGCCATTATCCTGTTTGTTTAATAACACTATATCGCCTTTTAGGTTAGAATTTGCGGCAGCAGTTTGACTAACTGGTGCTGGTGTCTGTTGGGCAAAACACAAAGAGCTGATAAATGTAACGGCAAACAATATCAAAAGTATCTTTTTCATATTTTTCACCTCTTCCCAATTATACCACTTCCATTTCCAAATGGTAAGCAACAAAAAGGGCTGAACGGTTAAGTCCAGCCCTGCAGTAGTTAAATATGAGCGAGTCTTCTACTTTTTACATGTTTTGCAATAATTATCATGCATACACTTGATGAAAGTTTTTACGAAAGCAAATATAACTATAAGTAATGCTATTTGACCAAACAATCTCCAACTCATACACACCTCCTATTACTTAAACTGCTTCCTGCCTACCGGCAGGCAGGCTTTACTTTGGGACTTCTCCCCAATTATACCACTTCCCTTTCAAGATGCCAAAAAAATCCCAAGCCTAAATTAGCGCTTGGGATTAATTTATTTTGGGGACACTTCTATCAAAACTTATTTCATTGCAAATACTTATTTAGAAACGGTCTTGAGGTTTCGACCCTGAGCGATCTTTGCGAATGGCCTAAGGTGCCAATTTGACACCTTAGAGGTTCATAGAGGCAAAATCTAAATAAAAAATCCCAAGCCTAAATTAGCGCTTGGGATTAAAGTGTAGCACCTTGGGGAGCGTCCCCGGTTACGCTTTATTTATTCTTTCTTATCGGCTTTGCAACAAGATTTACAAAACTTCTTGCATAATAATAAACCAACTACCAATACTATTATAACTACCAGAGCTATTTTTATTTCTCCTCCTTTTCCTCCAATTATACCACTTCCCTTTCCAAATGCCAAAAAAATCCCAAGCCCAAATTAGCGCTTGGGATTAAATCGTGTTCCCTTGGGAAGCGTCCCTCGATTCTATCTCTTTTGCTCTAAAACGAACGCCTTTGGGAAACTTATAGACAACAAACAACAAACAACAAACACAAACAACAAACACAAACAACACAAACAACAAACAAAACAAACAACAAACCAAACAACCAAACAAGACAAACCAAACACAAACAAACCAAACAAGACAAACCAAACACAAACAAACCAAACAAGACGCTTTATCTAATTATTTATGATATCTATAATTATGGAACAATTCCATTTTTCTCAGATTTGTTTCTCAACTGCTTGATAAGCAGTGCATTATGTAAAGCGCCTTGTTATTTCCCCTATTTGAAATACATTATGAAACAAATATAAGTTCTTCTTCGTAGATATTTCTTTCACAACCTCTTCTGCCGCAAAACGCTA
>Ga0315294_10007050_pt1 | contig 12340 bp, 10 predicted proteins | sample YL17G13_40_MG_FD_203626 | JGI IMG/M metagenome (GOLD analysis project Ga0315294, IMG submission 203626) | Sediment microbial communities from Yellowstone Lake, YNP, Wyoming, USA - YL17G13_40 | ecosystem: Environmental > Aquatic > Freshwater > Lake > Sediment | place: USA: Wyoming | collected...
GATATGCTTATTCAAACGCCGCAGGGCCTGGTTGTTATAGATTTCAAGACAGACGACATTTCCGCTAGCAAAGTCCCCCGCCGGGCCGAACTTTACCGGCCCCAATTAAACCTCTACGCCCGCGCCGCCTCCGCAATCCTCAAATCTGAATCCACCTCAAAATGGCTGTATTTCCTGACGCCGGGATGTGGAATCAAAATCAAAGATTAAAAATCAAAAGGCAAATATCAAAATTATAGTATCGCGGAGCAATGGATTTTTAATAAAAGATAAATTTGACAGTAAGTGTGGGAGGATTTATAGTTAATTTGACAGAAACTTAAGGCCGGAAGATACGTCTCTTGAAGAAAATCACACCTTTGTCCGTCAATTTTACTGTCGGGTAGATTCTTTATAAATAATAAGGAAATTAATATGGTGCCTCCAGATTTGCCCTAATTTAGAGAATAGTTTTTTGAGGTTTACGAATGATTGCTACAAAGGGCATTTCTAATCATAAAATTAGCGAAACTCCCATCGCGGTTATAGACTTTGAAACAACAGGTCTAACACCAGGTTTTGACAGAGTTGTCGAAATATCTGTTTTCAAAAAAGAACCGAACAAATGTCCATATCTTGCTTTTGATACATTGGTTAATCCCCAAAGGCCGGTTTCAGCTACAGAAATTCACGGAATTACCGACGAAGACGTTAAAACCGCTCCCACTTTTAATGATATAGCAGGTAATTTTGTTGACACCCTATCTGGCTGTGTAGTTGCTGCTTATAATGTCTATTTTGATATTAAATTTTTGGAATGTGAATTACAGCAGACCGGAGTTTCATCTTTACCACCCCATTTTTGTCTGATGTATATGCGTCCTTTACTTAATCTTGGTCAGCGATGCAATCTTGAAACCGCCTGCCGTGAACATGGTATTAATTTCAATAATCAGACCGCACATATTGCTGCTTCTGATGCAGAAGCTTCTGCAAAACTTATGGAATATTATCTTAATGTTCTGTCAGACAGAAAAATATCTACTTTTGGACAGCTTTCACATCTTAAATCCTATAAATTCCTGAATAGTTTCATATATACACCTCTGCCAAAAGCAGAATCTTTTAATTTAAGAAAAAGCGAAAAATTCCTTTCAAGAGCAAATTATAAACCTCCAGTTTTAGATCCTGAAAAGCAAGCGTTAATCGAATATTGGGATTCATTACGAAGCGTTCTTGCTGACCTTGACATTACTGAACAAGAGCTTAAATATATCCTCGATATAAGAAGAAAAATCCAGCTTCCCAAGGAAAAAATACGCATGTTACATGCGAAGGCTTTTACTGCAATTATTTCACAATTTATTAGCGACAAAACCCTTGATGACAAGGAAGTGTTAAAATTAAGAAGGCTTTTTCAATGTCTTTCAAAACTCGGCTGGGCGCCGGGAGAATAAAATAGATGAAGAGTATTACAATATATGATCCCTCCGATTCAGTTAGGCGGAATTGGAGATATGATGGACGACATAGCCATTAAAATTATTGAATGTATACACTGCCAACAGAAGCTTCGCATACCTGCAAAGATTGGCACTATCCGGATCAAGTGCCCCAAATGCAACTCACAATGGATAGCGTTTACGGGCGATCGACCTCGGTCAAATATTCACGATAAAGACGCACACGCTGGATCTGGCTCATTTCAACAACCATTCCCCGACTCAGGAGTAAATTGCTCTCCATACAAAATCGTTGATATTATTCAAGGCACTTCTGCATGGCTGAACTGGCGGAATCAAGGTGTCGGAGCGTCTGATGCACCTGTCATTATGGGCGAAAACCCTTGGAAAAGTCGCGAGCAGTTGCTCAAAGAAAAGTTAAATGGGTTAAGATTTGGTCCAAATGCAGCCATGGCTCGTGGCACCATACTAGAACCAGAGGCGAGGAGTCGTTATGAGCGTCTGGTTGGCATTAAAGTTCGTCCTGTATGCCTTCAAAGCACGCTATTTAACTGGCTTAGAGCAAGTATTGATGGTCTCGCATCCGATGGCAGTTCAGTAGTTGAAATCAAGTGCGGAAACAGTATCTACGAGTACGCCACATCTAAGCGCCAAGTTCCAAAATACTATTTTGGACAACTACAGCATATTCTTGCTGTGACAGGTCTTTCCAAAATTGACTTCTGGGGTTACTTGCCAAAACGTCCGGAAGTTCACCTTTGCATAGATCGGGATAATCGCTACATAGATAGACTCATAGAGACAGAACAAGAATTCTGGCAAGAGCTTCTAAGACATAGAAGCCTGAATGGCCTGAAGGGATGAATCCAAGCGGACAAGAAGATGTTATTTGTTGTCCTAAGGACTCCATAGGAGAATCGCAATAGATTGGACGAGTATTGAAGAAGCAACGGAAACTTCTTATACTGGTACAGATAGAAACAGTCTGTGTTTCCCGTTTTATAAGGACGGTATAAACATTGTTATCTAGCCATATAAAGAAATTGGAGGTGATATCATGAGTATAGATATTCGTAAACCGCTCAAGCGTTTTGCTCCTCATTTTATTGAGGCTCGAAAGGATGGTCTTAACGAGGCAGATACTGTTCTTCGGTTATGCCGCTTCTTTGAAGAAGTTCTTGGCTACGATGGCATGCAAGATATTAGCCGCGAAACTCAGCTTAAACACAAATATGTGGATATTTGCTTAAAGATTGACGGGCGGATACGTTTACTCATTGAGGCCAAAGCAGCTGATCAACAACTTCGTGACCGTCATATCGAGCAAGCCCAAGCATATGCTGCCCAAAATAATTATCGCTGGGTTCTTCTGACTAACGGGGTTGATTGGCATCTATATCATCTCACTTTTGAGGAAGGCATCGATCACGAACGGGCATTTGTTATTTCTCTCGAAAATGAAGATTCGCTTGATGAAGCCGCCCAGAAGCTTAGCCTCCTTCACAAGCAATCAATACGAAAAGGAGAACTAGACAGTTTCTGGGAAAAGACGATTGCACTCTGCGCAGGTTCTGTCGGCAAGGTTCTTTTCAGCGAAAACGTTCTTAGACTCATTCGTAGAGAAATCCGTCGCGATACAGGGCTTCTCATCGACACAGAAGATTTGGCAAAGTCAATCCATGAAATGCTTTGTACAGAAGCCCGTGAAAAAATCGGTCCAATGCGCATTCGCAAAAGGCGACGTCTTGCTCGCAAATCAAGTTCGGATAAAGTTCTTGAATCATCTACTGCTGAAGCACCAATGACGGAAAGCAAAGATGATGAGCCTGGTTCACAAGGCTCCTAACTACCTGCTGCACACGGACACGGTGCTGGCGCACCCGGAAATCTGGGGACACCATGCTAATTTTTTAACGGCAACTCTCTCGAAGTAAGGACGGAAGAAGCGAACCTCACGCCTGTTTGCGGTTGCTTCCGGAAGCCGCAGCAAAAATTTGGTGTTTGACTTTTGTCTGAAAATATGTTAAAATACTCTTATGTTTGCAAGCATGCAAACGCTCAACCGCCCCGTAGGGCAAGGTCTTCAGGCCCGCAGGCCCAGTCAATAACCAATTACCAATAACAAAGGAAGAGAACAATGAACAACGTCGAAGCGACACTAATATCCTGACTGGTCGAGAAACTATGAACAATGAACTCTGTTCAATCAACAATGATAAATTATGCAAAACAAACCCAATTTCCAAAATTCCCAAATGGTTGTAAACTTAGCAAAAACAAGGAATTATAACAATGAACAACGAACTACGAACTATTCAAAACAAACCCAAACAAAGCCAATTTCCCAGCTTCCCATTGCCTATTGTCTGGCATAGCCAGTTAAGCCCTGAAGTAGAGGATTGTGGCAGCAGATTGGGTTTTTCTGAATGGCTCTTGCCTGTTGATATTGTGTTTGTATAATAATCCGCCCAGGAGTTAAAAGGCAAATTGATGGTTTTTGATGGAGAATTTGTAGAAATGTCAAAAGGGCCGAAAGCAAACCCCATTAGAAAATGGGGTAATTCTAACGGGGTAAATGCAGTAGTTGGGCAGTCGGGCGGGCCGACCGCCGTGGTAAATGCCTCTTTAGTCGGCGTAATCGAAGAGGCCAAAAAGCATCCGGAAATTAAAAATCTCTATGGGGCAGTCCACGCCGTAGCCGGAATTGCCAAAGACCACTTTATCGACTTAAAAAAGCTATCAGCCGACACGCTCAAAGCCGTAGCGGCTTCACCATCCGCGGCCCTCGGCTCCAGCAGGGATAAGCCCACGCCGGAGTCCTCTGCACAAATTCTCGAGGTCTTCAAGAAGCGCGATGTCCGATACTTTTTCTATATTGGCGGCAACGACTCTGCAAACGCTGTCCGCATCCTCAAAACGGTAGCTGACCAGGCCGGCTATGAGCTAAAGGCATTTCATATCCCCAAGACGATTGATAATGACCTGCTCGTTACCGACCATTGTCCGGGCTACGGAAGCGCTGCGACATTTGTGGCTCTGGCTTTAATGGGCGACGACTTAGATAATCGGGCACTACCGGGTGTAAAAATCGATGTCATTATGGGCAGGCACGCCGGCTTCCTGACCGCCGCTTCCGCTCTCGGCAGAAAAAAAACCAATGACGGCCCGCACCTGATATATGTCCCTGAGAGGTCCATTTCGTTAGACAAATTTCTCAGCGATGTTGACAGCGTTGTTAAGAGGATTGGCCGGTGTGTCATTGCAGTCAGCGAGGGTATCCGCGATACAGACGGCATTACCTGGGCCGAGAAACTTGCCAAAGGTATAGAAACGGATGCACACGGCAACATTCAACTATCCGGCACAGGCGCTCTGGCCGACTTCCTGGCGGGTCAGGTGAAAGAAAAACTCAAAATCAAGCGGGTCCGGGCCGATACCTTCGGCTACCTGCAAAGAAGCTTCCCCGGCATACAGTCTGCTGTCGATATGCGAGAGGCAAAGCAGTGCGGCAAAGAGGCCGTAAGATTAGCTATGAAAGAAAATAGCGGCTCCGTTGCGATAAGACGCATCAGTAATAAACCAAAATATACGGTGGAGCTATTCCGCACCGAACTTTCTAATGTGGCCGAGAAAACCAGGTCTCTACCCGATGAATTTATCAATTCCGAAGGCAACGGCGTAACCGACGCCTTCATCGAATACGCAATGCCTCTGATAGGCAAGCTGCCCAGAACCGAGTATTTGGGCAATTATCCGCGAGTCTAACGAAGAATTTAGAATGTAGAATTGAGAATTAAGAAAGAAGTAGAAGAGCATTTTCCTTCAGCGGCCGACCAAGAAAATGCTCCTGACCCTTTTTCCTCCTTTCTCCTAACTTTTTTGTTGTTTAACGGGGAGCACTACGATAAGATGGCAGAGAAGTAAGAAGGAAAAAACAGGAATGAAAGGAGCGACATGGCCAGAGAAGTTCAGATCGAGGTGAATTTAAAAGACCTAAAAGATGCTATAAAAAGAAAATTAGGGATAACACCAATAATTAACCAAAGCGACGATTTAGAGAATTTCATAGATACTCTCGTCAACCAAAAAGATGAGACTTATGATGTAGATGTCGGTGTTATTTCATTTGGGGAAAATCACTGTGTTCTTTCTTTAGCCACTAGTACTGATTGCCCCGGGGATAGATTGTTTAAGGCAGCTAGGGATATTGATAAGTTTATTCGAGCGAAGCCGCAAAAGAAGGAGGGCAAAAAGAAATGTGGAGAATAGAAAAAGAGAAAAAGGTTTCAGGAGCATTTTTCCATATTCATCTTTTTTTCCTCTGCGTTCTCCGCGAACTTTGCGGTAAATGTCCTATGCAAAAAGCGCCTCGACGAAGGTATCCGGGTCAAATTCTGCGATGTCTGTGGGTTTTTCGCCCAGCCCGACGAATTTTACCGGTATGTCGAGCTGGTCTTTTATGGCGATGACGATACCGCCACGAGCCGTCCCGTCGAGCTTGGCGAGGAATATCCCTGTAACGTTAATTGCCTCGGTAAATATCTTCGCCTGTGCGATTGCGTTCTGGCCGGTAGTGGCATCGAGAACCAGCAGCACCTCGTGCGGGGCGCCGGGAATCTTGCGTGCCGCTACATCACGAATCTTTGTCAACTGCTGCATTAAATCTTTTTTGGTATGCAGCCGTCCGGCTGTGTCTAAAATCAAAATATCCGCAGCCCTTGCCACAGCAGCTTCACAGGCGTCGAAGGCAACCGCAGCGGGGTCTCCGCCGGCCTTATGTTTTATAATTTGAACGCCGATGCGCTCGGCCCATATACTCAGCTGCTCCACCGCCGCCGCACGGAACGTATCGCACGCAGCGAGGATGACCTTCTTGTTGTTTTGCCTTAATATGTAACCCAGTTTGGCGATGCTCGTTGTTTTGCCTGTTCCGTTAACGCCGGCGATCAGAATCACGGTCGGGCCGGTCTGCGCCAAATGCAATTGTCTATCCTGCTGGGGCCAATAGCCCTTAATGTGTTCTTTAAGGAACGGAATTATATCGTCGGTTTTTGTGATTTGTCTTTTGCGGTAGGCCTCGCGCAGCTCTGCCGTCAATTTTTCCGTCGTTTCCACGCCGATGTCGTCGCTTATCAGCGTTTCTTCGAGCTTATCGAGCAGGGCTTCATCGATATTCCGCCCCAGACTCAGCACTGATGAAAGCGAAGCAGCAATTTTGTCGCGGGTTTTGCCGAGCCGGTTTTTTATATATTCAGCAGTTTTAGCAAAAATTCCCATAATGGTTTCCTTGCCTGCCCTTGTCGGGTGGCGAAGCACTGATGGTATCGGGATTTACGAAAATTTCAAGTCCGGCCAGAATTTAATTTTTCCGCACCCTTTATCGTCTCGAAAAAAATCTGCATTTTTTACTTTTCGCAAGAGAATAATTTTTTTCTTTGACAGGCCAGACAGTTTGAAGTAAATTTCGGTTATTCCTTTTGCCCCGCAGCAGATGGGCCTGGTCTTCTGGTTTTTCTGGTGCAGGGATATCCGCTTTTTGCGGTTCAGCAACGTATGGCCGGCTGTTTAGGCCTTATGGAGTTTCTGGGGTGCCATTTTGCAATAAACTGCAAAATGGGCTGCCTTTAACAAGGATGTTACGATGGGCAATTGCTATCTGCACAGAACAGGGATGTTTTTTCATTCCTGAAGGAGAGTCCTTTGCCAGTTCGTGAAATTGAGGACATTTTCGCCGACATACTTGACCGCGCGAAAGCGCTTGACCCGGCTAACACCCGCAAGTGGTTCGACCGGCTGGCGGTTCTGCATTTAGACGGAGGTTCGTTAGGGGTCGGCTGTCCTGATGATGCGACTGCTCGCTTTCTACGGGATAATTGTAAAAGCACCTTCACACGTGCTGCTCAGCAGATAACCGGCCACCTCGTTACCATAGATTTCAAGGTCAACCCGCCAAAGGCGGGCGAAAAATCTCGAGGGACCTCTCAACGCTCTTATCCTGAACTCAAACTCCATCCTGATTATACCTTTGACAATTTTGTGGTCGGCCCCAGTAACCGTCTTGCCCACGCAAGTTGTGTCGCGGTAAGTCACTCACTCGGAAATACCTACAATCCGCTTTTTATTTACGGTAATTCCGGTCTGGGCAAGACCCATCTCCTACAGGCAATCTGCTTTGAGGCACAGCGAAAGCTCAATGGTGCGGTAATCCAATTCCTCAGTTGTGAAGAGTTTGTCAACAGGTTTATCAGGGGTATCGAAGAAGGAAACCTGCATAGCTTTCAAAGTCAGTTTCGCACCGTCGATATGCTGGTAATCGACGACATTCAGTTCCTCCGCGAGCGCGAGCAGAGCCAGGAAGAATTCTTTCACACCTTTAACGCCCTTTATAATAATGGCAAGCAAATCACCTTGAGTGCCGATAGTCCCCCCGGCCAAATCCCTTCCCTCGAAGAGCGCCTCATCAGCAGATTTAACTGGGGCCTGGTCGCCAGAATCGACCCGCCAAGCTATGAAACAAGGGTTGCAATCGTGCAAAAAAAGGCACACCTTCGCGGATTAACCATTTCCGACCAGATAGCTGAATACATCGCCCGCAAGGTTCAGGCAAATATAAGGGAGCTGGAGGGTGCCTTGACGACCATTTACGCCGTAGCGACAACCAGCCGCAAAAAAATTACCCTCGAATTGGCCCAGACCGCTCTGGAGGGACAGATTAAATCAGAGGCCAGACATATAAGCATCACCGATATTATCGAGGTGGTAACAAAGCACTTCGATATTCGCCTCGCCGACCTGCAGAGTAAGAGACGCAGCCAGAGCATTACTGAGCCGCGTCAGATTTGTATGTATCTTGCCAGAAACTTGACCAAACACAGTCTCGAAGAAATTGGCGGGCATCTGGGCGGCCGCGACCACACAACCGTTATGCACGCCTGCAATAAGATTGCCGAGGCCAAAGACACCGACCCCAAAATGAACGCCCTTCTGGAAGAATTAGCAAAGCAAATCACGCAGGGCCAGACAGTTAGTGTTTAGCGGTCAGCGTATAGCGGTTAGAGCAGAAATTGGTGGGCTAAAGCCCACCCCACAATATCTACAATATCTGGATTCCCGCCTTCCCGATAAACAATATCGGGACAAGTCGCGGGAATGACAAAGTCAGGGAGCAAAGAGCATTGATGTCTGAAACGGGCAAATCCACCTTCGGCGGACGGCTGGCCTTGATTGCATCAAAACAGACGCTCTTTGAATACTCGACATTCTTAGAGCATTTGCTGGTCGGCCTGGCGGATGAGTCGATTCCCGTGGCGCTGGTTTGTCCGTCGGGATGCGACGTGGATGCCGTCGTCTCCGGCACATCAGAGGTCATTAGATACCCCACCTTTGAACTGCCGTTCACAGAGCATATCAATAGAAAGATACTTGTTGAGCAGCTTATAAAATTTGAGCCAGCCGTTTTGCACTGCCTGTGCGAAAGCAACGCCTCGCTCACAATGCACTTAGCCCAGCAATTGGGTTTGCCTTATGTGCTGACGGTCAATTCGCTGCGCAAGCATTGGGGGCACCTTTCTATTTCGCAACAGTGGTGTGCCGGAATCATTGTGCCGGCTAAAAGCATCGCCGAAAGCGTCGTCAAAACCTATCCGCACCTTGCCGACCGCATCAAGCAGATAAACGTCGGGACTTTTGTGCAGGAGAAAAGCAATTGTTTTAGCGACCCATCTCGTCTTACAAGCATTGTGGTAGCTCTCGCTGATGGCGGGCTGGATAATGCCGATGACTTTGAGAATCTATTTAATGCTGTCAGGCACTTGATGATTGACCGGTATGAATTTATGGTGGTGGTTGTGGGTGAAGGGCGGGCGGAGACGCAGCTACGCAGGTTATTAGCCGCACTTGGTCTTTCGCAGATTGTTACCATTGTTCCTCGGCTGAGGCCCTGGCACTCAGTTTTTGCGGCGGGTGACATCTTCATCCAGCCCCAGCCGGCTTATTCCTTTAACCCTCTATTAGTGGAGGCGATGAGTGTTGGGGCTGCCGTCGCTGCGTGCAAAGGCGGCGTTGATGATTTGATTATCGAGAACCAAACAGCAATAGTCTTTGACCCTAATGATGAGCTTATTATAAAAAGTACCCTGCAAACCTTATTTGACAGACGCGAATTTGCCCGCAAAATTGCTCAAGGGGCCCAAAATCATTTGAGAGAAAACCATACGGTCAGCAAGATGATTTCGGCCACGCTGCAAACATATTACGATGCCGGCAAGTGGTGCAGGTCTCAACCCAGCAGGCCGTAGTCCTTCAGGGTCTGGCGGAGGATGGCCTTTTTACTTTCCTCCAGCGGCGTCATCGGCAGCCGCATTTCTTCAGAAGCCATATTCAGCATCGCCATCGCCGCCTTAATGGGTATTGGGTTGGTCGCAAGCCCGAGCATATTTTTACTTAAAGTAAATAGTTTTTTGTGCCATTTCAGGGCTGAAACAAAATCGCCTTCGAGAATCAAATCCGTCATCGCCTTCACATCGGCGGGGATGATGTTGGCCACTACGCTGATGACGCCCTTGCCGCCTACGGCAGCCAGAGGCAGAGTCAGCGAATCATCGCCTGATATAATGGTTATATCGCAGCGCATTGCGATTTCACTGGCCTGGTCCAAACTGCCGGTTGCCTCCTTGATTGCCACGATGTTTTCGATTTCAGCTAATCGTGCCACCGTCTCCGGCGTCAGGCCCGCACCGCACCGGCCTGGTATGTTATACAGCACCATTGGCAGGTCAACTTCCTCGGCTATTACCTTGAAATGCTGATAAAAACCCTCCTGCGTGGGCTTATTATAGTATGGGCAGACCTGCAGGGTCGCATCGGCGCCCACTTTTTTAGAGAACGTGGTCAGCTCAATTGCCTCAGCGGTGCTGTTTGAGCCGGCCCCTGCAATCACCGGCACCCGCCCGCCCACGGCCTTGACGACCCTTTCGATGACTTTCTTATGCTCATCGTGACTGATGGTCGGGCATTCGCCGGTTGTGCCTACCGGCACTATCGCATCTATGCCGCCCTCAAGCTGAAAATCAATTATCTCATCCAGGGTTTCAAAATCAATTTTGCCATCCTGAAAAGGCGTTATCAACGCCACCATTGCCCCTGTAAACATCGTAAGCTCCTTCCTTAGTTCGTAGTTCATTGTCAATAGTTCATTGTTTATAGTTCATTGTTCATAGTATGCCTACGAACTATGAACTCACAACTACGAACTGAATTGGTTTATCAGTTCAATCATCTGGGCTGTTGCCTGTCTTATTCCGACAAAGACCGACCTGGCTATTATGCTGTGCCCGATATTCAGCTCGCAAAGACATCTTATGCGCGCTACACCGGCGATGTTGCGGTATGTCAGGCCGTGACCTGCGTGGACAATAAGATTATTTTCCATCGCAAAGTCTTTTGCGACCGTCAGCTCCGTTAAGGCCCTTTCGACAGCCCTCTGCATCCTGGCATTTGCATACGCACCTGTGTGCAGTTCGACAGCATCACACCCTGTCTCAGTTACTGCGGTTATCTGCTCTTTCTCTGGGGTAATAAATGCGCTGACCAAAATGCCTTTTTTGTGCATTCTCCTGACGACTTCAGCGAGGCGTTTTTTATACTTTACACAATCCAGCCCCCCTTCGGTGGTCAGTTCAGCCCTTTTTTCTGGAACCAATGTAACCTGGTCCGGCCTGGTTTCTTCGGCGACCCTGACTATCGGCCCAGCCATACACATCTCAAGATTCAGCTTACAGGCCACCGTTTCCTTCAACAGTCGAACATCTCGGTCGCAGATATGCCGCCTGTCCTCACGCAGATGGACGGTGACGCCGTTTGCGCCGGCCAGTTCGCACTCAACCGCCGCCCAGACGGGGTCCGGCTCATCGGCCCTGCGTGCCTGTCTCACCGTCGCAACGTGGTCCATATTGACATTCAAAACCGCCATTTGGCTATCCTCGAAACGCGATGCAATTATACAGGTATGCCTTCCGACATCAAGCAATATTTTATCGCTATCATTACCGGATAGGGTCTTTGACTTTCTATATTTTTATTTTGTTGCAGGTGGAAACGAAATAGCTATAATAATGGCCAATTTAACAACATTAAAGCAAAGGAATCCCGACAGGTCGGGAGAAAAAAGTTGTAAGGAAAGGATTTGTTATGCACCTGACTGCACTCGACATTTTGGTCTTTGTTGGGTTCGTTGTAGCAGTGGTCGCTACAGGTCTTCTTAAAAGTCGCCACGAGAAAACAAGTGAGGACTACTTCCTGGCAAGTCGCGGCTTAAGCTGGTGGCTCATCGGATTCTCCCTCATCGCTGCCAACATCTCCTCGGAGCAGTTTGTCGGCATGTCCGGAAACGCCGCCAGCCACGTCGGCTTGGCCATTGCCAGTTATGAATGGATGGCCGCTATTACGCTGGTCGTTGTGGCTTTCGCCTTTCTCCCGTATTTCCTGCGGGCGGGCATCTATACGATGCCTGAATTCCTGGAATACCGCTACAACGCCGCCGCCCGTACTATCATGGCCGTAGCAACCATCTTTATCTATATGCTGCTGCTCGGCTCTGTAGCCTATTCCGGTGCGCTGACAATCCGCACCCTCGCAGCCAAGATGGACTATACGGTCAGCTTGCAGACCGGCTCGCTGGTAATTGGTATCATTGCGATGGTTTACGTGACGGCGGGCGGACTGAAGGCCTGTGCCTGGGCCGACCTTATTCAAGGCAGCGCCCTGATTCTCGGCGGGGGCGCGATTATGTGGTTTGCCTTTGAGAAGCTCGGGGCAGCCACCCAGGTTGCGACAATTGCCAGCGTTCAGACAGGAACTGTGGCTCTGCGGGACCTGGCACAGGGAACAGGAGCTGTCGA
>Ga0315294_10007052_pt1 | contig 12339 bp, 12 predicted proteins | sample YL17G13_40_MG_FD_203626 | JGI IMG/M metagenome (GOLD analysis project Ga0315294, IMG submission 203626) | Sediment microbial communities from Yellowstone Lake, YNP, Wyoming, USA - YL17G13_40 | ecosystem: Environmental > Aquatic > Freshwater > Lake > Sediment | place: USA: Wyoming | collected...
AACCACCCGCCCAGCCTTATCGGATAAAGCGCCTTTTTCTTCACTAATTCCAGATTGGCATTCAGATAATTGGTTTCATGATGCGTAAGCGGAAAGCCAAATTCCGACTGGAATACCCCCAGGTCATTCAGGTAGAGGTTGATCATCGTCTTCTGCAATTTGGAAAGACAGATACGGGAAGTCTGAACTCCGTCGCGGTTAGTGACATCAATAATATAAATTTTGGGTTCTGCCATATCCTACTCCTCTTTTTAATGGAAACTTGCTTCTTCTGCTTTACCTCTTTGAAGGTTTGATTTGAAATATCTTTTCGAAATCTTCTTTTGTCGGTACGCCCTGGGTGGCGAACACCTCCTGGTTATCCAAAAGATACGCCGGACCAAACAGAATCTCTAATTCTTTATCAAGACTGATGTTTTCTTTTAAGAGCGAACTGCCTTCGCTGCCTTTGGCACAGGTTCTAATTTTATCTGCGTCTAAATCACCCAGGCAGTTATCCCACCAGGAGCTATTGATATTCTTCGCCCTGCAGGCGATGTAATCAAAAAAATTCCCGGGATAATATTTTTGTACACACACAGCACGCAGATATTCCTCTACCTCAAGATTACCTGTTTTGGCATCAAAACCGTTATTCTGCTGGATAGCCAGGAAATGCACCGTAGGATTAAATTCTCTTATTGCCTCTAACAGTTGGGGAGTATTTTTCTCAAAGAGACTTATAAATAAATCGACCTTTCCTTTCTGGCTCTGCCTTTCTAAAAAAAAGGCAACGCCTGTCAATTGAGATTTCAGGATATAAAAATCTTCTTTTAGGTCCAGATTTGTTTTTAGCGCGGAGAAATTATTTTCTTTCTCAACCTCTTTACCTAAAAGATACGCTGGCAGACTGGAGATACCAAGGTCTCTGATCATTTTATCGGCTTTCTTATCGGGATAATAAAGATAAGAAACAACCAGTCCTGGAAATTGTCTCTTTAAATGATCAACCGTTACCGTAGTATCGCAGACCCTGCAGACCTTAGGGGTTATAATCAAAAGGCTGACTCTATTGGCCTGTGCAAATGAACAGCTGGAATTAATACTTCCTGCGTCCTGACAGACGCCGATAGACCCTTCCTTCTTGCAATTAGTGTCGGAAAAACAACGCGGTAATATAGAAAGTACCTGCGGATCATCCAAGATTTTATCTGAAAGACGCAGCTCTTCTACTTTATAATTTATTATACGGTTGCCCTCTATATTTAAAGATAACTTGTCTAATTTGCGGCCCTGCCACGAAGGTCTTAAAACCAGGGTATTGGCTATCCTACTGGAAGATTCTTTCTTTCCGTCGCTGCGGCCTGTAAGAAGAATGTCTATACCCGGGACACTGTTTATTAAGTCCAGATCCTGATCTGCGCCCAGACGGCTCAGGAGCACAATAATATTCGCTCCATTTTTCTTTAAATCGGATATAGCTTCTGCCACTGCCGTCTTTGGCTCAAATAATTCAAGCCCTGTAGCCTTCTGCCTGGCCAATGGCCCTGTGACACCGATGATGCCAACTTTAACGCCCGATACTTCTTTTATAATGTACGGCAACAGCTTATCGAGTTTAACGTTACAGGATAAAAAGGTCAAGCTTGTCTTGGCGACATTCTCCTGAAGAAATTCTCTGCCAAAATTAAACTCGTCGTCTCCTATGGCTACGGCATCGTATTTCATTAATTCCATTGCCTTGAGATTGACGAGGGCGCGCTGTTTATCGAGTTCGGTATTCTGAGCATACTCATCCGTTAAGCCTCCGGAGAAGAAACTGCCGGAATCAAGAACCAAGGCCTCGGGATAACTATTTTTCAGCTGTTTAAGCAAGGTCCCCCGGCGTGCGATACCTCCGTCTGGTTCTCTGGGACAATTACAGGGATAAATCATGGCGTGGGTATCTCCGGTGTATATGATGGTAATATCTTTGGCAAAGGCAACGCCGCTTAAAACCAAAAAGGTAAAACCAAAAAGGTAAAACCAAAAGTTAAAAGTTAAGAGTTTGGAATCTCTGCTTATGCTTTTTCCTTTTGACTTTTTCCTTTTGACTTTTTCCTTTTGACTTTGCGTCATACCCTTATCACCCTCACAGACAAAATATTCTCTGTTTTCTTTATTTTGTCCAGGATCTCAGTTGATATAGCACTGTCTACATTAAGCACGCTAATGGCTTTCCCTCCCGGCTTATCGCGGCCAAATGTCATTGCCGCAATATTAATATTGTGTTTGCCTAAAAGCGTACCCAGATTGCCGATAATGCCCGGCTTATCCCAGTTCTGTATAAAAATCATCTCCCCTAAAGGCGCTAATTCTACGTAATACTCTTCTATCTTTACAATGCGCGGCTGCTTATTAGAGGAAAGCGTACCGGTAATTACCCTTTTTTCTTTATCGGTTCTAATTTCTAGCTGTACGGAGTTTACAAATTCTTCTTCCCTGGAAGATTTAGCTTCTTTGATCCGTATACCTCTTTCTTTGGCAAGATTGATGGCATTAATAAAGTTAACCGTTTCTTTCAGTATCGGAGAGAGCATCCCTTTTACCAGACCCATAGTCAGAGGGCTCAGATCATAACGCGTGATATCTCCGCTATAAGTTATATTCAGCTCTTCGAATCTTCCCTCTGCCAATTGCGCAGAGAATGCTCCGAGTTTCTCAGCTAGATTAATGTAGGGATCCAGAATTTTACAAACCTCAGCCTCAAGACAGGGATAATTGGCAGCATTACGTATACCTCTGCCTAAGAGGGCATCGCGCACGATTTCCGCTACCTCAATTGCCACGTTTACCTGCGCCTCTTCAGTAGAAGCTCCGAGATGCGGAGTAAGAATAGTGTTATCCAATTTTAAAAGTTCATTTTCTGGCGTAAGCGGTTCGTTCTCAAAAACATCCAGCGCCGCTCCAGCAACCTTACCTTCTTTAATCGCTTTTATAAGTGCAGCTTCATCGATGATACCGCCACGGGCGCAGTTTATGAGACGTACGCCATTTTTCATCAAGGCGAATTCTGCATCGGATATAATGTGTTTTGTTTCTTCGGTCAGGGGGGTATGCACCGTAATATAGTCACAAGCAGGAAGCAGTTCTTTCAACTCCACTACCTGCGCGCCTAAGCTTTCTGCAACCTCGCGGGACAGAAACGGATCATATGCCAAGACCTTCATTCCGAATGAGCTGGCTCGCCTGGCTACTTCCCGGCCGATCCTGCCAAATCCTATTATTCCCAAAGTCTTATTATAAAGTTCCACCCCCATAAACTTAGAGCGCTTCCATTCGCCTTTCTTTGTAGAGGCATTGGCCTGCGGGATATTCCTGGATAACGCTAGAATCATGCTCATGGTATGCTCTGCGGTAGAGATAGTGTTTCCCCCGGGGGTATTCATAACAATTATGCCTTTTTGCGTGGCTGCCTCTAAATCTACATTATCCAAACCTACCCCTGCGCGGCCGATTACCTTTAATTTTTCTGCCGCATTGATTATATCCTTGGTTACCTTGGTTGCACTTCTCACCAACAGGGCATCATAGTTTTTAATAACCTCTTTTAACGCATCAGGCTTTAAGTCAGTCTTGACATCAACCTGAAAATCCTTGATGTCTTTTAATATCTTGAGCCCTTCCTCGGATAGGGGGTCGCTTACTAATATCTTCATCATTTTTTGCTCCTTATTTTAAAAAGACTTCCTCCGCAGCTTTTACGCCTGCGCCCAGATTGAATTTATATCCCATCTGAGCTAAGACTTTCTCTAAGCAGGCTATACCAGCAATAATGTCTGATTCTTCAATATATCCCATATGCGCAATCCTTATGACCTTGCCTTTTAATTCTGACTGCCCTCCGGCGATGGTCACGCCATAAGTATCACGCATGGCCTTGACTAGCTTTTCTCCGTCAATATTGGCAGGCACCTTGGCTGCAGTTACTACATCTGAAGGTGCACCAGGAGCAAACAATTCCAATCCCAATGCCTTTACCGCTGCCCTTGTGGCATCTGCCATCTTCCTGTGCCTGGAGAACACGTTTTCCAGGCCATCCTGTTTTATCATCTTTAAGGCCTCGCAAAGAGCAATAATCAGGGTGATGGCTGGAGTAAAAGGAGTGTCTGTTTTATCCAGCGCCTTTTTTGCTTGTATCAAGCTAAAATAGTATTTCGGGCATTTTGAACTCTCTGCTAATTTCCAGGCCTTGGGACTGACCGAGATAAAACCCAGACCAGGAGGAAGCATCAGGCCTTTTTGCGAACCTGAGACTACCGCATCGCAAAACCAACCATCGGTCTTTAAATCAATGGCGCCTAATCCGCTTATGGCATCAATTACTAATACCGCATTCGTATTCTTGACGACACCGCCGATTGCCTCAATATCATTGGCTACGCCGGTAGAGGTTTCGCATAAAGTAGCGAATACCGCTTTTATTCTAGGATTTGCCTTTAATCTTTTTCCTATTTCAGCCGGCTCAACGGCTCTTCCCCATTCTACGTTAATAATCTCGGTGTTAATTCCATAGGCCTGGCATAGCTCTGTCCACCTCTCGCCGAATTTCCCTCCCTGTATAGTCAATGCAGTATCTCCTGGTGACAACAGGTTAATCACTGCCGCCTCCATGGCGCCGGTACCAGAAGAGGCCAAGATAAAGACGTCGTTTACGGTCTGAAAAACGTATTTTAAACCTTCGCTTGCTTCTTTTAATACTGCCTGAAACTGCGGTGTACGGTGATGAATTATGGGCCGCGCCATTGCCTCTGAGACCTGAGGTGGTAATGGAGTCGGTCCTGGCGTCAATAAATAATTCTTTCTCATTCTTTCTGGCTCCTTTTTAGCAATTTTTGTTTCGTGAAACTATACTATTTTTTCTTTCCGATAATCACTTCGTCAAGCAAACCGTATTCCTTTGCTTCATCGGCTGACATAAAATAATCCCTGTCGGTATCTTTCTGAATCTTCTCTAAAGACTGTCCGGTGTGGTCAGAAAAAATCTCATTAATCCTGTCGCGCATCTTTAGAATTTCTTTGGCATGACGGGAAATGTCCTCTGCTGCACCCTGAATACCTCCCCAGGGCTGATGGATCATAATCCGAGAGTTGGGCAGGGTCTGCCGCTTACCCTTTGTCCCGGCGCATAAAAGCAGCGCAGCCATACTGGAGGCCTGACCCACGCAATAAGTTGCCACATCGCACTTTACGAACTGCATGGTATCGTATATTGCAAGTCCCGCGGTTACCGAACCCCCAGGAGAATTGATATAAACATTTATCTCTTTATTGACATCCTCCATTTGTAAAAACAGCATCTGGGCAATAACCAGATTTGCCACATAGTCATCGATAGGTGTACCGATAAATACTATACGGTCCTTCAAGAGCCTCGAATAGATGTCGTAGGCCCGTTCATAACCCCGCGATGTCTGCTCAATGACCATAGGCACCAGCGTCTGATTTTTTATACTCATATTTACACCTCCGTTTAGTTCGTTTTATCCGTTGAGTAAATTTGCCTGGTCATAATTTACGGCGCCTCTTTCCAATCCGCTTCCCTTAATAACAACTCCATGACCCGGCGAGGCATATTGTCGTCTAAAGGAATATTTTCCTTCTTGGCTATTTCAGCAAGGACCAGATATACCTTGACCTGTTTTTCCGCCTCCGGCTTAAGTTCATCGTATAGTTTCTGTTCCTGTTCAGAAATTTTCTCTCGGGTCAACCCTTTTAATACCAGGTCAACCTTTGTCTGTTTTACCAAATCTTCAAGCTGCCGCTTAATTAACGTCTGCGGAATCTTAAAATCCAGGTCTCTGATTAAATTATCTACGATTTCATTCTCTATCCTCTGTCGCTGTTGGTTGTCTTTCTGTATCAGGACCTGTCTCTCTAGGGCCTTCTCCAATCCTGACAGATTAGGATAACCTAAACCCTTGGCAAAATTATCATCTATAGAATCGATCTTCCTGGATTCTTTCAAAGAATCAATAAAACGTTTTATCTCATCAGCTGTTGCCGTAATGCTTTTATAATTAACTTTCTGTTTTTTATAATCCTTTAAAGGTATCTGGGGACTTACCTCGACCGTGGCCTTAAAGGCGAGTCTGCTTCTTTCTAGCTTAACTTCGGATATCTGTGGTAATTCTATAACATCAAGTCCTTCTTTGCCGATTGCCTCATTGTAGACATCCGGAACCAGTTCTTTCAGCACCTGCTCGTGTGCATGCGAAGAATAATGTTTTTCCAGAATATCCCTTGGCGCATGACCTGGACGAAAACCAGGAACCTTTGCCTCCTGCGCAATGCGCTTAAAGACATCTTCAAACTTATTCTTTACTATGTCTCCGTCTACCTCGACATTTATCTCTCTTTTAGTCCCATCAAGTTTTTTTACCTCTGTTTTCACTTTTATTTTCCTTTCTTACATCCTGAATTTATCTCCCAGGTATATCTGACGCGCCTGCTGACTGTTAAGTAAATCGTCGGCAGTACCCGAAATAAGGATTTTGCCCTCAGCGATTAAATAAGCCCTGTCTGTTATAGAAAGCGTCTCTCTTACATTATGGTCGGTAAGCAAGATTCCCAGACCTCTCTCTTTTAATTCCTTGATAATCTCCTGCGCCTCATTCACTACAATGGGGTCTATGCCAGAAAACGGCTCATCCAGCAATATGAAAGAAGGATTTGTCACCAACGCGCGTGTAATCTCCAATCGCCTTCTCTCGCCACCAGACAAAGTGTAGGCTTTGTTTTTAGCCAGGTGAGAGATATTTAATTCCTCAAGCAGATTTTTAAGCCGGCGTTTCCTTTCCGGCCTGCTTAAAGGCAGGGTCTCTAGAATCGCCAGGATATTTTCTTCTACGCTGAGCTTTCTGAATACAGAAGGCTCCTGAGAAAGATAACCTATGCCAAAACGCGCTCGCTCATGAATTGAGAGGCTTGTTAAGTCATTATTGTCAAAAATAATCTTTCCTGCATTCGGAGGAATAACCCCCACGACCATATAAAAAGTAGTAGTCTTTCCTGCGCCATTCGGTCCGAGCAGACCGACGATCTCGCCGCGCTTGACCTCGATATCCACGCCCTTGACCACTTCCCTGCCGTTGTAAGATTTGGATAAACCTTTGATTTCTAGAAGATGCATTTTATTGTATTTCCTCTCCTGAATAGATAACTAAACGTGGCCTGCCACTTAAGACTATTTTTCTGTCAGAGGCGGTATAGGTTGCCTCTTCGCTATAGGATACATTTTCTCCGCGGACAACCTTGACATTGCCGCGCGCAACTATCTTATCTATCTTGCTGCCCATAAGACCAGGGGCTTTATCAGCCTGGCCTCTATCTTGAGTCTCTTTATTGGAGGAGATAAAGTAAACGTCCATCTTATCGCTGTAGATTGTGAAGTCAGTCCTTTCCACTTTGACATTGTTATTAAAAGAGGCTATATTTTTCTCGTAGTTTATCTCTAGTGGCCCGTCGCAGGTAATCACTATTTTTTCCTTGCCCTCTGGGGACTCTTCCTGAGCCTGGAGGGCCGGATTGATATCCAACCTGATATCTTTCTCCAGCGCCACCTTTTTTAGGTTGGGCTCTCCCTTTGCGCCGCTAGCCACGACGACCATATTATCTCTTTTTATATTAACGGTGTTGTCTGTACTCACCAACTGATTTTTTCTATCCCAGTCCAGGGAATCCGTGGTCAATTTTGTGCCTGAGGAAGTAGTGATAACCACGTCCTGCTCCAGATGTACCTTGCCGTCCAACTTATTAAAATCGCCTTTGCGTGCGGTGAGCTTTATATCTTCTTCTTTACCGTAGAGGTTTCCTACTACGTCGTTTAGCTTGACGACCTCTGCGAATATATCGGCGGATTTTCCGGAGAGATCCCAGTTTTTCTTGCCTTTTTCTCCGTAGCCTGCAAGCGAAAAATCGCTGATCTGCTGCTCGGATTCTACCTGCGGTTTTGTTACCTCGGCATACAAAAAAGAGGAGTATAAAATTATTAAAACAAAAATCGTGATGAATCTTTTAAATATCATAAAACTCTAAAATCTCTTTCCACTTATCCTGTGATTTAAGAATGAGTTCGGCAATTTCACGTACTGCTCCGCGGCCACCCTCTCTTAGGGTGATGTAGAAAGCTGCCTGCTTAACCTCGGGAGCTGCGTTGAATACCGCAACCGGAAAACCTACCCTTTTCATAAGACAGAGATCCACCAGGTCATCGCCTACAAAACACACTTCGTCAATATCGGCCTTGTATTTTTTTAAGATCTTTTCTAATACGGCTGACTTGGGAGAGATATTTTCAAATACTTCTTCAACGCGCATGTCGCGGGCGCGCGGACTTATCGAACGCGAACCCTTGGCAGTAATCAGAACCGTCTTTATACCTGCCTTACGCAGGGCATAGACCCCCAGGCCATCGTGGACATCAAAAAATTTCATGTCGCCTCCTTGCGAGTCGTAGATAATCCTGCCGTCTGTCAGGACGCCGTCAACGTCAAGCAGCAATAATTTGACCTTCTTGGCCCTTTCCCTTAATTCCTCTTTAACAGAAGCATTTAACATTAGACTAGACTAGTCCTGCCTTTAAAAGATCCTGCACATCCAACAGGCCTATCGGCCTATTCTTTTTGTCTACCACCGGGATTTCATCTATCTTTTTTTTCTGTAAAATACGCATGGCCTCTGCCGCCAGCATTGAGCCTTCCACTACCGTAGGTTTCCTGGTCATAACTTCTTTGATCTTGCGGCCAGGCAAATCCTTATCAGTCTCCAGATGCCTGCGCAGGTCTCCGTCGGTAAAGATGCCTTTTATAATTCCTTTCTTATCCACGACCGTCGCTGAACCTGCCCTGGCCTGTGTAATCTTTAACAAGACCTCGGAAACTCTTTTCTCTTCGTTGACCACGGTATTGGCAGGTCCCCGGCGCATAATATCCTCCACCTTCAAAAACAGCCGTCTACCCAGGGCGCCTCCGGGATGGAAAAAGGCAAAATCCTTTTCCTTGAAACCTTTTAACTCTAAAAGACATACTGCCAGCGCGTCTGCCATGGCCAAGGTTGCCGTGGTAGATGCGGTAGGCGCTAACCCTAAAGGACAGGCCTCTTTTTTTACCGATACGTCCAAAACCACATCGCTGTACTTGGAGAGGATTGACTTGGTATTACCGGTTAAGGCAATAACCCTGGCTCCTATTTTTTTTAACAAAGGCAGGAGCTGTTTTATTTCTTCAGTTGAACCGCTATTGGAGATTATAATTACCACATCATCTGAAGTAACCTTACCCAGGTCTCCGTGGATTGCCTCGGCAGTATGCAGGAATAAACTGGGGGTACCTGTAGAAGCCAGGGTGGCGGAAAACTTCTGGGCGATAATCCCGGTCTTACCCATACCGCTGACTACTACCCTGCCTTTTGTCTTCAGGGTCATTTCTAATGCCCTGACGAAATTCTTTCCTATCCTGGATTTCAGGGCCTTGATTGCATCTGCCTCGATATCCAAAACCTCTTTTGCCCGCTTCAAAACATTTATCTTCATAGAGCAGCCTCTATTTTTTTAACCTGCTTCAGTAGTCTTTCCAATTCTTTTAGGCCGATCATATTAGATCCGTCACAAAGTGCCTTATCGGGATCGGGATGTACTTCCAGGAATAAGCCATCACAACCAAAGGCAATTGCAGCACGCGACAGGCCTTCTACAAACTCCCTTTGCCCTCCGGAAGAAGAACCCCTGCCGCCTGGTATTTGCACGCTGTGCGTGGCATCGTAAATTACCGGATAACCGCATTCACGCATTATAGACAGGGCCCTAAAATCTGTTACCAAATTATTATAACCGAAACTAACGCCTCTCTCGGTAATCAGTATTTTCTTATTACCAACAGACTCAATTTTTTTGATGATAGGTAAGATATCCCAGGGTGCTAAAAACTGGCCTTTTTTAATATTTATCACCTTGCCGGTTCTGGCTGCAGCCACGACGATGTCTGTCTGACGGCATAAAAACGCCGGTATCTGAATTATATCTAAAACACCTGCTGCCTCTGGAATTTCCCTTGAACAGTGTATGTCACTTAAAATGGGGACCTTTACCCGCTGTCTTACCTTATGCAGAATCTCCAACCCCTTCTTTATTCCCAAACCTCGGAAAGACTCTACAGAGAGCCTGTTTGCCTTATCAAAACTGGATTTAAAAATATAGGGGATATCAAACTTTGCGGCAATCTCCTTTATCCTCTTGGCCGTATCCAGACAGAGTCTCTCGGACTCGATTACGCATGGTCCTGCGATTAAGACAAGGGGATTCTTATCGCCAATTTTAATATTCTTTACGCTAATCTGGTGCATCTGTATTTATCCCTTTCTAAGGTAATTCCTTACCTTTTCTAGATCCTCTGGAGTATCCACGCCTACCGTATCGTATTTGGTCTCGATGACCTTGATGCGAAAACCCTCTTCCAAAACCCTCAGCTGCTCCAGGCACTCTGTTTTTTCTAGTCCAGAAGGGGGCAGATTTTTATAAATAAATAGAAAGTCCTTGGTATAACCGTAAAGACCTATGTGTTTGTAAAAGACCGGCCTTTTTAATTCAGAATTCTGCGCGTGAAAGGGAATTGCCCCGCGGGAAAAATAGAGGGCAAAATTATTTTTGTCTATTACAACTTTTACTACATTGGAATCATTGAGCTCTTCTTTGTTTTCTATCTTCTTTGCGATAGTGGCCATAGAGATCCCCTCATCTTCTAGAAGCGCCTGCGCAACAGAATCAATCATCGTAGGATGAATCAGGGGTTCATCTCCCTGAATATTTATGGCTATCTTTACGTCCAGTGGGTTTATCACTTCTATAATTCTATCCGTGCCGCAAGAATGGTCTCTGGAAGTAGCCACTACTTTCGCGCCGAACCCGCGAGCCACAGAAGCAACTGTTTCGTCGTCGCAGGCAATGATTAAATCATCCAGAAGCAACGCCTGTTTTGCCCGTTCCCAGACGTGCTGTATCATGGGTTTACCTAGGATATCAGCCAGAACCTTCCCCTCGAATCTGACGGAAGAGTATCTCGCAGGAATTACCCCGATAACATCCATTTAACGTATCCTTTCCAGGAGTTCTTTCCTGGTAGTAACAGCCGTTCCTACCTTGCCGACTACAATCCCGGCCGCAAAATTAGCAATATGCGCTGCCTCAAGCTTACTGGCGGAGCAGGAGAGCCCCATGGTAAAGGCGCTTATTACCGTATCGCCTGCTCCTGAAACATCAAAAACTTCCTGCGCAACCGTAGGTATACGCGTCAGCCGTCCGTTTTTCTCAAACAGCTGCATCCCGTGTTCACCTAGGGTAACCAGTATTGAATCTAATTCTAAGTATTCTAAAATCTGACGGACAGCTGAATCTATATCCCTATCCGTAGAGAGTCTGTCGTTGTTTAATTTAAATCTGTTTGTGGTATCTTTGATCTTTAGATTGCGTATCGCATTTTCTAATTCGCGGCGATTAGGGGTAATGGAAGTGACGCCGCGATAATACTGAAAATGCTCCTCTTTTGGGTCAACGGTGATAATTTTTTTATGGGCGTGCGCCAATGAAATCAACTCTGCCAACAACTGCATATTTATTACGCCCTTGCCGTAATCTTCGATGATAATAGCGTCCAAATCATCTATTTTTCTTTGGATAAATTTAATAATCCTCTCATTCAAATCCCCGGGTAGCGGATCCGTGTGCTCCCAGTCAACCCTGACTATCTGCTGGTGACCGACAATAATACGCGTCTTAAGCGTAGTGTGCCTCCCGGGTTCAATAAAGATGCCCGCAGTGGATATCTTTCTTTTCTTCAATTCCGAAAATAGAACCTCGGTGTTCTTGTCTTTTCCCGTCACTCCTATTAAAAAAACCTCTCCGTCAAGCGAGCGTATGTTATTAGCCACATTGGCTGCTCCTCCCGGCACATAGGTTCTTTTATTTGCCCAGACCACCGGCACCGGAGCCTCAGGAGAAATCCTCTCCACAGCGCCCCAGATGTATTCATCCAGAATTAAATCGCCTACCACCAATATTCTGGCTTTGTTAAACCTGTGTATTATGCTTCTTAGCTTCTTCATAGCTTCTCGGTTATTGCCTGGGCCAGTATCGGAAGCATTATCTCGTGGTGCCCAACGATATAATAACCCTTGCCACCTGTCTTTACCGGACGGGAGACCACATTCTGCATGGCCCGATAGTGATGGATCATGTCGAAGTTTGCGGCGGTAAATCCTGAAACCTTGTTACCTAAATTACGGGCCAGATTCAACGCCTTCAAAAATACCTCTGGCAATATCACTGCT
>Ga0315294_10007053_pt1 | contig 12338 bp, 8 predicted proteins | sample YL17G13_40_MG_FD_203626 | JGI IMG/M metagenome (GOLD analysis project Ga0315294, IMG submission 203626) | Sediment microbial communities from Yellowstone Lake, YNP, Wyoming, USA - YL17G13_40 | ecosystem: Environmental > Aquatic > Freshwater > Lake > Sediment | place: USA: Wyoming | collected...
CCGCGGGATTTTTTTGGTGCCAAACAAATCCTACGCCGGAGTCGTCCCCTTTCCAAACGTTTTTAGGTGTTCTTGTTTCGGCTTCGCCCTTTGTTTGCGTAATTTTGCAAGTACCTCTCCTGACTTCTGACTTCTTGATTCATCTTCGTCCCATTCTCTCCCACAGGCGTGTGGCCTGCCGGCGGGCGCGTTCGGCGATGGCCGCCTCATCGACGTTCACGCATCGCCCGTCCGCCACCACCCACCGGCCGTGCACCGCCAGCCGGTTCACCCGCGCGTTGGCGATGCCGAACAGCAGGTGGCCGAACAGGTTGCCGGAATCGAGCGGTGTGGGCGGATCGTAATCCACCAGGATGAAATCGGCGAGCGAACCCGCTTGGATGCGGCCCAGCTCCAGGCCCCATATCTTGCGCAGAATCTCGCGGTTGTTGAGAAACGCGATGGCATAAGCTTCCGCATAGGCGACGCGCGGATCCGCTGTTCGCAGCTTCTGCAAGTGAAACGCCGTCTTGAACTCTTCCCAGAGATTGGCAGTGTAGCCATCCGAGCCCAGCCCGACGAGCACGCCCGCTTTTGTCATTTCGAGCAGCGGGGCTGTTCCGACGGCGTTGTTGCAGTTCGATTGCGGGTTGTGGATCACGTTGACGCCGTGGCGCGCCAGGGCGCGAATGTCGGCCGCGGTGACGTGAACGCAATGGGCGGCCAGCGAGCGGGGGCCGAGCACGCCCGCCGCAACCAGACGCGCCACCGGGCTGCGCCGGAAACGCCGGCGGGCATCGGCCACGTCGCAGCGGTCTTCCGCGACGTGGATGTGGAAGCCGGAATCGAGCGCCCGCGCCGCTTCCACCGCGCGGCGCACGGTCCGCTCCCCGAGCGTGAACGAGGCGTGGAGGCCGAAGCCGGCGCGCAGCAGGGAACGCGGGCGGGCACGCAATTCTTCGAGGAAGCGGGCATTCTCCGCCAGGGCTTCGTTTGTCTTCGCCACCCCATTCCTGTCGCTGGTCTCGTAGCACAGGCAGCCGCGTAGTCCCACCTCCTCGCAGGCGCGGGCAATGAGGTCCAGGCTGCCCGGACAGGCATGGGGCGAAGAATGGTGATCGACCACGGTTCCCACCCCGCAGCGCGCCGAATCCATCAGGCCGGCCAGGGCGCTGGAGTAAACGTCGTCGGGACCGAGCGCCGCATCGAGCCGCCACCACAGCTTCTTCAGAATGTCGAGGAAACTCGCGGGCGGTTTGCCGGGCAGGCGAAGGCCGCGGGCCAGCGTGCTGTACAGGTGGGTGTGGCAGTTGATGAGGGCCGGCATCATCAGCCGCCCGCCGGCGTCGAACACCTTCTCACCCGCGGCGATGCGGGCCTTGCTGGCCGGCCCCACCCAACCGAAAGCTCCGTCCACGAGGCGCGCCGCGCCGTCGTCGATCACACGGTTTGCTTTGTCGAAGGTCAAAACGCGGGTGTTCCTGATCCAGAGTGCCGATTGCGGATTCAGGCTTGCCGGCATAGTCATCCCGCCTCAGACATTGTACCTGCGAAACCGAGCCGCGACCGTGAGGGAGCGGACCAGAGGTGGGCCGTGTGCAATGCGTTCGTCTTGGCAATAGCCGCGCGGGCGGTCCGCTCCCTTACGGTCGCGGCTCTGTTGCGGCTGCATCCGTTACAATATCTGTGGCCATGATATTGCCACTGCCAGAGGCAGCCGGCCATCCGGGCGCCGGCGGGAAAGCGCGCGGGCTGGGGGCCCTCATTGCCGCGGGCTTTGCCGTGCCCGAAGGCTTCGTGGCCATGCCGGAGGCCCGCCGGGAAGAAATCGTGGCCGCCTACCGGCGGATGGGAAGCGGCCGGGTGGCCGTGCGTTCATCGGCTGCCGAAGAAGATTCCGAATACCTCTCTTACGCCGGCCAATTCGACACCTTTCTGAACGTGGACGGGGAAGAGGCGCTGCTCGAAGCCGTGGCCGCCTGCCGCGCCTCGATCGCGGGCCGCCGGGCCAGCGGCTACCGGCAGGCTGCTGCGGCGGCAGGGCCTGCGACGCGCGAAGCGCCGGCGATGGCCGTAGTCGTGCAGCGCATGGTTGCGGCCGAGTATGCGGGCGTAGCCTTCGTTGAAGCTGGCGGAGAAACGCGCGTGGAAGGGGTGGTGGGGCTGGGCGAGGCGCTGGTTTCGGGCCGCAGCAGTCCGACCGCGCTGCCGCCGGAACTGCGCGGCCGCGTCGAGCAACTGGGGAGGGAAGTGTCGGCCCGGCTCGGCGGCTCTCAAGATATCGAGTGGGCTGCCGAAGGCGACCGCATCTGGTTGCTGCAGGCCCGGCCCCTGACCGCTCCTTTGCCCTCCTCGCTGCCCGAGAAGCTTCGCCTGTGGACCGGGGCGAACGTGCAGGAGGCGGTTCCCCGCGCACTGACGCCGCTCTCCGAAGAATTGATACGCGATTTCCTCAACCGGCTCTTCGGCGAGTTACTTCGCTTCGCCGGCTTCGAACAACCGAACGAGCGGACGACGCTGCTGCTGATGAACGGGCGGCTCTACCAGAGCTACAGCGGATTGGCCTCGTTGATGTCGGCCATGCCGGGCTTCCGGATCGAACACGTGCCTCTGTTTTACGGTGATCCGCCGGAACTGGGGCCGCTGATCGAATACCGGCAGGCTTCGCGCGCCCGATTCCTGCTGCGATTGCCGCGGTTCCTGGGCGGGCTGGCGGCGTGGAACCTGCTCGCCCGGCGGCGGCTGCGTCGCGGCCGAGAAACCGTCGAACAACTGGAAACGCGCTTTCACGAGCTGATGACCGGAGGCGGCGACGCGTGTCCCGATGCAGATCTGGCCAGGCTGATCGCGGACATACTGGACGACCGCGCGGGCATTATCCGGATGATTGCGATCTGCACCGGGGTCGCCTTTTTGCACCTGAATTCGCTGACGCAAGCCGGCAGAGCCCTTTCCTTGCCGGCCGTCGCAGTCTCCGAGTTGGGCAACGCCGGCCGGATGGAAAGCCTGGAGCCTGCTCAGCAATTACGGGCGCTCGCTGACTGGATGCGCGAACATCCGGACTGCGGTGACGATGATCCTGAAGTCCGGCGCGGGCTGGCGCGGTTCATTGAAACTTGCGGTTTCCGCGGGGAAAGCGAACCGGAGCTGGCCGGCCCGCGATGGGCCGAGCAACCGGAGGAGGTCCTGCAAGTAGCCAGGCAGTTGGCGGGTTGCGTGGAGACGGGCATCAGTGCCGGTCGCGACGAGGAGAAAGAGAGCGTTGGGAGCGGGATGCTCCGCACTCCGCATTCCGCACTCCGCACTCCGCACGTTCCCTGGTGGGCGCGCATCCTGTTGTGGCCGCCGGCGCTCGGTGTTCGCATCTGGCAACCGCGGCGCGAAGCATCTCGCGCCATTTTATCTCGCCGCCTCATGCTGCTGCGGCGGCTGCTGCTGGAGGCGGGGCGGCGGGCGCCCTGCCTGGCCCAGTCGGACGACATCTTCTACCTGTTGCGGAATGAAGTGGAGGCCTTGCTTTCCGGACAGGCGCCGCCGGACATAGCCGCCCGCGTGGCCCAGCGGCGGGAGCGCCACCGAACGCTGCTGGCGCGGCCGGCGCCGGCCCGCCTGCTGGTGGAGTTGCCCGGGGGCCGCTTGGCGCCGTTTGAGATCGAGAGCGGCGGGGGCGAAGAGCTTCGGGGGTTTGGCGTGTCGCCGGGCCGCGTGACGGCGCCCGCCCGCGTGATTTGTGACTTTTCGCAGGCCGCGGAATTGCAGGCCGGCGAAGTGCTCGTTACCCGCACGACCGATATTGCCTGGACGCCCATCTTCCAACTAGCAGCGGCGGTCGTCACCGAGATCGGCGCGCCCACCTCCCACGCCGCCATCGTGGCCCGCGAACTGGGCGTGCCCGCCGTGGTCAACGTGCCGCACGCCACCGAGTTAATTCACAGCGGGGATATGATTACCGTGGACGGCTGGTCCGGCCGGGTGAGCAAAGTGACAAGTGACAAGTGACAAGTGACAAGTGACAAGTGACGAGTGGCCGAACGCCTCACTGCTCGTCACTCGTCACTCATCACTGCTTGTAGCGCCGGGCCACTTCCTCGAGCGAGAACGGGGTGTAGTCGCCGGCGTGGCCGGCCTGTCCGAAGGCGATCATGCGCGCCTTCACTACTTCTTTCATCGCCTCGCGCGCCGGCTTCATATAGTCGCGCGGGTCGAAGGCCTCCGGCTTCTCGACGAACACCTTGCGGATGGCGCCGGTCATGGCCATGCGGTTGTCGGTATCGACGTTGATCTTGCGCACGCCGTTCTGGATGCCAAGCTGGATCTCCTCGATGGGCACGCCGTAGGTCTGCCTCATCTTACCGCCGAACTTGTTAATGATGTCCTGCAGCTCCTGGGGCACGCTGGAGGAGCCGTGCATGACCAGGTGGGTGTGGGGCAGTTTCTTGTGGATTTCTATGATGCGTTCCATCACCAGCGTCTGGCCCGTGGGCTTCTTGCTGAACTTGTAGGCCCCGTGGCTGGTGCCGATGGCCACCGCCAGGGCGTCGATGCCGGTGCGCCCGACGAACTCCACCGCCTGGTCGGGATTGGTGAGGTGCGAGAGGGGATCGACGCCGGCGCCGTGGCCGTCCTCGATGCCGCCCAGCGTGCCCAGCTCACCCTCCACGGTAATGCCGTTCTCGTGCGCCATCTCCACCACTTCGCGCGTCGCCTGCACGTTGTAGTCGAACGTCGAAGGGGTCTTGCCGTCGGCCATCAGCGAGCCATCCATCATGACGCTGGTGAACCCCATCTCGATGGCCGAGCGGCAGGTGGCCGGGCTGTTGCCGTGGTCCTGGTGCAGCACCATCGGAATCTCCGGGTAGAGCTCGGCGGCGGCCAGCATCAGGTGATACAGGAACCGGTCGTTGGTATAGGAACGCGCGCCCCGGCTGGCCTGAACGATGGCGGGCGACTTGGTCTCGCGGGCCGCCTCCATGATGGCCTGGATCTGCTCCATGTTGTTGACGTTGAAGGCACCCACGCCATATCCGCCCTTGGCGGCTTCGTCCAGCAACTGCCGCATCGATACCAGTGGCATATCCGTTCACCTCGCAGAAAATAATGGTTGCCGCGAAACGCGGTCAGGCCCGTGATCCCCAGACCTCGTCCCGAAGCCTTTCAGGCTACCACAGGTGGAGGCTGAATGACCGCCGCTCCTCGGGCGCGGGCACGACGTAGATGCGAGAATAGCAATGGAATCCTTGCCGCTTGAGCCCGCGAAGCGGGCGACAGAGAACGCCGCCAAGTTTCTGTTGCCCGCTTCGCGGGCTCACCCTCGTATACCCGTTGGTTCTTCAGAGCTTGGGGGGATCGCAAGGTCCTGGAGAGAAGCTGGCTCCGAGAGGAACCCGCCTCCGACATTGACCCACGCCGTGATGTGGAGCATACTCGCCCCGATGGGGGCGACTATTTACCAGGATATTAGAGATTCTCTCCGTCAGCTCTATCTGGAAGACGAACGGCCCTGGCTGGTGGGCTTCAGCGGCGGCAAGGACAGCACCATGCTGGCGTCGCTGGTCTTCGACGCCGTCCTCTCGATCCCGGCCGCGCAACGAAAGAAGCCGGTCTCCGTCCTCTGCACTGACACACGCGTCGAGATTCCCGCGATTGCGGGCATGGTCGAAGGCACACTGGACAGGATGCGGAAGTGCTCCGAGCAGCACGACCTCAACATCGACGCCAATCTGCTGAAGCCAACAATCGAAGAATCGTTTTGGGTCAACATCATCGGCCGTGGCTATCTGCCGCCCAACCGCGTCTTCCGCTGGTGCACCCAGCGGATGAAGGTTGATCCGGTCAATGTCTTTGTGCAGCAGCGTCTCGGTCATTGGGGAGAGGCCATACTCCACCTCGGCGCGCGCCGCGCAGAAAGCTCCACCCGCGCGCAGACGATGGCGGGTCGTGAAACGCGTAACGGGTTGCGCCGGCATCGCGACCTGCCTCGCGTGTGGGTGTCCAATCCGATTGAATTCCTGGCCACCGAGGAAGTTTGGGCCTACCTGCTCCAGAAACCCAATCCGTGGGGCGGTGACAACCGTCGCCTGTACAAGCTGTACGCCAGCGCCAGCAGCGGCGAATGCCCCATTCAAATCGACACCAGCACTCCCAGTTGCGGCAACAGCCGGTTCGGCAAACGCGACAAGCTCCGCATGAACGGCAACAAGGGCCCCGGCTCATCGTCTTTTCACTATCACTTTTTGCCTTCCTGAGACAAATGGAAACTCTGACCGCAGCAAACGGCACGACGGTTACGGCGAGTGAAGCCTATCGGACTGCGCATGGAGTCATGGTCCAGGGCACTGCGGAAGTGGCTCTGGCTTCACCCTTGCTGGAACGATACCGGGGCAAGGCTCAGCTCATCTTCACGTCGCCGCCTTTCCCTCTCAACCGCAAGAAGCAATATGGAAACCAACAGGGCGAAGCGTATCTGAAATGGCTCTCCGCTTTCGCCCCCATTTTTCGCGAGTTCTTGAAGCCAGACGGGTCGATTGTTCTTGAGATGGGTAATGCGTGGGAGCCCGGTAAGCCGGCAATGTCCACGCTTGCACTCCGTGCGCTTCTTGCGTTTCTTGACGCCGGCAACCTCTCCCTGTGCCAGCAGTTCATCTGCTACAACCCTGCACGGTTGCCAACGCCGGCGCAATGGGTCAACGTGGAACGCATTCGCGTCAAGGATGCGTTTACACACGTCTGGTGGATGTCCCCAACGGATCGGCCGAAAGCTGACAACCGCGGCGTGTTGCAGGACTACAGCCCGTCCATGCTCAAGTTACTCGCGTCGAAGAAATACAATGCAGGCGCGCGTCCGTCTGAGCATCGCATTGGCGAATCTTCCTTCTTCGCCGACAACAACGGTGCAATTCCTCCGAACGTCTTGACCTGTGCAAACACGGCAGCAAGTGATGACTACCTGAGGTATTGCCGGAAGCACAACCTGCAACTCCATCCAGCCAGGATGCCCGCACAATTGCCGGAGTTCTTCATCAAATTCCTTACCGAACCGCGCGACCTCGTCTTGGATCCATTTGGCGGCAGCAACACGACCGGGGCCGCTGCCGAAAGGCTGAAACGCCGGTGGTTGTCCATCGAACCAAACCCGACATATGTTCAAGGATCGCAGGGCCGTTTTGGTTCGTTAACTGGGGGTAACGGAGCGTGATGCTCGAAATCGCAAACGGCGCCACCTGGCGTCTTCGGTTGAAACCACGCAGGTGGCAGGAAACTGCTTTGGCTGAATGGAAAACCGATTACCGAGGCGTGGCTAGCGTTGTTACAGGCGGTGGAAAAACGGTATTCGCAGAAATGTGCATGCTGACTTTCCGTGAGAAGTTCCCGCAAGGAAGAATTCTCGTCGTTGTTCCAACTGTTACGCTGCTCGACCAGTGGGTAGTGAGTCTTCAAGAAGAGCTTGGCGTGCCGAGGGAGGAAATTGGCTGTTACTCGGGCGACGAGAAAAGTCCAAAACCCAAGCCAGTCAACGTCGCAGTCATAAACACGGCACGTAAGCTTGCGCGCACGATCACTGCGAATGCGGACACGTTCCTGATTGTGGACGAGTGTCATCGTGCGGGTAGTCCTGTAAACGCCTTGGCACTCCAGACCTCAGCAAGGGCCGCCCTCGGGCTCTCAGCAACGCCGGAGCGGGAATACGACGACGGATTCCAGAAACACGTCTTGCCGGCACTGGGCCGAATTATCTACCGGTACGATTACAACCAAGCGCGCACCGATGCGGTCGTCAGCCCATTCGAGCTTGTGAATGTGAAAGTAGATTTGCTTCCAGACGAAGAAGCCAAGTACACGAAGTTGACTAAACGTGCGGCTGTGGAGGCGCGCCGACTTGAACGCGAAGGTGGACCGGACGAACCGTTGAAGCGAATTTTTCAAGCGCCTGCCGCCGTTGCTAGCACCGCAGCCATGAGAATCCCAGTTGCGGCCAAGCTTGTCGAGAAACAGCGAGGGAAACGCACCATTGTCTTTCATGAACGCATCGACGCTGCAAACGCTATCCTAAATATCCTGAATGAACGGAAGCACTGTGCGACCGTCTATCACTCTCGCGTCGGCCCGGCCATTCGCCGGGACAACCTCCGCCTTTACCGTCGTGGTGTATTCGACGTTTTGGTGACCTGCCGTGCTCTCGATGAAGGCATGAATGTACCTGAAACGGCTGTTGCAGTTATAGCCAGCGCGACGGCGAGTCACCGCCAAAGAATCCAGCGACTGGGCCGTGTTCTGCGGCCTGCAACCGGCAAGTCATCCGCAACTATCTATACAATCTACGCGACGGAACAGGAGGAGAGGCGACTCAAGAAGGAGGAAGCGGGGTTAGAGGGAATCTCTGCGGTTTCTTGGTTGCGAGGAGTTCATCAGCGTCATGGCTAAGGTTCTGCATCGCAATTGCTGGTTTGAGGAATTAGCCTCGGCGGGTGTTTATGAAACCGAGTTCGAGGGAATCCTTAAGGTTCATTCGGCACATCTGTGGCCCCGGTTCCACGCCGTTCGCTTCAAGACGACAGTCTCTGATGGGAATGCCGCCGCAAAGCCCGATTTTTCTCTCGTCGAGCGGGGGTACCGGGAGTGGTGGGTGGTCGAGGTAGAGATGGAACATCACTCATTCGAAGGGCACGTCTTGCGTCAGGTGCGAACTCTGTCCCAAGCGATCTATGGGCCAGATGAGGCGTCTAAACTTTGCGCGGCGTCCGGCGATCTAGAGCTAAACAAACTCATCGAGATGATGAAAGGGCGACAGCCGAGAGTTCTGGTGGTTGTGAACAAGCCGAAACCCGACTGGATAAAGCCATTGGCAAAATACGACGCGGCGCTTGCCGTGTTTGAGGTGTTTCGCAACGACCATAACGATTACTTGTTCCGAGTGAATGGTGAGCACCCCGTTGGACCTTCTGATATTGTTACGCTTTGTACCTTTGACCCACTCATTCCAAGATGGCTCGTAGTGGACTCACCTGCCGCTCTTGGGGTCGCGCCCCGAACCAAGATCGCGATTATCTACCGTGACCATCTGACGGAATGGGAACGCATCGACGTATCAGACAAGGTGTGGCTGTATTCCCGAGGGCCGAATCCGCTCGCGGAAGATTACGATTACGAAATCGCAAGGCGCGGAGATGGGCAGTTTATGTTCCGGGAAATGCCGAAGAAACCAAAGAGGTAAACTATGAGCCTACAGCTAAGAATCGGACCAGAAGCCATTACGTCGTACAAACGTCTTGCCTACACGCCCTGGCACGCGATTGCCGAGTTCGTGGACAATTCTACTCAGTCATACTTTGACAACGAGCAAAAGCTCAGAGAGGCCTTCGCAGTCGAGGGCAGGGGTCTCGAAGTCTCGATTGCCTATGACCGTAACCAGCAGATTCTGCGGGTCGTCGATAACGCTATGGGTATGTCTTATAACGAGCTGGAGCGCGCGCTCCACGTTGCCATGCCCCCTCAGAACACGAAAGGTCGGTGTAAGTACGGCATGGGGTTGAAGACGGCGGCCTGCTGGCTTGGCAACGAATGGGAGGTCAAAACCAAAAAGCTCGGCGAATCCATTGGGCACCGCGTCGTAGTTGAGGTTGACAAGATTGCGCGCGGTGAAGCGGATCTTCAATACTCAGAGATTCGGGGCAAGGGCCTCATCGACCACTTCACCATTGTAGAAATACGTAAGCATAATCGAGCTTTTCATGGAAGAACGCTCGGCAAGATCAAGCTGTTCCTCCGATCAATGTACCGCGAGGACTTTCGGAAGAAGATTCTTTCGCTGCTGTGGGGTGACATTCCGCTGACATGGGAGGATGCGGCTGACCAGTTCCTGCCGGACAGGGTCGGGAAGCCTTACAGGAAGGACTTCGCGTTCACGGTGGACGGCAAATCCGTTTCTGGGTGGGTCGGAATTCTTGCTCATGGAAGTCGAGAGACCGCCGGCTTCTCTATCATCCATTGCGGGCGAGTTGTGAAAGGATGGCCTGAGTCATGGCGACCGCAGTCTTTGTACGGCCAGTATCAAGGGTCGAACGACTTGGTAAACCAACGGCTCATAGGTGAAATCCATCTGAATGAGTTTGACGTGAGTCATACCAAGGATGACATTCTTTGGCTGGGCGATCAGGAGGATCAAGTGGAGGCCGGACTCCTGGAACAGTGTGGTGACTACCGTGATGTCGCGAAGGAATACCGCAAGTACAAGGATGACAGCCGCCGTCCATCGGAAATTGAGACCGCAACCGCCATTGACGAATTCAGGCGCGAACTGAGTTCTGCAGAAATCGTGGATCTGATTGAGATTGAGCAAGTCCCTCCCCAAGAAGCTGTCGCCCAGTCTGTCCAACAGATCACAGAGTCGGTCGTGTCCACACGGCCTGATACCTTCACCGTGAAGATCGGGCAGCTGACCGTAAGACTATTCGTGGTGAGCGACATGTCGCCCAACGACCCCTATGTGACGGTAGATGCTAGAAGAGCGGAAGAAGTGATCGTCATCATTAGCCAATCCCACCCTCACTGGGCCCAACTCAAAGGCAGCGAAGGTGTGCTGAACTACATACGGCATTGCACTTATGATGGCATGGCAGAGTGGCAAGCCCGGTCCAAAGCGTCACGCATTGATCCTGACACAATCAAACTGCTCAAAGACAAGCTACTGCGCGTTCCTTTTGAGATTGAGAAGCATGCAGGACAGGCTGAGAACGGCAATCAGAGCGCTTGAATGAGACACCGCTGATGCGCGACGTTTTCAGTCCCGCGCCGGCGGCTTCTCGGTTCCGAACAGGGTTCCCTTTGCCGAGGTCAGAACCGCGGCGCCCGCAAGTTGCGCCTGTACAGCGCCTTAGCGCCCTCCTCCAGGAACAAGCCAATTTTCAAAGAGTGCCGTCCGAACTTTATTCCCTTTGACTGCAATCACCTGCAGAGCGAGAGGGCCGAAAAACTTGACACGGTATGCTACACTGTAATTATGCCTATGTGAAATTATAGTACTTGAGGGCAATTTCAGCCTGTCGGACCCCTCCAGTATTTCACCAGTATTTTACTGGAGGCCGGTCGGCAAACTGAAGCAACGAAAGGGAGTGACAAAAGCAAGCAACGACGGAAAAGCCAGTTCCGCAGCCAGTAAAAGCCAGTTATCGGGCCGGTCGGGGCGGAAACGGGCGGTTCATGCGGGGTTCCCGCGGAAATCCGAACGGGCGGGCCGGCCGGCGTGCGGCCGCGGGCATTGTAGGGGCCAGGGGTGCGACTCGCCCCGCTCGACTGCTCAATCCAACTGTTTTGCCGCTCCCCCGATCTGAAGCGTTGCGGTGATCACGCCGGTGACGCCCGCGCCCGGCTGTCTCCCGCCCACGGATATCTCAAATGCTCCCGGCTCCACCCGGCACCGGCCATCCGCAGTGATGCGGGAGAACTGCCGGGGCAGCAGCGTGAATTGCACCGTCCTGCGTTCCTTGGGACGCAAGGCGACGCGCTGGAAGCCCTCCAGCGAGCGAATGGGCGCGGCCCGCGACGGCCGGACGGCCTTCACGTAGACCTGGACCACCTCTTCGCCGGCCATTGTCCCGGTGTTCTCAACTTCGACGGCGACCTTGACCTCATCGCCGGCCCCGGCCTGCTTCGGGAGACTCAGGTTGTGATAGGCGAAGGTGGTGTAGCTCAGCCCGTATCCGAAGGGGAACAGCGGCTCGCCGCCAAAGAACCGGTAGGTCTTCCCCTTCATGCTGTAGTCGGTGAACGGCCACAGTTCGGCGGCGGACTTGTAGAAGGTCACCGGCAACCGTCCGGCGGGATTGTAGTCACCGAACAGGACGTCGGCCAGGGCCGTGCCGGCGGCCTGGCCCGGATACCAGGCCTCGACGATTGCCGGAATATGGTCGCGCGCCCAATTGACGCTGACCGCGCTGCCATTCAGCAGCACCAAAACCACAGGCTTGCCGAGGGCCGCCACTGTTTGCATCAATTGTTCCTGCACGCTGGGCAATCCGAGCTGTACACGGTCGCCTCCCTGGAATCCTTCCACCGGGACCCTCATCTCTTCGCCTTCCAGCCTGGGCGAGAGACCCAGAACCAGGATGACGGCTTCCGCCGCTTTTACGGCGTCGGCGACCTGCTGCCCGCCATTCAATCCGGGCCGCGACCATGCCAATTGAATATTGGCGTCGTTGAGGAACTCGTGGTAGTCCAGGCGGATTGGATAAAGCTTCCCGGCCTGCAACTCGACCGGCGCGTACCTGTAAGTGCGCCCGTGAATGCTGTTGAACTGCACCAAGGGCTTTCCGTCAAAGTAGAGTTCGAATGCATTCATGCCCATGGCGCCGAGCTGATACGTG
>Ga0315294_10007054_pt1 | contig 12338 bp, 7 predicted proteins | sample YL17G13_40_MG_FD_203626 | JGI IMG/M metagenome (GOLD analysis project Ga0315294, IMG submission 203626) | Sediment microbial communities from Yellowstone Lake, YNP, Wyoming, USA - YL17G13_40 | ecosystem: Environmental > Aquatic > Freshwater > Lake > Sediment | place: USA: Wyoming | collected...
TAAGTACATTTATCTGTCCCATGTTTGCTCCCCGCGAGATTGATTGCCCGATTTCAGGGACCAGTAAACCCAGCTGCCCGTCAACAGTTGCCCTTACATTGAGGTTTTCCACTCTTTGCCGGACAAGTGAAAGGTTCTTACGCATATTGTCAAGATTGGCTTTCAGTGTTTCTACCTGCACCGACCGGAATATCGAGTCCTGTTTCTGACGTTCAATAAAGAGATCACGTGACTGGATTGTCATATCGAGATCCTCTTTTGAGCGAATGAATTCTTCTCTCGAAATCAGGTTGTCTTTCATGAGCTGTACATTCTGCTGGTAATTGCGATTCTTCCTTTCAATGTCATATCTCAGGCTGATAAGTTCTCTTTTTATTGATATCCTTTCCTGTTCCATTGTAACCTGAGTATTCCTCAGGAAGTTCTCCTTCTCGGCCAGCTGTGCTTCACTGTCGAGGATGTTTAGGTAGAGATCCGGATTGCTTAACCGGAGGATTATGTCGCCTTTTTTGACCATGGAACCTTCTTCGATCAAGATCTCTTCCACGCGCCCTCCTTCCTGTGCATCAAGGAAAATTATGCTTATAGGTTCTACAGTTCCCGGTACGGTTATATAATCATTGAACTGGTCTTCAATTACTGTTTCAATAATAAGCTTATCCTTCTCAACCTTGTACGTTGAAGTCCGGTCCGTAAAAAAGGCCATATAGAAAAGTACAAGGATTATGATACCGAAAACAATATATCCTATATGTTTTTTCTGAAGACCTTTTTTCTTGGGAATCACCCGGTCCATTTTATCTAAAGGGGTATCCATGACAGTTATTATTATTTAGATGGTTTTAATTAATTCTGTATATTCTCCTGTTGAGTACAGATGAACTGAAAGCCTCTTTATCAGAAGCTGCAATTTGGTTCTCAAAGCTTCCGTTTCAGCCCTGAAAAGAGATGTCTGGGCTGCCGAATAATCTGTAACATCTATCAGACCCGTCTCAAATTTCTTCTCAACTGCATTAAAAGATTTCCTGTTAAATTCGAGATTGGCGGCAGCTGCCGTATATTCATCCTTTCCTCTGTTATACTCGAGACAGATATTTTCTATCTCGGTATATAAGTTATTCTTTTCAAGTTCGAGCCTGAGTTCGGTATCGTTTCTCTTAAGTTTTGCCTGTCTGAGATTTCTTCCGGCTGTATAATTATTAAAAATAGGGATATTGAGCGAAGCGTAGATTGCCTGACTGTTATTGTTCTTAAGCTGTTCCTTGAAAGGATCCTGCTCAATCACTTCATCCTCGCTTATTACTTTGTAATATCCTGTAAAAACAGCACCTCCCACAATAATCCTTGGAGCAAAGGATCCTTTGGCAGCTGCGACCTGCTTTCTTGATGCCTCAAGATCATAATTTATTGCCTTAAGTCGTGGAAGTATTTGTGATGCAATATTATATACACTGTCGGTATCGAAAGTCTCATCCGGTATAAGATTATTGTGAAGATCGGGCATGGTAAGAGAAAACTCACTCCCCGGTTCGAGCTGAAGCAGCTGTTTAAGTGATGTTACTGCCTGACTTGTGGAGTTTCGTGCAACAGTATAAGATAACCTGTCTTCCGATGCCCTGCTTTCCATCTCATATTGTTTCGAAAGAGCCTCCTTACCGGTTTCTACCATTTTCCGGATTCTGAAAAGCTGTTTCTCGGAAAGATCCATCTGCATCTTTGCCGCGTCTTCAAGTCCTTTGTTATAGAGCACCTGATAATATGCTCCAAGAATTTCAACAACAAGCGTATTTGTTCGTATCTTTTCCATCTCAAGACCTGCCTTAAACATAAACTTATTTGCCGAAATTGTGTTCGCTGCTGCAAATCCGCCGAAAAGCTGAACGGATGAATTAAGAGAATAAGAGTTACTTATATTCTGTTTAAAGGTTATGAGGTTGGTGACAGGATTTATTGACCTTCCGAATCCCAGATTTGCATCAGAACCTAAATTCAGTGAAGGGACCAGATTCAACTTCGATTTTAACAGATCTGTTTCTGCAGATTCTGTCTGAATCCTCTGCAGTTTTAGCCCTATATTGTTATCAACAGCATAATTAATGCAATCTTCAAGAGTCCATTTTTTGATCTCTGCTATTGTTGTGTTCCCTTGTGCAAATATATTAGCTGAGCTCAGAATTAAGGATAATAGAAATATCAATATGCTATTTTTCATTTTCTGGTGATTGTATTTATATTGTTAGTTCAAATGTTATGCCATTTCGGTTAAATATCATGTAATCAGTAATATGGCAGATTAATTGATTATTATTAATGTATGATTAATAGACAGTAATATGTCTAATAATCATACATTCGCAGTTAGTCCTGATTTCGGGAGATTCACTTTTATGGCCAATAATAGAAGAGCGGAACACTTTTACCAGATACCCGGGATAAGCCTGTAGATAGTCTTATGTTGATATTCCTTATATCCTTCAAGATTTTCAGAAAGGAATTTTTCCTCACTTAAGATTCTGAAAAGGATCAATACAGTTATTAACACTGATCCGATAAGGGCCCACCATGAACCGAGTGCAACAGGAGTAAATCCATACATCAACAGGTTCCCTGAGTACATTGGATGCCTTACAATCGCATAGGGACCCGTCGAAATAACTTTCTGACCGGCGTTGATTTCCACCACTCTTGAAGCGAAGCTGTTTTCTCTGAATACCCTTATAACAATTATGTACCCGGCAAGTACAAAAATGTCGGACAGAATTACAAGTGATAATGGCACATCTGACCATCCATAATATCTGTCAAAACCAGGAATAAGAAATGTTGGCAGAAAGAGAACCCATCCCAATCGTATAATAAGTTTTTGCTCTTTGACCTTTTCTTTTGTTCTCATTCTTCTTTCAAGAAATTCCGGGTCATGTTTAAGGAAATAAATAATGACACTGGAAGCGCCTGAAAACAATATACCCATATAAATCCATGCCTCCCAGTATCTTAATGTTCTGGCCGGGAGAAAGAAGACAATGCATAAAATCATAAAGGCAAGAATAGATCTTATGAGAATCTGTTTCTTTATGGTGCCTTTTGAAGAGGTATTTTCCATGATTTCAGTTTGTTACATTTTTAGTTTCTCTTCCATATCTTTAATGTAAGCCAAAGCATTTTCAGCATCCTTCCTGACCATATCATTATTATTTTCCAGGGGATAGTTCTTCAGAACCTCCAGTCCAAGCCTGTAGTACTTTATTGAGCTGGCATAATCTCCTTTCTTCATAAGGATAAAGGCATAGCTGTCGTAAGTATTATAAGACCTTGGAAACTGCAGCATGTTAACCTCAAAGATCTTAAGGGCTTCATTGGGCATACTGAATCTGAAATAGAGTTCGATTCCTAGTTTATTAAGTTCTGATTCGCCGAGATTGTAATTATCGGGCTTCTCTTTAACGATCCTGTAATACACATTTATTGCACTGTCAATTCCACAGTTTCCAATGAGTGAGGCAATATGCCTTGCAACCGATATTTTTGGAAGGATTACATTTTCGCCATAAAGAAGTGAAATTATCTGTCTTCCTATGTCTGGTGCAAATCCGGGGTCTATATATGTATCTGCCCTATGGTTTTTGAGAACCACAACAAAGCTTGAATCATTTAATATCCTTGCCATGTATGAGCCAAATCCGTCGATACTGCCTGAGTGATCAGCAATTACAAGAGAATCTGACACTCCATTTACCATTCTTTTTGAGATGAACCATCCGTAGCCATAGTTACCCGGCTGGTATGGTTTGAAAATCCCTGTAAGAGATTCATGCGGAATCAGTTTATCCGAATACAACGCTCTGTCGAAAAGATAGAGATCTTCAACCGTTGAAATAAGCCCTCCGGACCCAGTCGTAAATGATGCATCCACAAAATCGGCGTTCCTGTATCCGTAAATGAGCTTGTATTCATATCCTTTGACAAGTCTTGATTCAACCAGACTGTTGTCATACTGACCAGTACTTTTCATCCCTGCTGGTTCAAAGATCTTTTCTTTCAGAACGTCAGCATAGGATTTACCAGAGACGGATTGTATGATGTATGCGAGGATATTGTATCCGAAATTGGAGTATTCGAACCTGCTTCCGGGTTTGAACAGCAGTTTGGATGTTTCGGCATAATTTACCATTTCCCTGAGGTCATGATGAAGCCTCTGCTTAATCAACTCCTCCTCCGGATCAAGGTTGCTCCTGATTCCGGATGAATGAGTCAGCAGCTCATGTATAGTTATAGAGTCGCCCAGTTGTCCGGCATAATCCGGGATATAATCTTTTATTTTGCCGTTCAGGCTGATTTCCCCTTCCGAAACCATCTGCATTATGGCCAGGGCAGTAAAAGCTTTGGAAAGCGAGGCAATTTTGAACTTTGTATCAGTTGTATGAGGAATATTCCAATCCCTATCGGCAATACCAAAGGCTTTCTTATATACTACATTACCTTTTTGTGAAACAAGAACCGCACCATTGAATATTCCATTCTGATAATAGCTGTTAATCAGCTGGTCGATCTTTTCAGAAATATCCTGGCCATATCCCGGTGAGCAGGTTAGGAGTGCAGTGATAATTAATACTATGGATTTTCTGATTCCCATTTTGATAAAACTGATTTATTAAGGTTTCTTGTTATAACTAAAAGACGGAGCTACAGATATAAAGATGCAAAACAGCAACCTGATTAATTCACCGGCTGATATCTAATTGTATATTTTTTTCGTTTTTCATTTCAATAACTAAACTCCAAACTCCAGATCATCATCCACTGACTCCGTATGTAGCAAATACCGGAATAATAATCATCAGGTCGGCGCCTGCATGGATAAGCATTGGGGCAATTATGCTTTTGGTATATTGCATAGCATATCCGCATATCATACCAAGGATAAACGTAATCCCTGAAAAAAGAATGGCATTTGGCTGGTAAATAACTGTAAGATGAGGTGCCGCAAAACAAACAGAGGTTAAAAGTATGGACCAGAAGGGTTTGAAGAAGGCATTTAACCTTTCAAGCAAGGCACCTCTGAAGAGAAGCTCTTCCATAAATCCGTTGGCAATTACGAATAAAAGTACCCATAGCCAGTTTTTACATACAAATCCTGCTTCAGGTTTCTGTTGCGGATTATTCAAAGCAAAATATCCGAATAACAGGAAAAAAAGAATTCCGGTAACAAGACCTGCTATTAACCTTCCTTTTGTAAGGTATAAATTTTTCAAAGTGTATCCGGCAAGCAAAAACGAAACGATTATTACGGAACTTATTATAAATGAATCGCTTAATTTGATAAGCGCAAAGCCTTCAGAGGTTTCCTGATTAAGGTTCCAGAAATCAGGTGTAAAAGGCATAGCTATCAGGAATGCAAGATTCAGCACAAGTAAAGCAAAGGAGAGATCCCTGGCTTCAATTTGATTCCTTCTGGAAAAATATCTCCATAAAATAAAGAATGCAATCAGAAAGAAGATTCTGATTACCAGTTTAAGGGTGGAAGGTATAGGGGTGAAAAAGGTCATGCAAACCAGCAACATAACTAGTGCGATTCCGATGTATTTAAAGAGTTTATTGCTGTTCATAACTATCTCATTTATTAATTAGTCGATTATATTTATTCCATTCTATATTTACGAATGTAATTCTATTTTATTTACCTGTGAGTAAATTTATGGAATAATTATATTTATCTCCAAAGAAATCAACGGATTGCAGGTTGTAGTTGATGGTTTGCAGGTTTGATTATATTGCTTTCCATTTACGGATTAATGAAGAAGATATTCTTTTGCATAAAATTACTGGCATGATTAAGTGATATCAATTTGATATCATTTTGATATCTTTTTGATATCATTTTGAAATAACAGTCCCCAATTGGTAACATTAAAATACTACCTCAATAGAAAATGGATTGCAGATTGAATTGCGGCGCCTGCTGTATTGCTGTTTCAATTTCATCACCAATCCCCGGAATGCCAGATGGAAAACCAGCTGGCGTCAGATGTATTCACCTCCTTGATGATTACAGGTGTTCTCTGTACAATAGTCCTGAAAGGCCAAAAGTATGCGGAGATTTTAAAGCAGAACCGGAGTTTTGCGGAAGCCACAGGGATGAGGCATACCTGATACTTTATAATCTCAGTAAATAGGCAAAATTGTCATGCAAGTTCTGCAAGTTTTGCATGTTGTGCAAGTCAGACCTAAAAGACCTGCAAAACCTGCAAAACCTGCAAAACCTGCATAACCTTCTTAATTAGTTCCTGTCCCAGAAAAGTTTCGTTGCAGCCAGATCGCCGCCTATGGCGGTAGCTGCAGCTGTGTAGTTTTCCAGGTTCATCTTGTTTTCATTGTACGGATATGGCATCCTTTTAGGGATATCTGAATAAGCCATCCCTTCCGGAGGGTAAAGGAGCGGGAAGTCAAGCCTTCTGCATTCAGCCCACGATTCCACCCCTCTGTCGAATAAACCCAGCCACTTCTGGTTTCCTATCTTCTGTTTGAAGGTTCCCACCGCTGTGGCATAAGCAACAGATGTCTGTGCCAGATACGAAGCAGCAGCAGCATCGGGTACACCCCAGTATTTCATGCTTGCCAGGATAGCATTATTGTAGTGTCCTGCAGCATCACCGGGAACTCCGAACAAACTTCTTTCCGCTGCCTCAGCCAGAAGGAACTCCACCTCCACATAGTCGCACATAATAACCGGATATTTGGGATCAATCCTGATTAAATCGGCGAAATGAGAATATCTGGAATAGCTTGATGCCCCTGCTTTTCCGTATTGGAGGCCGACATACGCACCATTATATTTAGTAAACCAGATATCACGGCGGGGATCGTTCAGGGAATTCATCATATCAACAATAGTATTTGTGGGACAGAAATCATGCCTGGCGAGTATAATAAACTCGTTGTAATAGGAATTAACAAGGGGAGTGACTCCTATATAATGAAGAATGGCACTTTCCGACTGATCGGAAAAGACTCCGGAAGCAATTGCCTCCTTAATAATTGTTGATGAATTGGATGCAGGTACTTCGGCAAGTCTCATTCCGATTCTAAGTTTTAACGAGGCGCCGAATTTCTTCCATAAACCCACATCTCCGTTATAAAGAACATCAGCAGTTCCAAAACCATCATAGTTTGCGTCAAGATTTGCAATAGCCCCATTCAGTTTTACCACGAGATCTTTGTACACAGTAAATGCATCATCATATTTTGGACGGCTGTTTTCCGATCCCATCAATGCTTCAGAATAAGGGACATTGCCGAAGGCATCAACCAGTACCTGGTAAGCATATACTGAGCATATATCAATAATTGCCAGCTTATTCTTCTTTTTGCCAATTTCCGTTTCCGAAGGAATATTTGTTGCTTCAAGCTTTACTCTCGCCTCTTTAAGATTCATAAGAACATCCCTGTAAAGAACTCCCCAATAGGTGTCAGGGATCTGTCTGTCCTGAAAATTATACCGGCTTTCCTGAACATAAGTGACTTCAGATTGATATTGAACAAGCAGCCTTGAAATATTGTCGTTTACATTGATATCGCCAATGAGACTATCGAGGGCCACCAGGGCAGTTGTAAAGACTGCTTCGGGGGAAATTACTTTGGGATATTTTGGATCAATATTGTCGGGAAGTTCACAGGAACTTACAAGGACAACAAGGATTATTAACAGATATTGAATTTTCTTTTTCATTTTATTAATTGTTAGAATGGATTAAAAGCTTACAGATATGTTAAGACCCAGAGTCCTTGTAGAGGGATAAGCTCCGTCGGCTATGCCCTGTATATTGCCGGCGCTCAGGCTTGCTTCAGGATCATAATAAGGCATATTCTTATGAATTATCCAAAGGTTTCTCCCTACAATTGAAATAGAAACCCTCGAAACCGGACTATTTGCAAGTAGTTTTGAAGGCAGCGAATAGCTTAAAGCTACCTCACGGAGTTTGACATATGATGCATCATAAATATAGGCAGCTGTCGGGAGATAGTCATACTGAAATGCACCATACCAGTCTCCGGCCCAGACATATGTAGTATTCGGACTACCGTTTTCATAAACTCCTTCATTCAATATACCGCCTCCATCTTCAACCGGGTCCCTTTTTGGTTTACCCTTATCATTCAGGCCAGCTGTCTCAGCAAAGATTCCGGTTGCCAGACCATATTGCATATCAACTGAATATAGCTTTCCTCCTTGTGAAATATCAACAAGTCCGGAAAGTGAAATTCCTTTATATTTGAGTGTTGTCGTAATACCTGCATTCCAGTCTGGCAATGTCGATCCGAGAAGGGCAATCGGATCATCTCCCTCGAGGTACATCCCATCTTCGTCGACTGTTTTTTTACCATTTGTATAAACAAAATCAGAACCGCGCAACATTCCATAAGGCTGGCCGACCACGAGATTTGTACTTATGTCCCACTGCGAGTTGAGAAGGATGTTTTCCACACCTTCATAAAGACTCTTGACTCTATTCACATTTTTAAACCAGTTTGCCTGAAGATCCCAGTTGAAATCCCCTGTCTTTATCACTGTTCCTGAGAGTGAAAGTTCAATGCCCTTGTTCTCAATTTCTCCTGAATTGACATATCTCTGGTTATAGCCTGACGCCCGGCTGATGTTAACCGGAGTGATCTGGTCAATACTGTTTGTTTTATATAAGGAGAGGTCGAATCCGAATCTGTTATTAAGAAATTTTGCTTCAAGGCCTGCTTCAACACTTTTGGTCCTTTCAGGCTTTAGTTCCGGATTCTGCAAAACCCTGTTTACAAAGTACCGGCCATTAGTTTCCCAGTTGGCTTTCTGTCTGTAAGTCGAGTTAAGACTGTAAACCGGGGCATCATTTCCTACTTCGGCATAATTGAGCCTCAGCTTAATAAATGAAAAGACATTTGATCCTTTGATTCCTGGCAGTTCAGAAAAGATAAAACTCGTTGATACTGAAGGATAAAAATAACTATTATTATTTTCAGGTAATGTCGAAGACACATCATTACGTCCCGAGACATCGACATAAATCAGGTTTTTGTAACCTAATGACAGGTTGCCGAACAGACTGTTTACCCCGGATAGCATTTCATATTCGGTACTCTGAATCGGTGACCTTGAATTATAAAGATTATAGAGTTCCGGAACAATCAATCCTCCAAGGGTTGACGCATCAGTCAGTTTGCTTGTGGTTCTCCTTATATTAGAGCCCAGGAGTCCGTTTAATGAGAAATTTCCGAAATTATGGTTGATCCTGGCCATGAAATCAATATTTGTTTCAGAGAAATTCCGGAGAAATTTCCTGTACTGCGAGGTCTGATTACTGTAAACGGCGACTCTCTCTTCCTGGAACTGTGAATAGGTATCTGTTGCAGCCCGTCCCTCGAGGGTGATCCAGGGTGCAAGTTTGTACCTGATTGTTGAATAACCAAATACCCTGTCCCTTCCGTCATCTTCATAGTTCATGTTACGGGTCCAGTAAATATTATTATGGAAAATAGGGGTAAGGTCATCATAATAGGCATAGTTCCACGTCCGCTGTCTGCCATCAGGAGTTTTCTGGTATTTTTTCAGATCCTCTATGTCGACATTAGCCTGAAACCACTGGCCAAGTGATTGCATAGGGTTTCCCGGATCATATCCTGTACCAAATCGACCTTTTGTAAAATCGTTTATATATGAAACATTTGATTCAGCACTTAACTTACTGGTGAAATTATAACTACCATTAAAATTTACAATATTCTTGTTGATCTGGCTGTTAGGCATAATCCCTTTCTCAGTCAGGTTGGTATAGGACAATCTGAAAGTCCCTTTGTCATTGCCTCCATCGAATGCAATGTTGTAATTTTGCTTAATACCAGTCTCAAAGAAATCTCTCAGATCATGTTTGGCAGCAGCCCACGGAACAGGCTTAAGATAGTTTTCGGTATCAGTGGGTTCGAGTCCTACCCAGTCGATGACCATCAGAGAAGGATCGAACATTGCCCCCCAGGAGGCATCCTCTGAAGTCGGAACAATAAGTTCATCAGTTCCGTCACCATTAAGGTCGGCCTGAAAGAAGTAGCCTGTTTCATCCTCATAATAGGCTCCGTAACCGCCGCCATACTCCTTCTGCATTTTGGGTAGAGTTTGCTGGTCAATTCTGGAAAATGTTAAGCCGGCAGATAGTGATATTCCGATACCTTTCCTGGTTGTTCCTTTCTTTGTGGTTATCATAATAACTCCATTAGCGGCTCTAGAGCCGTACAGGGCCGTAGCAGCGGCCCCCTTGAGAACTGACATTGATTCAATGTCATCGGGATTGATGTCAGCTGCGGCATTGCCATAATCGTAACCCCCACCGCCGGTTACCTGCAATGTGGTATTTGGTACGGTATTATCAAGCGGAACACCATCCACAACAAACAGTGCCTGGTTGTTATTCATTAACGATTTATTCCCTCTGATGAGGATATTTGCGGATCCACCCATTGTATTGGATTGTTTTATCTGGACTCCGGAGACTTTACCTGAAAGTGAGTTGACAAAGTTTGACTCCTTTGTCTTACTTATATTGTCACCCCTCACTTCCTGTACAGAGTATCCTAATGACTTTTTCTCACGTGAAATACCAAGTGCTGTTACCACAACTTCATCAAGACCCAAAATATCAGATTCCATGATAACATCGATCACACTTCGGCCGTTGATTTCAATTTCCATTTTTTTCATGCCAATAAATGAGAAAACAAGGGTAGCGGCGTTCGGAGGTACTGAAAGGGAGTACTTGCCATCAATTCCTGTAGTAATACCAGTAGTTGTTCCTTTTACAAATACTGAAACACCGGCAATCGGACCTTCAGATTCAACAGAGGATCTTACTGTGCCGGAAATTACTTTGTTTTGTGCCAGAAGAGATGAAACACAAATAAACAAAAATGCAAAAATCAGAAATACAAATTTCTTCATAGGGAAAAGATTATGTTAATATTAAAATTGTCTAATGATTCTCTTCCTGTCTTTTACTGTCCTTGAATGAGAATCATCTGGCTGATCAAAATTGGGAGATTATATTTATTCAGAAAAATAAAATCAACGAACGACAGGTTTTTGCTATTAAACGTTGTTTTGTGCCTTTGAACGGTAAGGATTTGATTATGAAACTACCGGAAACAACACTTTTAATTTGTTTTCAGTGTGAAAATGTCATTCATATACATTTAAATGAATTTCACTTCATTTTGAATTCAACCCTGGTACTTTGTTGATTTTGATTGTATCTTTGAATAAAGACCATAATCCATAATATGTTTAAAGAAGTGGCTAAAGGGGTTTTTTCTAATAAGAATCTGAATTTCTATATTCTTTACTGGATCTTTTATTTACTCTTTTTTGCTATTCAAAGATCAACTGCGCAACATTATTTCTTTTTAGTAGGAGGGGTGAATATTAATTATCTGGATTCCTTAAAAATATCTTTTCTAACAAATCTGGCGTTTCTGCCAGGTGTAATAGCTGTCACCCACCTTGCAATAAATTTTGTCCTGCCAAAGTTTTATTTCACTAACAGATTTTTTCTTTTTTCCCTGATACTTGTCCTTATCGTTGTTTTATACCCTGTTGTACCATTCCTGATCCGGGCCTATATTGTTGAACCTTTTATTTTTAATGATCCTAATGATTATACGTTATACAATTATTTTGCGGCCATGCTGATTTTTGTTTTTGGAATGGCTCCCCTTGCCGCATTTAAAATTTCAGGGCATTTGAGAGAAAAGGCTTTGCTTCAGCAAAAGATTGAACACGACCGGCTGGAGTCGGAACTTAAACTTAAGGAAGCTGAATTAAAACTGTTAAAGAGTCAGATTCACCCGCATTTTCTGTTTAATACACTTAATAATTTGTACTCTCTGTCTCTTGAAAAATCGGATAAGGCACCTGACCTGATAATCAGATTGGCTGATATGCTAAGTTATATAATTTATGATTGCAACTCGGACAGGGTGCTTCTGGCAAAAGAAATTGATTTTCTTAACAGTTTCATCGAGTTGCAGAAAGTAAGATATGACTCATGCGATATACATTTTAACATTAGCGGCGACATGAATAATAAGCAAATTGCCCCGATGATACTTCATACATTTATTGATAACAGCTTTAAACACGGACCCGATAAAGATTCAGGAAGTCCCTGGATAAGAATCTCAATTACCTTGAACAATGGGCAGCTGTTTTTTACAGTTATTAACAGTACTATACAAGATGAGAAGCACCAGAACAAAGCTTCGGGTATCGGGATCAGTAATGCTGTTAAAAGACTCGAGCTTATTTATCC
>Ga0315294_10007055_pt1 | contig 12337 bp, 10 predicted proteins | sample YL17G13_40_MG_FD_203626 | JGI IMG/M metagenome (GOLD analysis project Ga0315294, IMG submission 203626) | Sediment microbial communities from Yellowstone Lake, YNP, Wyoming, USA - YL17G13_40 | ecosystem: Environmental > Aquatic > Freshwater > Lake > Sediment | place: USA: Wyoming | collected...
CACCAGCAGTTCAGGTTCACCAGACAGTTCAGGTTCACCAGACAGTTCAGTGGGCGGCCGATTCCACGGCCGGCCCTGCCACTACCGCGAGGAGCGCCGATCATGTCCCGGTTCGTGGTGCCAGCCGGAGCCTCGCTGGTGGTCGGGTTACTGCTGGGAGCCGCGTCGGTGTTCGGCGTGACGCTGATGATTCAGCAGGACACCAAGCCGCCGCTGTCCGCAGGCGACCCGGCGTCGTCAGTGCTCAACCGCGTCGAGTACGGCAACCGCGGCTAGCCTGAGCACCCTCGCCGCCTCCCCACCCACGGCCTCGCCACCGACGGCCGCGGAGGACACCGCCACCGGATCCCCGCTGTCGCGTCGCTGGCTGGCCGGCATCTTCACCGCCGCCCTCGTGCTGTGCCTGGCCTCCTCACCGGGACTGATCTCGCCGGACACCAAGCTGGATCTGACCGCAAACCCATTGCGCTTCCTGGCCCGGGCGGCCAACCTCTGGAACAGCGACCTGCCTTTCGGTCAGGCCCAGAATCAGGCCTACGGCTACCTGTTTCCGCACGGTGCGTTCTTCGCGCTGGGCCACACCCTCGGCGTGCCGGGCTGGTTGACCCAACGGCTGTGGTGGGCGGTCCTGCTCACGGTCGGGTGCTGGGGTCTACTGCGCGTCACCGAGGCTCTGGGTATCGGCACCCGCACGTCACGGCTCATCGGTGCGGTGGCCTATGCCCTCTCGCCCCGGGTGCTGACCACCATCGGTTCCATTTCCTCGGAGACACTGCCGATGATGCTGGCCCCGTGGGTGCTGCTGCCGGTGATCCTGGCGCTGGATCGTCAGCGTCCGCACCGGCGGGCTACCGGCGCCAGCTCGCTGCGAATGCTCGCCGGCCGCGCCGGAGTGGCCCTGGCGTTGATGGGCGCGGTCAACGCGGTAGCCAGCCTGGCCGCGTGCCTGCCGGCGATCATTTGGTGGGCCTGTCACCGACCGAATCGTCGGTGGCGACGTTTCACGGCCTGGTGGCTGCTGGCCTCACTACTCGCGGTGGCGTGGTGGGTGGTTGCACTCGTGCTGCTCGGCCGGATAAGCCCACCGTTTCTGGACTTCATCGAGTCCTCGGGCGTCACCACCCAGTGGACGTCGCTGACCGAGGTGTTGCGCGGAACGTCGGCGTGGACGCCGTTCGTGGCACCCGGGTCCACCGCGGCGTCCTCGCTGGTGTCCCAGCCAGTTGCGGTGCTGGCCACCACGCTGGTCGCCGCCGGTGGACTGGCCGGGCTGGCGTTGCGCTCGATGCCGGCCCGGGGCCGACTGGTGACCATGCTGATGGTCGGCCTGGTGTTGATCACGGCCGGCTATTCGGGCGGACTCGGCGCGCCCCTGGCCAACGAGGTGCAGTCATTCCTGGACGCAGCCGGGGCTCCGTTGCGCAACGTGCACAAGATCGAACCGGTCATCCGGATACCGCTGGTGCTCGGCATCGTCCATCTGCTGGGGCGAATCCCCCTGCCCGGCAGCGTCTCCCGGCCGGTATGGGTACGAGCCGTGGCCCATCCGGAGAAGGACAAGCGAATGGCTGCCGGGATCGTGGTGCTGACCGCGCTGCTGGTCGCGACGTCGCTGGCCTGGACCGGCAGGCTGACCCCGCCGGGCACATTCCGGGCCATCCCGGAGTACTGGCACCAGGCCGCCGACTGGCTTACCGAAAACCATGATGGCGGCCGGGTACTGGTGGTTCCCGGCGCACCGTTCGCGAACCAGATTTGGGGAAACAGCCATGATGAACCCCTTCAGGTTCTCGGCGACTTCCCTTGGGGGGTAAGGGATTCCATTCCCTTGACGCCGCCGTAGACCATCCGGGCGCTGGATTCGGTACAGCGACTGTTCGCCGCAGGCCGAGGGTCCGCCGGCCTGGCCGACACCTTGGACCGCCAGGGCATCTCGTATCTGGTGGTGCGCAATGATCTAGACCCCGAGACGTCGCGATCGGCGCGACCACTGCTGGTGCACCGGGCCATCGAAGGATCACCCGGACTGACGAAGGTGGCCGAATTCGGCGAACCGGTCGGGGCGGGCACCGTCGAGGGCTTCATCAGCGACAGCGGTCTGCGCCCGCTGTTTCCCGCGGTGCAGATCTACCGGGTCCGCCCCGCCGGTGCCCTCGACCCCGGCCGGCCGTATTTCGCAGCCGCCAACGCGATGGTGCGTGTCGCCGGCGGTCCGGAGTCGTTGCTACGCATCGACGAACGACGCCGCCTGCTCGGCGAGGAGCCGCTGGGACCGATGCTGCTGACCGCCGACGCCCACCGTGCCGGGTTGTCGACACCGCCGGGTCGGGGGGTCATCGTGACCGATACCCCGGTAGACCGGGAGACCGACTACGGCCGCGTCGATGACCACTCGTCGTCGGTGCGTGCCCCCGGCGATCGACGCGACACTTTCAACCGGGTACCCGACTATCCGATGCCCGGTGCCCCGCTTGTTGTCGGTTCGTGGTCGGGCGGGAGGTTGAGCGCCTCGAGTTCCTCCTCGGATGCCACCGCCCTGCCCGCGGTGGCACCGGCCAGCGCCCCGGTGGCGGCGGTGGACGCCGATCCGGCCACCGCGTGGGTGTCCAACTCGCTGCAGCCCGCGCTGGGGCAGTGGTTGCAGATCGACTTCGACCGGCCGGTGACCAATGCGACCCTGACGATCACCCCGAGTGCCACCGCTGTCGGCGCCCAGGTTCGCCGGTTGCAGGTGTCGACGGTCAACGGAACGTCCACGGTGAGCTTCGAGCGGCCCGGTGTGCCGCTGACCGTGGCGCTGCCGTACGGGGAAACCCCGTGGGTGCGGATCACCGCGGTGGGCACCGACGACGGTTCGACGGGCGTGCAATTCGGGATCACCGAACTGGCTGTCACCCAGTACGACGCATCGGGTTTCGCCCGTGCGGTGGACCTGCGACACAGCGTTGCGGTCCCGCCGCCGCCGCGGGGATCGCCGGTGGCGGCCTGGGACCTGGGATCGGAACTGTTGGGCCGCGACGGTTGCGCGGACGTCGGCGTCGGAGGTTCCGATACCCGAGAACCCGACACCCGAGAGTCCGACACCAGTGTGGCCTGCGCGGCGTCGATGGCGGTGGCGCCGGAGGAACCGGTGACGCTGAGCCGGACCCTGAGTGTGCCGACCGCGATGGATGTCACGCCCACCGTCTGGGTTCGGGCCAGACAGGGCCCGCGGCTAGCCGATTTGATCGCCCAGCCCGGCCGTGCCCGAGCGAGCGGCGCGGCCGATCTGATCGACGTCGCAGGGTCCGCCTACGCGGGAGCCGATGGAGACCCGCGAACCTCGTGGACCGCGCAACAGGGTGCGGCACAACATCGTTCAGCACCGACCTTGACGGTCACACTGCCCGGCGCATCGGAGGTAAGCGGCCTTCGCCTGATCCAGAGCGGTTCGACACTGCCCAGCCATCCGACGATGGTGGCCGTCGATCTCGGCGACGGCCCCCAGGTCCGCAGGCTCAGTTCCACACCTGACGCCGGGCCCCAGACGCTCTCGCTGCACCCGCGGATCACCGACACCGTTCGGATCAGTCTGCTGGACTGGGATGACGTGATCGACCGCACGGCATTGGGTTTCGATCAACTCAAGCCGCCTGGTCTGGCCGAGGTCACCGTGCTGGGCCCAGACGGCGCACCGATCGCTGCAGCCGACGCTCGAGCCAACCGAGCTCGCGGGATCGAATTGCCATGCGGGCAGGGACCGGTGATCGCCGTCGCGGGCCGATTCGTGCAGACGTCGGTGTCGACGACGGTTGGTGCACTACTCGAGGGCAGGCCGATCCCGGCACGACCCTGTGATCCAAACCCGATCTCCCTGCGCACCGGCATCCAGGAGTTGTTGATCAGTCCGGGTTCGGCCTTCATCGCCGACGGCATCCAACTGCGCGGACCTCTCAGCGCCGAGATCGCCACGGCACCAACGACTCCCGCCCAGGTGGCCCAGTGGACCGCTGATCGGCGAGAGATCAGTGTGATTCGGTCGCCCATCGCGCGGGTTGTGGTGGTACCGGAGAGCGTCAACCCCGGCTGGGTCGCGCGTACGCCGGACGGCGCGACGCTGACACCGGTGATCGTGAATGGCTGGCAACAGGGCTGGGTGGTGCCGGCCGGTGCGACGGGAACGATCACCCTGGGGTTCGCATCCAACGGCCCTTACCGCGTGGGCTTGGTCGGCGGTCTCGCGCTGCTGCCACTGCTGCTGCTGCTGGCGCTGGTGCCACCGCGTCGACCCGAGGCGGCTGAACCTGCAGTCGCACCCTGGTCGCCCGGCGCGCTGGCCGGTGTGGGGTTGATGGCTGCCGGCGCGGCGATCGCGGGCGTGGGCGGGGCCGTGGTGTTCGGCGCGGCACTTCTGGGCACCCGACTCCTGCGCCGGCGCCAGGGAGTGCTCGACCGGCTGACGCTGGCGGTGGCCCCGGCCGGGCTGATCCTGGCCGGCGCCCTAATCGCGCGGTATCCGTGGCGCTCAGTCGACGGCTACATCGGTTACTCTGCCTGGGTTCAGCTACCTGCGCTCATCGCCGTCGCCGCGCTGGCCGTCTCCGCACTTGAAAACGATACCGCCGCAAAGCCTTCGACGTAGTGTGCGTCACATGATGCAGCGTGCCGAAGTGGAGACCGTCGGGGGTCGGATCGCGACCGGCGATCTCGGAGTCACGCTGATGCACGAGCACGTTTTCGTACTCTCCCCGGAGATCATGGCCAACTACCCCGAGGGCTGGGGCGATGAGCAGGCCCGCGAGGACTCTGCCGTCGACAAGCTCAACGCACTCAAGGCCATCGGGGTGGACACCATCGTGGATCCCACCGTGATCGGCCTGGGCCGCTACATCCCGCGCATCCTGCGGGTCGCCGCCCGCACCGATCTGCAGATCGTGGTGGCGACCGGCATCTACACCTACAACGAAGTGCCGATGTACTTCCACTTCACCGGACCGGGGACCGCACTCGGCGGGGTGGAGACCATGACCGAGTTATTCGTGCGCGATATCACCGAGGGCATCGCTGACACCGGCGTCAAGGCGGCGATCCTGAAGTGCGCGACCGACGCTCACGGCCTCACCCCCGGTGTCGAGCGAGTATTGCGCGCGGTCGCGGCGGCGCATCGGGCAACCGGGGTTCCGATCACCACCCACACCCACGCGCACTCCCGGCGAGGGCTCGATCAACAGCGCATCTTCGCCGAAGAAGGTGTGGACCTCAGCCGGGTCATCATCGGCCACAGCGGTGACACCACCGACGTGGACTATCTGGAGGAACTGATCGCCGCCGGGTCCTATCTGGGCATGGACCGGTTCGGCGTGGACAACATCCTCAGCTTCGACGACCGGGTCGATATCGTCGCCCGCATGTGTGAACGCGGCCACGCCGACAAGATGGTGCTGGCCCACGACGCGTCCTGCTACATCGATTGGCTGCCAGAGGCCGCACTGCCGGTGGTCCTGCCGAACTGGCACTATCTGCACATCCACAACGACGTACTGCCGGCACTACGGAAGTGCGGAGTCACCGAGGAGCAGATCACCACCATGCTGGTCGACAATCCGCGCGACATCTTCTCCCACCGGGGCGGCTACTAATGGAGGCCGAAGAGGTACCGGCGATCGGAACCCAGATCAGTCGCCTTGCCGCCGAGGCACCCGAGGCTGCGGCACTGAGCCACGAGGGCCGGACCCTCACCCGGCGACAGTTGGATTCGACGACCAACCGCCTGGCCCGCGCGTATGCCGAACTCGGCGTGCGCCGGGGAGACTACGTCACCATCGCCGTGCCGAACTCGATCGAATGGGTTCAGGCGGTGGTGGCGGTCTGGAAGCTGGGCGCGATTCCGCAGCCGCTGTCGTCGCGGCTTCCCGACTCCGAATACGCCGCCCTGCTGGACCTCACGCCGCGCGCACTGGTGGTCGGCCGGCCCGATCCGCGCGGAGTGGTCCGTGCGGTGCCCGGCGATTTCGATCCGGGTGACGTCTCGGATGCCCCGCTGCCGGAAGTGGTTTCGCCATCGCTGAAGTCAATGGCATCCGGCGGCAGTACCGGCCGACCGAAGTTGATCGAGGCCGGCGGTGACAGCCGCTTCCAGGGTGGCCTGGTGGCGGCGATGATGGGCAACGAGGCGAACGACACCCAGTTGGTGTCGGTGCCGTTGAGTCACAACACCGGCTTCACGTCAGCCACCATAGCGTTGGCGACGGGCCAGCACCTGGTGCTGATGAGCCGATTCGATCCGGCCGAATTTCTGCGATTGGTCTCCGAGTACCGGGTGAACTACCTGGCGACCGTGCCGACGATCATGCAACGGTTGCTTCCCGTCTACCGCGCCGATCCGCACGCCTACGATCTGTCGTCGGTGCGGCGCTGGTGGCACCTGGCCGCGCCCTGTCCGCCGGCGATCAAGGAAGCCTGGATTGACATCCTCGGTCCGGAAGTGGTGTGGGAGCTCTACGGCGGCACCGAACTTCAGGCGTTGACGTTCATCAGCGGCACCGAGTGGCTCGACCATCGAGGCTCGGTCGGCCGGGTGGTGTCCGGAGAGATGAAGGTTCTCGACGACGACGGTGAGCAGTGCCCGCCGGGGGTGGTCGGGGAGATCTACATGCGGCCCCGGCCCGGGAGTCAACCCACCTATCGCTACATCGGCAGCGTCGCCAAAAATCGTGACGGCTGGGACTCCCTGGGCGATCTGGGCTGGTTCGACGCGCAGGGCTATCTGTACCTGGCAGACCGCCGGGTGGACATGTTCACCGTAGGCGGGCGCAACGTCTACCCGGCCGAGATCGAGAACGCCCTGGCCGAGCATCCTGCCGTGCTGTCGTGTCTGGTGGTCGGCGTGCCGCATGAAGACCTCGGTCAGGTTCCGCACGCGCTGGTGCACGCCGAATCTACCGACCTCGACGAGACCGAGGTCGCGGCCTTTGTGGCACAGCGACTCGCGGCCTACAAGGTCCCGCGCAGTGTGGAGTTCGTCGACACCCCGTTGCGAGACGATGCGGGCAAGGCCCGCCGTACCGAAGTACGCGAAGGGGTCATCGCGCGACGGCAGGCTCCGGGTTGTCAGTAACCGAACTGTCCAGCGGTGGCGGTGCTGCGCCGTCCGACGCGCTGCGCCGGTACTCCCAGCGGCGCAACGCATTCCGGCAGGGTGACTCGATCAACGCGTAACTGACCGCGGCCATGGCGTAGCCGAGTAGCAGAGTCAGGACGAGCACCACCACAATGTCGCCGTTGAACATGAACGTGCCCACCATCGGAAAAACCATTACCAGTGCCGCGAGGTGCCAGACGAACAGGCCGTAGGACCACCGGCCCAGCACCACCATGCTCGGGCTGCCCAGAATCCGGTGCGGGGTGTCGGGGCGGTCGAGCACCAATGGAGCCAGCAGTGCCGCGGCGACGATGGCGCCCATCAGCGTCCGCACCACGAACTGCCCAAGCGTGGCCGGCACCAGATTCTCCGGCCCGGCCAGCGGCGATGCCGACACCAGGTAGGCCACCAGAGCGATCCCGTAAATCGCCCACGGATTGCGGGCCAGTCGGTGCGGCCATCCGACGTCGCTGACCGTCCATTCCGCCAACAGCATTCCGGCCGCGAACCACGACGCATACGCCGGCGGCCAGTTGAGGAAGTTCACCCCGGCCGCCGTGTGGATCGGCAGCAGTCCCCAGCCGAGGCTGGCCACCGCGACCACCGTGATCATCGGCACCCGAGCCCGTACCGGAAGCCGGTAGGCGAGCGCCGCCAGGATCGGTAGAGCCAGGTAGAAGCTGACCTCAACCGACAGGCTCCACATCTGGGTCAACCCGGCCGTCAAGGTCAGTGGCACATACACCTGGGTCAGGGTCAGATTGGCCAGCCACACGGTGGGACTGGCGTGGTTGGCCTCGGGGAGCAACGTCAGGATCACCACGACGGCAAACAGGTAGCCGGGCATGATCCGCACCAACCGCGACCGCAGGTAATGACCGGTGGCCGGCCGGTGCCGCAATCGGCGGGCGGCCGCCGCGTGCCCACGCCACAGCAAAAAGCCCGACAGCGCGAAGAACACCGCCACAGCCAGATCGAACCGGTGCAGCAACCGGCCCACCACCCCGCCGGAGGTACCGGTCTGGAACGCGACATGGGTGAGGACCACGCCCATGGCCGCACAGGCCCGCATCCCCTCGACGGCAGGCAGGAACGCCCGGGTACCACCGACCCGACCGGCATCACCGACTACCCGACCGGCTTTCACGGCTACCAGTGTGCGCCTCAACCCCGATAGCGGGTGCGGCGGAATCCCTGCAGCACCGGGGTTAAGCCGGGTACCTGCTGTTAGGGTCAATCCGATTTGCAGGACAGCCACACTGACAGCGCGAGGAGGCCCGGGCAGCGTGAACCGCGCAAGCATGTTGCGTCTGGCGGCGCTGGCCATCATGAGTCTCGGGGCCGCCCTGTTGACCGCCGGCGTGCTGCTCACCACCTATACCGCGGGCAAGATCGCCAAAATTCCGCTCTCCATCGATGAGACGCTGATCAGCAGTGGCACCGGGGCGGCCCTCGACCCGGCTTCGCTGTCGGGAACCCGGTTCGTCGTCGACCAGAACGTCCCCCTGGTCTCCCAGCAGGCGGTCACCGTCGAAACCCCCGCCAATGCCCAGGTGATCACCCTTCAGGTGGGCACCTCCGTCCGGCGCACCGACAGACAGGCGGACAACGGCTTGCTCCTGGCGATGGTCGACACCGCGACACTCGACCGCAGCACTGCCGAGGCGGTGTCCGACGACGAACGCCCCGGTGGTTCGGTGCAGAAGCCGCGCACCATCGAAGACGATCGACCGTCGACCAACATTGCACTTCCGCATGAGGGGTTGACGTTCCGGTTTCCGTTCAACACCGAGAAGCAGTCATATCCCTTCTTCGATGCGATCGCCCAGCGACCGTTCGACGCCAACTACGACGGCGAAGACGACGTGAACGGATTGACCACCTATCGGTTCACCCAGAACGTCGGCTACGACGCCGACGGGAAAATCGTCGAACCGATCAAGTACGCCTCGCTCTACGACAGGAACGAGGACGGCGAGGTCACCGCGCGAGCCGAACTGTGGGGATTGCCGGGTGACCCCTACGAGCCGGTCACCATGACGCGGTATTACGCCGCGCAGCGCACCTTCTGGGTGGACCCGGTGACGGGAACGGTGGTCAAGGCCACCGAACGCGCCAACCACTACTACGCCCGGGAGGCGCTCAACCCCGAGATGGCGTTGGCCGACTACACGGTGACCTCCACCGAGCAGACGGTCGAGTCCCTAGTGGCCGGAGCGCGCAACGAACGCGACCGGGTGGCGCTGTGGTCCCGAGTCCTGCCGATCAGCCTGGCCGCCACCGGACTCGTCTTGCTAATCGGCGCGACCCTGCTGGGCGCGTTCAGCCTGCGTATCGAGTCCGCCCTGGCCGAACACGGCGAGGCCGACATCGCGCTGGGAATTTTCGGAAAGGACGAGACCGGTCCGATGCCCGCCGCTTCGGCGCCGACCGAGAAGATCCCCACCCGGCGACCGGAGCCCCCGCCCGCGCAGCGGTGACGGCAATCCGGAATATGCCGCGCTGGGCGGTACCCGCCTACGCGCTGCTGTTGACGCTCGCGGTGACGGCGCCCCTACTGGCGCCGGGATACCTACTGTTGCGTGACGCTGTATCCACGCCTCGTTCCTACCTCTCCGACTCCGCTCTCGGCCTCGGCGACTCCGCGCCACGCGCGGTTCCGCAGGACTTCGCCATCGCCGTCATGTCGGCAGTCATCGACGGCGGTGTGGTGGTCAAGGCGGCGCTGATCGCCGCGCTGTTCCTCGCCGGTTGGGGGGCGGCCCGATTGGCCGGGCAGGTGCTGCCCGAGGCAGGCATGGCCGGCCAATTCGTCGCCGCCACGGTGGCGGTGTGGAATCCCTATGTCGCCGAGCGATTGCTGCAGGGTCATTGGAGTCTGTTGTTGGCCTATGGCTGCCTGCCGTGGGTGGCGGCCGCGGTTCGGCAATTGCGGGCCGGCCCCGCGGACCGCCGAGGGTGGGCGGCGGCGGTGTTCTGGATCGCCCTGGCCGGCCTGACACCGACCGGACTGATGCTGGCGGCCACAGTGGCTGCGGTGTGTCTCGCGGTTCCCGGTTCCGGTGTCGGCCGGACGCGCGCCGGCGCCGTCCTGCTGCTCATCGCCGTGGCGGCGGCCCTTCCGTGGCTGACCGCATCGTTTCTCGGGTCCGCTCTGGCCGGTTCGCAGTCTGCGGGTCTGGCTCCGTTCGCGGCCCGCGCCGAACCGGGACTCGGCACCCTGGGCAGCCTGGCCGGCCTGGGTGGGATCTGGAACGCCGAAGCGGTACCTGGTTCGCGGACAACGGGATTCGCTCTGGTGGCGACGCTGGTGTTGCTGGCGGTGATGACGTGCGGGTTAACGGCGCTGCTGCGTCGGCGTCCGGTGGAGCCGCTGCTGATTCTGGCGGCGGTGACCCTGCTGACGGTGGCGGCGATGGCCACCGGCCCAGGCCTGACGGTGCTGCGCTCAGCCGTCGAGGTGGTTCCCGGCCTGGCCGTGCTGCGCGACGGCCAGAAGTGGATGGCGTTGGCGATGCCTGCCTACGCACTGGCCGGTGCGGGGGCGGTGGTGACGCTGCGGCGCCTGGTCCGTCCCGGTCTGGGGGCCGTCGCCTGCGCCGCCGCGATAATCGCAGTGTTACCCGACCTCGCCTGGGGAGTGGGCGCGCAACTCACGCCCGTGCGCTACCCCGAAGCGTGGTCGGCGGTGGCGGCCCGGATCAACGCCGACCCGCAGGATGTCGCGGTGCTGCCGGACGCGACGATGCGGCGATTCGACTGGGCAGGACCAGCGCCGGTGCTCGACCCGCTTCCGCGGTGGGTTCGCGCCGACGTGCTGTCCACCGGCGACCTCGTCGTCTCCGGGCGCACCGTGCCGGGTGAGGGAAATCGCGCCCGCGATGTGCACCGACTGATCGCCGCCGGGGCTGATCGCGCGACACTGGTCGCCGAAGGGGTCGGCTGGGTGGTCAGCGAGGCTGGCACTGAGGCCATTCCGGGGCTGAACGCCGACTACGCCGACGACGATCTGACGCTCTATCGCATCGGTGGGGTGGATCGTCCGGTGCCGCACTGGAAACGGATCGCGGTGATCGTTGCCCACCTGGTCTGGGCCGCCATGCTCGTCGGTAGCGCAGCGGTGCTGGCGGCGACGAGTGCCCGGCGGGGCTCTCAGTCCTGAGGGTGTCCGTGGCGACGGCGATAGTCCTCATCCAGCTGGGCATCGCGCCGACGGTCCTCGGCGTCGACGAGATCGGGATCGAGACCATGCTGACGGAGTCGATACGTTCGCCAGACCTTGTCCAGCGCGTGGGCGAAGTAGACGAAGGGCAGCAGCAGCAGCGTCGACATGGCCAGATGCATTCCGAGGGTGGCCGGTATCAGCCAGAGGGGAGCGATGACGAACAGCGCCGGAATCGTGACGCGGACCAGGTTTCGCCTGCGCGCACCCTTGCCGGCGAGATCGTGACGCACCCAGTCGTCGTACGCCGGGGGCAGCACCGCGCCGTAGCAGTAGCGGAGGTACTGCAGCAGACCCGGACGAATAGCGTCGGTGGGACTTGTCGCCACGACGCCTAGACCACTCCGCTGATCCGGCAACCGGCGTGCACCGATTCCAGCACGCCGTGCATTGCCGTCGCACTCTGCGACCACGAGAACTCACCGCTGCGCGCCGCGGCCTTCGCGCCGAGTTCGTCGCGCAAGACTGGATCACCCAGCAGGCACTCCAGGGAGTCCACCAACTCGTCGTAGTCGTCGACCAACAGTCCGGTCACACCGTCGATCACCGAGTCGGTCAGGCCGCCGGACGAGCGATAGCCGAGGGTGGGGACTCCGTGCTGGGCGGCTTCGATGACCGCCAGCCCCCAGCCTTCCTTGCGTGAGGGCAGCACATGCGCCCAGCTACGTTGCAGCACAGCGTGTTTGGTGGCGTCGTCGACATGCCCGTGGAAGGTGACGGCATCGGAGATACCCAGCTGCTCGGTGTGCTCGACCAGGCGCTGCCGCCACCATCCGCCGCCGACGACGTCGAGGTGCAGGTCCGGTATCCGGCTGCGTAACGCCGCGACCGCCTCGAGTGCGTCCTCGATCTGCTTATGCGGCACCAGTCGGGACAGCACCACCACGCGCGGCGTCGCCGAACGCGGCCCGAGAAGAGTGTCCGGCGGGGCTTCGTCAAGGCCGTTGCGGACCACCGCGACCCGGGCCGGGTCGATCCCGAGGTCGGTGAGATCA
>Ga0315294_10007057_pt1 | contig 12334 bp, 12 predicted proteins | sample YL17G13_40_MG_FD_203626 | JGI IMG/M metagenome (GOLD analysis project Ga0315294, IMG submission 203626) | Sediment microbial communities from Yellowstone Lake, YNP, Wyoming, USA - YL17G13_40 | ecosystem: Environmental > Aquatic > Freshwater > Lake > Sediment | place: USA: Wyoming | collected...
CGCCTGTTCCGCCAGGGGCCCAAGGATGAAATCCTGACCTCCGAGAACCTGACCCGGCTCTATGGATGCAGCCTCCGGCTGGGCAAAAACAACGGAACTTATTTTTTGACCTACGGAGAGGAAAAGGGCTCTCTCCGGGAGCTGCCGGCAGAGCGCCGGGAAGCCTTCTCCGAAGGTCCGGAAACGCTGATCGAGATGAAGGACACCACGGTCAGCTACGGCGACCGGGTCGTCCTGGACCGGTTCAACTGGGCCATGAGGCGGGAGGAAAACTGGGTCGTCCTGGGGCCGAACGGCGCCGGAAAATCGACCCTGGTGAAGCTCATCCTGGGGGAAAACCTTCAGGCCTACGCCAACCACATTTTCCTCTTCGGCCGGCGCCGGGGTTCGGGGGAATCCATCTGGGATATCCGCAAACGAATCGGGGTCGTCTCCGCCGAACTCCAGGTTCAATACCGGAAGAGGATCAGCGCTTTCGAGGTCATTGCCTCCGGGTTCTACGACTCCATCGGCCTGTACCGGGCCCCCACTGCCGAACAGAAGGAGGTAGCCGACCGCTGGGTCGATTTCCTGGGCATTAAAGATCTTGCCAAGGAGCCCTTTCTTCAGCTATCCTTCGGGCAGAGGAGAATGATCCTCCTGGCCCGGGCCATGGTCAAGAGTCCATCCCTGCTCATCGCCGATGAGCCTTGTCATGGCCTGGATGTGCCCAACCGGGGTAAAATTTTAGCGGTTTTGGAAAAAATCGGACGGACCCCAACCCGTCTCCTCTACCTCACCGACCGCCGGGACGAAATCCCGGGCTGCATCACCCACGTCCTGCGGCTGGACAAGGGCAACGTACTCCGGCAGGGGAGAAAAGAAGACGTTCTATAAACCGTAGGGGCGGGTTTCAAATCCGCCCCTACACCTGGCAAAGGACCGGTTGCTTAGCCGGGCAGGAATACAACAAAGGGCATGAATTCCGAAACCCGAAAATTTCCCCTAGCCAAAGAAGGGATGATCTTTATTCTTCCCCTGGGGGTACTTTCTCTGATTTTATGGATCGTACGGTTACCGATTCTGGCGGGTCTCGGCACGTTTTTAACCCTTTTCGTCATCTATTTCTTCCGGGACCCCGAACGGGGCGTTCCCCCGGGCGATAAGGCCATTCTGTCGCCCGCCGACGGGAAAGTGATCCAGGTGCAGCCCTGCGTGGAAGAACGGTTTCTGCAGGGGCCGGCGATCAAGATCAGCGTGTTCATGTCCCTCTTCAACGTCCACGTGAACCGCAACCCTCTTTCGGGGCGGATTGTCGATTCTGCTTATTCGTCGGGGAAATTTCTGCGGGCCGACCTGGATCGGGCTTCGGCCGCCAATGAACAGAATGCCCTGCTGGTGGAAACCGCGGAAGGGGCCCGGCTGATGGTCGTCCAGATCGCCGGGTTGATCGCCCGGCGGATCGTTTGCTGGGTGAAGAAAGGGGATTCGGTGGTGAGGGGGCAGAGATTCGGATTGATCCGGTTCGGTTCCCGGCTGGACATCTACCTGCCCCGGGATACACAGCTTCAGGTGCGGGTGGGGCAGAAAGCCCTGGCCGGCCAAACCATCCTGGGACACCTCCCATGAGACGAGAAAAGAAAGAGCGCCTCAAAAAAATGCACCGGATGCGCAAGGGGATCTATATTCTGCCCAACCTGATCACCGCGGGAAGCCTCTTCTGCGGGTTCTTCGCCCTTCTGCGCACCCTCCAGGAAGATTTTTTCACCGCCGCCATCTTCATCCTGGCCTCCGGCCTGCTGGACGGAATGGACGGGAAGATTGCCCGTTACACCAACACGACCACCCGCTTCGGAATGGAGTTCGACTCCCTGGCCGACGTCATCGCCTTCTGCGTGGCCCCGGGGATTCTGGTCTATGCCTGGGCCCTGGAGCCCTTCGGGCGGATGGGCTGGCTCGCGGCTTTTCTCTTCGTGGTCTGCGGGGCCCTCCGCCTGGCCCGTTTCAACCTGCAGGGCAGCACGGTGGAGAGCCGCTTCTTCAGCGGCCTTCCCACCCCGGCCGCCGCGGGGGTCATCGCCACCGGCATTCTGGTCTCCTATGAAGCCGGAGACACCGGGGTCAGCAGGCACCTGGCCGTCCTCATCGTCACCTATCTCCTGGCTTTTCTCATGGTCAGCACTTTTAAGTACTACGGGTTCAAGGATATCGAGCTCTTCCGCCGCAAGCCCTTCCGCTGGCTGGTCATCGCCATTCTGCTGCTCATCGTCGTCGCCTATGAGCCCGAATACACCCTTTTTGGCCTCTTCTTTGCCTATTTCATTTCCGGCCCGATTCTCACTCTCGTTCTTCTCTATCGCCGCCGCCATCCCAAACCGGTGATTCCGGAAGGAAAGGCGGCGTAGGAGAAAAGAAACCGGATTCGATCGCGCGGCAGAGCTTAAAGGGGAGAGTCATCTCCTATTTTCCGGTTGGATGGAGCGGACGAGTTCCTCGTCCCATCTTGCAAGAAAGGCAGCACCCGCTATGGAAAGAGTCCTGATCTTCGACACGACTTTGAGGGACGGAGAGCAATCTCCGGGAGCCAGCATGAACCTGGGAGAGAAGATTCTCTTCGCCCGCCAGCTCGAGCGTCTGAACGTGGACGTCATCGAGGCCGGGTTTCCGGCCAGCTCCCCCGGCGATTTCGAGTCGGTCAAGCGGATTTCCCAGGAGATCCGGGGACCGCAGATCGCGGGGCTGGCGCGGACCACTCCCCAGGATATCGACACCGCCTGGGAAGCGCTGAGGCACGCCCGGGCACCCCGCATCCACGTCTTTATCGCCACCTCGGACATTCATCTGAAATACAAGCTGCGCAAGAGCCGCGAAGAGGTCATGGAGGAAGCGGGCCGGGCTGTGGCCCACGCCAAACGGTACACCGACAACGTGGAGTTTTCCTGCGAGGACGCCACCCGGTCGGACCCGGATTACCTGGCCCGGGTTCTGGAGGCGGCCATCGACGCCGGGGCCACCACGGTCAACATTCCCGATACCGTGGGTTACACCACCCCCACGGAGTACGCCAAGCTGCTCACCCAGCTCCGGCAGAAAGTGAAAAATATCAAGAAGGCGGTCGTCTCGGTCCACTGCCATGACGACCTGGGCATGGCCGTGGCCAACAGCCTGGCGGCCATCGAAAACGGCGCCCGCCAGGTGGAGTGCACGGTCAACGGAATCGGCGAGCGGGCCGGCAACGCCTCCATGGAAGAGATCGTCATGGCCCTGAAGACCCGGAAGGATTTCTTCAACTTCGAAGTGGGGATCATCACCGAGCAGATCTACCCGGCCAGCCGCCTCCTCACCAGCATCACCGGAATCCAGGTGCCTCCCAACAAGGCCATCGTGGGGGCCAACGCCTTCGCCCACGAAGCGGGCATCCACCAGGACGGCGTATTGAAAGAAAAGATCACCTACGAGATCATGAAGCCCGAGACCGTGGGGATCACTCAATCCACCCTCATTCTGGGCAAACATTCCGGCCGCCACGCCTTCCGCGACCGGGTGCGGAGCCTGGGATACGAGCTCAGCGAGGCCCATCTCAACCAGGCCTTCCAGCGGTTCAAGGAAGTGGCCGACAAAAAGAAACAGGTCTTTGACGAAGACCTGGAGGCCATCATCGCCGACGAGATCCTGCGGATTCCCGATTTTTACAAGCTGGTCAACTTGAACGTGGTGAGCGGATCCACGGTCGTTCCCACGGCCACGGTCCAGATCGAGATCGGCGGCAAGCTTCAACAAGAGGCCGCTTTCGGCGATGGACCGGTGGACGCCGCCTACAAGACCATCTCCAAGCTTACCAAGACCAAAAGCCATCTGGTCAAGTTCTCGGTGAACGCCATCACCAGCGGCACCGATGCCCAGGGCGAAGTCATGGTGATCCTGGATGAAGGCGGAATCCGGGTCACGGGCCAGGGGGCCCACACGGACATCATCATGGCTGCGGCCAAGGCCTACGTCAATGCCCTGAACAAACTGGAGTACCAGAAGCGTCTCAAAGGAGTCACCCCATGATGCGCCCCATGACCATGACTGAACAGATTCTGGCCGAGCATGCCGGACAGTCGGGAGTGGAACCGGGTCAACTGATCAACGCCAAGGTGGACCTGGTTCTCGCCAACGACATCACCGCCCCCATTGCCATCGAGGAATTCCGCAAAGTGGGGGCCACCCGGGTCTTTGACCCGGCCAAGATCGTTTTGGTCCCCGATCATTTTGTTCCCAACAAGGATATCAAGTCCGCCCAGCAGTGCCAGCTCATGCGGGAGTTTGCCAAAGATCTGCAGCTGCCCCATTATTTTGAAGTGGGAGAAGCGGGGATCGAGCATGCCCTCCTTCCCGAGCAGGGCCTGGTTCTTCCCGGAGACCTGGTCATCGGGGCCGACAGCCACACCTGCACCTATGGAGCCCTCGGGGCCTTTGCCACGGGCGTGGGATCCACGGATGTCGGCGCGGCGATGATCACCGGAGAGGCCTGGTTCCGGGTCCCGGAAACGATCAAGATCCAATATCACGGCAAGCGGCGCCCCTGGGTGGACGGGAAAGACCTGATCCTCTACACCATCGGCCAGATCGGGGTGGACGGAGCCCGGTACCAGGCCATGGAATTCACCGGAGAGGCCGTCGCCAACCTGCCCATGGACAGCCGCCTCACCATGTGCAACATGGCCATCGAGGCCGGGGGGAAGAACGGGATCATCCCCCCGGACAAGATCACCAAGGAGTACGTGGAAAAGCGGGCCAAACGGCCCTACAAATTCTTCCACAGCGACGCCGAGGCGAAGTACAGCCAGGTCCTGGACATGGACGTCACCCGGATCGAGCCCCAGGTGGCCTTCCCCCACCTGCCCTCAAACGTCAGGCCCATCAGCGCGGTGGGAAACGTTCCCATCGACCAGGCGGTCATCGGGTCCTGTACCAACGGCCGTCTGGATGACCTGCGGGTCGCCGCCCGGGTCCTGAAGGGAAGGAAGCGGGCGCCCTTCGTCCGCCTGATCATCATCCCGGCGACCCAGGAAATTTACCGGCAGGCCATGAAGGAGGGGCTTTTCGACATCTTCATGGATGCCCACGCGGTCATCAGCACTCCCACCTGCGGCCCCTGCCTGGGCGGGTACATGGGAATTCTGGCCAAGGGAGAACGGGCCGTGTCCACCACGAACCGGAACTTCGTGGGACGGATGGGTCATGCCCAGAGCGAGGTCTACCTGGCCAACCCGGCGGTGGCCGCCGCCTCCGCCGTCCTGGGAAGACTCGGAGGCCCGGAAGAGCTGGGCGTGGCCTAGCCGATTTCGGATTTCGGATTGCGGAATGCGGATTTGCTTAGAAAACAATTTAACCGCAGAGATCGCGGAGCACGCAGAGAAAAATATTTCAAATGACAAAATTTCAAAATCCCGTTTAGAAAATTTTGAATTTACTGATCTCGAAAAAAGTGCTTTGTACCCCTTTCTCGTCATTCCCGCGAAAGCCGGAATCCAGTTAATTCAGGTATTTCTGGGCTCCCGCCTGCGGGGGAGTGACCATTTTTTTGGCTTTTTACGGGATCATCAAATTCTGGCCATTTGAATTTGGTTCGATTTTTTATGCTCCGAATTTCTGATTTCCATTTATTCTCAGCGCTCTCTGCGCTCTCTGCGGTGAAAATGTAGTCAGGAGGTTTTATGATCTACAAAGGCAGGGCCTGGAAATTCGGGGCCAACCTGGATACCGACGCCATCGTCGCCGCCCGGTACCTGAACACCTGGGACCCGCAGGAACTGGCCTCTCATCTCATGGAGGACGTGGACCCTAAATTCCGGGAAAAGATCCAGCCGGGCGATATCATCGTTGCCGAGGACAACTTTGGCTGCGGCTCCTCCCGGGAGCACGCCCCCATCGCCATCAAGTACGGCGGCATCTCCTGCGTGGTGGCCAAGAGCTATGCCCGGATTTTTTACCGGAACTCTTTCAACACGGGTTTGCCCATCTTCGAGAGCCCCGAGGCGGTGGACGGAATCCATCCGGGCGACGAACTGGAAGTGGACAGTCAAACGGCAACCATCAAAAACGTAACCACCGGGCAAACCTACCACGCCCACCCCATCCCGCCCTTCATGCAGCAGCTGATCGAGGCGGGCGGATTGATGAATTACGTCAAAATCTTCAAGATGAAGAAAGAATAAAGAGCCGGAGAGGTTTTGTAGGGGCGCGCCCCTGTGCGCGCCCTTTAACCGGGCAGGCGCAGAGGCTTGCCCCTACCCTGGAACCCCTAACCCGGCCAAGCCGGAACCAAACAGGATGTTGTAGGGGCGGCCCCATGTGGCCGCCCGCAGGATGGGCAACCACGCAGGGTTGCCCCTACAATTTGTGAACATTTTGGCGTCAATTTAACCGGTAAGGGACTACGCCTAAAGGAGAAAGGTATGGCTTACCAGATTGCCGTCATCCCCGGGGACGGAACAGGCCCGGAAGTGGTAAGGGAAGGGCTTAAAGTTCTGCAGGCTGTGGGGCAGAAAGAAAATTTCAAAATGGACTTCACCTCCTACGACCTGGGAGGAGACCGGTACCTCAAGACCGGAGAGATTCTGCCCGACTCGGTCCTGGCCGAATTCCGGAAATTCCACGCCATCTTCCTCGGGGCCATCGGCCATCCGCAGGTGAAACCCGGAATCCTCGAAGCGGGAATCCTCCTGAAAACCCGCTTCACGCTGGACCAGTACATCAACCTGCGTCCGGTCAGGCTCTACCCCGGAGTCGATACCCCCCTGAAAGATAAGGGGCCGGAGCACATCGACTTCGTGATCATCCGGGAAAACACCGAAGGGCTCTACACCGGCGCCGGGGGATTCCTGAGAAAAGGGACCCCGGACGAAGTGGCCATCCAGGAGTCGATCAACACCCGAAAAGGGGTGGAACGGTGCCTTCGTTACGCTTTTCAATCCTGCATGAAACGCAACCGGGCCCGCAAGCTCACCATGGCGGCCAAAACCAACGTCCTGAACTATGCCTCCGACCTCTGGATGAGGGTTTTCCAAGAATTGGCCAAAGAATACCCCCAGGTGAAGACCGAATACACCCACGTGGACGCCCTGTGCATGTGGATGGTCAAGAACCCGGAATGGTTTGACGTGGTGGTGACCGACAACCTCTTCGGCGATATCGTCACCGACCTGGGAGCGATGATCCAGGGAGGACTGGGCATCGCCGCGGGAGGCAACATCAACCCGGACCCGGGCGGGGTCTCCATGTTCGAGCCCATGGGCGGTTCGGCCCCCAAATACGCGGGAAAGAACGTCATCAATCCCCTGGCCGCCATTTGCGCCGGCATGATGATGCTCGAGCACTTGGGGGAAAAGAAAGCGGCGGAACGGGTCGAAAAAGCGGTGATGCAGGTCCTGGCCAAGCATCTCAAGAGCTTGGCCGCCGGAGAAATGGGACACACCACCAGCGAAGTGGGGGACCTGGTAGTGAAGTACCTGTAACGGCTTTTATAATTCGGAATGTGAAATGCGAAATGCGGAATAAAATCTCAGAGCGGTCCGGGAATTCCGCATTCCGAATTCCGAATTTCGCATTTGTCCTGTCTGTTTCCCCATTTTGCTTTCAAATTGGACCTCACAACTCATGAGTAAATCGAATTTTCTGGATCCTATCTTCAAACCTCAGTCCCTCGCGGTGATCGGGGCTTCCACACAGGTCGAAAAATGGGGCCATCGCATGGTGGTTCGCCCTTTCAACACCGGCTTCCGGGGAACAATCTACGCCGTTAACCCAGGGGCCAAGGAAATCGGCGGGGTGAAGTGTTTCGCCTCCATCTCCGACCTTCCCATGAATATCGATTTGGCGGTCATCACCCTCCCTTCCAATCAGGTACCCGAGGCTCTGCGGCAGTGTATCGCGCAGGGGATCCGGGGAGCGGTGGTCATCTCCGCCGGATTTGCCGAAGCGGGCCCGGAGGGAAAGAAGCTCCAGGACGAGGTTCTGGCGATTGCCCGGGAAGGCCGGATCCCCTTGGTGGGGCCCAATTGCATGGGCTTATGGAGCGAGCCGGTGTGGTTGAACCTGGCCTTCGAAGAAGCCCCCATGCGCGGTCCCATCGCCTTCATCTCCCAGAGCGGAACCCTGGGTAACTACCTCATGCTCCTGGCCAGGAGCAAAGGCTATGGCTTCAGGGGTTTCATCAGTAGCGGGAATCAGGCCATGCTGGAGGTGGCGGATTACCTGGAATATTTCGGCAGCGATGAAAAGACCCGGACGATCATTCTCTATGTGGAAGGTTTCCAGAACGCCGGGCGTTTTTTCCAGGTGGCCCGGGAAGTAGCCCCCAAAAAACCGATCCTGGTTTACAAAGCCGGGCGATTTGAGGTGGGAGTCCGCGCCGCCCTTTCCCACACCGCCTCCATGGCCGGCAACGACAAGATCTTCGAGGCCCTCTGCCGGCAGGCCGGGTTGATCCGCTGTTACGACCCCCTGCATACCTTTGACATGGCCGTGGCCCTGGCCAGTCAGCCCCTGCCCAAGGGAAACCGGGTGGCCATCATCTCCGGCGGGGGCGGGTACTGTGTGACCATGGCCGAGGCCTGCGTGGCCTGGGGCCTGGAGGTTCCCCAGCTGGACCCGGCGGCTTCGGACCGGATCAAGAAGATTCTTCAGCCCTTCGCCCCCCGGCCGCTGAACCCGGTGGACGCCGCCTCCGACATCCGGCCCATGACCTACGCCCGGACTCTGGACATCCTCTTGAGCCTGGATTACATCGACGGGATCTGCATGATGATCCCCTTCATGTTTGAATTCCAGCTGCGGTCCCCAGCCTCAATCCGGGAGTTGATGGATGCTACGGAGATTATCTGTTCCCTGCCCCAAAAATACCACAAGCCGATGATCGGGAACATGATTCCCCGCGCGGCCGTCGGCCCCGCCCTGGATCTCCTTAAGAAAGCCGGGATCCCCTTCTTCGCCAGCCAGGACGAATCCGCCCGGGCCATGCACGCCCTCTTCCGCTACTCCCGCATCCGGTCCAATTCAAAATAAACCGGATGCAGATTCACGCGGAAAAAAGCAGGGAGGGCGAAGGAAAATTCCAAAGCGCAAGCCTGCATGATATTATCTGAACGTCTCAATGTTTCTTCCTGAAATGTTGTTTTTGGGATTTTCCTACAGAATCCATAATTTCAAATGCAAATCTTCAATTGGGGCCTGAAGCCGAGCCCATTTCCGCGGCCTTTTTTCCCTTTGGCTACCCATGAGCGTAAGAGTATTTCCTGGGAAAAGGTGGTGGTGGCGCTCTATCTCTTTTGGAATTGATTGTAATCGTCAAGAACCTGTGATATTTTTGGTTTAAATCCTACCCTGGAATGGAGATCGCAGATGAACGTCCAGAAAATATTCGACATGCTACAGGAGGACCAGGACAATACCGCATTGGGCATAATTTGCGCGGAGTTGGAGGAACAGGGGTACAAGGTCCGGGTTGACGGCAAAGACGTCGATTCAGCAGACATCTATGACGGCAGGCACAAGGACCTGGAGGACAAGCTGGGTCCCCTGAACATTTCCCTTTACAGGGACGGCGCCATGGAGCAGGAGTTCTCGTTGGAGTTCGTCGATGACCACGAGGTCGTCATAGAGCGAAAAATCGAATAGGCCCGTGTGCCACCCTGTTCATAGAACGATTCCTGACTTCTTTGGTTCATGCGTTTCCATTGGGCTTTTCACCCTCCTTTAAGAATCCCCCCCACCTTTTTATTGTTGAAAATGAGAAATTTCTATTAGATTTTCAACATGGTTGATTCTGGGGCTGGGGGATTTTGGGGGTGATCCCGAGGCCAATTGAGGTAATTCTATCATCAATCGTCGGCTGCCAGAGATATTTTAGAATGAAGATTTGTGAAATGATCTGGACAACCTGCCCAGGCGTGCAAACGGAAATAAATCTCAAGAATTTCCCGGGCATTGACGATAAAAAAATGAGATCATTAATGTGGAGCGAAAAAACATGAAATCCCTCTCAACTGACCCAAAAATGCCAAGCAAGGAAACAATTCTGGTCGTCGATGATGAAGTTGGCCCCAGAGAATCCTTGAGGATGATCCTGAAGCCTCTTTATGAGGTGCACACGGCCTCTGGCGGCCAGGAGGCACTCGGCTTAATCCGCAACAAAGATATTGCCGTTGTAACTTTGGATTTAAATATGCCCGGGCTTTCAGGCATCGACGTCCTGAAAGAGATAAGAGATCTTCGGCCGGACACGGAAGTCATCGTAATCACTGGCTATGGGACGCTTAACAATGTTCAAGAAGCCATCCGCTTCGGCGCCGGAGATTTCATTTCCAAACCTTTTAACGTTGCCGACGTCATTTCCATCGTGGGAAAATCCTTCGAACGGCGGAGCTTTAATTTAAAAATTAAGAGCTTAGTAGAGCGTATCCAAGGCCTTCGTTCCACCGTTCAAGATGCTTAAGGGTGATAAGATTTTATCTAGAAATCTCTGGGAAGCAGCCTTTGGCTCGAAAAGTTCGAATACATTCATGAATCATTGACTCCGGCCCGGGCACATTCGGGAATGCCGCCCCAAATTGCCGGCACCATGAGGCCGGTCTGTTTTCTTCCCTTCTTCAGGCCAATCCTACTTGAATCTTTCCATTAACCATTTTCCAATACCTCAAAGACGCTCGGGGAAAGTTGGGGATGGGGGTACCGGATACTTTGATATTGACGGCCTCTGGGTATTGGGATAAAAAGGGTATCATCAACAGCGAAGCCGGGGAAAGACAAGGCGCGGAAGAAAAAGCAGGCAACCGGGAAGGCAAGGAAAGAGCATGACCCTGAACAAGAAAGAACTTGCCGCAATCCTAAAGGAAAAAGCCCTTTCCCCGGCTTCCAAATGCGCGGAATTCGTGGACCTGATCTTTGAAGTCATGGTCGAGGCCCTGGAAAGGGAGGAGAAGATCAAAATTCAAGGCTTCGGATTTTTCAAGGTGCGTGAGAAGCAGGCAAGGACAGGAAGGAACCCCAAGACCGGCGAGAGGATAGAGATTTCCGCACGCCGGGTCGTGACCTTCAAGTGCAGCGGGGCGCTGAGGGAGTTCCTGAACCGGAGAAGCAAATGACAAAAGAGGACCTTGTTGACCTGCTAAGGAAGATCCTGAGCACGGACGCCGACCTGGATTTTCTTTCTGATTTAGGGCAACGGGAGCTCGAAACATTGATAGCCTGCATACGAGGGAGGATTGAGCAGGAGAAAGGAGGGCCGCCCTCATAAGGGTTGACTAGCGGGACTTCAGGCTTAGTTTTGGCAAGAATGCCGGCCGAAGGTTTTCAATCCCGCATTACAAGCCAGGGCGTTTCTTCCCCTCTCTTCCCCACTGCGATGCCAAGGTCGGAGAGTAATCTGGGGGGAACATCTACTTCTGAAGGAACCCTTAAATGGGCTAGGCTAGTCAGAAGGCTTTTTAGATTGCACATATCCTTCGCCGAAATATCGAGAAATTTTACTCCAACCCTGCAATCGCCCTCATTTTTAAAATTCAGGTCCTTCCAAACAACCCGCGCAAGCGCCTCGATAAATAGAAAATCGAGGCCGGAATCAACAAATAGCCTCATCCTCAGATCCTGGCCAACCTCCATTTCCTCAGGAAGATGAAGCAAAACCCCGCCTTCACTGATATCGCCCGTGCAGCCAGCGCGGATTCTGGGTTCATCAACCCTCCAGTATTCGACCGACAAATTGACTGCCATCCTGGGATGTTTTCTTCTTTCAAAATTAACGGTCCCGATATGAGGCCCTGTTTCTTTTTCTTCCTTTTCCGTTTTCATAGGCCTATCAGCTTTTTCCTTTTCCCATTGCCCACCTTGCGAGGCCGAGAAGCCTCTTGAGGGGGGTCAGTGGTGGAGGGTTTGGCGCAGGTGGTCGCCCCGGGCGCTCGGGGGCGGAGGGCTTCCTCGGATTGAGGCGGCCTCCGGCTGGGGACTTCAATTCTACAGGAGCCTGGTTGGGATCCGCATACAGGTTTAAGAACCCTGTCAGCCTCTCCATATCCACCGGTGAAATGTTGACGAACCTAACGCCAAACCGATAATAGCCATCCTCCTTGATCTCCACATCCACCCAGGCTATCTTCACGACGGCTTCAATGGTAATTAAGCTGGAGCCGGAACTGAAATAGATTTTCATTTCCAGCTGTTCGCCGATCTGCATCTGCTCGGAAATCGAAACCATGAGTCCGTCTTCGTTGAAGTTTACGGTGTGGCCGGGACGGATCCTGGAACCGTTGGCCCGGCAATATTCAACGGGCAGTTCAACCAGAAACCTGGGACGATTTCTCCTTTCAACGGT
>Ga0315294_10007058_pt1 | contig 12334 bp, 12 predicted proteins | sample YL17G13_40_MG_FD_203626 | JGI IMG/M metagenome (GOLD analysis project Ga0315294, IMG submission 203626) | Sediment microbial communities from Yellowstone Lake, YNP, Wyoming, USA - YL17G13_40 | ecosystem: Environmental > Aquatic > Freshwater > Lake > Sediment | place: USA: Wyoming | collected...
CTCTTTTTCGTTTCAATTGGAATGCTCGTGAACCCGCTCACTGCGCTTTCCTCTCTTCCAATAGGCCTCGCACTCGTGTTCGTTTTCCTCCTCTCCACATTTTTTGCAGTCTCCCTGCTGGTACGCCTGTTGGGTGGTAGCCCGCGTGATTCCATTTTCGCAGGCGCTTCAATGCTGGTTGTTGGAGAATTCTCCCTCCTCATTGCACAGGCCGGTGCGCCAGTTGCGCGGGGAGTTGACTTAGTTGGTTTGGCCTCCCTTGCAGTGATTGTAACTTCCTTTGCCTGCTCCTTCTCGCTCGAGCGGCACCACTCCCTCTATCTTTTGATTGACCGCTTGCTCCCCCGCTCCATTCACCGCTGGGTGCAGGGCGCCTCCCATTACCTGGCTGCGGTGATTGCCGAGTTCGAGCGGGGCGGGGAGTTCCACCGGGTTCTCCGCAGGCAGGTGCGCACTGTTCGTTTGGAGCTTGCCTTCCTTGCGATTCTCCTGCTCGGTTTTCTGTTCCTTAATGCGCTGCTGGGCTCCTCCTCTCTGAACCTGCTGGGCATGCATCTCAACCTCGTGTTGGTTGTGGGTCTATTGCTGCTGCTCCTAGCGCTCTACCCGCTCTGGCGCGTGGGCAAGGCAAGCGAGTCAGTTCTGGAAGCACTCGGTACTGCCCTGCTCCGCTTTGGTTTGGTGCGGGACGAGCGCGGCCGCCTTGCCGCAGACTTGCTTCTGGCTCTCTTGCTCCTACTCACGGGCTTCAACCTACCCATTCTCTTCGTGCTCTTCCGCCTGCCACCCGCAGCCTCCATTTTCAGCTACGGTTTCCTCCTTTCTGGCCTCCTCTTTGCCCTTGATGCGGGCCGCCTGCTCTACAGGTACGGCCACGTGCCGCGCATGTGGCGCTGAAGCGCAAGCGGTTTTAAACAGGAACGCCGTTCGCTTGCCATGCACTTCAAGACCATTGTAGTTGGGCTGGACGGCTCCACTCACTCCAACAAGGCGCTCGAGCGCGCAGTTGCCTCAGCCAAAGTTCACAAGGCGCGTCTCCTGTTGGTGGGCGTGATTCCATTCCCCGATGATGCGCTTGACCGCGTGCTCCACTGGCGCACGCGCGGCCGCTTCTCCCGTGCTCTTGAAGCCGGAGTGGCCTTTGCCAAGAAGCACAAGGTGAAGGCGGTGCCCATGCTGCTGGACGGCCGGCCCTCCGAAGAACTCCTGTGGATTGCCAAGCGCTCGCGGGCAGACCTGCTCATCATCGGCTGCTGGGGCAACACCTTCCGCGCCCGAGCAGCGCGCATGTTCATGGGCGGAGTTTCAAAGGAAATTGTCGAGAAGGCGCCCTGCTCTGTTCTGATTGTGCGCTAATTCCTGTGCGGGTCCAATTTCACTGGCCCCAGCTCTCCAGCGGCAACTTTTTTGCGCAGGAACTCCAGCACTTCACTCTTGTTTTTTCCAGCGCGAAGCAGGTCTTCCGCCTGTACTATGGGATGCCCGCCGCCTGCACGGGGCATTAGTATTTCGTGCTTGTAAGGGATGTTCGGGAACTCCAGCACGTGGTCGGTTCCCACTAGCACCACTCCAATTGCCTTTGGTTGCAGCCGTTTGACCTGTTCGAATCGTTCCTGCACTATTTTTTGCATGTGTTTCTCGCGTTTCGTTTGCAGTCTCACGCGCGCGCGGACGAGCTCGAGGAGTATTCCCGCTTTCTTTTCCGCGGGGAGTTCGGTCTGGAGGAAGTGCTCGAGGAGCATGCTCTTGTCGTGGGTCTCTTCATGGGCCTGCGGGTCGTCTATGGGCACGATTTCCGCGCTCACGTGCCGGGCGGCCAATAGGAGGGGTCGGTACTTTTCCGCGTTCTCCCCGAACAAGGCCAGGGCCGGCTGTATATCCCCTAGAATCACCTGCGCGAGCGTCTCCCGCACGCCTTTGTCATCAGGCACTTCGAGGAACACCACGCTGGGTTTGAGTTCCTTCACGCGCTCCGCCGCCTTCTCGAAAACCTCTGGAACGTGCGGCCCACGCAGGATGTGCAGCATGTTTTCACTTCCTCTTTCGCTGCTCTTCACGATACCAAACATAGGACAAAATTACCGGGGCAATTGCTGCTGCTATTGCAAGAGCCAGAATAACCCAAACCACAACTCCCTCGAACAGGAGTGCGCCAACCAGCGCCACTATCGCACCCGCTTGGAATAATGCGCCCCCAAGCTCGTGGGTCTTCTTCCACACCTTGTCACTGCTTAACGCCCACGGGGTTCGGATTCCCACGAACCAGTTGCGCTTGGTGTGCTTCATGAGTTCGCCGGCAGAATAGAACAGAACAGCAAAGGCCGGGACTAATGCGCGGCCGAAGTCAAATGCGCCCGCGAGGTTGTACGCGAGCACGAGTCCATAGACGTAGGCCATGAACGCAACGAATACCAGCTTGAACTGGCCGAACTGCTTCCCGAATGCGGCATAATTCTTCCTCAAGGGGTCGAAGTACGGGAGCACCTGCAGACAGATGAAAAGGAGCAGGGTTAATGCGGGTATCAGTGGCAGCACAAAAGATTTGGCCGCGTAATCGTCCACCTGCCCCTGGCTGTTCCAGTGGGAAGCCATGTTTTCCGGCAGTTGCGGGTAGAGCGCGGCGCCGGCTATTGCCATAAGCACAATAATTCCAATTGAGGCGAGCTCCCAGTTGTTCAGTTTCACGTGAACCCCTCCTTTTGCGCAATCTGCTCGTACCGCTTGTAGATCTCCGGGGAGAGCTTCCACCTTCTCCACGTGGTGAACTCACCCATCTTCCCCTGTTTGACTGCGGCCACGAACCTTTTGTCCTCCAACTCCCGCAACAGCCTTCTCACGAGCTCGTGGTCCCTTACCATGGCCTCCGCAATCACGAGCGCGGAGAGCGGCTGCGGGTGGTTGTCATAGAGCACGCTCATGATTTGCTCCTGCAGCTTCTGGTACGTGGTGGAATTCATGCGCGGCATGCTTTTCCCTTGCACCGCTAGGTTCTAAAAACTGCGGTATTCGCGTGGCCTGGAGAAATAAGGGCGGCTAATAGTCGCGTTGCGTCTGGAGCTCGTCGTGCACCCGCTTGCAGAGCTCCCGCAGTTCGGAATTGTCCGCCCCTCGCTTGAGCGCCATGCGGAAGTTGTGGGCAACTTCCTCGTGGTAGTCTTTTCTTTTGGCGAGCTCGAGCGTCCGCCGGACTGCTGCAATAGTCTCGTCCTTCAACTGTTCGGTGGGCGCTTCAATCACGGTCGGCTTGGCACGCAGTGCGGAGAAGGGAAGGTTCAGGAAGTTTACCGTCTGCTGCCAGGCGGAGAGCTCCTTCCTGACTGGCGCGGGCTCCGCTTTCAGTACGGTGAGTGCGGAGTAAAGCGGCTCGTTGATTCCGCGTATTGCCTGCAGGTGCTTCTGGCGCGGTTCTTCGGGCATATGCACTAGTCGGGCCGGCCTGTCTTTAAATCTCTAGTGCCACTCTTTTTGCGAGGCGAGAGTCCCTATGGGGCTCTCGCCGGGGTTTGTTATGATTCGGAAGGAAGTGGTGGAGCTGGCGAAAGCCAAGGGCTTTGCCGGGCTCACCGAAGTGCAGCAGGCTTCAATGCCGAAAATAGCCAGCGGAAGCGATGTGTTGGTTATAGGGCCAACCGGGCACGGCAAGACCGAGGCGGCCATGCTGCCACTTTTGAGCAAGCTGTTGGATTTGCGGGAGGCGGGAAAAAAGGATGGCATTCAACTGCTCTACATCACTCCCTTGCGCGCGCTGAACCGGGACTTGATGGGCCGGCTCTCCTATTGGTGCAAGGCGCTTGGTATTTCCCACGGCGTGCGGCACGGTGACACCACCCAGAGCGAGCGGCTCAAGCAGCGGAAGAACCCTCCTCAACTGCTCATCACCACTCCGGAAAGTTTGGGCGCGCTGCTGGTTTCTCCCGAGCTTGGCGTGGCCCTGCAAAATACGCGCTTTGTGGTCGTGGACGAGGTGCACGAACTGGTTGACAGCAAGCGCGGGGTGCAGCTCTCCCTCTCCCTCGAGCGCTTGCGCGAGCGAGCAGGCCGTTTCCAAATAATTGGCCTCTCGGCCACAGTAGGGCACGCGGAAGAAGTCGCGCTCTTTCTTTCTCCCAAAGCGAAAGTGGTGGAGGTAAAACTCCCGCGCGGCATTGAGTTGACTGTTGATTTTCCTGATATAAGCAAGGAGAGCAAACACCTGGCGGACTTTTTGCGCATTCCCGCAGGCTATGCTGCTCGCGTGGCGGCCCTACGGGCTGCGGTGGACGCCTCCAAGAGCACCCTAGTTTTCGTGAACACGCGCTTTGCTGCTGAGAGTCTAGGCTCCTTGTTTTTCCAAATACGCGAGCTCGGCGAAACCATTGGCGTGCACCACTCCTCGCTCAGCAAGGAAGTACGTTTGGAAGCAGAGGAGCGGTTCAAGAGCTCTGGAGAGGAACGGCTGAAGGCCCTCATTTGCACCTCCAGTTTGGAATTGGGAATCGATGTGGGCGCAGTTGAATTAGTGGTTCAGTATGGTTCCCCCCGCCAGGTCTCCCGTTTGCTCCAGCGCGTGGGCCGCTCCGGCCACAGCCGCGACCGCACCCCGCAAGGATTGATTCTGGCTCTCGACCCCTTGGACACTCTGGAAGCGGGTGTGATTTGCAGCCGGGCGCTTGCAGGAAAGCTCGAGCCCACACGCATTCCCCAAAAGAGCCTCGATGTGCTGGCTCACCAATTAGTGGGCCTCTGTTTGGACTTCGAGCGCATCTCCCTCCAGCAGGCTTTCGAACTCTGCCAGCGCGCCCGGCCTTTCCGCGAGCTCTCTCCGGATGATTTGCTGGCTGTTGCCAAGCAGATGGATTCGCAGGGCTTGTTGGATTTGAGTGCCGAAGGGCCCAGCGGACCCGAAGTGAAAAAGAACCGGCGCTCGCTCCTTTACTATTATCTGCACCTTTCCACAATTCCGGATGAGAAGCGCTTCTTTGTGAAGGATGCGGGCTCGCGCAAGAACGTGGCCATGCTGGACGAGGCCTTTGTGGCCGAACATTTGGTTCCGGGCGTGGTTTTCATTGCGCGCGGAAAACCCTGGAAGGTTCTCTCAGTTTCTGATGACGAAGTGGTGGTCGAAGCCAGCCAGCACAGCGAGGGCGCGGTGCCGGATTGGGAGGGTGAGGAGATTCCGGTTGAGGAAGCTGTTGCGCAGGAAGGTGCGCGGGTACTCGGAAGCCTCTGCGCTGGAAAGTTGCCTGCTGCCGAAGCCCGGGAGCAGTTGAAGCTGAGCCCTTCCGCAGCCAAGGAGCTGGAAGGCTTTTCAGCCAAGCAGGCGAAATTCTTCACTCCTTCTCCAACAGAACTGGTGCTCGAAACTAGGGGCGCTTTTCTGGTTCTGCACTCTTTCCACGGACTCCGTTGCAACCAGGCGCTGGCGCGGGCACTCTCTTTCCTCCTTACCGGCCAGATGGGCGCCTCTGTGCGCGTGCACGCCACTCCCTATGCCGTTCTCTTCGAGTTTGCCGGAAACGCCCCGGTTCAAAAGTTCGAGCAGACTCTGCGCTCGCTCAAAAGCTCGGAGTTCGAGCACTTCCTGCGCGCCGGGCTTACTGGCACTCCGCTCTTCCGCTGGCGCTGGACCCATGTGGCGAAAAGGTTCGGTTTCCTGCGCAAGGATGCGGAGCTTTCCGCAATCGGAATCCGGAAACTTGCTGAGAACACGCGCGATTCGGTTCTCTGGCAGGAGGCTTTTGCCGAACTGTTCTTCGATGACTTTGATGCGGATGCTGCTGCGGAACTGCTCCATGAGCTGGAGAAAGGAACCGCCCGTTTGCTCCTGCTCTCGAGCAAGGAGCACTGGAGCCCACTAGCTAAGCTTTTACTTGAGCATGGTGGGCTTGGGGAACTGCTCCAGCCACAGGAGCCCACCGAGCAACTGCTGGAGGCGTTCAAGGAGCACGTGCTAGGCGAGCGCTCGGGCCTGGTCTGCCTCTTTTGCGGTTCCACCTGGTCGCGGAAGGTGCGCGAGCACCCCGAGCACTTGAAATGCCCCCAGTGCGGTTCGAACCAAGTCACTCTCGAAGAGTACAAGGAAGTGGCGGACCTGCAGCGCCAGAAGAAAGCGCTTAAGCCCGACGAGCGCAGGAAGCTGGAAGAAGCGCTGCGCGTGGCCTCGCACATTTCCGCTTACGGCAAGCGTGCGCTGGCCGCTTTTGCAACCTATGGTGTGGGGCCCGAGAGCGCTTCGCGCGTGCTCTCCCGTTTGCGGCCGAGCGAGCGGGAACTCTATGGCGACCTTTACGCGGCCCAGATAAATTTCATCAAAACGCGGCGCTTCTGGAAAGTTTAGTAAGGGGTTTCCCTGAGCTTTTTGTGCACTATTTAAAACACGGCTGCGTGAGTAGTGTATGGCCGTACAAAACCAAACCACACTCCTCGTTTTGGCTCTTTTTGTTGTTGGCGCAGTTGCCCTCTTGTTCTTCGCCCAGCAGTCAATTCAGCCTGCTGCGCTCGTAGCTCCCTTGAATGTGGTATGGAACTTCAACCAGCCTGCCTCCGAGAGCGCGGGCGCCACTTCCGCTCTCGAGCTCACAGTATACAATGCGCCTTCCTCCGCTTCCTACTATTCCTATGGGAGCGGGCTCATGGAGTTCAACCCCTCGAATGGGATTGCGCTTGTGAAGGAGCAGCGCTCAGCTGAGCTTGCTTCCGGCCTTACGCACCTCTCTGTTGAAGGCGTGGCCGCCCACCTCTCTCCCGGCAGCGTGCGCTTCTCCACTATTCTACCTGCGGGCACCGCCACTTCCGATGCGCGTGTTCTGGAGCAGGATTACGATTATGATTTGGTGAGCGCGGACAAGATTCTCGAAAAATACATTGACAAAACAATCACACTCCGCTCGGAGAACCGTACTTTCACCGGCAAGCTGCTGAGCGTTTCGCCCCTCATTCTGCAAACGAGCGAGGGCGTGAAGCTCTTCACCGAAACTCCGCAGATTGAAACCCTGCCCGAGCTCCCCGAGGGGCTCATCACCAAGCCAACGCTCAACTGGCTCTTGGAAGTTTCCAAGCCGGGCAAGCACAATTTCGAGCTCTCCTATTTGACCAGCGGAATCAGCTGGAAGACGGAGTACGTGGCATACCTCTACCCGCTGGGAACGGACTACATTCTGGACCTCAACAGCTGGGTCTCAGTTACAAATGATGCTGGCGCCACGTTCAAGGACGCCTCGCTCAAGCTGGTTGCAGGAGAAGTAAACCTGGTGCAAGCTTCAAACTACTATGATTACGGTTATGGCGGCCGGGCCATGGTTGCAGAGGCGATGCCTGCAGCAGCTCCTGCTGCCAAGCAGTTCACGGAGCAGCAGCTGTTCGAATATCATCTCTATACTTTGAGCCGGCCTACCACGCTCAAGAATGGCGAGACCAAGCAGATTGAGCTTTTCAGTGCGCAGGGCCTGAAGGCGAAGAGCGAGCTGGTCTACGAGTCCTCCCGCTCCGACCGCGTGCGCGTGAATGTGGAGTTCGAGAACAAGAAGGAGAACGGGCTTGGAGTTCCGATGCCCGCAGGCCTGGTGCGCGTGTACCAGTCCAAGGAGTTCGTTGGCGAGGACAGCATCGAGCACACGGCAGACGGCGAGAAGGTCCGCCTCTTTGTGGGTGAGGCCTTTGACCTGAGCGCGGAGCGCGAGCAGACTGATTTTGAGCAAGTTTCCCGCTGCACCACCCGCCAGAGCTACAAGATTGTTGTTCGGAACGCGAAGGAGAATGCCGCGGATGTGAACGTGGTGGAGCATTCCTATGGCGATTGGCAAATACTCAAAGAGAGCCACAACCACGTGAAGGACAGTTCAGACACGTTCGCCTTCACGCTGCACATTCCGGCAAATGGCGAGGAAACGCTAACCTACACGCTCGAGCAGCGCTACCGCTACTGCTGAGTTTTCTTGCGGTGGTGTTTGGGCTCGTGGGTCTCTAGGAAGCAGTATTCTTTGGCGCTCGGCGGCGCTCTCTCTTCGAGCTTCTTTTCCTTCACTGCGAGCACGCGGGGCTTGCTCATGCCTGCTCACTTGGGGAGTAGCTGCTCGTACTTTTTGTAAACCCAGTAGCGCACGCCAACAGTGAATGCCGCCCACCCTCCCAAGAGGAGTGCCGGCCACAGGAGCGCTTGAATTCCAGTAGTTTTGTAGAGCCAGCCCACTAGAATGGCAAAGCCCAGTGCGAAAACAGCAGTGATTCCTGTTGAGAGTGTTCCGGGCCTTCCATTGAGCGGTTTGGTTCCCCCGTAAGTCCACAAACTTTTCTTCAGCTGTCCGGCATAGCAGTTGTTGTGGTAGGCAGCTAATGGAAAATGCTTGAATTCGCTCACAACCACCAAATCCGTGGCAGAGCTTATGGGTTTTCCGCACGCATCACAGGCGACTTTTGCATTTTTCATGGCACAATCCTCGGTCCGCGCCTCACTTGCGGTGCGGTGTTGGTGATTCCGAGCTTTTGCGAGAACCAAACTGCCGCCTCCTTGTCCAACGGGTCTGCCGGGTTCGGGTGCTCGAGAATGTAGACTAATCCCTTTGCGAGTTCTGCGAGTGTTATAGCCGCTCCCCAGTGGGTGAGCAGGTGCAGGCACACCCTTCCATCACTTGCGCGTATGTTCGGGTGGAAAATGGGAGTGATCCACGTCACTTCGAGCCCGCCCGGGTAAGGATACTCCCGCTGGAGCACGATTCTCACTTCGTGTTCGTACCGCTCCTTGATTCCCTGCTGGGTTTTCTCATAGCCTGGCGCGCGCAGTCTCAGCAAATAAGTAGTATTGTCCTGCGAGGACTCAAAATCAATTCCGGCAGCGTTGAGTTCCTGGTGCTCGCTCTCGAGCCTTCTCTTCCAAATGGCTTCAGGTAGGAAGGGCATGCCAGAGGGAGGAGTGCGCGCGTTTTTATCCCTTCGGACAGGAACTTCACTAGGTAACCCATGCGCGTAAACAAGGCACTTCCCGCTTTTGACTACTGGCGCCTCACCCCGCCTCAACTCTACTCCAAGCTTTCCACCAAGCCTGCCGGCCTTTCGGAAAAGGAGGCCTCCAGCCGTTTGGCTTCCCACGGGCCCAATGAACTGCCGGGCAAGCGCGTAGCAGCTTGGGAGGTTTGGGTTCGGCAGTTCAAGAGCCCGCTGATTTGGATGCTGGCCGCAGCCAGCATTGTGGCCGCCCTGCTGGGCGATGTGGTGGATGCGGCCATCATTCTGGCAATACTCCTGCTCAGCGGCGTGCTGAGCTTCTACGACGAGTACCGCTCCGAGCGAACTGTGGAGGAGCTCGCCCGCCGCGTTTCCTTCAAAGCAGTAGTGATGCGGGAGGGCGTGCGGCGTGAAATTCCAGTACGCGAGCTGGTGCCTGGAGATATTGTGGTGCTCTCGCCCGGCAGCGTGGTGCCAGCAGACCTGCGTCTGGCGGAAGCTGAGAATCTCGAGGTGAACGAAGCCACGCTCACCGGTGAGAGTCTGCCCGCAGTGAAGCACGCGAGAATTCTCAAGCTCGTGCGCGGCCTGCCCAGCCAGCTAGCCAACTGCGCGTTCATGGGCACTGTTGTGGTTTCAGGAGACGGGCTTGGCGTGGTGGTTTCCACAGGCGGGGACACTCAGTTCGGCCAGATTGCGCGCGAGGCCGGACGCAAGAGGCCGGTGACCGAGTTCGAGCGCGGGCTCTCCTCTTTTGGCAGCATGCTCATGCGCGTGATTCTAGTCCTGACTCTGACCATACTCGTAGTCAACTCCCTCCTCCGCCACAACTACCTCGAATCCCTCCTCTTTGCGCTGGCTGTGGCTGTTGGTTTGATTCCCGAGCTCCTACCGGCAGTGCTGACCGTCAACCTCTCCAAGGGCGCGCGGGAAATGGCGCGCAAGAACGTGGTGGTCCGGAGGCTCAGTTCAATTGAGGACTTCGGGAACATGGACACTCTTTGCACCGACAAAACGGGCACGCTGACTGAGGGAACGGTTGTAGTCATCCATCACTTGGATTTGGATGGAAAGGAGAGCCGCGAGGTGCTGGCCTGTTCAGTTGTGTGCAACTCCGCACGCGAGGACCGCAAGACTACGAACCCGCTTGATGCGGCAATTTGGGAGCACGCCACCCGCAGTGGTGCCCTTTCCATGCTCCGCCATTTCTCCCGCATTGCCGACCTACCCTTTGACTACGAACGCAAGCGCATGAGCACAGTAGTGCGCAAGGACGGGAAGACTCTTTTGCTCACCAAGGGCGCCGCGGATTCTGTGATGGCCGTTTGTTCACACGCCCGGCTGAATGGCCGGGAAGTTGAAATGGGCCGGGTGCGGGCCAAATTGCACGAGCGTTTCGTGAACTACTCGAACGAGGGCTACCGGGTGCTGGCAGTTGCCGAGCGCCCCATTGCCAAGAAGGCCCGCTACACTGAATCCGACGAGCGCAAGCTCACTCTAGTTGGTTTCATCCTCCTGCTGGACCCGCCCAAGCACGATGCGAAAGCCAGCGTTTTATCCCTGCATGAACTGGGTGTGGGGCTGAAGATTCTCACCGGCGACAACGAGCACGTCACTATGAAGGTGGCTTCGGAAGTCGGGCTGCAGTTCGCAGGCTCGCCTGTTCTCGGTGCTGAGATTGAAAAGATGAATGATGCGCAACTCCGGAAAGCAGTTGAAGCCAACGACGTTTTCGCCCGCCTGACTCCTGCACAGAAGCTGCGCGTGGTCGGAGCCCTGCGCGCGAACGGCCGTGTAGTCGGCTTTCTAGGAGATGGAGTGAACGACGCTCCAGCACTGCGGGCTGCGGACGTGGGCGTGAGCGTGGAAGGGGGCGTGGATGCGGCCAAGGAAGCTGCGGACATTGTGCTGCTGCACAAGAGCTTGCACGTGCTGGCAACAGGAGTTTCAGAAGGCCGGCGGGTTTTCAGCAACACACTCAAATACGTGTACATGATGGTGAGTTCCAATTTTGGCAACATGTTCAGCGTGGTCGGCGCCTCCTTTTTCCTCAAGTTCCTGCCCATGACTCCCTCGCAAATCCTGCTGAACAACGCCCTCTATGACATTTCCGAGCTCACAATTCCAACGGACAATGTGGATCCGGCAGAGCTCAAGCGCCCCCGGAAGTGGGACACGAAGTTCATCCGCAAGTTCATGCTGGTGTTCGGGCCCCTTAGCTCCATTTACGATTTCCTCACTTTCGGCGTGCTGCTCTTCGTGTTCAACGCCACTCCCGCGCTATTCCAGACTGGCTGGTTCGTGGAGTCCATAGCCACGCAGACTATGGTGATTTTCGTGCTCCGCACGCACGGCTCGCCCTTCTGGAAGAGCAGGCCCAGCAATGCGCTGATCCTAAGCTCGTTTGCGGTAGTGGCTGCTGCAATAGCGCTTCCCTTCACGCCACTTGGAGCGGTGTTTGGTTTCGTGCCCCTGCCACTTGAGTATTTTGCGTTCCTGGCAGTAGCGGTTCTAACTTACCTAGGGCTGGTGGAGTTTGCCAAGAGGCGCTTCTACGCGCAGTACGAGGCTAACCGCCTGTCGGGTCGGGCATAAGCACGAGCGAGTCCCCTTCCTTGAGCCCTGCATCCTTAAGCGTGGCCTCGGGACTGAGAATCTTGTTGTCCGGAGTGGCGAGCACAAACCTATCCTTGAGCTGCAGGTTTTCCGCCAGCACCTGCAGTACCTCATTAACCGTGAACTGCGGTTCCACTGCAAGAGTAATTTCTTTTCCAGTAGTCGTGTGGGTAATCGAAACGGTAAATTCTGCCATGGCGTTCTCCCTCCGACAGGCATAAGAACAAACAACTAGTTAAACGCTGCGCCCGGTGTCGGCCATGAGCAAGCCTAGAATAGTTTCAGTTAAGAAAAAGGAGCAGCCAGCGGAAGCACCTGCCACACCTGCTCCGGAAGCGCCAACTCCCCCAGTTCGCAAGCCCCATGTTTTGGAGGAAGCTGATTTCTCTCTCCTCTTGAACCAGGTGCAGGAGCGCGAGAAGGCGTTGAAGCGGGAGAAACCCTCTTCTGGTGTTGAGGAGCTGCGGGAACAGGCGCTCAAGGACATTCTCCCGCCGGAAGTCGGGCCCGGCCATCCCTTGGAGCTCGCCAAGCGCAAGCTCCGTTCTGCACTGGGTTTGAAAGGCTCTCGCCAATCGGGCGAAGCCCGCACCACGTGAGAGCATGCCGCTCTACGAAGCCTATTTGCAAAAAAGCGCCCTTGACCATGCCCAACGGCACGCATTGGAACTCTCCAAACGAGGGGTGGAATGCATGGGCCTGCTGGTTGGCGAAGCATTCCTCCACAAGGGCAAGCCCTACACGTTGATTGAGGACTATGTGACCGCCACCAATGACAGCACTGCCATTAGCGTCCGCT
>Ga0315294_10007059_pt1 | contig 12334 bp, 7 predicted proteins | sample YL17G13_40_MG_FD_203626 | JGI IMG/M metagenome (GOLD analysis project Ga0315294, IMG submission 203626) | Sediment microbial communities from Yellowstone Lake, YNP, Wyoming, USA - YL17G13_40 | ecosystem: Environmental > Aquatic > Freshwater > Lake > Sediment | place: USA: Wyoming | collected...
GTCCCCCCGCCCCGGAGGAGCGGAACGTGTCCACCCGGATGTCCTCGTCGCGAATGTCCACCTTGATGGTATCGTCCAGGCGGGGCACCAGATCGACCTCGGCGAACGACGTGTGCCGCCGCTTGTTGGCGTCGAACGGCGAGATGCGCACGAGCCGGTGGACGCCCTTCTCGGCCTTCAGGAGCCCGTAGGCGAACCGGCCGTCGAACAGGATCGTCGCGCCCTTGATCCCCGCCTCTTCGCCCGGCGTCTGGTCGACGATCTCGGTCTTGAACTCGCGGTCCTCCGCCCAGCGCAGGTACAGGCGCATGAGCATCTGGGCCCAATCCTGGGCCTCGGTCCCCCCTGCCCCGGGGCGGATGGTCATGAAGGCCGCCATGTGGTCGTGCTCACCGGTCAGGAAATACGCGACCTCGAGCCGGTCGATCTCGCGCTCGAGTTCCGCCATCTCGCGGCGGCAATCCGCCTCGAGGGTCGCGTCCGGCGCTTCGGCGAGCATGCGGAGGAAACCCCGCAGGTCCTCCATCCGGTGTTCGACGAGGTGGTACTCCTCGAGGTCGTCACGAAGGTGTTCCATCCGGCGGCTGAGCTGTTGCGCCTCGGTGCGCCGGTCCCACGCACCCGGCTCCGCCAGCCGGGCCTCCAGGGATTTCAGCTCTTCGGCAGTCTTGCCGGGGTCAAAGACACCCCCTGATCTGGTGGAATCTCTCCTCCAGCGCCCCGACCGCGTCCCGCAGGTCCCCGGCCATCCTAGCCCCGGTCCTGTTAGGCGGACTGGCGCTTCGCGCGCCGCTGCATCGCCGACGTGTATATCGAGTCGTACCGCTTGACCGAGGAGGCCCAGGAGAAGTCCTCGCCCATCGCCTCGCCCGAAAGCTTCTTCCACAGCTCCTCGTCGCCGAAAGCCGAAAGCGCCTCGTCCACGCCCTTGACCAGCGCGTCCGCGTTCGTCCCTTTGAACAGGAAGCCCGTCCCCTGCTTCTTCTTCGCGTCCACGTGCTGAACCGTGTCCAGGAGTCCCCCGGTGGCGCGCGCGATCGGAAGGGTGCCGTAACGGAGGGCGATCATCTGCCCGAGGCCGCACGGCTCGTACCGGCTCGGCATCAGGTAGGCGTCCGCCCCGGCGTACAAGCGGTGCGCGAGGGCGCCGTCGACCCGGATCCGGAGGGCGAGCGTGGCCGGGAACCGGCGCGCCGCGTCCTCGAGCAATTCCTGGATCCGGCGCTCGCCGCTTCCGAGGACCGCGATCTGGACCGGGCGCTTGGCCAGCTTCGGCAGGGCATCCACCATCAGCTCGAATCCCTTCTGGCCGGCGAGCCTGGCCACCATCGCCACGAGCATCGGGCGGCCCTTGCCCGGCGGCAGACCGAGCTCGGAAACGAGCGCGGCCCGGCACGCCGCCTTCCCGGCCGGATTCCGCCGGGAGTACGTCGCCGCGATCTTCGTGTCCTTGGCGGGATCCCACTCGACCGTGTCGATGCCGTTGAGGACACCCGAGAGGTCCGCCTCGCGCGTCCGGAGCAGTCCGTCGAGTCCCCAGCCGTATTCCGCCGTCAGGATCTCCTTGGCGTACGTCGGGCTCACGGTCGTCATCCGGTCCGCGTACAGGATTCCGGCCTTCATGAGGTTGACCTTCCCGTAGAACTCGAGTTGGTCCGGCGTGTAGAGCTCCCACCCCAGGCCGGTCTTGAGCATCGTCTCCTTCGGGAACGACCCCTGGTACGCGAGATTGTGGATCGTGTAGACGCACGCGGTTCCCGCGAACCGGGGATCGCCGCCGTAGACGCGGCGCAAGTAGGCCGGCACCAGCGCCGATTGCCAGTCGTGCGCGTGGACGACGTCACACTCCTCTTTCAGCTCCTTCACCGCCTGGAGGGCCGACCGGCAGAACAGGATGAACCGGTCCGCGTTGTCCGCGTAGTCGCCTTCGGGCGTGCCGTAGAGCTGGTCCCGGTCGTAGGCTTTCGCGTTCTCGACCAGGTAGACAGGCACCTTGGTTCCCGGCAGGACGCCCTGGAGGATGTGAACCTCCTCGCGCAGGCCCGGCGCCAGGTGCACGGGCAGGTTCGAAAGCACCCGCTGGGGAGTGACGCCTCCGAGCAGGCGCACTTCCCGGTAGTAAGGGAGGAACGTGATTACGTGGTGCCCGGCCGCCTCCTGCGCGCGGACCATGGAGCCGACGGTGTCGCCGAGACCGCCCGTGCGAGCCAGGGGCGAAAGCTCCGATGCGATGTGCGCGATTCTCATTTTGGGCATGTCCGATTCCCCCCTTGAATTGCGTGCAAGTGTAGCCGAGAGCCTCCGAGTTGTCAACATAACGGGTCAGTGCCTACACTATTCCCCACCCATGCGACGCAGGCCTTCCGCGACCGCCCTCATTTCGTGGGCTCTGCTGTCCCTGGCCCTGGCCGGGGCCGCCTGGGCCGCCGTTTTCGCCTACGGACACGGGCGCATGATAGCCCCGCTGGACGACGCCTACATCACTCTCGCCTACGCCCGGAACTGGGCTCACGGCCTCCCCTTCCGGTTCCTGCCCGGCGACCCCCCTTCCACGGGGTCCACGAGCCTGCTCTATACCTGGCTCCTCGTCCCCGTCGCGGCCGTGGCCGGGTCCCACGAAGGGCTCCTGCTCGCCGGCATCTTCGCGCTCAATGCGCTCGCGCTCTGGCTCACCTGCATCGTGGCGTGGCGGATGGCGTCCCAGCTCGTCGAGCCCTGGCTCGCGCACGCGGCCGTCCTCGCGGTGGTGACCTGCGGCCACGTCGTCTGGGGATTCTTCTGCGGGCTCGACTCGGGGCTCGCCTGTCTCGCCGTGCTCCTGCTCTGGGACCGGTGGAGCGCGGCTGCGACCGACCGCTCCCCACGCTGGTGGATCGCCCCCGGGATCGTGTCGATGGCCGCCGCGTTCACGCGCCCCGAGGCGGTGGCATGGGTCATGGGGGCGGCGTTGGCCGCAACCACACCGGCCATGGGCACCAGGACCCGATCGCGCGTCCTGGTGGCGATCGCGATCGTGACAGTCTGCGCCGCCCTGACCGCGGGCATCTCGTCCGCCATCACCTCTTCGCCGATGCCGTCGAGCGGCTGGGCAAAGACGGGCTGGGCATCGCCAGTCACCTCCCGGATCGCGACGATGTCCCGATCCGCGAAGTACCTCGTGGACACGCTCAAGGGCCTCTGGATGGGCGCGTATCCGTCCGAGGCCGAGGTGGGACAGGCGGGCAACGGGCAGGCCGAGAACGAGGTGATCTGGGCGTTCCCCCCCGGCGCGCTCGTGCTGTTCGTCCTGGGATCGCTGATCCTCCCCGTCGCCGCGCGGGAGGTGACCGTGGTCGGCGGCGCGGTCTGGGGGATCGGCTTGGCGGCCGCGGCCGGGGTCCTGCCCGTCGGCTGGCACCATCACCGCTACCTGATTCCGCTCTTCCCCGTCTTCACGATTCTCTCCTTTGCCGGCATCGCCCGGGCGGCGCAGGCGTTCGCGGAAAGCTGGCGCCGGCCGATCGTGCGCGGGCTGGCGACCGCCTGGCTCGCTTTCGGTCTCGCGGGCTTCCTGCAGTCGTTCCTCTTCATCGGGCACTCCACCGAAACCTACACCGCCCATCACCGGATGATGGCCGAGCGGCTCGCGTCCCTGCCGGAGCCCGGCGCCGTCGGCGCGACCGACGTCGGCATTCTCGGCTACTTCTCCGGTCGGCGCGTGATCGACCTCAAGGGGCTGACCTCCCCGTGGCTGTTCCCCGCCACCACCTACGGATGGGGATCGCTCTACGACGTCTTCAAGCGGGCTCCCGCCGGCGAACGGCCCAGGTTCCTCGCCCTCCACCCCGGGCGGCACGACACGAACGCGGAACAGCTCCAGCGCGCGGGCATACTGCGCGAGCGGTTCGGCCTTCCCCATCCGCGGTACGACGCATGGTTCGTCCTCTTCGACGTGGACTGGGGGGAACCCGGTCCCGCCCCGTTGCTCCGCGGCTGGATCGCGGCGGACGAGCTGGACTGCGGAGAGCCTGCGTCGGAGGCGGCGCACGGTTACCGGGTCCGGGCCCGCAGTCCCGAGGGCGCTCCCTACAATTCCCTCCAGGTCCGCACGGACTCCGTCCTGAACCGGGTCATCGGCGACGGCGGGTGGGTGACGGGGGGAAGCGAGTCGTTCTGGATCCGCGCGCTCGAGGCGAGGCCGATCGTGATCCTGATGCGCACGTACGCGCCGCGCGCCAGCGGGATCGACGTGGAGTTCAACGGCGTCAAGCTGGGCCGCGTTCCGATCGCGCCCAACCTCGGGAGGTTCCAGACGATCCTGGTCGCGCAACAGACCGGATCGCTGGTGCGGACGCGGAACCGGGTCACGGTCTCGTGCGCGTGGCCGGACGCCCCCGAGTTCTCGTCCTATCACTACTGGGTGCTTCAGCCCCGGCCGTAAGCCCGTCGGAGGGCTCCTCGCCGGCCCTACTTCCCGAGCATGACCTCCGCGAGCCCGGTCCGGGCCGTCACCAGCAGGCGGTTGCCGTCGGGCATGATGGACGTCACCTCGTCGTCGGGAAGGCCGTCCCGCTTCGTGTAGACCGACTGCTTGCCGGTCACGAGGTTCCGGCGGTAGAGCCCGTAGCTCGTGCCGAACCAGAGGTCGTCGCCCACCAGGGCGAGCGCCCGGACGCAGTAGTCCGTGAACCCGTCGTCACACACGGCGGCATCCCACGCGCGCGCGTCGGGACGGTAGAGGTTGACGCCTCCGGCGGTTCCGAGCCAGAGCGCCTTGGGAGCGGGCAGGATCGCGTAGATGTGCTTGTTGCCCAGCCCCTGGCTCTGCGGCACCGCCACCCAACGGTCGGCGCCCTGGTCGAACCGGACCAGTCCCCCGTTGATGCACGAGGCCCAGATCGTCTTCCCGGACCCGGCCATCGCGTAGACGTGGTCCTGGATCAGGCCCTGGGCGATGCGGTAGTTCTTCCAGCGACGGGCACCCGGCGTCAGCCGGCTGGCCCCGAAGATCGTGCCCGCCCAGATCGCGCCGCCGAGGTCCCCGACCCACCGCACGCTCTCGGCCCCGAGGCCGTCCTTGGACGTCCAGAGCCGGGTCACCTTCCCCGCCTTGATCGAGAACTCCGCAACCCCCGTGTTCGTCGCGAGCCAGAGAGCGTCGCCCTTCGGAAGGATCCACCGAACCTGCGCGCCTTTGGGGAGTCCCGCCCCGTCCGCGAAGAGCTCGGAGCGTCCCGGCGTCCACCGCGTGAGCCCGGCCCACGACGCGATCCAGACGTCCGCGTTCACGCGCGCGGCCGCCATGACGACCGGGCGCATGGTCACCAGCGTCCGGATGCGCGGAGCTCCCCGGCCGCACCCCCCGAGCGCGGCGGGCAGAAACAGGACCGGGAGAAGCGCCGCACCCAGCGCGATCCGCGCGGCCGCGCGCCGGAGGCGCATCAGCGCCGATCCATGGCCGCGTGGATCTCGCGCAGTTTCGCGAGCCGCGCCCGCGCGTCGGACACCCGGGCCTTCAATCCCTCGCGGGCCGGATCTATCTCGAAGGCGCGCTCGAGGCAGAAGATGGCGGCGCGCAGGCGGTCCATGGTCTCCCACTGCGCCGCATCCGACAGGAACCGCTGAACCGCCGCATCCCCGAGTGACCACTGGCTATCCCACATGCTGCGCGCCTCGGCGGATTGCGGGTCCACCTGGAGTGCGTGCCGGAGCTGAGCCAGCCCCCGTCCGAGATCGCCCTGCTCGTAGAGCTCCTTGGCCCGCTCGAGGTGATACTTCACGTGCTCGGAGTGAAGCGTTTCGACCTTCTGGATGGTGGAGTTGAGCAGGTCAGCAGCCTGGGGGACCCGCGTTCCCACCTGGCGCCATTCGGCCAGGCAGGCGAGCGTCTGCCCTCCCAGGAACTGCCCCAGCCCCCGCTCGAACATCTGGATGGCCGAGCCGATCCACGGCTGGCCCGCGCTGGCCGTCAGTCCCGGCACGCCGATCATCTTGATCTGCGCGCCGGCCTCCCCCACGCGCGTGCTCGCCTTCTGGTGGTCGGGCTGGATCTCGCGGATCAGGTTCCACAGGTACACCGCCTCGAACCAGCGCTTCTCCGAATGCGCTTTCTCCGCCTGCGCCGTGAGCGCTTCGATCTCCGCCGCCACCTGCTGGCGCGTCTGCGCCACGAGGAGCTCCGAGAACCGGTCCAGGGCCTCGCCGTTGCCCGGATCCTTCTCGAGCACCTCGTTGAGCGCCGCCTTGGCCTCGGCCCAGTTTCCCTGCGTCAGCAGGGCCTGCGCCTTCTCCATGATCGGCTTGATCCCGCGGATGCGCGCGCCCTTGTCCTCCGCCGCCTTCTTCATCGTGAGCAGCTTCTCGTTCCCCGGGTCCTGGGCCAGGCCCTGGTTGAAGACGGCGAGCGCCTCCTCGATCCGGTCCTGGGTGACCAGCTCGAGCCCCTTCTTGATGAACGGCTCGAGCGCCCCCTTGGCATGGTCGCGCTTCATCCGCTCCTCGATCTGGCCAAGGAGCCCCTTCGCGTCCGGGAAGTCGGGCCAGTCGACGAGCGCGCGCCGGACCTCGCGCAGGGCGTCCTCGGCCAGATCCTGGGAGAAGAGCCGGCGGGCGCGGTCGTAGAAGTCCTTGGCCTTGTGCTGGTAGTAGTTGTCCTCGCCGCGCTTGATGAACGACGACGCGCTCACGGTGCCGGACGTTATCCCGCGCATCGCGAGCTCGAGCTCGGCGGGGCTCGAGGCCTCCTCGAGCGCGACCTCCTTGGTGATGACCCCGGACTTGTAGAGCTTCAGGATCGACTGGTCGAAGGTCTGCATCCCGTACTGGGCCGCCCCCTCCGCGATCAGCCCGCGTATCTCGGAGAGCTTGTTCTCCTCGATGAGTGCCCGGATCGCCGGCGTGTTCATCATGACCTCGACCGCGGGCGCCATCCCCTTCCCGTCCGTCCTGGGCAGGAGCCGCATCGAGATCGTCCCCTTCATGACGACGGAGAGCTGGTGCCTCATCTGGTCCTGCTGTTCGCCGGGGAAGAGGTCGATCACGCGGTCGATGGTCTGGACCGCGTCCGCCGTGTGCAGGGTGGAAAGGACCAGGTGCCCGGTCTCGGCCGCGGTGATCGCGGTGGAGGCGGTCTCGCGGTCGCGCATCTCGCCCAGCACGATGACGTCCGGGTCCTGCCGCAGGACGTACTTCAGCGCATTGAGGAAGGTCTCGGTGTCGATCCCGACCTCGCGCTGGCTGATCGAGGCCTTGTCGTCGCGGTACACGAACTCGATCGGGTCCTCGATCGTGACCACGTGCACGGGCAGGCTCTCGTTCAGGTGCTGAACCATCGAAGCGATCGTGGTCGACTTGCCCGATCCCGTTATCCCGGTGACGAGCACGAGCCCGCGCGCCTCGAGCGCGATGTGTTTGAGCGCGGGGGGCAGGCCCAGCTCCTCGATCGTCGGGATCCGGTACGGCACGACGCGCATGACGACCTCGAGAGAGCCCCGCTGGCGGAAGATGTTGCACCGGAACCGCGCGCACCCCGCTATCGTGTGCGCGATGTCGATCTCGCCCTTCGTCTTGAGCCGGCCCTCGGGGTCGCCGTCGAGCAAGGAGAGCACCATCCTCTCGACGACCTCCCGCGCCATCGGAGTCTCGTCAAACCGCTGGAGTGACCCATGGATGCGCATGACGGCGGGCACGCCCGTCTTGATGTGGATGTCCGAGGCCTTCCGGTTCACGGCCTCGCGCAACATTTCGTCCAGCTGTTCGTCCGCCATGTTCCGCCTAACGTTCTACCCTTCCTGCGGCTTCGGAATCAAGCATGACTGTCAGGCGTCCTCGCGCCAAACCGCTCCCGCGCGAGCGGCGTGGCGCGGCGGCCCTGCGGCGTGCGGACGAGGAATCCCGCCTGGATCAACCAAGGCTCGTAGAACTCCTCCACGGTTTCCGGTTCCTCCCCGGCCGCGATCGCGATGGTCTTCAGACCGACGGGACCTCCCGCGTAGCGGGTTACCAGAAGGGACAGGAGGCGCCGGTCCATCTCGTCCAGCCCGTCCGGATCGATGCCCAGATCCGCAAGCGCGCCCCGGACGACCTCGACCGTGACGCGGCCGCTCCCGTGCGCCTGAGCCCAGTCCCGGGACCGCTTGAGCAGGTGGTTGGCTATGCGCGGGGTGCCGCGCGCCCGGCCGGCGAGCTCGGCGGCGGCTTCGGAATCGATCCCGGCTCCGAGCCGGCCGGCCGAGGCGAGAACGATCGCGCGCAGCTCCTCGGGCTCGTACGGCTCCAACCGGAGCACCAGGCCGAAGCGGTTGCGCAAGGGTGCCGACAGCACCCCGAGGCGGGTCGTGGCTCCGACCATCGTGAACGGCTCGACCGGGAGCCGGAGAACGCGGGCCGAGGCCCCCTTCCCCACCGCAATGTCGACGCGGAAGTCCTCGAGCGCGGGATACAGGAGCTCCTCGACAGGCTTCTTGAGCCGGTGCACCTCGTCCACGAACAGGACCTCGCGCGCTTCGAGGTCGTTGAGCTGGGCGAGGACGTCGGCCCCGCGATCGAGGGCGGCCCCGGAGGTAACGTGGAGGCGGACATCCAGCTCGCGCGCGAGAATCATGGCCAGCGTGGTCTTGCCCAGCCCGGGCCCGCCGTGCAGGAGGACGTGGTCGAGCGGCTCCCGGCGCCCGCGGGCCGCGCGGATCGCGGTGGCGAGCACTCGCTTCACCCGCGCCTGTCCAACGAACTCTCCGAGGGTGCGCGGGCGAAGCACGTTCTCGAACGGCGCGTCCTTCTCCGCGCGGAGCTCTTCGAGCGACGCCGGGGCGGGCGCCTTCCTCCGGGCCACCTATCCTCCCTTCCGGGACGTCGCCAGCCGCACGAGTTCCTCCACCGAGGCTCCGGGAGCCCGGGCCGACGCTTTCCGCGCGCGTTCCCGGGCTTCGACCGCGCTCAGCCCGAGGACGCGAAGGGCACGGATGACTTCGGGATCGCGCTTCGCCGCGTCTTCCGGCCTGATCCCACCCCGCCGGGCAAGCCACTTCGCTATGCGCGCGGTCTTCGCCGGGCCCACGCCCGGGACGACGGGGACATGGGAAGCCCGCTGGGCCGACAACGCATCCCAGGCGGGAAGCAGTTTCAGCGCGGTAGCCGGCCCGATTCCCGGAATCGCCACGAGCGTCTCGAATCGCCCGCGTTCGGCAGCGTCGAGGAAACCGTAGAGGGCGAGCCGCCGGGGCGAGAACTCGAGCCAGACGGGAAGCAAGACCTCGCGGCCCTTGAGACGCGCGAATCGCGCCGGCGCGTGCACGCGCACGCGCATTCCGACTCCTCCCGCCTCGAGCACGATCCACGACGCCCCCGCGCCGACCACGCGGCCGCGCAGGTACTCAACCACGGCGGCCGTCCATTCCCGGCCGGGTCGAGACGAGGTGGCAGTAGGCGACCGCCAGTGCGTCCGCGACGTCGTCGGGCCGGGGCACCTCCGCGAGCGCGAGCAGGCGCCTGGTCATCTCTCCGACCGCGCTCTTCTCCGCGCGCCCGTCCCCGGTCACGGCCTGCTTGACCTGCACCGGAGTGTATTCGAACACGGGAATGCCGGTGCCCGCCATCGCGAGCAGGATCGCGCCCTGCGCCTGCCCGACGGCTATCGCCGTTTTCGCGTTGTTCGAGAAGAACAGGCGCTCCATCGCCATCGCTTCCGGCCGGAACTCCCGCACGAGCTCGGCGACCCGGCCGTGGAGAATCGCCAGCCGGTCCGGGAACGGCGTCCCCACCTTGGTCCGGATCAGCTCGAAGTGCACGGACTCGTACTTGCGGTCGCACTCGCGCACGACGCCAATCCCGGTGGATGCGATCCCGGGGTCTATCCCCAGAATCAGGCGGGTCTTCCTGGTGCTCATGCTTCCGAGAATCCTCCGCCGGACGGTCGGCCGCTCTGCAACTGCTCCTTCAGGTCCTGGACGAGCGCGAACGCCTCCAGCGGCGTGAGCCGGTCGAGGTCGATCTCCTCCAGCCGCTGGCGCACGGGCTCGGGGAGCGGACCGAACAGGTTGAGCTGGCCGCCGCCGGCCGCCTCCTCCGGCACCTGCGCCTTCCGCTCGAGCTCGCCCAGCAGTTCCCGCGCGCGCGCTATGAGCGGCGCGGGCAGGCCCGCGAGCCGGGCCACTTGCACGCCGTAGGACCGGTCCGCGCGGCCGACCACGATCTTGTAGAGGAAGACGAGCTCGCCGCGCCACTCGCGGACGAGGACGTTGAGATTGCGCACCGACGGGAACTCCTCCGAGAGCGCGGTCAGCTCGTAGTAGTGCGTGGCGAAGAGCGTCTTCGCCCCCACGTGGCGGGCCAGGTGCTCGACGAGGGCCCACGCGATCGCGATGCCGTCGTACGTGCTCGTGCCCCGCCCGACCTCGTCGAAGACGAGGAGGCTTCGCTCGGTCGCGTGATTGAGGATGTGGGCCACCTCGGTCATCTCGACCATGAACGTGCTCATGCCCTTGGCCAGCCGGTCCGACGCGCCGATCCGGCAATAGATCCCGTCCACGACCGCGATGGACGCGGCCTTGGCCGGGACGAAGCTCCCTGCGTGCGCCATCAGGGTCAGCATGGCCACCTGGCGCAGGTACGTGGATTTCCCCGCCATGTTGGGACCCGTCACGAGCATGACCTGCTCCTGCCACGGGACCAGCTTCACGTCGTTGCTGACGAAGGTGGGAAGACTGCGCTCGAGCACGGGGTGGCGCCCCTCCGTGATCTCGATCGCGCCCGAGGCGTCGATCGCGGGTCGCACGTACCCGTGCCGGGCGGCGGCGTCCGCCAGCGACGCGAGCGCGTCGAACCGGCCCAGCGCCCGGGCGGTGGCGAGGAGGCCCGGCAGGTCGGCGGCGGCACGGTCGCGCACCTGCACGAAGAGGTCGTTCTCGAGCTTGCGGAGTCTCTCCTCGGCCCCCAGGATCCGGCCTTCGAGCTCCTTGAGTTCGGGCGTCACGAACCGCTCGACGTTGGACAGAGTCTGGCGCCGGTCCCAGCCCCCGGGCGCAAGGTGCGCCTTGCTCCGCGGGACCTCGATCGTGTACCCGAAGACCGAGTTGTACGCGATCCGAAGCGTCTCGATTCCCGTCTTCGCGCGCTCGCGCGCCTGGATCTCGAGCAGGACGTCCTTGCTGTGTTTCGTAAGCCGGCGCAGCTCGTCCACCTCGGGATGAAACCCCTCGCGGATGACTCCCCCGTCGGCCACGAGGACCGGCGGCGCGTCAACCAGGGCGGATGCCAGGTGCGATGCGAGAGCGGGCAGCGGATCCAGCGCAGCGGCTTCCTCCGCCAGCAGTCCGGGAGCGCGGGCGGCATTGACCGCCTCGCGCACGCGGCCGACCACTCCGAGCGTCGCGCGCACCCCCGCGAGGTCCCGGGGCGACGCGGAACGGCTCCCTACGCGGGCGGCGATCCGCTCGAGGTCCGCGCACTCGCCCAGGAAGGCGCGCCAGGCTTCCCGCTCCTGCGGCGCGTCCACCAGCCACGCCACCGCATCGAGCCGGCTCAGGATCTCGCCCGCCTGGTTCAGGGGGCGGATGAGCCATTGCCGCAGGATCCGGCCGCCCATCGCCGACCTCGTGCGGTCCAGGACGCCGAGCAGGGTCGGCGAACCCTCCCGCTGGGGTTCCACCACTTCGAGCGCCTCCAGGGTGAACGGATCCAGCCGCAGGCAGGATCCCGGCTCATAGGTCGTGAAGCTCGAGAGGTGCGCGAGCCCGGAGAGATGCGTGCGCTTGAGATAAGCGAGGAGTCCAGCCGCCGCGATCTGGAGGGCGGGCCGGTCCTCGCATCCGTACGGAACGAGGCTCGCCGCCTGGAAGTGATCGAGCAGGACGGTCCGGGCTTCCTGGGGAGAGACCCGGTCCAGCGGCGTGACCGGCGCCCCCTCCCGCGCCAGCGCCGCCCCGAAGTCCTCGGCGCTCAGCAGTTCCGCCGGCCGCACACGCGCCAGCTCGTCCCGGAGCTCGCCCGCCGCGGTCTCGCCCTCGCGCGAGGTGCCCCGAAACTCTCCCGTCGAGAGGTCCGCGATCGCGAGCCCCCAGTTCCTGGGGGTTCCTGCGACCGCGGCCAGCCAGTTGTTCGCCTTCTCGTCGAGGAGATCGCTCTCCACGAGCGTCCCCGGCGTGAGCACGCGCACCACATCGCGCTTCACGAGCCCTTTGACCGTCTTCGGGTCCTCGAGTTGCTCGCAGAGCGCGACCTTCTCGCCCATCTTCAGGAGCTTCCCCACGTACTGGGTGACCGCGTGGAAGGGCACGCCGCACATGGGCGCCTTCGTATCGCCGCCCCCGTCCCGGGCGGTCAGGGTGAGGCCCAGCAGTTTCGAGGCCCGCTCCGCGTC
>Ga0315294_10007061_pt1 | contig 12330 bp, 13 predicted proteins | sample YL17G13_40_MG_FD_203626 | JGI IMG/M metagenome (GOLD analysis project Ga0315294, IMG submission 203626) | Sediment microbial communities from Yellowstone Lake, YNP, Wyoming, USA - YL17G13_40 | ecosystem: Environmental > Aquatic > Freshwater > Lake > Sediment | place: USA: Wyoming | collected...
TATGTCCTTCTGTAACCGACTCTGATGTAAATAAATAATTTTTCATGAAATTTAATTAACTCTATTTAATCTTTTTTGAACTTCGGCTTTTTCCCTAATTGTTATTTTACTATCTTTAATTCCTCTCTCAATAACGTCCAATAATTTATTATACACATCTTTCTCTACGGGAAAAGGGGTGCCGTCTTTTCCGCCGACAGCGAAAGAATATCTTGCCGGGTCTTCATAGGAGGGCTTGGCGCCGTAAATAAGTTCGGAAACCAGAGACAGGGCTCTGATGGTTTTCGGACCCATGCCTTTTAGCGATACGAGTTTTTCAAAGTTTTCAGGGTTTTGAGAATTGGCAAAAAGCATGGTTTTTTCCAGGCGCTTTAAATCAAACTTTTCTTCAACCACAGGATGCCAATAAAATTCTTTATCATATAGTTCCATTTCTATCAAGTTTTTTGAACGTTTTGTCTGAATCAAATCCAAATCCTTCAAAAATTTCTTTGGTTCTTCTTTAATTAGTCCCAAGGAAATTTCCCGATTTTTATCGCTTTTTTCAGCGGTTAAATTGAGGGGTTTTACCGTAACATGGGAAATAATTCCCGAGTGAGGTTCCTCAACAAAATCTAATTTATCTTCGTTTTTCCCAAGGGCAGATGATAACCAGTGGTAGCGCCTGGCAGTTTGATTTTCGGTGTTCATCCCTTGCTGGACGACCGTCCAATTTCCTGATTTGGTAAATAAAAAATTGTGCTGGTATATTTGGTATCCGTCCTGGACCAAAGAGGAATCAACCTTGGCCGCCATTTTGGAAGCGTAAATTAAGTCAGGAACAAAGGAAAAACCTCTGGAAATTCCATATGCCTCAATTTCTTCAGGCGTTTTTCTTGACTCTCTTTTGCCGCCGCAAACATAAATCCCCAGTCGGTCCTGAATGTCAAAAAGAGCAGTTTTTACCGCTCCAAGAGTGGTAGTGGTTAACCCGCTGGAGTTATAGTCGAAACCGACAACGCAACCCAATGACTGAAACCAGACCGGGTCGGAAAATCTTTTCAATACTTCTTCCGGTCCAAACTCCTCAACTATAGCAGTAATAATTCCTCTTGATAGCCGCTTCATCCTCTCAAACAGCCACCGCGGACATCTTCCGTAATCCAATGGAACCGTGGCAATACCAACTTTTGGCATGCCTTAATTCTATCAAAAAACCGGTATCTGAACCAGTTTTTGTCTTTCTGAGTTTTTATTTATTCCGAGAAATTCTTATCAATCCGCTGCAAGGAATTATTTCAATGCCTTGTTTTTCCAATTCGTCCAAAAATAAATTTACCCCTAAAGAATCGGAGGAGATGTGGCCGGCAATAACTACGTTGATATTAGCGGCTTCCGCCTCTTTTTTGTGTTCTTCCGACATATGCATACCAATAATTGTCCCTATGCCAGATGTTGCCATCTTTTCATAAAGTTTCGCTGAACCTTCGGTACCGCCGGTAATTTCGGTGATGGCAATTTTACCGCATCTTCTTTCCGGTTCTCCAACAAAAATTTTAGGACCGGCTCCAAATTTTATGGCTTCTTTGTATTCAGGAATTTCTTTCAAAAAATTCATCAGATCTTCAATCCTTTCAAAATTATGGCTCTCAATTTCATTTTTTAAAAATCTGGCTGCCAGATTATCGCAAACCGTGTGAAAACAAGTTAAATTAAACCCCAAAATCTTTGCCGTATCTACTGTTCTTTGATGGTTAGCGGCATTAATGCCTCTTGCCACTTCAGAAATTCTCTCCTTCATTAAGCCCTCTGCAATATTAATCGGCACGCCGTATTGATTCAAAACATCGCACTGAAGCTCCATTACTTCGTGGAGATTGGCCAGCCCTTTTCCTAAAGGATGATGAGAAATTATTAAGTCAATATCGCCGATTTCTTTAGCTAACAAAATTTCTGCCGGCTCAATGTCAATACCGACCAGAATTTTTTTTATTTCCTCGTCTCGACTAACATTCAAAATCCTTGAATCCAAATAAGGATTTTTAAGGGATTCCTTGTCGAATTCTTCTTTTTCTGCATCGGACAATCTTTCAAATTTTTCTCTCTTTCTTTTCAAAAGTTTTTCTATTTCTTCCCTTCCCCGAAAATCTGCCTCAATCCCCTTATTTATCGCTAAATTGTAAATCTCGTTTATTTTCATAAGATTTTATGAATTTTTGATAAATCTCACTGATTAGTTTTTCCTGTTCTTTCACATCCAAAACATCCCGGCGAATCCGGGCTTTTTCTCTGCGAATAAATTTGCGTAGACCCTTGGGTAGTCCTCTTGTCATATTTTCCCAGTATATTGTTTTTTACCAATTCGTAATTCATAATTCGAAATCCATAATTCGAACTATTCTCCTTTTATCACGGCCAAAGGCACCAATTTTGCCACTTTTTTTGATAGTCCTGCTCGATGAACAACTTCTACTACTTCGTGAATGTCTTTATATGCCATTGGCGCTTCTTCGGCAATTCCTCTGGGTGACCAGCATTTAACGATAATTCCTTTTGATTCTAAGCTTTTTATCACCTCTTGTCCAGAGATTCTTCTTTGAGCTTCATGCCGCGACATTGTCCGTCCTGCACCGTGACAGGTCGAGAAGAATGTTCCCTCGCCTGTCTTTGTTCCGGCCAAAATATAAGAAGCGGTCCCCATTGAACCAGGAATCAAAACCGGCTGGCCAACTTCGCGATATCTCTCCGGGATTTCCGGACTGCCCGGCGGGAAAGCCCGCGTCGCGCCTTTTCGGTGAACAGCCATTTCTGTTTCTTTGCCGTCAATTACATATTTTTCTTTTTTAATGATATTGTGGGCAACGTCGTAAAGAACGGTAAGCGGAGAAGTTTTTTCTCCCAGAACCGATTCCCATGCCTTCCTGACAGAATGGGCAATCATCTGGCGATTAGCCCAAGCATAATTGGCGGCTGAAGCCATCGCGGAAAAATATCTCTGGCCCTCTGAAGAATTAAAAGGCACGCAAGCAAATTCCCGGTCAGGCACTCTGATTTTATATTTCCCCTCCATTAAGGGAATAAACTCCTTGAGATAATCGGTGCATACCTGATGGCCAAGACCGCGACTGCCGCAATGGATCATTATTACAACTTGGTCTTTGAATAGACCAAACGTTTCAGCCGCTTTTTCGTCAAAAATTTCCTCCACTTTTTGTAGTTCCGTGAAATGATTTCCGCTCCCAAGAGTCCCGACTTGGTCCCTTCCTCTGTCTTTCGCATGCTTGGAAACAGCAGAAGAGTCCGCCCAATCTAATTTGCCACTGCCTTCGCAATTTTCAAAATCTTCTTTTTCTCCATATCCCTGCTCAACCAATTTGGGTATTCCGCCTTCTAGAATTTTATCGATCTGCTCAATTGAGAGCTTAATCTGCCTTCCTTGTCCCAAGCCCGAAGGCACTTCTTTTTGAATTTCTGTCGCCAATCTATCTAAATATGGCTTGATTTCCACTACAGAATGCTCCGATTTTAACAATTTCATCCCGCAATTGATATCGTAACCGCACATGCCGGGCGAAATTATGCCGTCAGAAATCCTGATGGCTGCCACGCCTCCAATGGGAGAGGCATAACCTTCGTGCATATCCGGCATTGCCAAAGCGTATTTTTGAATGCCGGGCAATGTGGCGATATTTACTAATTGCTCTAACGATCTATCTTTAAAACTTTCTTCCAACATTTTTTCCGCAACATAAGCCCGAGCCGGCACCCGCATGTCTGACCGAAAACTCTTGGGAATTTCCCAGAGATAATCATTTATTTTTATGAAATCTTTTTTGGAAATCATATGCCTATTTTAGCTTAAATTTCCGAAAAATAAAAGAGCTAAAACGCGCCAAAAAAAAATTGCGGAAGTCGGACCTCTGCAGATTTTGAAAAAGGAAATATCTTTCCGCTTTAAATGTCAAATAAAACCGCGGCTTCCCAGTTTCCGTCTTTTTTTTGATAAATATCTAATCCGTGATAGGTAACGGCTTTAATGTCTTCGCCGAATCTTTCAACTTTTTGGCCGAAAAGTTCGGCTTCAATCTCCAGATTTGAGAACTTTTTAAATTTTACATTGTTGTAAATTTCTTTATTAACCTGAATTAAATATAAAATCTCGCTCAAAAAATCCACCAATAGAGCAGGCAAATCAGGCGAATTGATTTTGATTTGGCGAATTATTTTCTCGTCAGATTTAACGTCAGGTTTTAAACTTTCCGTCATTCCCAAAAGCGCGTTCAAAAATAACTCTTCTTTCGTTTTTCCGAAAACCCTGATTTTCAAATCCGCCTTATGCTCCAAAATTTCGTATTTTTTTGCCATATTTAACTAAATTTATTCTATCACAGCAAATTAAAAAGGGCAGTGAAAAACCTGCCCTTTGTTTTCGCTCCTCCTTTCTTTATTCTCTGTAAATCTTGAACTTCCTGACGACCTTAATGGTCATCAACTCGTCCATATTTTCTTCAGCGAAACGAATTAACTTGGCTTTTTGACATGGGAAAAGACGCTGGATGTTGTAAAAAATACTATCGCTAACAGCATCTCTGCCGTCGGCCATTAGATTGAGATAGCCTATCAGGGGATGTTGTGTTTTTTCTACATCACTGCTTTTCTTTATCTCTTCCTCTACGACCCCTCTATTTATATCAAATGAGGCCTGATAAAGAGCAATGAATTCAGAGATCTCTTCCATAACGAACCCTTCTTTCTCTAACGCCTTTTTTATTTCTTGCCTGGCCAAAATTATGTTCGTCAGTCGGATATCCAGCCACCCTCGGAAAACTTCGTATTGTAAAGGTTCGTCAATACGATTGCGCCACCGCCTCAAAACCTGTACCTGATGTTGTTGGTTTTTGACCAGTAGAAACTCCTCCTTGACCAGTTCGCTATACGGTTTCTTGCTTACCGGCACGGAATAAAGCCAGCCCCGAGAGATAATCTCTCCGAAAGATTGAGGTATTTCGTTTCTTGCTTCCGTTTCCATGTTCTTCACCTCCTTTTTAAGAGTTCGATGGGAATAACCTTCGTTAATATTGTGTCCTTTAATGGAAAATTGCACTCCGTGCACCGCTCAATGTTTTTCTGGTTTTTTCGGCTACACTTTGGGCAGATAACAACTTCTTCTGTTTCTACCAACCTGAGACCATTGTAAGAAATGTTTTCTTTCGGCATATAGCACCCCCTATAAAAATTTTAACAACGAACAATCATTTTTGTTTGTACCACACTTATACCATTCTTAAACCTATTTGTCAAATTTTAGTTTTAGCATTTCTTCCCTGGCCACCTGCCTGTCGTCCCAAGGAATTTTCTTCCCTTTTTCAACTATCCACGGCTCGCAGCCCTTGCCGGTAATGATTACAATATCATTTGGCTTTGCTGATTCTAAAGATTTTTTAATTGCTTCCCTTCTGTCTAATATTTTTTTTGCTTTCCCATTTGTCCCATTTGCCACTTGCTCAATAATTTCCATCGGATTTTCGTCATAGGGATCCTCATTTGTCACAATTACTTCATCGCAATATTTTGCAGCTAATTTCCCTAAAATTGGTCTTTTCCATTTATCTCTGCCGCCGCCGCAAGCGCCCAGGACACAGATTAGCTTATTAGTTTGTAGCTTGTAGTTAGTGGTTAGGGATTGATAAGCTTTTTCCAAAGCATTCGGCGTAAAAGCATAATCAACGAAGACCTTGAAAGGTTCCGATACTACTTCTTCCATTCTGCCCGGGATACCTTTAATTTTTTCTACGGCCGCCTTACAAGTTTCCAAATTAATCCCTTGCGACAATCCCACGCAAATTGCGGATAGGGCGTTATAGATATTAAAACTCCCCATCAAAGAAAGTTGCAATTGAATATTTTTATTATTGATATTTCCCTGATTTAATCCGTAAGTATATTTTTTATCCGCTGGGAACCTTAAGAAATACTCAGCATTTTCGTCGTCTAAATTGATAACATGGATGTTTTTAGCGGCCTGAAATAGCTTTCCTTTGGCGGCGCGATAATTTTCAAAGCCGGCATGCGCCTCAATGTGTTCGGGCGTCAAATTGGTAAAAACTGCTGCTTCAAAATCAATAAATCGGTGGCGGTACTGCTTGATGCCTTCGGAGGTCACTTCCAAAACCGCATATTCGCAGCCGGAATTTACGGCCTGCCTTAAAAATTTTTGAATTTTAAAGCGGCCGGGCATTGTCATTTTCAGGGTGTTCGGCCAGTCCTTTTCTCCGATTTTAAATCTGATTGATGATAAAACAGCTGTTTTGTATCCGGCTTCCTCTAAAATTTTTGAAGTCATTTCCGCCACAGTTGACTTCCCGTTGGTGCCTGTGATCCCGATTACTTTTATCTTTTTAGAGGGAAATCGGTACAAAAGTACGGCTAAAAAAGCCAGTTTCCAGTGATACCAATATAAAATAAAGGAGGGAATAAACTTTTTGATCAGCTCTTTTATCAGCATATTTCAGTTTAGCTTATTCTTGAAAAAAATGAAAATTTGAGATAAAATCAGGTGTATGTTCCGGTTAAAAACTTCGCTAAAACCAACTGGTGACCAGCCACAAGCGATTAAAAAATTGGTAAAAAATCTGAAATCCGGCGCCCGACATCAGGTGCTTTTGGGTGTAACAGGAAGCGGGAAAACCTACACAATGGCGGCTGTTATTGAAAAAGTTCAAAGACCGGCCTTGATTATTTCGCCGAATAAAACTCTTTGCGCCCAACTTTATCAGGAATTTAAGGAGTTTTTTCCGGAAAACGCGGTTCATTTTTTCGTTTCTTATTACGACTACTATCAACCAGAAGCATATATTCCTCAGAGCGACACCTTTATTGAAAAAGACGCCAAAATAAACGAGGAGCTTGACAGATTGCGACACGCAGCGGTTCAAGATTTGCTGACCAGAAAGAATGTTATTGTTATCGCTTCTGTTTCCTGTATTTACAACATCGGCTCGCCCGAAGATTATCAAAAGGTGTCCTTGGAAATTAAATCAGGCCAAAAAACCAGAAGGAAAGACTTTTTGGCTCATTTGACCGCTTTACAGTACCAAAGGAACGATATTGATTTCAAGCCCGGCACTTTTCGAGTCCGCGGCGATATCGTTGAAATCTATTTAGTCACCGGAAAAGAAATAGTCCGGGTTGAATTTTCCGGCGACGAAATTGAAACCCTAAAAACTAAAAAAGACGTTCTGGATTCCAGATTCTATGCCCTGGATTATTTTAAATTGTTTCCGGCTCACTTTTGGGTCACTCCTCAGGAAAAATTAAAAATCGCCGCAGAAAATATAAAACTGGAACTGCAGGAGCAGCTGAAAAAATTAAAGAAAGAAAATAAACCGATGGAAGCCCAGCGACTGGAACAAAGAACCAACTATGACCTGGAAATGATGAGGGAAACGGGCTTTTGCCACGGAATTGAAAACTACTCCCGCCATCTGGAATTCAGAAAAACAGGAGAACCGCCTTTTACCTTAATTGATTATTTTCCTGAAAATTCTGTTATCTTCATTGACGAATCCCATCTAACCATTTCGCAATTACGGGCAATGGCAAATCAAGACCGGGCCAGAAAAAAAACCTTAATTGAGTATGGGTTTCGGCTGCCTTCAGCCATTGATAATAGGCCTTTCACCTTCGATGAATTTAACCAGAAAGCAAAACAGATAATTTATGTTTCAGCCACGCCTGACGACTACGAAAAAAGAAAGGCCACTCAAAGAAATATTGTTGAGCAATTAATCAGGCCGACCGGACTTTTAGAGCCGTCAATTGAAATCAGGCCGACCCAAAATCAGGTCAAGAACCTGATAGAAGAAATCAGAAAAAGGATTGCCAAAAAACAAAGAATATTGGTTTTAACCCTGACCAAAAGATTAGCCGAAGTCCTGTCCGAGCATTTAACTGAGGAAAAAATCTCCTGCCAGTGGCTTCATTCGGAAGTAAAAACTCTTGAACGACCGCAAATACTTAAAGAATTAAGAGAAGGAAAATATGATGTTTTGGTGGGAATCAATCTTTTAAGAGAGGGGTTGGATTTGCCGGAAGTGGTCTTAGTGGCGATTTTGGACGCTGATAAAGAAGGGTTTTTGAGGTCAGATACCACTTTAATCCAAACCATGGGCAGGGCAGCCCGGCATCTCGAAGGCCATGTTATCTTGTACGCCGACAAAATTACCGGCTCCATGAAAAGAGCAATCAGGGAAATTGAAAGGAGAAGAAAAATCCAAGCAAAACATAATAAAATACATGGAATTGTCCCGCGACCAATTGTCAAACCCATAAGGGACTGGCCGTTTATGACAAAAGAAAAAGAGGTCTTCTCGGAATTCCGGCTGGTCCGCGACAAAAAACTTCTGGAAAGAGAAATGAAAACAGCGGCCAGCAATTTGGATTTTGAAAGAGCGGCCGAAATCCGCGACTTGATTAAAGAGTTAAAAAATGATAAAAGTAAATCGTATGGCAATCACAAAAAGCGCTAAAAAGGCGCTCCGCCAAAGCCAAAAAAGAAGGATAATAAACGTTCGGAAAAAAGAAAAAATAAAAAACCTCATCAAAGAGGTGAGAAATTTGGCTTCTCAAAAAAAGACCGAAGAAGCCAAGAAATTATTGCCGCAATTGTATAAAATATTGGATAAAGCGGCTAAAACCGGCCTGATAAAGAAGAACTCGGCCGACAGAAAAAAATCCCGACTGACAAAGCTGATTTCTAAATCTCGGCAATAAACAAATCAAGCGCCGTTTCCGCTTTCATTTTACCGGTTTTGATATTAAGGTCTGCCTGAAAAATCTTCCGGTAGATTTTTTTTAATTCCGAGAGGCCGAATCCCTGGGCTTGCTGATAACTTTTTTTAACTACAAAGGGATTAAGCTGGGTTTTTCTCAGAATGGAATAATAAGGTTGGTTTTTTTCAATAAGTTCTTTTATCATTAGCAGGTTTCTGAATTGAAAATTAATCATTGAAAGCAGATATTGGGGGTTATCTCCTTTTCTCAGGTGTTTGTGTAATAATTCGAGCGCCTTTTTTTTGTTTTTCAGGGCAATGGCGTCAATGGTTTTGAAAATATTATTATCAATTTCCGGCCTCACCAGAAGTTCAATGTCTTTTGCCTGAATATCTTTGCCTCCTCTGAAACTAGCTAGTTTTTGAATCTCGTTGGAAAGCCGCCAAGTGTCGTTGCCGACGAACTCTGTCAACTTGCTTATGGTTTCCGGATTGGCTTTTGTTCCGCATTTTTCAATCTCTTTTTTTATCCAGCTTTTCAAAGAAACACCGTCTAACGGCTTGAATTCCTGCGAGTCGCCTGATTTTTTCAGGAACTTTAAGAGTTTATCGCTTTCTAAAACTTCGCTCTCTTCATAAAACAAGATTATGTCTTGAGAGTTAACGAATTTTTTGCAGTCCTTCAAAAATTTTTCCTTGAATCCCTGATTGGAAAAGATATTTTTTAAAATTATCAGCTTTTTCTCGGCAAACATGGAAGAAGATTGGGCTTCGTCCCGGAAATCCTCAAAATCCAGTTCTTCCCCGTCAAAAAATCTCAAATTCAACCCGCTTTTGCGGACTTTTTTATAATTTTCAATTATTTCGTTTAGTTTCTGGCGTGACCTGTATGTGTCAGGCCCATAAAGAAAGATTGTCATAATCTTTGGTACTTCGATAAACTCAGTATCAACCTCTTCGAGCTCATCGAGCATGAAGACTTATCAGGGTATGAACGACTTGTCGAACGGGTTGACATTTTGGGCAAAAATGGGCACTTCTGCCGCCGATTTTTACCCTTTTTATAATCGCGCCGCAACGGCTGCATTTTTCTCCTTCTCGACCGTAGACATTTAATTTTGGCACATATTTTCCTTCCCGTCCCAAAGCATTGAGGTAAAGGTTAATAGATGACCCCTGCAACTTTGTCGCTTTAACTAATATTTTTTTTATGCCGTTAAAAATTTTTCTAATTTCCGTCGGTTTCAAATTAGCGATTTTTCTTAAAGGGTGGATTCCGGCGAAAAAAAGAATCTCATCGGAATAGATATTGCCGATACCAGCGATATTCTGCTGGTCCATTAAAAATTGTTTTGTTTTCGCCTTGGGTTTTCTCTCCAGAATTGCCGAAAATTCACCGAAAGTGAATTCTTTTTCCAGCGGTTCGGGTCCTAATTTTTCTTTTTTGAAAAAATCTTCCAACCCACAGGTTTCAACCAGTTTCACATAACCGAATTGCCGCAAATCATTATGAAAAAGTCGGCTATTGTCAGTGAAATAATAAATCAAATGATTCCATTTTGCGTCTTCCGGCTGAATACTTTCTCCTTTTTTGCGGAAAATTAGCCGGCCGGACAATTTCAGATGCGTCAGTATGCTTTGGCCGTTGGAAAGTTCAAAAATCAGGATTTTTGCCCGCCGACTGACGTCTTTTATCGTTGAGCCAATGATAATTTTCCTAAACTTACCCAAAGGCAACTTTACCATTTTTGGCAGACCGACCTTAACTTCTTTGATTTTTTTGCCAACAATCAATTTTTCAAGTTGACCTCTGATTGTCTCAACCTCTGGAAGTTCCGGCATCATTTTTATAATTCGGTTAATCTCTTGATTAAACTTTGGAATTCAAATTTTTCAAAGATTTTTATCGCTTCTTGTTTGTCAAATTTCTGCCATTGGCACTTCTCTAAAGAGAAATCTATATCTGCTTTCTTTTCAATCTGGGCAAGGGACTTTGAGAGAAATACCTGGTCTTTATCTTTTATCAAAATCTCTTTTGTTTTTAGGGAGATTCCTTTTGATTTTTCTGAATTTTCCTCAATTTCTTTATAGAGCGCCTCCAAACTGCCGAATTTCAAAATCAAGTCAATGGCAGTTTTCTCGCCTATGCCTCTGGCTCCGGGGATGTTGTCGGAAGGGTCGCCTTTCAGAGCTTTGAAATCAACTAATTTTTCGGGCGGCAATCCCTGATATTTCTCTTTGACTAAATTCTCATCATATAAAACCGTGTCTTTTACTCCTTTCCTCAAAAAATAAACTTTTGTATTCTCGTCCACCAATTGCAAGGTGTCTGAATCGCCGCTCAAAATAATCGTTTCCAATTCTGTTGCTGTCCGTTGTTTTTTAACCATGTCGGAAATGGTCGCGATAATATCGTCTGCTTCAAAACCTTGTTTTTCAAAAATAGGAATTTTAAAAGCTTTCAAAATTCCTTTAACCTTGGGCAATTGCTGGCAAATTCCTTCTGCTGTAGGCGGCCTGGTGGCTTTGTATTCTTTAAATTTTTCGTGGCGGAAAGTCTGACCCGGCAAATCAAAAGTCGCCGCGATAAACTCTGGTTGCAGCTCCCTTAAAGCTTTTAAAAAAACTAACAAAAACCCGTAAACCGCGCCAACCACTTCGCCTGATTTTGTACTTAAAGGCGGTAGGGCGTGGAAAGCGCGGTGAACAATGGAGTTTGAATCAATGATAATTAGTCGTTTTTTTTCTTCAGTCATTTTTGGATTTTATGACAATTTTTCTTTTTAATTTATCAACGAATTCAAATTTTAAAAAGAGGGTTCTGGGAGGCAAAATTTTTTTGATTCTCTCTGCCCACTCCAGGGCCACAATGTTTTTGGGGTTAGAGATAATTTCTTTGAAACCGAGGGCCAAAATCTCTCTTGATTTCTGAATGCGATAGCAATCAATGTGATAAAAATGTTTAAACTTCGAGTCGATGAACATTCGTTCTTCACCGAGCTTTCGCGTAGTGAAAGCGAAGGTGGAGAAGAAGAAATCTTCTTCGACTCCACCCTTCGCTTTGCTCGGGTGTTTAAACAAAGGAATGGAGATCCTTCTCATTATGACAAAGGTGGGGCTGAGAATTTTTTCTTTAATTCCAAGCCCTTTAGCGAAGCCCTGTAAAAAAGTTGTTTTCCCGCTGCCTAATTCTCCTTCTAGTCCAACGACAAAAGCTGTTTTTTTAGGTTTTTTCATTAAAATCTCCTTGGCCAGTTTTTCGCCGAGTTTTCCGGTTTGGGACGGGTTTTTTGTCGTGTGAGATTTGACCATTTTTTGAAAATAATATAGGGTAATATAATATCTTTATTTTACAAGAATTTTAATCTTATGGAAAGAGAAAAAATTACGGGCAAAGTTGAAATCTCTTCCGAAAGATTAGCCGCTATCCAGAAAGAGGTAAAAAATATCGCTGAACTTAAAAAAGAAGTTGAGAAATTTTTAACATCCTCGGCGACCGAACTCTTGGAAGTCATTCTTACCGGAGCGCTTTCTCTTGATGGTTCTGATATTCATATTGAGCCGGAAGAAAAACAAACAA
>Ga0315294_10007062_pt1 | contig 12328 bp, 15 predicted proteins | sample YL17G13_40_MG_FD_203626 | JGI IMG/M metagenome (GOLD analysis project Ga0315294, IMG submission 203626) | Sediment microbial communities from Yellowstone Lake, YNP, Wyoming, USA - YL17G13_40 | ecosystem: Environmental > Aquatic > Freshwater > Lake > Sediment | place: USA: Wyoming | collected...
GATGGGTTTTTGCATATTGTTGTCCGCAGATTCAGCCTTCGTCCGTCCAGGCCTGGACGGACTACGGCGAAGTAGGCTTACGCAGATTACGCAGATGAGAATGAAAGCAGAGTCAGGAGGAAGAGGTTGAAGATTGTGGGAACTTTTGAGGGTCTTGGTGCATCATTATAGATAGGACAAGGCAGTTGGCAGAGGCCAAAAGGAGGAAGGAGAAGGTGAAGATGAAGATCTTACGGAGCAGATGGTTGTGGATCGTTGCGGCAGTGATCGTCGCGGCGGGAGTTTTGTGGGTTGGGCGAGCGATGGCGCAGGGATCCCGATACTGGGGTGGGACGCGCTATGAGTATCTGGTGGTGAGGTGGGGGGCCAACTTTGGCTATCCGATCTTCAGCCAGGAAGGACGTCAGATCGAGGGGGCAGAAGCGCAGGAATCCAAACAGCCCCAGATGGAAGAAGAGGAGGGCGGGAAACAACCCGACTACCAGGGAGAAGGCAAGCAGCAGCCCCAAGTCATGGGGAGAAGATACGGCCGCTACCCATTTCCCGATGAATCCTTCGACCTGGAGTGGAGAATGGACATCCTGGGCAGGTACGGGTGGAAGTTGGCGCAGGTGATTCCGGTTGGCGGAGGAGATAGGGAGTTCGTGTTCATGAGGGAGATGAGATAAGTCCGAGAGTCCAAGGGTCTAAGGGTCAAAGCGTCTGGAGGGCGAGGGGGAACTGCTACGGGGGCCGCCGTTATGCCGCCGATGCGCCCTATTGTCGGCAGATTCCGCAGATTGACCCAGATAAGAAGAGGGAGGGAGGGCACAAGTCCCTCCCCTACACGTAAACGCTGAAGGCCCACGCGTCAGAGGGCTTTGTTCATGGTCTGACGAATCTGCGCAAGCCCACTTCGCCCGCCGTGGCGGGCTAGCCTACTTCGCCGTAGTCCGTCCAGACCTGGACGGACGTAGGCTGAACGAGGGCTGAATCTGCGGATTATAGACCGGACCTGATGGGCTAGGGCGGGGGGACGATGGGGACGATGGTGGGATTGCCGGCGAGGAGGAGGGAGATATCTTCGCGGATGGCGCCGTCCGGGTTGGTGTAGCGGGCGTTCTCGATGAACATGGGGGCGGTGAAGATGGGGAGGCCGGCGGGGTCGAAGCATTGGACGACGAAGGGCTGGCCGGGCATGTTGGCGGCGAGGGCGAGGAAGTCAGGGGAGGTGACGAACTTCTCGGCGCGGAGGCGCCAGTCCTGATCGAGGCCGATTCTTTGGGTGTAACTGTCGTCAATGGCGGTCACATCGGCGAGGCGGGCGTGACACTCGAGGGTCCAGTTTTCGAGGTCGCCGCCCAGGTAGGTTCCTATATATACTTTGGCATGTTTGCCGGACCAACGGGGCATTTGAATTCACCTCTTTAGGGGCTGTGAGACTTGAGCGGTGCGACTTGGGCTACCCCTCACTGCAGGCAATGCCCAAGCGCCGAATCAGTGTTGGTGGTTCGTTGTATTGAGCGGGTCGAGAATGCTATTCTCTGAATATGGCAAGAGACCATAGGAAGTTGAAGGTTTTTCAACTGGCGGACGGATTGGCTGTTGAAGTGTATCTGGGCACGCGCGGGTTCCCGAAGGAGGAGGTATACGGCCTGACGTCGCAAATGAGACGGTCGGCTGTATCGGTGGCGGCCAATATCGTCGAAGGATGTTCGCGCCCTTCGGAAGCAGACTTTCTACGCTTCCTGGTGGTGGCGAAAGGCTCCCTCCAGGAACTGGGATACTACCTGCACATCTCACGAAGGCTTGGCTTCCTGGCGGAGCAAGGTTACGAGGCTCTTTTCCTGCAGTATGACGAATGTGCGCGCCGCCTGCAGGCACTCATCAACAAGCTTGAGAGTGGTAAGACTGAGGACTAGGGGTGTTGCACAAGTCGCAAGTCTCACAGCTCAAGTCTCCTGAAGTCCTGCGGCCCGGAAGGGGGGGAGGAGGTTGAGGAGGGAGAGGGTTTGGGAGGCTTTGGAGCGGTAGTAGTCGCGGTTGGCGGCGGACTGGGGGGCGGAGACGTGCTCGGAGGGGAGTTGCTCCTTATCCCAGGCGATGAGAATGTTGTGGAGGGTTTGCCAGCATTTGGAGACGGCAAGGTAGGTCTCGGCGGTGGTAAGGATTTTGAGGGTGGTGGCTTCGGTGGAGGGGTAGAAGACGCCGACGGATTTTTCGACCTCGGCCGCTGCCTCATCAACCCGCTGCTGGATGAGCGTCTCCAGTTCGTCATCGGTAGATTTGTCGAACTGCTCCTTATAGAAATTGCCTTCGGAGAGAACGAGGGCTACGGTGGTTTTGGGCATTTTGCACCTCTTTTTATCCGCAGATTACGCAGAAGAGAGCGGGCTACAGGCTACGGACTACAGACTTCGGGGTTGACCTTGCTGGAGCCTGTAGTCTGGAGTCTGAAGTCAGGGGTTTGTGGTGAATGGTTGCAGGGGGAGGCGGATGACAATATACTGTCGGGAATGTTGGTGAAGGGAAGAGGGAAGTGAAGAAGAGTTCGTTCTGCTATCGGTGGCGAGGGGAATTGGGCGTGCTGGTAGGAGTGGGGGTGCTGCTTTATCTTGCTTTGTGGCAGAAGTGGTTGGTGGTGAGGGATGGGCCGGGGGAGGACGTGATGGATGTGGCCGGGGTGGGACTGGCGTTTAGCGGGCACGTGGTAAGGATATGGGCGCTGACCTGTATCGGGACAATATCGAGGACGACAAAACTGCAGGCGGAGAGGGTGGTGAAGGAAGGGCCGTATGCGCTGGTGAGGCACCCGCTATATGTGGGCAACTGGATGATTGCCTGTGGGCTGTTCGTGGTTGCGCGCGACGCATTGTTGCTGGTGGTGGGGCCGGTTTTGGTACTGATGTGGTATCTGAAGATCTCCGGCGAGGAGGAGGCCTTCCTGAGGGAGCGTTTCGGGAAGGAATACGAGGACTATGCGAGGGAGGTGCCGCGGCTTTTCCCGAGGCTGAAGTTGCGCGGGGTAACCTTTGATGTTCGCCGGGCGATCGGGTTCTGGACGGGGACGAAGGAATACCAAGCCCTGATCGGGACGACGGTGTTCATCGTGGCAAGGGAAATGATAGAGGTAGTGACAAGGCTGCGGATGGGATAACCCCTTTTGTCCGCAGATTTCGCAGATTACGCAGACAAGAGCAGGACTGCGGGCTTCAGACTCCAGACTACGGGCTGAAGGTCCAGGCGAGAGGGCGTGTTTTGGAGTGCGGGAGCTCGTCCGTCCAGGCTTGGACGGACGGTGGCAAGCCCTTCGGCTAGGCTCAGGACAGGCCACCGCAGTCCAAAAGGTCTGGCTACGGGCCCGGGCTTCGGACTACAGGCTACGGGGGAGGAGAGGTAGGGGCGTATAGCTATACGCCCCTACCTCATGGCCCGCTGCGGCGGGTTTAGGCATGCGTGACATCAATGGCTTGAAAAGCCTGGTCGTGGAGTTTGGCGAAGCCGGTCCACTTGGAGACGGAGGTCTGTTCGAGTTGGCGGTCAATGAGGCGGTCCACCTCGGTGATGACGCCGTGCTCGGTGATTTGTTCGAGGGCGAAGCGCTTGTCGAGGCCGAGGACGTAGTCGGAGGGGAGGACGGCGGTGGAGGTCCAGCGGACGAGTTTGGCTCCGACGGGGGAGACGAACTCGCCGGTTTTCTGGAAGCCGAAGCCGGCCTCAGGGTCCTTGAACTCGGACATGTTGAGGATGGTGCGGATGAGTGAATCGCCGACGGCGATGGTGGTGAGGCGGTAGCCGTTGGTGAAGGCGAGGTAGAGGCGGATGAGTTCGTCGTAGTCGAGGGTGCCGGAAACCTCGGAGTCGGTGTCGGTGAGGGGATTGGTGTTGCCGTCGCCGTTGAGGATGACGGATAGGGCCCAGTCGGACTCGTCAATGGCGAGTTGGGCGCCGATCCTCTGGAGGAAGACGGAGACGACGTTGATGCGCTGGAGGCGGAGGGCCTCGTAGGAGGCCTTGAGCAGGCGGCCGAACTTGCGGAGTTCGACGGAATGCTCAGCGGTTTGGAGGGTAGTGGTGGGGAGTTCGGCGCCCTCGGCGATCTCCTGGAGTTGGCGGTTGGCCTGGGACTCGTTCATCTTGAGTTTCTTGTAGGTGTGGGAGTCAATGTTGGTGGTGGTGGCGACGAGTTCGGGGAGGATGGAGGTGGCCAACATGCCGGCGTGGACCTGGGAGGCGACGTATTCGGGGAAGAGGACGGTGCTGGCGGTGGAGGCGAAGAACTTCTGGAGGACGTCGGCATTGGGAGGCGCAACCTTGACGCCGTGATAGGCGAGGCGGCGCTCGAAGGCGGAGAGTTTGCCGAGTTCGCCGGAGTATTCCTCGGATGGGTCGAGTTCTTCGAGCAGATTAGAGAATGAGGTGCCCTTGAGGCGGGCCTCCTCGTACATTTCCTTTTCGAGTTTGATTTCTTTGATGGCTGGTTTCATTGTTTTGACTCCGTTGAGCAGAGAGGGCAACCACGGATTACACAGATTTCACGGATTAGCAGCAGATAATCACCGGATAAGAAGCGGGCGCACACAGGTTGCGCCCCTACATTAGGGCTGAAAGGTGTCTGGCCGTTTCTAGTGTAGGGGAGGAACCTGTGTCCTCCCCTCTTCGTTTTCTAATCAGTGAAATCCGTGTAATCCGTGGTTGCTGTTAGCAGTTTCGGGGCGTGGTTAGGCGAAGAAGACGTCCACGTAGCCGGTGACGGCGGCGACGGCGACGATCTTGCCGGTTCCACCGCTGGCTACGCCCTTGACGGTGGTGGCGGCCGATGCCTGGATTTGATTGCCGAGGGCGGGGGAGCCGGAGTAGGGGAGGCGGGCGATGGAGCCGGAGGAGAACAGTTCGACGGCGAGGACGTCTTTTTGCAGGTTGACCGAGGCTACGATGCCGTCGGGGACATCGCTGTCGGCGCACTCGGTGACTTCATAGGCGGCTCCGGTGGTGATTTTGACGAGATCGCCGATGGCGGCATCGGTCCAGGTGGATTTGGGGACGAACGTGGCGACGCGGCCCTCGATGGGGCCGCCGGCTTTGATTCTGGTGGGCATTTAGGGATCACTCCTCTTGTTGGGGTTAGGGCTAGGGGCGGCGAGCGCAGGGCCGCCGGTCCCGACCTCCAGCCCTGGGCTGGAGTCGGGATCCCGACCCCGATCTTGCGGAAGCAAGTCGGGGGTCGGGACTTTGATTCTGGTGGGCATGGGGATCTGACTCCTTTGCAAGTGTGTTAGTGGGTTACGGCGTGAGGCTTGAGTCTTGAGACTTGAGGGGTGGGATGTTGGGTTCCCGGGTGGTGTTCAAGGCTGGGCCGTTGCCCAGGACTCAGGACTCAAGACTCTGGGTCTGGTTGATTTTGTGTGTAGAGTTGGGTATAATTAGAGTGTGTAAAGCAGTGTGGAAAGAGGTGATGGAGAATGGCGAAGAAGAGGATAAATGTGATGCTGCCTGAGGAAGTGTTGAAGGATCTTCAGGAGATGGTTCCTGCGAGGAAGAGGAGTGAGTTTCTGGCTGAGGCAGCAGCAGAGAAGGTGAGGATTCTGAAGCAGCGAGAAGCAATCAAGAAGTACGCGGGGATACTGAAGGAGGAGGACTATCCTCATTGGGCGAATCAGGCGGCGTTTGAGAAGTGGCGGAAGGAGTTATGGGCTGGAACGGAGAAGCGAATAGAGGAACGCCTGAAGGAGGCCGATGGTGCCAAAGTTCCTGCTCGATAGTAACGTGCTCATTTCCTACCTTAGGGGGGAGGACCGAGGGTGGCAAGTTGTGTCCAGCCGGGGCGGGGAAGGGGAGCTCTGTTGCTCGGCGATTTCGGTGTTGGAGGTAGAGGCGGGGATAAAGCGAGGGGAGGAGGAGGCTGCGGGAGGCTTCTTCTCAGAGTTGGAGTTATACGACGTGGACAAAGAGACGGCCGCGCTTGCCGGGCGCTACTCACGGCAATTTCGGAGCCGCGGGATAACCTTGGACGTGCCTGATCTGATCATCGCGGCGACGGCGGTGATACACGGGTTGACACTGGTAACGTTCAATCCGAAGCACTATCCGATGGAGGTCCCGATCTGGCCGGAGGCCAGCTCCGACCCGCATAGCGGTCGGAGTCCCGACTTCGGAGAAGGTCGGGATCGGGATCCCGACTCCGGCTAGGAGCCGGAGGTCGGGAGGGTGGAGGTTTGTGGGAGGGGACGACAAGGGTAGAAGGCTGCTAGCAGAGGCTCAGCGCCGGGGATACCTGGCGCTTGACGGGCCGTCAAACCGCGCTTGCACAATAAACGAAGGGCGGTGAGGATATCAAGGGAAAGTGACGAGGGGCGTATGCGATACGCCCCTACATCATCTGGGCGAATCCGTGTGCAATCCGCGTGTATCTGCGGTTATAAGGCTGGGGTAGGAGGGGTTGTGGCGGGAGTGGTTCTGGTTCACCTTCGTTGGGTTTGAGTTGGCGTAGCAATAGAGGCAGGAGTGGAGGCAGGTGTCGTAGGCGCCGATGTCGAAGGATTTGAAGCAGCCGCAACCGGGCCGGGTGGGAGCGGGGCGGAGGTCGGTAGGGAAAGGGGCGCCGATGGCGGAGAGGATTTCGGGGTCAATGCACCGCCCTTTCAGGGCGGCAGTCCTGAGTCCTGGGTCCTGGGTCTTGAGGGGTGCGTTCGCCCCCCGGCTGTGGGACGTAGCGCAGACCTTTAGGTCTGCCTGTGATTGGGCAGGGCTAAAGTCCGTCCAGACCCGGCCGACCGCTTGGCCGGACGGGCCCTGCGCTACATCTTCGGGGAAGGAGGGGATTCCACCCCGCGCCGGAGATTGCCGCGTCGCTGCGCTCCTCGCAATGACGGCCGCTGGGGAGGAGAGGAGGACGTCTTCGCAGCAGGTGTAGATTTGGATTCCGTGGTTGGCGGCGATTTCGGCCATGCGGGCGACGAGCTCTCTCTTTTCCTCTAAGGTTGGTTCGATCAGTGTAATGCCGGCCTGGTGGAGGTTGCGGATGACCTTGGAGTAGGGGTCAACAAAACTGGTGTAGCAGCGGCGGGTGGAGCCTTCGAGGGCGGCGGCCAGGCGGGAGAAGCGTTGGAGGGTGGCCTGGGTGTCAATGCCGTTGGTGAGGATGATGGGGTCGAAGCGCCACTGGAGATGGTGAGGAGTGAAGTTGGAGGCGATGGCTTTGGCCTGACGGATGGTCTCCTCGGATGAGGGCACGTTTGGTTCGAGGAAGGGAGGAAGGTCGTTGATGGTGAGGTGGCAGTAGAAGTGGTAGCCCTGGTCGGCAAGGCCGGGGAGATGGGGGAGGAGGGGGCTGAAGTTCTTGGACCAGAGGACGAAGGCGGAGACGTTTTCTGGGCGGAGGGAGAGGCGGAAGCGCTGGTGGGTGAAGGGATGGAGGTATTCGGCGAAGCCGGCGTCGAGACGGTTGAGGAACCAGTCCGTGTAAAAGGCTGGGACGTCGGTGCGGCGGCTGACGGAGATGATGTTACTATCTTCGGTCATCGCCCGTTAGTATAGCACAAGGGAGTTTCGAGAAAGAGGGTTTCGAGTTTCGAGAAGGGGAAGGGCGAAGAGAAGAGGCAACCACGGACTTGTCCGCCGTAGCCTCGGCGAAGGTGGATTACACGGATTTCACGGATTGGGGAAGAGTTTTAAGTTTCAAGAAAGAGCAAGAGGAAGATATTGTCATCCGCCCTTCGACAGGCTCAGGGTGGTGAGCAAGGTCGAACCACAGATTACGCAGATGGCGCAGATGGAGATCGCAGACCCTCTAACGAGGTGAGGGCAGGCCCTTCGGCAGGCTCAGGGCAGGCCCTTCGGCAGGCTCAGGGCAGGCCCTTCGGCAGGCTCAGGGCAAGCCCTTCGGCAGGCTCAGGGCAGGCGGAAGGGGGAGAGGTCGGGGCTTTTGGGTCGAGAGTCTAGAGTCGAGAGTCCGGAGTCAGGGTCAGGGGAGAGGGAAAGACCCTGGGGAGGGAAGCGGCGGTCGAATTCGCGGGTGAGGTCGTGAAGGAGGCTCTTGAGGTGGTGGAGGGGGAGGTCGGAGAGAGTTTTCTGGTCATGGAGGGAGGGGAGGCCGATGAGTTGGGACTTGGAGAGGATCTGGGAGACCACGTCGGCTCGGAGGGTCTTGGCCTCCTGGGCGAGTTCGGCCAGTTCGTCGAGGCGGCGGTCTTTTTGTTCCAGCAGGGTCTCAAGGGCCGCGACTTGAGACTTGAGACCGGAGACTTGGGCGGATGTGCCACCCCCTGCCGTCCCGACCTCGCCGAAGGCGAGTCGGGATCCCGACTCTGGGCCCAGGCCAGAGGTCGGGAGAGATTGCTTCCCCTCGACAGGCTCGGGGCAGGCTGTCCGCCCAAGCATGGGCGGACTCGCAATGACGGAATGAGAGGCGTCCTGGGTCTTGTCCGCGGCGGAGGGGGGAGTAGCGCAGACCTTCAGGTCTGCCTCTGATTGGGCAGGGCTAAAGCCCTGCGCTACATCGTGGGGGACGGTGGGGGAGCCACCCTGCGCCGTCGCCAAAGCGGCGAGCACCTCCGCTGCGGCGGATGAGGCTTGAGGGGTGCGTTTCTCCTGGTGAGGTTCTTCCTCAGGACGCAAGTCGCAGGTCTCGAGCCTCTTAACGAACTGGGCGCCGAATTGGGCACCGAGATAGACGAGGGAGGCTTCGAGGGCCTCGGCTTGGCCCTTCCAGGTGCCGGTGGCAGCTGAGCCATTATAGGACTTGCCTGGGTAGTGGGGGCAGAGGGAGGATTTCATGTCTTTGCCGCAGATGTCGCAGAGCAATTGCTGACAGCGGAAGCCGAGGGAGACGTAGGAATAGACGCCGCCGTCAATCTGCTGGCGGAAGCCTTCGTTATCCTGGGTTTTGACGGTGTAGAAGGAGGCGACCAAGTGCAGGCTACGGGCTCCAGACTCCAGGCTCCGGGAAGAAGGAGCCGGGGTTGCCGCAGCCTGGAGCCCGCAGTCTGGAGTCTGCTGTGGATGGGCGGCGGGCATCACTTCGGCGTGGAAGAAGCGGCCGACGGGGGCGGCGCCATGTTGGTGGCCGACAAGGAAGGATTTGCCGGGCAGAGTCCGGGCGAACTCGCGCAGCACCTCCTCGGAGAAGCGCTCGTGGTCCCGGTCGAGGTGGTCGTTGGCGAGGACCATGCGGCGGACGTAAACGTCGTCGGGAGAGAGGGGATGGAGGGCGAATTGGTTTATGAGGGCGAGGGTGTCGTCCTCTGCGGCTACCTTTTCAAAGCCGGCATCTTTGAGGGGAAGGGTTTTGGTGAGCATTTACAACTCCTTAAAGGAAGGGCAACCACGGATTAGAGAACGGTGTCTTGAGGCTTGGGGCTTGCGTCTTGAGGAACGGCGGAAGAGAGTTCCGAGAGAGCGAGTTTCGAGTTTCGAGAAAGAGGAGGGCAAAGAGGAAAGGCAACCACGGATTACACGGATTTCACAGATTAGGAAAGAGTTTCGAGAAGGCGGGAGGGAGTGTTTTTTGGAGTGCGGGAGCGCGCTGCCGCTTTTAGAAAGCGGTGGCAAGCCACCGCAGTCCAAAAGGACTTGGCTTTCAGACTGGGAGACTCTAGACTCCTAGACTCTGGACTGTTCCTCATGCCGCGCCGGTTGGGGAGGGGGGGAGTTGGGAGGCTTGCGGCTTGAGGCTTGGGGGGTGGGGAGGGCGCGGGCGGGGGATGAGAGAGAGGGGAAGAGGGTTTGGGCGGCTTGGAGTTGGGTGAGGATGCCGTTGTTCCAGAGGTCTTTGGCGGTTTCCCAGCGGCGGGCCTGGGTGATGACTTCGCGCCAATCGGCGAGGGCGGAATCGGCCCGGTCGAGGAGGGAAACATCCTGCCACCGCAAAGTCCAGGCTTGGGGCTTGAGACTTGAGGCTCGAGGAGGGGAGACCGAGTGGTCAGGCCCAAGTCGCAAGCCGCGAGACGCAGGACTCAGAAGGAGGTGGAGGTTGATGAGGTGGAGGATGTCGGGGGTGATTTCATCGCGCCAGGACTTTGTGTTGCCGACGATTTTGTCAGCCTGCTGCTGGGAGAGGCGCTCGGTGGTTGACCAGGAGAAGCCGAGCCACCAGGGGGGGAGGCCGGTGACGGAGACGATCTGCTCCATAATGGCGCGGTGGGGGAGCTGGAAGTCGAGGGCCTGGCCGTTGGCGCCGATGACTTCGACCTTGATGTTGCCGGCGGAGAAGAAATCCTTGGTGGAGGAGAGGTCGCGGCGGGATTCCATGGCGTCAATGAACTGGGCTTCGACCTGGTCGAGGATTCTCTGGGTTTGGGAGCCGGAGGGGTCGCGGAAGTTATCGTCGGGGAGCCAGTTGACGTGAAAGGTGGGAATGCCGAAGCGCTCCCAGGTTTTGCCGAGGGACCAGGCCATTTTGAGCCAGATGTCGGCGACGAAAGCGAGGGAGGCGAGGAGAGAAGTGCCGTGGGGGCGGTTGTCCTGGGGGGAGAGGACGTTGTAGAAGACGAGATCGTCGGGGAGGATGACGAGGCCCTGGGGTTGCTGCTGGGCGATTTGGAGCTGGCCTTCGGGGCCGGCGACCAGGCGGATGGTCTCGGCGGGGATGGGCTTGAGGCCGTAGACGCCGTCGCGGGCGTTAGTGAGGACGATCTCGGCGGCTGCCTTGCCGAAGAGGAGGAGGGAATCGAGATGAAGGGCGAGGAAGTTTTGGAAGCCGGTTTGGCGGGTGCCGAGGATGGGGATATTGGCGAGGAAAGATTCGATCTCGCTCTTGGTTTGGTCTTCGGCCTCGATCCCGAAGGAGCCAACGAGGCGCTTGAGTTCCCGGATGGCGGCGTCAATGACCGGCACGCCCTCGCGGAGGGCGCGGTAGATGGCGAAGTCCACCCTTTGGGGGAGGGGGACGATGAGATCCCTGATGCCGGAGAGGGGCTCTTCCCAGGACAAACGAGAGTGAGTGCGAAGGGGCCGGGGAGAGTTGTGAGTTGCGGGTTGTGGGTTGCGGGTTTTGCGGAAATTGAAGAGTTTCATGGGGGAAGTTTCAAGTTCAAAGTTTCAAGATTCAAGGAAGGGCGAAGGCAACCACGGATTACACGGATTGCACGGATTAGAAAGGGAGTTTCGAGAAAACGTGAGAGAATGTGTTTGGAGTGCGGCGGCTTGCCGCCGCCTTCTGAAAGCGGGAGCAAGCTCCCGCACTCCAAGGGGGAGTTGCCCAAGTTGAGAGGGAGGGGTAGGGTTAGGGTGAGGTGAGGAGATGGAAGAAGAAGGGCTGCGGTCGTCCAGGTGGGTGCGGATTGTGTGGGGGGTGCTGGTGCTCTTGGCGGCGGTGTCAGGGCTGGAGTGGGTCTATGGGCATGGGCTTCTTGTGGGAGCGCTGATCAAAGGCGCAGCAGGACGTTGGGACGTTAACAGAGTCGTTTCGGCTGCTCTACTCCTCACCATACCTCTTCTGGCGGTGGATGGGGCGCTGGTTTTGAGAGGCCGGATGTGGGGGAGGGGGATGTCGGTGGTTTTGCAGATTGGGTTGGTGGTCTGGATAGTGGATTGGTTTGGGGCGGCACACCGACTAAGGTTGCTTTCCGTGAAAGGGGACCTATGGAGCTGGGCGACGGTGATGGTTTTCTGGGTTGGTGTGGCATGCCTGGCGGCGGCGAGCATGTCCTTGGGCACACAGGTTGGGGAGGATGCGGGGTGGGCGAGACGTCGAGCGGGGCTTTGGGCGGCGGTTGGGATATGTTTGACCGGAGCAGGGATATATTTCCTGGTGATGCCGTGAGGGGGATTAGCGGTAGGAAGAGGGTTTCGAGTTGTGAGTTTCGAGGAAGAGAAGGCCGAGAGGAACCACGGATTACACGGATTGCACCGATTAGGAGGAGAGTTTAGAGCGGCGAGTTTAGAGAGAGGACGCGGCGGCGAATGTGAGTGCCGAGCAAGGGAATCTGTCATTGCGAGTCCGTCCAAGCATGGACGGACGCGGCAATCTCTCTTCTCTGTCGTGTGAGTAGCAAGGAAAGGTTTGAGTAGATTGCTTCGTCGTCCCGACTCGGCTGGGCCGAGGTCGGGACTCCTCGCAATGACGAACGGGCGGATTGCGCGGATTAGAAGGGGGCGGTAGGATGGGGACTGAGGTGAGAGGATGGCTGAAGAAAGCAAGGCAAAGAGGAGTTGGTGCAGTGGGCTGGCGATTATCTTTGGGGTGCTGGCGCTTTTGTTGATAATGCGGGTGGAGCCAACATACGCAGTTGCTTCCGCGGGGCGTGTGTTCGACTTGATGGTGCTGCCTCCGGTTCCTGGGGCGGTGGCGATATTGTTGGGCGTGATTGCCTATAGGAGGAAGGAGAGGGCAAGGCTGCTGGGGTTGGTG
>Ga0315294_10007063_pt1 | contig 12326 bp, 8 predicted proteins | sample YL17G13_40_MG_FD_203626 | JGI IMG/M metagenome (GOLD analysis project Ga0315294, IMG submission 203626) | Sediment microbial communities from Yellowstone Lake, YNP, Wyoming, USA - YL17G13_40 | ecosystem: Environmental > Aquatic > Freshwater > Lake > Sediment | place: USA: Wyoming | collected...
CGAACCTTCCCGAAAGCTCGAACCTTCCCGAAAGCTCCCAGCTTTCGGGAAGGTGGCATTCCGCATTACCACATTGATCCCTAGTCCCTGATCCCTAGAACATCGGGGGCATCGTCAAGGCCGGATGCCCCTTCTCCTCCAGGAACGGCAGCAGCCCTTCCACGTCCGTGCACACCGTCTCGTCGGCGATCTTGCTCAGCAGGTCCGGGTCCCCCTCGTGCTCGCACACCGTCTTGAACTCCTCGGCCATGCTCTGCTTGAGGAAAGACGACATCCAGACGATCCGCTTAAAGCCGCCGTCGGCCGAGATGAACTTGGGGCTGGTCATATAGTACTTGCCCACTCCCATGATGCCTGGCGACTGCAGACCACCGCCGGCTACCCCGGCCAGCGTCGAGAACGTCATCCCCGCCGGCGTCATGCTCGGGTCCTCGCGGCTGACGACCATCACTCCGTTGGCCTCCGGGACCACCATGACGATGCACTCGAAGCAGCCGCAGGCGGTCATGGGGTTCTCCATGAGCGAGTACATGGTCACCTCGGTCACGGTGCCGTGCGACGCCATCTGCGCGTACTCGTTGATCCCGACAAAGTACCCCTTCAGCGTGTCCGTGCACTGCCCCTTGGTGATCGGCTGGTTGGGGCCGGTGGGATTGATCTCCTTGGAGGCCTTGCAGTCCAACCAGTTATACGCCCCGCACAGCCCCAGCCGCTGCGGGCTCACCACGCACACGTGGTTGGGAGCGAAGGACTGGCACAGGATGCAGGAGTAGAAGGTGTCCACCGCCTCGTCCGTCAGGTCGGCCAGCCGCCGGTTGCGGAAGTCGTAGGCCACGCGCGCCTTGGCCAGCCACTCGGCGTGCAACTGCGGGTCGGTGATGATCTTGACCTGCACCTTGTCCACGATCGCGCCAAAGTCGGCGTGCAAGCGGGCGTACAGGATGTCGCCAAAGTGCCTCAGATTGAAGCCCTTGTCGGCCGCGGCCTTGGAGATACGGATCCAGGCGATGTCGCGCTGGCCGATGTGCTGAATGCCGGAAGCGCCGTTGACAAAATAGTGAATCTGGCGCTCCAGCACCGGCTCAAAGTCCTCCTGCATCTTGCGACCGGCCACCTCGACCAGGATGCCCATATCCATCGCCCCGCCGGCCTCAATCTCCTCGATGCCGGGGCCGATCAGTTCGATCTTGCCGTCCTCCACCTGGTCCATGGGCACCATGTGGAGGTACTCGAACGCACGGCTGTTCTTGCCGCCGAACTCGATCCGCATGTCGGCCTTACGCACGACCTCGCCCTCGAAGGCGGAGCCGTAGGGAACGGGGACGGGCACCTCGGTGATCTTGACCTTGACGCCACGGACTTCGATGCAGCGCTGCACCAGTTTGGCGGCCCGCTCCGCGTCGCTCTCTGCCTCGATCTCGTTCCACGGCATCGAGATCACGTGCTCGTAGCGGGTGACGCCGGTGGGCAGGATCTGGGGGATGACGGTGTCGGCGATGGTGGGGAAGCCGTACGAGATCGCCCCCGCCGCCGCCGCATACTTCAGGTCGTCCACCTCCCCCAACGCCAGCACGAAGGCGAAGACACGGAACTTGTTGTACAGCAGAATGTCGCGCCACTGGCCGCCCTTCATCCCACCAAAGGTGAGCGCGGAGCGGGTGGCGAAGCCTAGCGCATAGATGGCGGAGATGGTGTCTCGCCCAAAGGGCACGATGTAGGTATCGTAGCCCATCTCCACCCCTTCCTCGAACAACTGGTCAATGATCGAGCGGCCGTTGACGTTGCCGGAGAGAAACACCAGGATGTTGCGCCGCTGGAGTTCGCGCACGATGCTGACCGCCGCCTCGTTGGAGCGCGCCGCGCCGACGATGGCGGCGAAGCCGGGCATGCGGCCGTCCACCAACTGGATGCCCCACGAGCGCAACTGGATGTCGTCAATCGGACCATTCAGGTGCCCGGTTGTGCTCTCAGCCCCCGTCCCGGGGGCGCCAGCCTCGGCCTGGAACTCGGGGCTCGTAAACGACGTGCCGCCGGCCAGGTGAAAGCCCGGGTAGGGCTCCGGTTGCTGCCCCAGCACGAAGCGGACCGCCTCGATGGCCTCGGCGGCCAGCAGCGTGGCCATGCCGCAGTCCAGCGTCTCTCCCAGGTAAGGAGTCCACAGTCTGTCGTCCGGCGCCGGATGCAACAACTTCTTGGCGTGCTCCAACACCGGCCTCAGCTCCCCCAACTTGCTGACCTCGCGCCCCAGCATACCCAGCATCACCGGCAGGTAATAGGCCGTGTTGGGGAAAGCAACCAGTGCGTCGGGTCCCTTCTCGGCGATGCCTTTCTCCAGGAGCGCCTCCGCCTCCGCCACGAGCGCGTTGGCACCGCGGATGGCACGTGTTGCAATGTATCGAGACATATCGTATTATCTCCTATTGAACCTTCCCGAAAGCTCCCGCCTTCCCGAAAGCTCCCGCCTTCCCGAAAGCTCCCAGCTTTCGGGAAGGTGGCATAAGGTGGCATATAGAAACAACCCGGTTTCCTACGCTGTACTCTGCGCCCTTGCCGCAGTTCCATATACCGCTTCGATGCGCTCTTCCAGCGGCAGCGAGAGCAGGTCCGGCATGCGCCGGTCACCACTCTTGCCCCACTTGGACGCATCGTACTCGGCCAGGCCTAGCGCCGCTCGCTTCTTGTCAATGTGCGCCAACGCCCGCCGCACGATCTCCTCGCCGTCCTCGATGAACTCTAGCCGGCCGCCGACCTTGTTCTCCCATCCCTCGCTCATCAAACGCACCACGTTCTCGCTGCCGGACACCGGGCCGTCGCTGCCACCCAGGATGACGTAGGCCCCAGAGGCCACGCAGTAGGTGGCAATGGACAGCGCCTTCTCACTCATCCACTCCGGCGCCATGCCCACGGCCGGGATGTCAGCGATGTCCTCGCCCAGGCCGGTCTCGCTCGCCATCTGCGATAGCACGGTCAGGATGCGGGAGTTGTCTACGCACGAGCCCATGTGCAGCACGGGAGGCATGCCCACCGTCTCACACACCTCGCGCAGCCCCGGCCCGGCCACCTCCAGCGCGGCCTCAGGCGTCATATACCCATGCATGGCGCTGGCAATGGCGCCGCAGCCAGTCTCCACCACCAGGACGTCGTGCTTGAGGAACTCGGTCACCACGTAATGGTGGAGTTGGTCGTGGCACACGCGCGCATTGTTGCAGCCGATGTTGGCCACCACCCCCCGGATGCGCCCCGCGATGATGGCGTCGTTGAGCGGGCGGAAGGAGCCACGGTACGTGCCGCCCAGTGCATAGTCAATGTATTCGTGCGAGAAACCCGGCACCAGCGGGCTGCGCTCGTCGGGGATCAGCGTCTCCCCCCGCTGCGGGAAGCGGTCAATCGCCCGCCGCACGATCTGCTTGGCGATCTCGAGCGCCCGCCGCTCCTCGAACTCGATGTGCGTCGCCCCTTCGATCTTGGCTTTAGGCGAGGTAGTGATGATCTCCGTGTGGTAACGTTCCGCCAGCGGCACCAACCCCTGGAAGATGCACTGGATGTCCACCACCATCGCCTCAACCGCACCCGTCAGCAGCGCCAACTCCTGCATCAGGAAATTCCCCGCCAGTGGGATCCCTTCTCGCAAGAGCGTCTCGTTGGCGGTGCAGCAGATGCCGGCCAACTGGATGCCCTGCGCTCCCTTGCTCCTGGCATACTCGATCAGCTCGGGGTCCTGCACTGCGGCCACGATCATCTCGGACAGCGTCGGCTCGTGACCGTGGACGATAATGTTGACCTTGTCCTCGCGCAGCACGCCCAGGTTGGCCTCGGAGATGACCGGGGCCGGCGTACCGAACAGGATGTCCGTCAGGTCGGTGGCCAGCATCGAACCACCCCAGCCATCCCCCAGCGCACAGCGCATGGTCTGGTCCAGGATGTGTTCGGCTTCCTGGTCGTTGCCCACGTGCGTGCGGTGCAGCAGCTCCACCACCTCCCGGTCTATGGCCCGCGGCGCAATCCCGGCGTCGTGCCAGATCTTCTGGCGCTTGGCCGGAGCCCGTTTCAGGTAGATCAGTTCCCCCTGCGCCTTGCCAAACTCGGCCAGGGCGGCCAGGGCGACGTCCTTTGCCACTTCTTCCAGCGCCCGCCCGTCTGCTCTGACGCCCAGGTAGCCCGCCACCTCCTTCAACTTGAAGGGATCACGGATCTTGTAGTCAGGCGCGTGACCCTCGGCCGCCTCCAGCAGGGTGTAGGCCAATCCCCGCCCGTGGTCGGAGTGGGCCGAGGCCCCGGCCGCCACGGCGCGGGCAAAGTTGCGGGCGGCGATGGTGTCCACCGTGGCCCCACACACACCGCGCACGGTGTTCCCCACCAGGCGACACGGGCCCATGGCGCAGTTCTTGCAGCATAGCCCCGCGCCGCCGATGTTACATGCAGCCATTGCATCGGCCCGCGCGAAGGCGGTCTCCGCCCCGAGCTCACAGGCGCGCTCCAGGAGCACGACGGCCGCCGCGTCCCGGCTGGCTTCCGCCGGTGTTCGTGTCTTCTTTGCCATTAGATTCCTCCCTCATTTACCCATCTACCCATTTACTACCCTACCTAATACCGTCTGAACTCACCCGACAAGCGGTTGTCGGACTCGTTGGTCTGGGTCACCCGTACCCCCAGCACCGTCCAGCGCGGGTCCCGGCGCAACTCGCTAGGCTCCACCAACATGGGGGGCCCCCCTTCGCCCAGCGGATAGCCGGCCTCGGCCAAGGCCTGCTCAATCGCGCCGCGGTCTGTCTTCGTCTCATCGTACTTGACCAGCACCTGCTTCCAGGCCGCACTGGCGTAAAGTCCTTCCACCCCCTGTAGGCTGGTCAAGGCCGCCCGCACCTTCAGGACGTGATGGTCGGCCCACAGGGCAGGTACATCTAACGTCACTTTCTCCACACTGTCACCTCCATGTGATTGCGGATTTGGGATTTCGGATTGCGGAATTCCGCAATCCGAAATCCGCATTCCGCATTCGCTAGGACAGCCCCACTACCTTCCCCGTCTCCAGATCAACGTCAATGTCCATATAGACCGGGCGGGTGGGCAGCCCCGGCATCGTGCGCATGGTGCCGCACAGCGGGTAGAGGAAGCCAGCGCCGGCGCTCGCCCGCACGTCAACGATGGGCAGCGTCCATCCGCGCGGCGCGCCCTTGATGGCCGGGTCGTGTGTGAACGACAGGTGAGTCTTGGCCATGCACAGTGGCAGGTGAGAGAGCCCCAACTTGGTGAACAGCTTGATCTTGGCCTCCGCCTCGGCCGTGTACGACACTTGCCCCGCCCGATAGATCTCCCGCGCCACCGTCTCGATCTTCTCCTTGATGGACAGGTTGTCGGGGTAGAGGAACTTGAACTGGCTGGGCTTTTCGCAGGCCTTGACCACCGCCTCGGCCAGCGCCGCGCCACCCTCACCGCCTTTGGCCCACACCTCGCTGGGGACGGCGTCCTCGGCACCCGCACTTAGGGCACGCTGGCGGACCAGTTCGACCTCGGCGTCGGTGTCGCTGGTGAAGCGGTTGACGGCCACGACGACCGGGACGCCGAACTTGCGGGCGTTTTCGACGTGCTGCAACAAGTTGGGCAAACCCTTCTCCAGCAGTTCCAGGTTCTCCCCCGTATAGGCCTTGTCCAGTGGCTTGCCGGCCACCACCGTGGGCCCACCGCCGTGCATCTTGAGGGCACGGACGGAGGCTACGATAACCACGCAGTTGGGGACCAGCCCGGACACGCGGCACTTGATGTCGAAGAACTTTTCCATCCCGCAGTCGGCCCCAAAGCCCGACTCGGTGACCACGTAGCCATCCGGCCCCATCAGTTTCAGCGCGATACGGTCGGCGATGATGGACGAGTTGCCGTGGGCGATGTTGGCGAAGGGGCCGCAGTGCACGAAGGCAGGGCTGCCGGCCAGCGTCTGCATCAGGTTGGGCATGATGGCGTCCTTGAGCAACACCGTCATGGCCCCGGCCACGTTCAGATCCTCGGCCGTGATGGGATCCCCCTTCTTGTTGGTGCCGATGATGATGCGGCCCATGCGCTCCCGCAGGTCGGTTAGATTGCTGCACAGCGCCAGCGCCGCCATGATCTCCGACGACACCGTGATGTCATAACCCGACTGGCGCGGCACACCGTCGTTGACCGCGCCCAGGCCGATGATGGTGTTGCGCAGTGCCGCGTCACTCACGTCCACCACCCGCCGCCACTGGATGGCGTAGGGGTCAATGTCCAGCCGGAAGAAGCGTTCCTTGTCCGCGTCGCTCAAGTCGGAGGGCTGCTCGGACTGGATGCCCAGTTTCTCCAACCGCTTGCGCATCGAGGGCGTGTAGGTGTCGTTGGGGCACAGCGACTTGGCGAGAAAATTCGTGCTCCAGCGCGACTCTTTCGCCAGCCGGTTGTCTACCGCCGCTGCCAGCAGGTTGTGCGCCGCGCCCACCGCGTGGATGTCGCCGGTCAGGTGCAGGTTAAAGTCTTCCATCGGCACGACCTGCGCATACCCGCCGCCGGCCGCCCCACCCTTGATGCCGAAGGTCGGCCCCTGGGAGGGCTGGCGGATGCAGGTGAACACCTTATTGCCCAGGTAGTGCAGCCCCTGGCTGACGCCGATGGTGGTGACGGTCTTTCCCTCACCCAACGGCGTCGGGGTAATGGCGGTCACGTCCACGTACTTGGCGTTGGGCCGCTCCTGCAGCCGCTCCAGCACGTCCAGGTGGACCTTGGCCTTCCACTTCCCTTGCAGGTCCAGGTCATCCTCGGACAATCCCAGGCTTCTGGCGACCTCAACGGCAGGGATCAGTTCTGCTGCCTGCGCGATCTCAATGTCGCTCGGCACTGGATAGACTCGCTTGACTGGCATATGTTACCTCCTCTGAAAAAATAGGTTGGCAAATTGGGTTTTCAAAACGTTCCATCGGTCTTACCGCCCCGTCCACCCTCGGCGTACCCGCCCGTCCCAGGGTGGGCGGTCTCCGACAGGGCGGACGAGTACGTCCGTTGCTCGATTGCCACCTCCACCGCCTGCCGCATCAAGTCACCCGCCGCCTGGACCAGCGACCGTCCCAAGCCCGGATCCGCGCCCATGGTAGCCAGGCAAGGGTAGTAGTGATGAAACAGGCCGGCCTGAGCGACCGCCTCCCGCAGGTCCACTCCGACCAATTGACGGGCGACCGCTCGCGCACACCCGCAGGCCGCATCCCGCTGCACGTCCCCTCGCGTGATTTGCTGGCCCTCACACTCAATCTGCAACACGGGTTGGCCGAAATGACGAGCGAACACCCCGATCCAGGGATCCTCAAACGCGACCTCCCGCTGGCGCACGTTGTAACTTCGCTCGGTGAGGGAACAGAACGGCTTGGGGAAGACAGCCGTCACGCCCAACTCGCGCAGCCACACGCGCAGTTGGCGCACCAGCGCATCCGGCAGCCACGCCGCATTGTCTACCGGCGCAATGACCGCCCGCGCGCCAGCGCGCTCGACCACGCTGGGCAGGAACTGGGCACCGTTGGCACTCTCTCCCAGGTAGAGCACCAGATCGGCAGCAGGGATGTGCATCGGCAAGAACTTTAGCGGGTCATCCACCACCGGCGGCAGCGCCGAGGGAGCGCGCCAGACCTCGACCACCCAGCCGGCGGGAGCAAATTGGCGGATGTTTTCCAGGATACGCTGGCCATAGTGCCCTTGAACCAACACAAACAGCCGCAACGCCTCCGGGCTGCGGCCACGCCAGTCCAACGGCTCCCCCGGCTTCGCGATGGCCTCCAACAGGTCCTCCACCCGGCGGCCCTGCCTCATCTGCTGATAATAGATGTGGATGCGATTGTCTTCCGGGCTCAGCCCGATCACCCTGGCGCCGGCGATGGACTCCAACACCTGGGCTACCAGGCGCCCCTGCTCCTCGCCCCGCGCCTCGACGATCACCACTTCAGGGGCGACCGCCCGCACCCGCGCCATCACGTCGGGGCCGACCGTCTCGATCCCGACGACCTGGATGCCTTGCTGGCCAGAAAGGAGGCTCTGAACGCTCTGAGCAAAGAGCGGTTGGCTGGCGAGAATGAATACACGCGTGGGGCTCATTAACTGACTACCGGTCAGCAAACTGCGCTGATTATACCCCCAGCGCGCCGGTTCGTCTATAGCCCTGAAGGACTATATATCCCATGCCAATAGCCCATTGGAACTAGGTATTTCTGTCTCTGCGGGTCGCACCATCGCCGGACGCCAGGCACACCAACCCGTGGCTGACCGCGTAGGCGGCCGCCTGCGCCCGGTTCTTGACTCCCAGTTTGGTCAGAATGCTGCGCAGATGGTTTTTGACCGTGTTGTGGGCGATCCCCAGCGTGCGTGCAACGTCCTGATTCGAATGCCCTTCCACCACCAGCGCCAGCACCTCGCACTCCCGCGCGGAAAGTACCGCCGTCGCGGCGGGTTGCACGGCGGCCTGGCCTCGCCGCGCCAGTTGGTGGAACAGTTTGCCCGTCATGCCCCGCGATATCGGCGCCTCCCCCGACATCAGCCCGCGCAACTGTTGAAACAGCGTCTCCGGCAGAATGTCCTTCAGCAAGTACCCGTCGGCCCCGCAACGCACCGCCGTCGCCAGGTCCTGCTCGTCGTCCGAGACGGTCAACATCACCACCCGCACGTCTGGCGTGCGGCTCTTGATCTGGCGGGTGGCCTCCAATCCGTCACAGTTGGGCATGCGAATGTCCATCAGGATCAGGTCTGGATGCAACGCCTGGGCCTGCTCGACCGCCTCGAACCCATCGGCCGCCTCTCCCACCACCTGGAAATCCGGCTGGGCGTCCAGCATGCGGACCAGTCCCTTGCGAAACAACAGATGATCGTCTACCAACAGAATGCGCAGTGGTCCCATTGCCGCCCAATTATACACGAATTGGCAATGGGCACAACGCCAGGGGAGCAGGGGGGAGTGATCAGGGATCAGTGATCGGTGATCAGGGAGCGAGCGGCGAGAGGAGGCCCTGATCACTGCTCCCTGATCACTGACACTGATGTGAAATACGGGCCATCGGTCTAACTCCGACCAGGGAGCGACGGCTGGTGCGTTGCTCAGGTAGAACTGGGGCTCCGTACTGACGCCGACATATCGCTGCACACGAGTGTCACGGGAACAGATCCATTTCGATGGGCCGCACCAGCTCACGCACTGTGCTCTCGGCCTGATGGGGATTCAGTGTTCTCGCTTGAACTTGACTGTCTGTTCCGAATATCCTCTTATACAGATCATCGCCATAGCTGGTCTGCAGTGGTTCTCCTTCGGCCAATTTGAAAGTTCGTCCTCCGTCGGTTTGCCTTTCAGCCCGCAGGAAAATGGAGTTTTCCATTTCTTTATCATAAACACCACGCGCAAATTCATACAAATGCGTAACAAAGAAAACCTTGACGCGTTTTTCCAATAATGCGGATACTATCTGCCTTGCAATCTCCGAGCCTTCTCTTTCGTTGGTTGCGGCAAATGATTCATTGAACAGGGCCATGGAACTAGACGTTATATTGTCTACGATATCGCTCATTCTGCTGAGTTCTTCATCAAGCTTGCCGCTTCTCATGGTAGCATCTTCTTCCCGTTTGTAGTGCGTGAAAAGGCCCCCGCAGATATTGGCACAGAAAGACTCAGCCGGTACAAACATACCGCATTGCATCATCAATTGAGCCAAACCTATGCTCCGCAAAAAAGTTGACTTGCCGCCCTGATTGGCCCCCGTGACGATCACGAGGTCTTTGTTGTCAGCGTTCACATCGTTGCCTACGACTCTTCGTTTCATGGTTAAGGCCAGGCAGACATCGTATAATCCATGAAAAGAATGTCTGCGTTCGTTGGAAGCCACGGGCAGGGGAAAAGATACTGGCTCCCCCATTTGGGCAAGTTGTTCGTGTAGATTCAAACAACCGATGTAAAAAGCCAATTCGATCCGCAACATTTTGAAAAAACTGTCAATATGATCAGCGGACTGGGCGAGTGCATTGGCAACAAGATTGGTCCCTCTGTCTTTTAGTCCCGACAGGGCTCTGGCGCCGCCTTCATCGCGAGGATGGATATGAAAGGTGTAGACCGGCGGTTTCTTGGCAAAGACCCGCTTCATCCAACTCCGATTCTTGCCTTGTGGTTTACGGAGTACATAACTGGTACCTTCATTGCCTTTTCCCAATTCAGCGCTGATCAGAACTCCATCGCGGAACTTCAGCTCCCTCAGATGATCCTGTACGCTGGCGAAATACTCATCATCAAGCTCTTTTTTAATCATCGCGAAAAACGCTGTAAAGCCCTCTGATTCGAATTGCTCTGCGTGTTCATCGGCGATATTCTTTAGTTTTCTAAGCAGACCAACAAACATCTGCAACAGTTCTATCGAAGTATATAGTATTGTGCCTGGAGAGCAGCCGAAAATGCCAAGCCAATGCTTTTTTTTGTCTTCAATTGACTCTATCGGGATTTGGTAGATATCCCTGACAATAGAAGGGTTTTTCAGGCAATCCCTAAGAATATTCTGGCGATAACGTATTGTGTCCGGATCGCCTAAACCGGACAGAACAGCTTTCTTTGCCACTCCATGTATAAATTCGTCCCCGACCGCCATGGCGTTGAACAGCGTGTTTAATTCCAGGTCTTGTGCCAGTGCTTGTTCATGCGATGGTAATTCCAGCTGTAGGTCAAAATCATGATCTCTATACATCAGAAAAGCCTTCATGCTTTTATGCGCTCCTTTAGATGATCGTATGTTAGACGGTACTTTTCGGCAATTGCTATCGCGTATGCAAGTCCGTCGGCAGGCCTTCTGACAATTTTATACGTTCGCAATGCCGGATTTTCGGGTACTACCGTGCTGACCATGCTTACGGTTTTCTCGCTGAAAGAAGTCAACTCATCTACAAATGTCACCCAAACGCAGAGCAAATCCAGTTGTACTATTCTTTCCATTACCTTTTTGCCTAAAGAAATAGCGTCTTTTAGTGTTGTGGAAGTGAGAATTTCATTCATTATGATGATGCTGTTTGATGTGGCCTGGTTTAGAGCATCGTGAATTCTGACCAGGTCATCCTGCAGTTTGCCACGAAGATTCTGGATGTCTTCTTCCCTTTCAAAATGCGTAAAGAGCCTGTCGAAGAGAAAGAGCTGCGCCTCCCTGCCCGGGACGGGGCATCCAATGCTCGCCAAATAGTGCAACTGCCCGAAGGTACGGGCGAAGGTTGTTTTGCCGCCCTGGTTCGGACCGGATACTACAAAGATGCGTTCTTTGTCTTTCAGGTAAAAGTCATTGCAGACAACGGACGATTGTCCTATCATGAGTTTATAGGCGAGGGCTAAATCAAATCCTTCATAATCATAAACTTCTTTGCATGTGGTGGCGATTTGCGGGTAGCAAAACTCCAATCCCGCTCGTTTGATTTTTGCGACATACTCTAGATAGGCGACGTAAAATTGTATTTCCCGGTCAAAAACGTCCACCGTTTCATCCAAGTAATTTCTGTTTTTCGCGTAATAATCGTCAAGATTCAGAAATATGTCGGCATACAATCTGGCTACCAAATCCAGTATTGCCGCTTCGACATGGTTCATGCCCAACCCGATTGAAAGCTTAGCCGTGTAATCTTTCACCGCGCCCTGTTTGAATTTTGCGAATGTTTCCTCCACATCTACGCTGTAATCAATTTCAGATGCATATTTGCGAACCTTGACACAGTTGCCCTTTATGAGCACGCAATAATCTACAGTTGATAAATCGGCTTTAAGCCTTTTCGTTTCCGCCAGTAGCGACGTGAAACCGCCAGAGTTGGCATAGTTTGTCATATATTCACGGAAGGCCAAAAAGCCGCGCGATTGTAAATCTGCAAGGTTTAAATCATGTACCAGGCAAGTAACGGCTTCGCAATAAAGCCCCACCGCCTCCAAAAACCATCCTTCTTTATGGTATTTGTTGTAAAGCTCATCTACTAGAGCAAGGTATCGGCGCATTGTGCCCATTTTTAGCGCAAATGATCTTATATTCCCCAACAGAATTTCGTTTTCAAGGTCCTGTGCTATTTCTTGGCGGTACTTGATGGCGTCGGTATCATTCAAAGGAGTGTAAAAAAACGGTTTTAGATTATACCCCTGCCTACCGGCCGTGATAGCGTCTATAATCTGATCAAGATTCAGATCACCAAAGAAGACGGGCTCTTCAGGTGTTTCTTTTTTTGTGCCGTCTTCAGTTCTTTCAAAGAGTATGCTGTGGAAAGTCACTTCTAGTTGCACTCCTCTCACTCGTTTTTTGACCATTTCGCCACCGCACTACATCGGCGCGGTCAATCACCCC
>Ga0315294_10007064_pt1 | contig 12324 bp, 8 predicted proteins | sample YL17G13_40_MG_FD_203626 | JGI IMG/M metagenome (GOLD analysis project Ga0315294, IMG submission 203626) | Sediment microbial communities from Yellowstone Lake, YNP, Wyoming, USA - YL17G13_40 | ecosystem: Environmental > Aquatic > Freshwater > Lake > Sediment | place: USA: Wyoming | collected...
CGTAACTTCCTGCCCACACGCGTGTCTAAGCCAAGTGACGTAAGGAAACCCAGAAGGAGGGGCAAGCGATGAACTGTGCACGGTCTAGCGAAGAGCTGCACAGCCTCGTGGACGCAGAGCTGGCCCCCGAGCGTGTCGCCGAGGTCGAGCGGCACGCGGCGGGGTGCCCAGCTTGCCGCCGGCGGCTGAGCCAGCTCAAGCAGACGGCGGGCCTGGTAGGGTCGCTGGCGGCGGTGGAGCCGCCCGCGGACCTGCGGGCCCGCGTCGCACGCAAGGCTGCGCAGCCGGCCGCGCCGGCCCTGACCTGCGCCACCGCCCGGGAGATGCTGGATGACCACGCTCACGGGCAGTTGTCGCGGGAGCGGGCGGAGGCGGTCGATGCGCACCTGATCGCGTGCAAGGAGTGTGGTCGCGAGATGGCGCGGCTGGAGCAGCACGCGGGCCTGCTGGGCACGCTCGGCGCGGTTGAGCCGCCGGCGCGGATCCGCGAGAAGGTGCGCCGCGAGGTGGCCCGACGCTCGCTTCCGGTGTACTCCAGGCCGACGTTCCGCGGCATGATCGCGACGGCAGGTGTGGCGGTGGCGGCTGCCGCGGTGGTGCTGGCTCTGCGCGTCCCGGCCGCCGTCCAGGGGCCGGCGGCGGTCGCGGAGCGCGCGGCAGCGGCGACTGCAGCCGCGGCGGAGACCCCCGCCCCGACGACAGAGGCCGGCACGACCGGTGAGACGCGAATCGCAACCGCGCTGGAGCCGGCGTCCGCCGAGCGCCCCGAAGCCCTGGCGCCGCGCAAGCCGGCGCGCGCCCTGATGACCGCGCTGGCGCGCGACATTGGCAGGGCCGCCGTCACGGCCGCCGCTGAGCCGGCATCGGTCGCATCAAGCCGCACGATGACTTCGGCAACCACCGTTGCCGCTCGCCCGGCTGGCGAACCGGTGACCGCCGGCGACAAGGCTTTGCCCGGGGCGCCGATCGCGACTCCCGCGCCTTATCCCGCGGTGGCCTATGCGGCACCGGCGGTGGAGCCGGAGGCGATGGACGACAGGACCGCGCAGCCGCGTGCTGCGCGCGAGACGGTGCGTGCCGAAGCGATTCCGGTGGCGGAGGCGCCCCTGTCGGAGGTGCGCCGCGCGCTGCGCGAACAGCGCGAAGCCGAATCGCCCACTTTGCGACCCCGCCACGAGCGCGACATGTTCTCGTCTGCGGGGCCGATACCGGCATGGGGATTCTGAGGCGGCCGCGTGACATCAGCAGGCAACACTGAGCGGACTGTCGGCAACGGAGAAGACTGACTGAAGGCTTGGGCGGTGGAGTGAGTCTACAGGTGGGAAGACGATGACCACGAGCACCCATAGCCGGGTCGCACGAGCTGCGGGGCGAAGCCTCGCTTTAGCGCTTTTGCTGGTGCTGCTGTGGAGCGGTGGTGACAGCGCGCTGGCGCTGACTCTCGAAGGCCAAGCGGGCGCAGAGATGGCCGCTATCGAGCCCTCGGCCCAGATGCTCAACCCGCAGCTCGGTCAGCCATCGCCCCTGACCTGGGTGGAGCAGCGACCGGATCCGCGGGCGGCGACCGCGCCCGGCGTGTCGCAGGTGTTTGGCAGCCAACTCAACCTGACGCTCAACGCGCAGTCGAGCCTCGCCAGCAGCGTCTATTTCAGCAAGAGCTTGCCCCTCTTCGAGGCGCTGCGGGCGGGCACGCTGTTCGGGCCTGCCGAGGTTGAGCCGGGAGTGACGGCCCTGCGCGGAGCAGGCGCGGAGCACGTGCTGGACCGCGGGCGGGCGCTGCAGCAGAAGCTTGCCTACTCCACCGGCGCACTGCAGCTTCAGGGGTCGTACCTGGATGTGGACAAGGACTTCCGCGTGCCCGGCGGGAGCGGCGTGAGCGTGGTCGGCGACCGCTCGCCTGCCGACGCCCTGGCGGCGATGCGGGGTATGAGCGAGCTGCAGTTCGAAGCCAAGTACAGTCCCACCAGCGCGTTTGCGCTTACCACCAGCCGGCACAAGCTCCTGAACGAGCAGCCGGGGAACAAGGAAATCGGCAAGAGCGTGACTGAGGCGGCCCACGGGCTGGTGTTCGCCCTCGGCGAGGGGCGCCAGTTGAAGGCGGATTACCAGAGCCGCGACGACGCCTGGCGCGATCACGGCGACATTAATCTCCAGAAAATCGCCGCCCACCTCGACGCGACCAGCCGCCTGGCGCTCGACTACAGCTATGACCAGAGCAGCAACGACCGCAACGGCGACAAGGAGAAGGGTCGCGACGTCACCGAGATCAAGCAGAGCCTGGCTTACAATCTGACCGGCGACAACAAGCTGGCGCTCAACTATCGCAAGTTCGACGAGCAGTGGGCGGGCAAGGGGCCGATGCAGATCGAGACGCTGGCGGCGAGCCTCAATCCGACGGGCCGGCTGCAGCTCACCTACAGCCGCGATCATACAGCCAACGACCGCGAGGGGCACCAGGAGAAGGGCCTGACGCGCGACACCACCAAGCGCGGCGCGGTCTATCAGCTCAGCGGCGACACGCGGCTCGACGTGAACTACGACGAGGTGCGTGAGGCGTGGGACCGCGACGGCAAGCTCGACGTGACCGACAAGCAGAGCCGCGACTACGCGCTGCATCATATCTTCAGCGGCGGCACCAAGGCGGACCTGGTGCGCAATCTCACCTCCGTGACCGCGGGCGATAAGACGACGGATATCGCCACGACGCAGCTTCACCTGGAGCACAAGCCGAGCGGGCGGCTCAACCTGGCGGCCGACTGGATGGACCGCAACCGCAGCGACGGCGGCACCGAGGCCCTCACCCAGCTCGCGCTCGACTCGACCATGGGCGCGGGCAAGGGCAAGACCTCGCTCACGGGGCTGTTCAAGCAGCACTCTCGGGGCGCGGACGAGCAGCAGGTGGACACGCTGTACCGCCTGGGCCTGTCGGCGGCGCCGAGCCCGTTCGCGCAACTGAATGCCAGCTATGAGTCATTCAACCAGCAGGGTCCCAAGGCCGATCACGATTTCGTGCGCACGCAGTTGGCTCTGGCCAGCCAGCTCGGCCGCCACGCCAAGCTCACCGCCGACTATGCGCGCGAAACCGACAAGCAGGTGCAGACCAAGTCCGACCGCGGCGTCAAGCTCGAGTTCAACCCCGGCCGGCTGTCGCTCACCGGCGGCATGAGCCTGCGGGAGCGCCAGAGCGAGCCCGACCTCACCACTACCTTTGCCAACCTGCAGCTCAAGTTCGGGCGCCCGCTCAGCGAGTGGGCGAAGGCCGTGAGCGGCGCCGACCCGCTCCCCGGCGCGGGCGCCTATGGCTTCCGCGGGACGCCCGGCTGGGCGGGGCTGGGCGATGGCGCCGTGGCCCTGAGCCTGATCGATCGCTCGACCGATGGTGAAGAGCCCGTCCTTACCCGCAGCCTGGGCTACCAGACCATGGTGGGCCGCCGCACGTACCTCAAGCTCGCCACACACCACAACCCGATGGTGAAGAAAGACGACAAGATGGTGATGCAGGACGTGCGCCTCGATCTGTATGAGGGCGGCGTTGATCTCGGCAGCGGGTTCGCGGGCCTGGCGCGGTTCATCCGCGAGGAGGACCTGAAGAACGGCGGCGCGCAGAAGGCGCGGGTGCTCGCGCTGCGGGGCGCCGTCGGCGGCGGGGACGCCTTCTCGTTCATCGGCGGGGTGCAGAAGCTGCAGCCCGAGGACGGCGCCGCCACCGACTGGCAGTTCGCTAACCTCAACCTCAAGCTCGGCCGGCCGCTGGCGGAATGGGCGAAGGGGGCGAGCAACGGCGGCCTGTTCGACGATAACGTGAAGTACGGCTACCGCAAGCTGCCGGCGTGGGCGTCATTCGCGGACGGCGGGCTGAGCCTGCAGTACATGGAACGCGCGTCCGAGGGCGGCGACAAGCTGATCGCGTCGGCGGCCGGCTACCAGACCATGCTTGGCGACAGCACCTACGCGCGCCTGTCGTTGCAGCAGAACCCGCTGACCGACAAGGGCAAGGTCATCCCGGTGGATCGCAAGCTGTTCGAGGTGGGGCGGCGCTTCGGCGGGAAGTTCATGGCGCTGGCGCGCTACACCACCGAGGACAGCCTGGACGAGGCCAAGTCGCTGCGCAGCAGCGTGCTGGGGCTGCGCGGGCGCCTGTCGGAGCGCGAACGGCTGGAGACGGTCGTAGTGTTCGACGACGTGCGCAGCCGTGACGAGCGCAACCGCACCACCACCTATGGCGTCCAGTACGCGCGCGAGGTGGACGACGGCCACTACCTCGTCATCAAGGGCACCTTCTCCGATGGCGGCGCGCCGGGCGGCATCCTCAACGGGCCGGACGTTTACCAGATCGACTTCGCGTACAAGAAGACGATTTAGCCGCCGACCGCTTTGCGCCCCGCGCGGGCGGGGCAGGCCCCACAGTCGAGGCGTTCCTCACGCCCGCTCCAGGGATTACGCCACACGGTTTCCGCGTCCCTCGAGCAAGCCCGCAAAGCGCGGCGGAGAGCACTGCGCCGGCTACTCGCACAGCACCCGCAGCACTTCCTGCGCAATCAGCAGGTGGCCGGTGCGATTGGGATGCACCGGCTCGGGGCCGAAGCTGTCGGCCGGGCGATACTGCAGTTGCCGCTCGAACATCGGCTGCAGGCGCACCAGGCGCGCGTCGAACTCCTCGGCCATGGCCTCGACCACCGAGATGTACTCCGGCAGGAGGTCGAGGACGAGCGAGCGCGCGGACTGCGGCGCGCGATCGGCGCTGACGTAGAACGGCGTGATGAAGATCAGTTGGGGCTTGATCGCGGCGCGGGTTCGGGTCAGGATCTCCTGGTAGGTCGCGCGGAACCGCGCCGGCGATACCCCGCCTTGTCGGTCCGCCAGGTAGTTGTGCAGGTCGTTGATGCCGATCTTGACGCTGAGCCAGTCCGGGGCCTCGCGAATCACGTCGTCTTCCCAGCGCGCCTGCAGGTCGGTGACCTTGTTGCCGCCGATGCCCTTGTTGACCCAGGTGATCCGGCGCTCGGGCCACCCGCCGACGACGAGGTCGTGCAAGAGCTTGACATAGCCGTCACCCAGCGGGGGAGCCACGTCGCGGCGCCCGCAGTCGGTGATGCTGTCGCCGATGAAAAGAGCTTTCTGTCCGTCCTGGAAACACAAATCGCCCACGCTGACGCAACCTCCGATCGTGATGGGAAGCAGGATTCCGCGCCGGCGGGGAATCACCCTTCTCGTGGCGTGACCAGAGCGAGAGCGGCGACAGTGCGGGGCTACCGGAGGCCCGAGTGAAGTCCTCGCCCTATTCGGCCGAGTTGAGCTTGACCGAGCCGATAAGCTCGCGCACCGAGGCTATGCGTTCGCGGCGCAGGAACTCGCGCACGCCGCGCACGATCTCCCCCGGCTTCTCGGGCGCCGCGAGCAGGCACGTGCCCAGCCCCACCGCGGTCGCGCCGGCGACGATGAACTCGAGCGCGTCCTCGGCATCCCACACCCCGCCCATGCCGATGACGGGGACCTTCACCCCCTGCGCCACCCGGTACACCCGCAGCACCGCCGCGGGGCGGATGGCGGGGCCGGACAGACCGCCGAAATTCGCGCCGAGGCGGGGGCGCCGCGTGCGGATGTCTATGCACATGGCGGTGAAGGTATTGACCAGGGCGATGGCGTCGGCGCCGGCGGCCTCGCAGGCGACCGCGATTTCAGCGATGTCGGTGACGTTGGGGGTGAGCTTGGCGATGAGCGGGTTGTTCCGCCAACGCGCGCGGCAGGCCGCGACAACCGCCGCCGCGGATTCGGCGTCCGCGCCGAAGGCCATGCCGTGCTTCTCGACGTTGGGGCAGGAGATGTTCAGCTCGAGCGCGGCGATGCCGTCGGCTTGGTCGAGGCGGGCCGCCATCTCGGCGAACTCGTCCACGGTTGCGCCCGCGATGCTGGCGATAAGCGGCAGGCCCAGCTCCCGCGCGCGAGGGAGCTTCTCGGCCAGGAAGGCCTCCAGCCCCGGGTTCTCCAGGCCGATGGAGTTGACGAGGCCGGCGGGCGTCTCGACGGTGCGCGCGCCGGGCGGGTTTCCTGCGCGCGGGTGCAGGGTGGTGGTCTTGAGGACGAACGCGCCCAGGTGGTCGATCTGTGGCGAGCCGACGTGCTCCTCGCCGTAGCCCCAGATGCCGGAGGCGGCTATCAACGGCGTGCGCAGGCGCAGGCCGGCCAGCGTGACGTTAAGCCGCGGCGTCTTCGGTTGTGGTATGGCCTTTGTCATGAGACTGCGGACTGTAGGGCGCGGCGTGCCTTGCCCCTACGCATAGGCGCTTACCCGACCGTGGCTGCCAGTTCCTCCCATGCCACCTCCTCGGCGCGGAAGGCGGGGCCGTCGCGACAGACGGTGCGGTAAACCGGCGCGTCCTGCGCCGAGCGCATCCTCACCACGCAGCCGCGGCACACGCCCATGCCGCAGGTCATGCGCTGCTCCATCAGCACCTGCACGGGGATGGCCGGCGACGCGATTCTCGTCACCTCTCTCAGCATGGCGGTCGGGCCGCAGGCGAATACCTCGGTCACCCCGGCCGTCATCTGCCGCAAGTGCAGCTTCAGGTAGTGCGTCACGAGCACGCCGTCCTCCTGCTCTGTGACCAGGACGCAATGGACGCCGATGCTCTCGAATTCCGCGGGCCGCACCGGAGCGCTGGCCGCATTCAGGGAGCCCAGCACCGCGTGCACCGTCAGCCCCCGGCGGCGCAGCTCCTGGGCCAGAGCGAACAAGGGCGCCGCCCCCATCCCGCCGGCCACCAGCACCGCGGAGTCGAGGTCCGGCCGAATGTCGGTCGGCCTGCCCAGCGGCGCGCGCAGGGACAGCTTCTCGCCGGGACGCATCTGGGCCAACGCCCGCGTGCCGCGCCCCACGACCTTGAACAACACCTCGAACGTGGCGCCCCGGCCCGGCTCGATGACGGCCGCCAACGATGAGGCGAACGGCGGCTCTTCGGCCAGGCGCTCCGGCGCGTAGTCCGGCCCGGAGAACCGGTGGAACCCGAAGGGTCGGCGCAGCAGTGGCAGCTTGGGATCGACGGACAGACCCGTGTGCGCCTTCCACGGCCGGTTCTTGGCGCGGCGGAAAGCACGGCGCTCCGCCGACGTCGTGCACTCCAGCAGCAGGAACTGCCCCGCCCGCGCGGCCTCAGCGGTGAACGCGCTCGCCAGCGTCAGGCGGTAAGACTCTTCGCCACAGGGCTCGACCGCCATGACCTCGGCGTGTGCGTCACGGGCCGCCCGGCTGAGCGGCTGGGCAATGGGGACGCGGCGGAGATAGGCCGCCAGGTCGCGGCTGCGCATTACGGCCCAGCCCTCGCGGCGCAGGGCGTTGCCCTGCTCGAACTGGTCGACGAGGATGAGGCAGCGGACGCGCTCCGGGCCGGGGAACCGGGACGACGGCGCGCCGGCGGACAGGGCTTCGAGCCGGCACACCACGCGGCTGCCGTCGAGCCACAGCATGCCGATGTGGCCGAGCTGACGCAGCAGACCGTAGCAGCGATGATCGAGGTCCGTGTCCGCCACAAAGCGCGGCGCGGAGCGGCAGGTGCGCTGCATGGCGGCGCGGTATGCCGCACTCGCCCAGATGTCAAAACCCCGCTCCCGTGCCTCAAGCGCCAGTTGGCACAGAAGCCGCGCGTGAGCGGGCTCCATTACTTCACTTGCACCAGCAAGGCCTGGGTTCGCGGCTCGGCCGCGCCGCCGGTGGCATCGCGGACGGTGACCGTGGCTTCGTAGTAGCCGGGGCGAGTGTAAACGTTCACGACCCGCGGGCCCTCTGCCTGCACCTGCACGCCGTCGGCGTTGTCGAAGTCCCATTCGATGTCAAGCGGCGACAGCCCCGCGCTGGCGTTGGCGAGGAAAGTCACCGGCTGGCCCACCCTGGCTATGGCGGGATAGGCCGCCGGCTTGGCCATGATGGGGGCGGTCTCGAGGCGCAGCTTGACCGCGCCGATATAGACGGTGTCAGCGCGGTCGGCGAAGATGGCTATGCTCTGGAGTCGGTCGCCGACCGGCCCGTCGAATTTCCTCAACGGAAAGCCGATCCTGAACCAGGCGCCGCTCTTCTTATCACCCGGGTAAACGGGGTATGCTGGCAGCACGGCAACGCCGCGGTCGGTGATAAGCTGCACCCGGAAGCCGGTGGCGCGGAACGCGGCCGTGTCCGGGCTGGCAGGGCCGGCTTGCTCGGGTTTAGGCGCGGGCTCGACCGGCGCGGCTTTCGGCGCCGCGGAACCGGGCCGCGTGGTGGTCGTCCCGGAGCGACCAGAGGACACCGTCCCTCTTCGCCCGGGCAGGCCGGAAACCGGAGGAGTCACGCCCGGCTGCGTGGCGCGTGGCGCCGGCGACATCTCCCCGGAATCCTCGTCAGGGGCGGCGCCGAACCGAAACCGGAACTGGGTGGGTGCCGCAGGCGCAGGCGCAGCCACCCCGCCTGGGGCGGTCGGCGGCATCGGCGTTGCAGCGGTTGGCGCTGGGGCCTCGGCGCGCTGGTAGAAGGGACGGACCCATATCTCGATGTAGGCGTCGGGCTGTCCGGCATACGTGGCGATGCTGAGCGGGGTCGTGAAGTCTATCCTCCCTCCCTGGAAATCCCCCTGGGATACCAGTTTAAGGGAGTTTGCCCCCTCAAGCTTGACCTCGCCCACTTCTTGCAGGCTGCCGCTGCCCCACGCTCCCACCACCACGGGCACGGGCGCCGTTTTCAGGTCGCCCTGGTAGATGGGCGTCTCCTGGGCTCCCAGCGCCACCGGGCCGAGCGTCGCTGATAGGACGCCAGCCAACGCGAGAGCCAAGATTGCTTGCCTCATAATCGCACCTACTTTCAGCGCGCTCAGGCCATGACCCGAATCGCGACCTCGTTGGCGAGGGCAATACCCCGCTCGGTGAGGATCACGCGCGAGCCGTCCGCCGTCGCCAGGCCGGCCTGCGCGAGCTCCTCTATCTGGATTCTGTATTCCGATGTTGCATCCCTGCCACAGCGCGCCCCCAAGCGCGCCAGGGATGCCCCCTCGGCGGTGCGCAGCGCCAGCATCAGCTCCTCGTCCATCCTGCGCCGCGCCGACAGCCGCTCCGCGTAACACACCGGCAGCTTGCCCACCTCCAGCAGCGAGGTGTAGCGCTGCGGGTCGGGTGCGTTGGCCCAACGCACCCCGCCGACGTGGGAATGCGCCCCCGCGCCCAGCCCGATGTAGCTGCCCGCCTGCCAGTACTTGCGGTTGTGACGACAGCACCGGCCGGGCAGCGCGAAATTCGAGATCTCGTAAGGATCGTACCCGGCGGCGCGCAGGCTGCGCCGCGCCGTGAGATACATCTCCAGCTCGACCTCCTCCCCCACTGTGACCATTTCGCCCGCGGCCTGACGGCGGCCGAACTCGGTACCCGGCTCTATGGTCAGGCAGTAGGTCGAGATATGCGCGGGCCGGCAATCGAGAGCCTGGCGGAGGGTCGCGCGCCATTGCTCGACCGATTGCCCGGGGACGGCGCAAATGAGGTCGAGCGACAGGTTATCCCAGCCCGTCGCGCGGGCGGCCGCAATCGCCGCGAGCGCTTGCGCGGCATCGTGGCGGCGGCCGAGCGCGGTGAGGACATCGTCGTCGAAAGACTGCACGCCGATGCTGAGGCGGTTGAATCCGGCAGCGCGCAGCTCGGCCAGCTTTGCCTCGGTGATTGACTCCGGGTTGCCCTCCACCGTGATCTCGGCGTCGGATGCCAGCGAGGCCCGCTGCGCGACCGCGTCGAGCAGCCGCGCCAGCAGCGCGGCCGCCAGCAGGGTCGGCGTTCCCCCGCCGAGGTATACGGTGTCCACGGCGGCACCGGGTTCCAGGCGGAGCGCGACCTCACGCGCGAGGGCGCGCACGTAGCGCTGGACCTCACCGGGCCCGGGTGTGCGCGAGTTGAAATCGCAGTACGCGCACTTACCCGCGCAGAACGGGAGGTGGAGGTAGATGCCGAGCGGCTCCCGCTCCACCGGCAGTACGGGCAAGGCCCCTATGCCCTGCGGGCCGGGGTGGCGGTCGCAGAGCGACTTAGCCACATGCCTTGCCCCTACCACGTGTCGTCGCCGATGCGCAGGACGCTGAGGAAAGCCTCCTGCGGGATCTCGACGCTGCCGATCTGCTTCATGCGCTTCTTGCCGGCCTTTTGCTTCTCGAGCAGTTTGCGCTTGCGCGTGACGTCGCCTCCGTAGCACTTGGCGAGGACGTTCTTGCGCAGGGGGCGGATGTTCTCCGCCGCGACGATGCGCGAGCCGATCGCCGCCTGCAACCGCACCTCGAACAACTGCCGCGGGACCACTTGCTTGAGCTTCTCCACCGCGCGGCGGCCGCGCGCCTGGGCGCGGTCGCGGTTGGTGACGAATGAGAGCGCGTCCACCGCATCGCCGTTGACCAGCACCTGCACGCGCACTAGGTCGCCGGGCCGGTAGCCAGCCACCTCGTAGTCGAGGGAGGCGTAGCCGCGGGTGCGCGACTTGAGCTGGTCGAAGAAGTCGAGCAGGATCTCGGCCAGCGGCAGGTCGTAGGTGATGATAACCCGGTCGGTGGACGAGTACTCGATGTTGCGGAACTCGCCGCGGCGCTCCTGCGCGAGCTCCAGGCACGGGCCGACGTACTCGGCAGGCCCCATGATGGTCGCCCGCACCCACGGCTCCTCGATGTAGTCGATGTATTGAGCATCGGGCATGGCCGCCGGGTTATCCACCTCGATCACGCCGCCGTCCGTGCGGTTGACGCGATAGACGACGCTGGGCGAAGTGGCGACGAGGGCGAGGCCGTACTCGCGCTCCAGGCGCTCCTGCACGATTTCCATGTGCAGCAGGCCCAGGAAGCCGCAGCGAAAGCCGAACCCCAGGGCGGCGGAGGTCTCGGGCTCGAAGGTGAGGGCGGCGTCGTTGAGCTGCAGGCGCTGCAGCGCCTCGCGCAGCGGAGTGTAGTCGTCGCCCTCGGTGGGATAGAGACCGCAGAAGACCATGGGCTTAAGCGGGCGGTAGCCGGGCAGGGGATCCGACGCCGGGCGCGCGGCATCGGTGATGGTGTCGCCGACGCGCGCGTCACCGATGACTTTCATCCCCGCGGCGACGTACCCCACCTCGCCCGCGGTCAGCGCCTCCACCGGCTTCATGGTGAGGCCGAAGACGCCGACCTCGTCGACCTCGAACTCCTTGCCGGCGGCCATCATGCAAATGCGCATGCCCTTGCGCAGGCGTCCCGCGCGCAGGCGCACGTAGGCGATGGTGCCGCGGTAGGGATCGAAGTGGGAATCGAACACCAGCGCGCGCAGGGGCGCGTCCGCGTCGCCCTGCGGCGGCGGGATGCGGGCGACGATGGCTTCCAGCACCTCCTCGACGCCGGTGCCCTCCTTGGCGCTGGTAAGCAGCGCCGCGGAGCTTTCGAGGCCGATGACGTCCTCGATTTCCCGGCGCACGCGCTCGGGGCTGGCGTTGGGCAGGTCGAGCTTGTTGATGACGGGGAGGATCTCCAGGCCGGCGGCGACCGCGAGGTCGGCGTTGGCGACAGTCTGCGCCTCCACGCCCTGCACCGCGTCCACCACCAGCAGCACCCCTTCGCACGCGGCGAGGCTGCGCGAGACCTCGTAGCTGAAGTCAACGTGGCCCGGGGTGTCGATGAGGTTGAGCACGTACTGCTGGCCGTCGCGGGCGGCGTAGGTCATGCGCACGGCGCTGGCCTTGATGGTGATGCCGCGCTCGCGCTCGAGGTCCATCTGGTCCAGCACCTGGTCGCGGCGCTCGCGCTCGCTGAGCGTGCCCGTGATCTCCAGCAGGCGATCCGCCAGCGTGGACTTGCCGTGATCGATATGGGCCACTATGCCGAAGTTTCGTATGCGGGACTGTTCCACTTGCCGTCGCTTATTCCGGCGGCGCCCCTGCCGACGACCGCCGTGCGAATCGCCGCCGAATGATCTCACCCACCAGCTCCAACTCGTGCGCACCCAGCACGCGCAGCACCGCGAAGAACGCCACCGCTGCGGCCGCGATCGATGCCAGCACCTGGAGGCCGACTTGCCACATCGCGAACCCGGCGCCGGCGGGTGGAGCCTGCGCGACCGGCGCCGCGAAGCTGAAGGGGAAACGGGGCAGGCCGAACGCGCTCCCTATCCAATTACTTACCCCGAGCGCGACCGCGCCCATCACCGCTGAGGCGACAACCATGCGCAGAAACGAGAGAGCGAGCCCTCTCAGGTCCATGGGGCCGACCTTGCGGCGCAGCAGCAGGATGGCCGCCAGCAGCGCCGGCAGCGAGGCGACCGACGTGGCGAGGGCGATGCTGCCGTAGGCCAGCGGGGTGCGCATCCACATCAGCG
>Ga0315294_10007065_pt1 | contig 12323 bp, 12 predicted proteins | sample YL17G13_40_MG_FD_203626 | JGI IMG/M metagenome (GOLD analysis project Ga0315294, IMG submission 203626) | Sediment microbial communities from Yellowstone Lake, YNP, Wyoming, USA - YL17G13_40 | ecosystem: Environmental > Aquatic > Freshwater > Lake > Sediment | place: USA: Wyoming | collected...
CTTTCGACCCGAAGGGTAATGGCCGATGTTATAATTGCGCTTGCGCCTGCTATGGCGGCAGCGGGGTATTACTTCCGTATTCGCGCAGCTATACTTATCTGCACCTGCGTTGTTGCATCGGTGGCGACTGAGTGGCTTTGCAATCTGATTCGCAGGAAACCGAATTCGCTGGGCGACTTTAGCGCTGTTGTTACCGGCATTATTCTTGCATTATCACTTCCGCCGGGCTTGCCTGTGTGGGCAGCCGTCATCGGCAGCTGTTTTGCAATTGCGGTCGGTAAAATGGTATTCGGGGGACTGGGTGCAAATATCTTCAACCCTGCAATGGTTGGGAGGGCATTTCTGACGGCTTCGTTCGGAGTGCTAATGACAACGTGGGCGGTGCCGGCCACGATATCCGGTGTAAAAATGTCCAGAATTGCGCCCGAGAATACTGTTGATGCGAGGACGCAGGCGACGCCATTAGCGTGGAGCAAATTGGCCATCAAGCAGAAATACGGAGCCAACAGGTATAGCGAGGAAAACTTTGCAGCTACAATTACCGGTGAGGTTGGGGGGTGCTTGGGCGAAACCTGCGTAATCGCGTTGTTGGTTGGAGGGTTATATTTGTTGATAAGAGGGACGATAGGCGTTCATATCCCGCTGGCTGTTTTGCTCTCGGCTTTTGTCTTTGCGGCGATTGCGTATCTGGGCAATTCATACCGCTATGTGCAGCCGGTCTTTCATCTGACCAGCGGAGGATTGCTTCTGGGCGCCTTTTTCATTGCTACCGACCCTGTTACCGCTCCTTTGACAATTAGAGGAAAGTGGATTTACGGTATCGGAATAGGGACGGTAACGATGCTTATAAGAATTTTCGGAGAGTATCCGGAAGGCGTGATGTATGCTGTTCTTCTAATGAACGCTGTTACGCCTCTAATTGACAGATTCTGTAAGCCGATTCCAGCGGGAGGGAAACCAAGATAATTGCCACGAAGGCAATTGTAAATAAGGTTATCAGGGTATCAGGAAAACAGGATGCAGAGTATCAGGGAATCAGGGGAACAGGGAATTAGGTGATTCGTTACTTTGTGTCCTGGTGGCGAAGTAAGGTTTTGAGATGTCAAAAATAAAATACTTTATCGAGCAGAGCTGGCTGTTGATTGCTGCCTCGTTTTGTTTCGGGCTGCTGATAGCGGTAACTGACGCTGCCTTGTCGCCGAGGATTCGGGAGAACAAGGAGACCAAACTCAATCGGTTGACTGCAGATTTGTTGCCGGAGGCCAAGCGGGTTGTTGAGGTTGAGGAAGAAATCGAAGTTAAGCTGGCGGGGGGCAAAAAAGAACGGGTCAAGGTTTACAAGGCTGTCTCGGAGGCGGGTGAGTGTGTCGGCTGGAGCTTTAACGCCGGCGGGCAGGGTTTCGCAGACAAAATCGAGCTGGTTGTTGCTGTGGATAAAAACTTTGAGAAAATCGCCGGTTTTAATGTTCTGGTGAGCAATGAAACGCCCGGTTTCGGAGACCGGATAAAGTCATCTTACTATCGCAGCCAGTTTGTGGGGGCGCCGGCTGAGAAACTCCAGCTTGTAAAGACCGGCGACCCAAAGAAAATCGATTCTGAGATTGTTTCGATAACCGGAGCGACGGTAAGCAGCGAAGCGGTCATCGGGATAATAAATACCTTCTTAATCCGGATTAAAGAACAAATGCAACAGAAGGAACTGATTGGCAATGGCAAATGATAATAAACAGACAACAGGTCTTTACAGGCGGGCACTCTTAGCCGGGTTGTGGCGGGAAAATCCAACGTTCCGCCTGCTTATCGGGATGTGTCCGCCGCTGGCGGTTACTACCGCTGTCAAGCCGGCTCTGACAATGGGACTTAGCGTGATATTCGTTTTGGTCTGCAGCAACCTTGTTACGAGCTTGATGCGGAATTTGCTCAAGCCGCACCTGCGGATAATAATGTTCACGCTGAACATCGCAACGTTTGTAACGATTTGCGACCTGTATCTGCGGGCGTATCTGCCCGATATGAGCGAAATCCTCGGCGCTTATGTGCCGCTCATTATTGTCAATTGCATAATCATATTCCGGGCGGAGGCGTGTGCAAGTAAATGCGGTCCGGTTGTAAGCGTGCTTGATGCAATCGGCACGGGCTCCGGCTTTACGATAGCTCTTTGTATTCTTGCGGGGATTCGTGAAATCCTTGCCACCGGCTGCTTTTTCGGCGTTCGGGTAATGCCCGGCGGTTTTGTCCCCTGGCTGGCGATGCAGATGCCGGTAGGCGCCTTCGTAACATTAGGGCTGATACTGGGGCTGATAAGCGCGGTAACGAGAAAGAAGGAAGCTTGATATGGACAGGGTCTATGTCCTGATAATGGCTTTTTTGTCGGTTGTGCTGGTAAATAATTTTGTCTTTACAAAGTTCCTCGGAACCTGTCCGTACCTCGGTGTTTCCGGGCGGCTCGACAGCGCTTTTGGTATGGGACTGGCTGTTACGTTTGTTACTACACTTAGCGGGACACTGACCTGGCTTGTGGACTTTTACATTCTCGCGCCTCGGGGTCTGGAAGTAACTCGATATATCTGCTACATTGTTGTCGTAGCAGGTGCGGTGCAATTGGTGGAGATGTATGTGCGGAAATTCTTCCCTTCGCTTTATGATGCCTTCGGCATATTTTTGCCGCTGATTTCGACAAACTGCGTCATTCTTGGAATATGCCTTTTTATAAACATCTGGGGGATAAATAATCTGCTGGAGGTAGTGGTGGTCAGCGCAGGAGCAGGCATAGGATTCACTGTGGCGATTTGTATAATGGCTGGGATTCGAGAGGAATTGATTCTGGCTGACGTGCCGGCCAGTTTCAAAGGTGCTCCGATTACGCTTATTACAGCGGGTCTCTTGACGCTGGCGTTTATGGGTTTTGCAGGAATGATAAAATGATTTTAGCCACGAAGACACAAAGTCACAAAGTTAAAAAAACAGATAGTTACAATTAATTTTTGTGTCTTGGTGCCTTTGTGGCAAAGATATAAAAAATGATTACAGCCAATATATTAGAGTTATGGCCGGGGCCGTGGCCGGCGGGTCTTACAATGCTTGGCCTGGGGCTTGGTTTTGCGATTGTTCTTTTGATTGCAAGCGAAAGACTAAAAGTGCAGGTTGACCCCAAGGTTGAGCAGGTTCACCTGGCCTTGCCGAATCTTGACTGCGGCGCCTGCGGCTTTGCGGGGTGCGCTAAATATGCAAAAGCCCTTTTGGAAAATCCCCAACTACTTGGTAAGTGCGCCCCCGGCGGACCACAAACCGCAGGGGCGATAGCGGCTATATTGAATCTGCAGATTAGCGACTCGGGCCCTTCTCAAAGACCGGTCGTTCATTGCTGTGCTCACTCCGAGGACAAAACTTTTTATGCAAGGTACGAAGGTATACCAAGCTGCACCGCTGCGAACGCAATGGCCAATGCGCAGGCCTGCAAATTCGGCTGCTTAGGATTCGGCGACTGCACGAAGGCGTGCAAGTTCGGCGCCTTTCACGTTATCGAAGGCCTTGCTACGGTTGATTACGGTAAGTGTACCGGCTGCACGGCCTGCTCAAAGGCCTGCCCGCGTGGTCTGATTGTGATGGTGCCTTTCCGCAGCGATAGTGTGATGACGGTTGCCTGCAGCAGCAAGGAGACCGGCAAGGTAACACGGTCGATGTGCAAGGTCGGCTGTATCGGCTGCGGCCTGTGTGCTAAACAGACAGATGTATTTGTGGTGGAGGATAATTTAGCCCGCGTAAATTACGAAAAATATCAGCCGACCGAGCAGACCAAAACGGCGATGGATAAATGTCCGACAAAAGTGATTGTATATCGGGGCAAGACCGGGCAGACCGTGGCTCGTAACCAGTGACTCGTGAACCGATGAGAGAAATCCGAATATCGAATTTCGAAACAAATTCGAATGACAAAAATCCCAAATAGGTGTCTCTGCAGAGGCAGGTACTAAAAATATTTTAGTCATTTGGACATTTGGGTTTGATATTGTTTCGTGCTTCAAATTTATTCTTTTTTGGGTAATTGTAGCTTCCTTTAATGACAAATAGTTATATCTCTATTTTCTCTGTGAACTCTGTGGCAAAGTAAAAAGTCCTATAATTTCCGCATTTTTAGCTTGACATTCCCCTGTTAAACTGGGTAAAATTCGATGATATTAGATGTCACGGAGGATGGGTGAGGAAGTGGAGTTTTGCAATCCGGCTTTACTCCCCAAATAGTCGATTGCTCTGGATGGCAGCCCTAACAGGGGCGTAACCGAAAAACGGTCGGTTGGTACACCCAAATGAAAAAGGTTGAGACAAGAAAGCGTATTTTGTTGCGAAAGAACGTTAAAAAATAAGGAAAGTAGATATGGGGACGGGTGCAATAGCCAGACATTTCGTTGTGAACATATTTGTAATTATACTGGTTACCACCAGTGCGGCTTTCGCCGCGATTGTACCAATCTCTGACATACCTATGCAAACAGTTCAAGGCTACAGGTCCAGCCCGCCTTATGGATGGACGTATGCCTTTGATATCGGTTTCAGCAACCTTGAGTTGAATGTCGGAATCAACATACGTCTCGTGGGGGCCAACCCTGGGGCAAGTCTCTTATCGGTATGGGAAAACGGCATACAGAATATGTGGAGCCGCCGGTACGATATCATCGATGAGACAGGGGGTCCACAGTATGACCACTTTCACTATCATGTGAATTTTGACGTTGTTTTCCCTGTTGACCCGCGTGCTTCGGTACACCACACAGTGACAGTTATAACCGGTCAAGGTGGAGGAAATATGCTGACCTGGTATACAACGTCTGAGTGGGGAAGTGCATACAACGGCCCATATGTAGCACACGAGGTAGGGCATATGTTCAGCTTGTACGATGAATACCCCGGTGGTGCGCAGGACCCTGCAAGTCCTATCGTTGATTACGGCAGCATTATGGGGTCTTTAGCCGCCGGAGCCAAAGAAAGGCACTATGAACCATTTCTTGATTGGCTCCAGCAGATGGCACCTGGCCGCGAGCTTACCATTGGTCCATATGACCCCGATTGGGTAATCCCGGAACCTTGCACACTGCTGTTATTATGTTTGGGAATGCTGGTCATCGAACGCAGAAGGAGTAAACGCTAACTCTGATGAAGCAAAGTTGTTAATGGTGTTAAGCAGAAGCGATGCAGGATTGTAAAGCCCTTTTCTTTGTGTGTGGGATAAATCGCAGATTTTACTGCTGGTGGGCAGAGCTGGCCTTGTGCGTCTGAATCAAGGGCAGGTTAAGTTTTTGGGCGAGTTCTTTGTCCTCTTTTGTTCGTTTGGACGAAGGTTTCGCTCTGTCTGCCTCGTAGGATTTTTTCCGCCAGCGGCGGACGTAGCCGAGCATTTTGCTTTCACGAGATTTCATCATAATAGATTAACTCCTTCGGACTGACGATGCGAAGGCGGTGGTGATAGCCCTCAAGAAGAGCAACCGCGTTGAAGCGTTCTTCGCGTCTGATATTCACAATATGTCTGAAATTCCACGAAACAAGCACATCAAGCCCATGGACCATAGCAATTGCGACATGTCGAGCATCTTCCGGCTTACTGGGCGGGACAACCTTTTCCTGGACAAACGCTTCTGAAAGACCATCTGCTTCGGGTAGCAAAGGGAGCATTACCGGCTTGACGCTGCGGACAAGTTCTTCCAAACGTTTACGTAATGGAACATCGGCAAACTGAATCTCACTTAGAACGGCCCCAGAAACATAAGGTTCAAATACCCGTTTTTTGCAAAGCTCGAAGAATGTTAACGTGTCGGCTCGATAGTCCGGGACATCTTCGGCAAAAGCGAAGCTCCAGACACTGGTCTCGATGTAAATATGAAACTTCTGCACATGTGGTATTATAATGGAAAGCGGCAGGATTGTAAAGCCCTTTTCTTTGTGTGTGGGATAAGCCATTCTACTCTATGTACTTTTCTGCGCTGCTGGTTCTTATGAGCTTATATTCCGGCTGTGCAGTTATCAAAATTGCCTCGGTTTGGGGGAGTTTTTCGATTAAGGCCAGGCCTTTTTCGGCGCCCAGAACGATAACTGCGGTTGATAAGGCATCGGCGGTGATTGCATCTTTAGCGATAATAGTTACGCTGGCTAATTTGTCGCTGCGGGAGCCAGTTTTTGTGTCAATTATGTGGCTATACCTTTTGCCTTGTATCAAGGCGAACCGCCGATAATGGCCGCTGGTAGCGACGGCGGCATCGGTGAATTTCAAGACCAGCAGTGGCTCACCTGCTTCAGCAGGAAATCCGAAATCCGAAATCCGAAATCCGAAATTTTCATTGGGGTCCTGGAGGCCGATTAGCCAGTGTGTTTTTCCTTTCGGCGGTCTGCCGAAGCAGCGGATGTTGCCGCCGACATCGACCATTCCGCCGGTTGAGCCGCAGTTTGTCATTGCCTCAACGGCTTTGTCGATTGCGTAGCCCTTTGCTATGCCGCCCAAATCCAGCTTCATTCCTTCAACTGCAAATTGGATAGACATCTCGTTGGCATCGAGAATGACTTTTTCATAGCCGACTTTTGCGCAGACTTCGGCGAGTTTGGCATCGGTAGGGACGGAGTTAGTTTCGGCTGCCGAATGCCAGAGATCCATCAGAGGGCCGATTGTTACATCGAATGCGCCATCGGAGAGATTGCTAAACTCAATGGCTTTTTGAATAACCTCAAAGGTTTGCGAACTGACTTTGACAGGTCCTTTATAGGCATTGCGGTTGATGTTAGCGAGTTCCGAATCATCTCTGTGATAGCTCATTAGCATCTCGATGTTGTGGAGCTGCTCGAAGGCCTCCTCAAGGGATTTATTGGCTGTGCGCCAGTTCGGCGCAATAGCGATTATATGGGCGAATGTCCCCATAACCGGTCGATAGCCGCTATCGGCCTTGACCGGCTGCTTATGCCTGAAAAAAAAACACGTAGCCGCAACTAAAAAAACGCAAATGATTATAATTAGAACTTGGCTATCTTTTTTGTTCATATAAAAACCTTTCGCTCGGCAATCTTTGCTGACAGAAAGTCGAACAATAATAAATAGAAAATGGTCAACAATCAATTTATAATGCCGCTATGAATAAAAAAGAGGTATCGATATTAGCTGACAGGGTCGAGCGAGAGTTTATACCGTTTGTTCGCAGGCCGGCAAGATACATCGGCGGCGAGATAAACCAGATAAGAAAGGACCTCTCGCAGTGTGAGGTAACTGTCGCATTATGCTTTCCTGATGTTTATGAAGTGGCGATGTCATATCCGGGCTTATCGATTATTTACGATGTTCTTAACAAAATCGACGGCGTGGCGGCGGAGCGGGTTTTCGCACCCTGGATTGATGCCGAAAAAGTGCTGCGGGAGAAAAACATTCCACTGTTTAGTTTAGAGTCAAGGGCGGCGCTAAAAAGTTTCGATGTCGTCGGCTTTAGCTTGACAAACGAGCTTTGTTATACCAACGTTCTGAATATGCTCGACCTCGGCGGCGTAAATATCCGCAGCGCCGGTCGAGATGAGAACGAGCCGATTGTCATTGCCGGCGGGGGGCAGACTGGCTGCTGCGAACCTATGGCTGCGTTCATCGACCTGTTTGTATTAGGCGAGGGTGAAGAGGCAGCGGTGGAACTGATACAACTGATTAGACAGGGCAAGAGAAGCGGTGCGACAAAGAGAGAAATTCTTTTAGAGGCCGCTAAAAAATTTGAGTGGGTTTATGTGCCTGCCCTTTACACGGGACACGAGTCACGGGTCACGGGTCACGAGCGACGAAATGCAGTTGTTGAGGATTTTGAGAATGCTCCTGTGCCGCTTCGTCCGATAGTGCCGTTTGTGGAGGCGGTCCACGAGCGGGTCAGCGTTGAGATTATGCGTGGGTGTCCCGGCCGGTGCCGGTTCTGTCAGGCGAGTTTTTGTCGAAGGCCGGTTCGGTATCGCAGTGTCCGGAAAATTATAGATATTGCAAAGCAATGCTATCACGCAACGGGGTTTGATACGGTGGGCTTGTTGAGTTTATCGAGCGCCGATTATCCGGAGCTTGAAGAATTGATTGCAGGTCTGCATGAGTATTTTCAGGATAAATACGTTGGAATATCTTTGCCGAGTCTGCGTGTGGACCGACAGTTGAAGCTGCTTCCTGAACTGCTGACTTCGGTAAGAAAAAGCGGCCTGACGATTGCTGTTGAGGCCGCCACTGAAAGACTGCGGCAGATTGTTAATAAACCGCTTAAAGATGAGGATTTGTTTGCGGCGGTAGAAGCGGCATACCAGGCCGGCTGGCAAAAGTTTAAGTTGTATTTTATGGTTGGGCTGCCGGGCGAGACTATGGAAGATGTCCGGCAGATTGTGGATCTGTCGTCTCAATTAGCTATTCTGCGAAGAAGGGTTGACGGCAGAACAGGCGAGATAAATGCGACCATAAGCTGGCTTGTCCCCAAACCGCATACGCCGTTCGGCTGGCTCGGGCAAAAACCGATAGTCTATTTCGAGCAGGCAAGGCAGTTAATACTCGACCGCAAAAGAGAGCTTCGGGCGAAATTTCTGCACTTTAAGTTCCACGATATAAATCGCAGCATACTGGAATCGGCTGTCGGCAGGGGCGATAGGCGTATGGGCGATGTAATCGAGCAGGCCTGGCGGAATGGGGCGAGGTTCGATTTGTGGGATGAGTGTTTCGACTATGCACTGTGGCAAAGGGCTTTTGAGAAATTCGGAATGGATGTTGAAAGTGCGGCACAGAGGCAATTTGGCCGCGACGAGATTCTACCCTGGGAGCATCTCGGCGGCCCGGAAAAGAAATATCTGCTTGACCATTTAGACGATGCTATGAAGCAAGTAGATGCGTCTCTTTAGTCGTCAGGGATTAGTCGTTAGTTCCGGCAGGACGTTTTTGCCGGATCGACTAACGACTATCGACCAACAACTATCGACTTACTCATCTACATTTTTCTCATTCCCGGGGGCATAGATAAGCCGCTGCGGCCTTGTGCTTCTCTGAAGTTCACTATAATTTTTACCGCATCGCGGGGGTCATCGGCCACGGTGAAGACGTTGAGGTCTGCCAGGGTGATAAAATGGTTTTCTTTGAGCATCTTTTCCTTCATCCAGGTAACTAACCCGTTCCAGTAGTCGCTACACATCAAGATTACGGGGAAAGAGGCCTGCTTTAATGTTTGAATCAGAACCAGCGCTTCGGAGAACTCATCCATAGTTCCATAGCCGCCGGGGAAGGCGATAAAGCCGTGGGCGTATTTTAGAAACATTACTTTGCGGCAGAAGAAATACCGAAAGTGCAGGGACAGATTCTGATATTTGTTCGGAATTTGTTCCAACGGCAGTTCGATGTTGAGACCGATGCTTTTACCGCCTGCTTCGGCTGCGCCTTTGTTTGCAGCTTCCATAATTCCGCCCCCTCCACCGGTTATTACTGCGAAACCTGCCTTTGCCAGTTCTGAGGCGGTCTGCACTGCAAGCTTATAGTAGCGGTCATCCGGTTTTGCGCGGGACGAGCCGAAAATCGACACTGCCGGCCCGACGGTGGCAAGCTCATCGAATCCCTCCACGAACTCTGCCATTATTCTAAATATCCGCCACAGGTCTTTTACCGGGCTTTCGGTAATATCCATCATCAGAAACGTCTCCTTAAAATTCGGATGTATTGGAACTTCAAATCAGATTTTACCACAGAGCCGGGTTGTTTACAGAGGGACAATACTCTGCAATCGGGCAATCCGGACAGCGTGGCTTACGGGCTTCACAGACGTTTCGGCCATGAAGAATCAGCAGGTTGCCGAATAAGGTCCAGTTCTTCTTCGGTACTATTTCGGCCAAATCGAATTCGAGCTTTACGGGGTCAGTATTTTCGGAAAGGGCGAGGCGGCGGGAAAGCCGAATAACGTGCGTATCACAGGCAATAGCGGGCTTACCGAAGGCATTACCCAGCACAACATTTGCCGTTTTTCTGCCCACACCCGGAAGCGTCAGAAGCTCCTCCATTGTATCAGGGACTTTGCCGCCGAATTGCTCGATTATCTTTGTGCAGGCGCCCTTGAGACTGATTGCTTTATTGTGGTAAAAGCCGGTGCTTTTTATGTCCGACTCGATTTGTTTTATGTCGGCTTTCGACCAGTCGGCGGCGGATTTATATTTTTTGAACAAATCCTTCGTAATCATATTGACACGGACGTCCGTGCATTGAGCAGATAAAATTGTCGCAATCAGCAGCTCCAGAGGATTGGTAAATGTAAGAGCGGTTTTCGCATCGGGGTATTTTTTTTTCAATATCGGGTAAATCATCTCAACCCGTTTGGCGGCCTCGGCCTTATTTACCTTGAGGGTAGTTCTAATCTTTTTTGCCATTTTGTTTTCTGTCAAGAAATTGGTGGGCTAAAGCCCACCCTACAATGTCTTGTTTTCTGTCAGCAAGGCCCATTATCGTTATAGAATTGTTTGTGTAATTTTTAGAAATTCGAAATCCGGATATCGAAACTCGAAATTCATCCTTCGTAGTAATACTACGGAGAATGGACAGATTCAAAATACAAATCGCCAAAGCCAGCCGACGACGGACGTAACATAGGATTTGTCATTGCGAGGAGCGTAGCGACGAAGCAATCTAAAGCGGTATGAGGTGAGATTGCCACGCCATCCTGCGGCTGGCTCGCAATGACATTTTTTTACACGTTTTCAACAGAGCAAGATAGATTCTTATTTATCTTGTCTGGGATTTGGCTGTTTATCTCTGGCTTGCTCAGCGGCTAACAAATCAGCGACCGTGGGTTTTTCCAACTGGCCGCCCGCCAGAATCAAATTTACATCGTCGGCGTCCAGGGTCTCGTATTTCAGCAGGGCTTTTCCTATTTGCTCAAGTTTATCTTTATTTGCTTCGATTATTTCTTTTGCCTTTTTATATGCTTCATCGGCGATTTTTTTCACTTCTTTGTCAATTGTTTCTGCTGTTTTCTCTGAGTATTCTTTCTCGCCCGGCATTATATACACGAGGTCTTTGACCGCGAAATCCGGCGAGTAGCTGATTAGGCCGAGTTCATCGCTCATACCCCAGGTCAGAACCATCTGTTTTGCGATATTGGTGGCCTGTTGAATATCTGCCTGTGCGCCGCTGGATATGTCATCACAAAACATTTCTTCTGCGATTCTGCCGCCGAAGCACACCTGCAACAGGGCCATACAATATTTTTTTGTAAATATGTTCCTGTCCTTTTCCGGCAGGGCGAAGGTAGCTCCGGCCATTGGCCCGCGTGGAATGATGCTTACCTTATGCAGGGGGTCGGCATCTTTTAGCAGGGATTGCACAAGTGCGTGTCCGGCCTCGTGATAGGCGGTGATTTCTTTTTCCTGCTGGTCAATGACTCTGCTCTTTCTTGCTCTGCCCCAGCGGACCTTGTCCCGTGCCTCTTCGAGGTCGGCCATCTCGACATAGTCCTTATTGGCCATAGTTGCCGCCAGAGCCGCTTCGTTAATAATGGCGGCAAGGTCCGCACCGCTGAACATCGGCGTGCCGCGTGCGAGCCGTTCGAGGTTGGCATCCGGTCCCATTTTTACCTTTTTTGCGTGGACCTTCAAGATATCAACCCGACCCTTTAAGTCCGGCAGCGGTATGAAGATTTGCCTGTCGAACCGACCGGGCCGTGTCAAGGCGTGGTCCAGGATGTCGGCGCGGTTGGTCGCGGCGATTACAATCACCTGGTCGTTTGTGTCGAAGCCATCCATCTCGACCAAAATGGCATTTAGCGTTTGTTCGCGTTCATCGTGTCCGCCGCCGACAAATGCGGCACTGCGTTTGCGTCCGATTGCGTCAACTTCATCAAGGAAAATGATGCAGGGCGAATTATCTTTGGCCTGCTTGAATAAGTCACGGACACGTGATGCGCCGACGCCGACAAACATCTCTACGAAATCGCTGCCGGATATAGTGAGGAAGGGCACATCAGCCTCGCCCGCTATAGCTTTTGCGAGCAGCGTTTTGCCGCAGCCGGGAGGGCCTACGAGCAGGACCCCGCGAGGAATTCGTCCGCCGAGCCGCTGGAATCTCTTGGGGTTTTTCAAAAACTCTATTATCTCGGCTACCTCGTCTTTTGCCTCCTCGACACCGGCGACATCCTTAAATGTGAATATGACGCGGTCTTTATCGAGTAAGCGATGCTTGCTTCGGCCGAATGACATCAGCATTCCGCCGGCGCCGCTGCGGAGATTGCGTGCGAATACAAAATAGAAGAGTCCGACCAGCACAACCAGCGGCAAAACCCACTGCATCAGCATAATAAGCCAGAGATGCTGCT